>JGI25910J50241_10000885_pt1 | contig 10507 bp, 7 predicted proteins | sample LauGreSBDMM110SN_3_FD_50241 | JGI IMG/M metagenome (IMG submission 50241) | reverse complement strand
AAATTTCAAACGAAAACTATTCCCATTTCTATTAAGGCCTACATTATCAGCCTAATAATCTCTTAAATTATCAAAAAAGCATCAACTGCTTGGTGGTTTTGTCTTTTTAAAAAAAGTTGCTGTCTCTATCCCACGTTTAGTTTTTCAACAGATTTGTTATTGTAGCTATACCTACCAAACCGAATTGTCGGATTAGTTTCCTCCTTTTTTGGCTCCAATCAAACAGTTTAGCTAACATATTTTAATCAACTTTTTGTGTATAAAAGTAATTTACATAAGGTTTGGGTAAAATTGTTAAAAAATAGGCTGTGGTTTTAGCCTACTTACTTTTATATTTGCTCAAATAAAGATATAATTTATGAAGTTTATAGTTTCCTCATCAACATTGCTAAAACAATTGCAACAAATAAGTGGTGTTATAAATGCTAATACAGTACTACCTATTTTAGAAGATTTTTTGTTTGAAATAGAAAAAAACAAACTAACTGTTGTAGCTACTGATTTAGAAACGGTGATGAAAGTGCATTTAGATATTGAAGCAAAAGATAGCGGTAAAGTGTGTATACCTGCAAAAATTTTGATGGACTCATTAAAAAATATTCCAGAGCAACCCTTAACGTTTACTATTGATAAAAATTTTGGTGTAGAGCTTACTAGCGATAATGGTAAATATAAAGTAATGGGCGAAAACCCAGATAATTTCCCTAAAGAACCTACAGCTGATGATGCTAATGCCTTTACCATGACAAGTACAGCATTAGTAACTGCCATAAACAAAGCTATTTTTGCAGTAAGCAACGATGATTTACGCCCAGCAATGACGGGTGTATTTTTTGAGTTAGATAAAAAAGGTATAACTTTTGTAGCTACAGATGCACATAGACTTGTACGTTATACAAGAACTGATGTAAGCTGCCCACAAAAAGATAGCTTTCATTGTACCCAAAAAACCATTGAGCCTTTTAAAAAGCAGCTTGCCTGATAATGAAGATGAATTAACGGTTAGCTATAATAGCAACCACTTATTTGTTAAGCATGGCGGTACAGAGTTAGTGTGTAGGTTAATTGATGCTAGGTTCCCCGATTATAAAGTGGTAATACCAGTTGATAATCCATATAAAATGACGGTGAATAAAAATGATTTTCAAAATGCATTACGCCGTGTAAGTGTATTTAGTAATAAAAGCACCAATCAAGTAGCCTTAAATATTACCGGTAGCGAATTGCAATTGGCAGCACAAGATGTTGACTTTAGTTTTGAAGGAAATGAACGAATGAAATGCCAATACGATGGAGAAGATTTACAAATTGCCTTTAATGCAAAATTTTTAATTGAAATGCTTAATGGGGCAGATACTGCCGAAATAAATATGGAACTAAGCACACCCACAAAAGCAGGAATAATAAAACCAACTGAGCAAGATGAAAACGAAGAATTACTAATGTTAGTGATGCCGTTAATGTTGAATAACTAACCCAACACTATATATTGTAAACCTCTGCATTTTGCGGAGGTTTTTTTATTCAATCAATTTGTACATTGTTACCTTTGATAAAATAATTTTTTACAATTACCAATATGAAATTAGTAACCTACTTAAAAGACCATCATCCACAATTAGCATTTTTAGTAAATGATGTTTTGTATGATGCCGATACGGTTAATAACGAATTGCCTAATACCATGGCAATGTTTTTAAATTTTTGGGATGATTATATGCCTATAGCCATATCGGCCGAAAAGCAAATTAAAGAAGGAATGTTAGGAAAAAGAGCAGCCACTATTAATTATAACGAAGCAGAGGTAATGGCGCCAGTGCCTTTCCCTACTAGTTGCAGAGATGGGTATGCTTTTAGGCAACATGTTGCCGCAGCTAGGCGTAATCGTAAGGTAGATATGATTGCAGAGTTTGACCAATACCCAATTTTTTATTTTACTAATCATAATAGCATACAAGGCCCAGGTAATATTGTTTGTATGCCCGATCATTTTAAAAAATTAGATTTTGAATTAGAGGCTGCCATTGTAGTTTGCAAAAGCGGACGAAATATAAAAGCTGCCGAAGCAGATGAATACATTGGCGGCTTAATGATAATGAACGATATGAGTGCAAGAACATTGCAAATGGAGGAAATGCTTTTAAACCTTGGTCCTGCAAAGGGAAAAGATTTTAGTACTGTAATTGGACCCATGCTGGTAACCTTAGATGAATTAGAACAATTTGAAGTGCCTTGCAAACCAAACCATATTGGTAAAGCATGGAATTTAAACATGAAATGCTGGGTAAATGGCATACAAGTTAGCCAAGGCAATGTAGCCGACATGGATTGGACGTTTGCCGAAATTATTGAACGATCCAGTTATGGCACAAACGTATTTGCTGGTGATGTAATCGGAAGTGGAACGGTTGGTACTGGGTGCTTTTTAGAATTAAATGGCACAGGTAAATTAAATGACCCTAATTATCAAGAGCAGTGGTTAGATGGCGATGTGGTAGAAATGGAAATTGATGAATTAGGAAAATTGAGCAATATAATCGTAAAAGATGAAAGTGATTTTTCAATATTGGATTTGAAGAAAATGTAGAATACTGATGGTTATGATATTTAAGACTAACGCAGATAAAAATCATAATAATTCTTAATCATCATAAAAATCTGCGTTCAATTAAATTATGATAATTAATCTTAAAGATTTAAAACCATTGGATGCTCAAAATTATTTGCAGCATGCTATTGCACCAAGGCCAATATGCTTTGCCTCTACAATTGATGCGGAGGGAAATATTAATTTAAGCCCATTTAGTTTTTTTAATTTGTTTAGCAGCAATCCTCCAATTGTAATTTTTTCGCCAGCCCGAAGAGTACGAGATAATACCACTAAACACACTTTACAAAATGTTTTAGAAGTGCCAGAGGTGGTTATTAATATTGTTGACTATACAATAGTGCAGCAAACATCTTTAGCTAGTTGTGAGTTTGAAAAGGGTACAAACGAGTTTGAAAAAGCAGGGTTTACAATGGAGGCATCTACGCAAGTAAAACCTCCCATGGTAAAGGAAAGTAAAATAAAATTAGAATGTAAAGTAATTGAAGTAAAACCATTGGGTACACAGGGTGGTGCAGGAAATTTAGTTATTGCAGAGGTATTAGTAATGCATATTGATGATAGTATTTTAAATGCCGAAAATAAAATTGACCAAACAAAATTAAACTTAGTGGCAAGGCTTGGTGGCGATTGGTATTGTAAGGTTAATGAAAGTAATTTATTTAAAGTTGAAAAACCAAATACACAATTGGGTATTGGGGTAGATGCGTTACCAACATCTATAAAAAATAGTAAAATACTTAGTGGTAATAATTTAGGACAGTTAGCAAACGTAAATCAAACGCCCTTTGTAGATGCAGCTTTTGAAGATGACAAACTAAAAAGTATAATTCAATACTATTCAATTAATCCAGATGATATGGAAGTTGAACTACATAAGTATGCTGCACAATTGCTGAATGTAAATAAAATTAATGAAGCCTGGCAAATCTTACTTGCCACAACGGTTTAGCTAACACTTTTACCCAAAAACTTTTTTCAATACAGCGCAGCCACTAAATAAAGTCAATATAAAAATTAGTATAAATATTTTTTTCATTTTAGTTGTTTGTTTTAAAGGTAAACAAGTTTCTTGCCAAACTCTAGTACTCAGACTAAGTTATTGAACATTGGGTTCCAAAAAGTATCTTTGCTAACGGGGAGTTACTAACTTAATAATTAATAGATTTTATGAGTACACAGCATTTATCTGAGCAAGAAATAATTAGAAGAGAAAAATTAGACGAACTTAAAAAATTAGGTATTGATGCATATCCTGCAGCACTGTATCCAGTTAACACAACTTCTACTTATATAAAAGAAAGTTATAAAGGCGATGAAAACAAAGCTGACTTTGACGATGTATGCATTGCTGGAAGAGTAATGGGTGTTAGAGATATGGGAAAAGCAAACTTTGCTGTGTTGCAAGATGCAGTGGGCAAAATTCAATTTTATATTAAGCAAGATGATATTTGCCCAAGCGAGGATAAAACAATGTACCAAACTGTTTGGAAAAAATTAATTGATATTGGAGATATTATTGGCATAAAAGGATATGTATTTACCACTAAAACCGGCGAAACATCTATACATGCAAAGGAGTTTACCATTCTTACAAAAGCACTACGCCCTTTACCTATAGTTAAAGAAAAAGATGGAGAAGCCTTTGACGAAGTAACGGATCCTGAATTTAGGTACCGCCAACGCTATGCCGATTTAATTGTAAACCCAAGCGTAAAAGAAACCTTTATAAAACGTAGTAAAATGGTAAATGCTATACGTGAGTTTTTAAACGAACGTGGAGCGTTAGAAGTTGATACGCCTGTATTGCAGAGTATACCTGGAGGTGCAGCCGCAAGGCCGTTTAGCACACACCATAATGCGTTGGATGTGCCTATGTATATGCGTATTGCTAATGAGTTGTATTTAAAAAGATTAATTGTAGGCGGCTTTGATTTTGTGTATGAGTTTAGCCGAAATTTTAGAAACGAAGGAATGGATAGAACCCATAACCCAGAGTTTACGGTACTAGAGTTTTATGCAGCCTATAAAGATTATGAGTGGATGATGGACACCACTGAGCAAATGTTAGAAAAGGCAGCCATTGCAACCAACGGAGTTTCCAAAGTAATAGTAGGCGATAAAGAAATAGATTTTAAAGCGCCTTACAAGCGTATAACCATGTATGATAGTATTAAAGAATTTACAGGGTTTGATATTAGCCAAATGAATGAAGATGGTATACGTAAGGTGTGCATGGAATTAAAAATACATGCAGATGAAAAATGGGGTAAAGGAAAATTAATTGACGAAATTTTTGGCAGCAAATGCGAAGGCAATTATATACAGCCTACTTTTATTACTGATTACCCAGTAGAAATGAGCCCACTAACTAAAAAACACCGCAGTAAAGCTGGGCTGGTAGAGCGTTTTGAGCTAATGTGTAATGGTAAAGAAATTGCTAATGCCTACAGTGAGCTTAACGACCCCATTGAGCAGCGGGAGCGTTTTGAGGAACAGGTAAAACTAATGGAACGTGGTGATGATGAAGCTATGTTTATTGACCATGATTTTTTACGTGCCTTAGAATATGGTATGCCACCAACCAGTGGTATTGGCTTTGGTATAGATAGAATTGCAATGCTGTTAACCAATCAACACAGCATACAAGATGTATTGTTTTTTCCAATGATGAGGCCAGAGAATGTGGAATAATCTTTAAAACTCTATAATAAACCCTAGCGTTGGTGTTACCTGTGGGTCATCATTACTTAATAATATTGGTATTGCGTTGCTGCCATTCATATTAATAGGTAAACCATTGGTTGTTAAAAAAGCTGTATTGTTTGCATTTCTCCTAAATGTATACGTTGGTATGGCAGGGTTTTTAGCAATGTACCAATTGGTAACATCCAAAAATAAATCAATAGTCATTTTTTTAAAATTCCATTTTTTATCTATACGCACATCACCACTATTAAAACCGCCAAGGCGCTGTGTATTTAGTCTGGCATAGTCTACTATGCCTTGCCCAAGCGATAAATAATTAGCTTTCGATGCAACATCATCAAACGGAGAATAAGAGCACCACCTTGATAACGAAACTTTAAACCAAGCTCTATATTTCGTGGAAATTTATACCCCCATGTTACGGTTAATAAATGCCTATTATCCCAAGCGCTTGCTATAAGTTTATTATCTATTCCTGCATATTCACTTCTATAAAATGTATAAGAAAGTATGCCAAAAAATTTATTTGTTAATTTTTTTTGTGCAAAAAATTCAAAGCCATAAGCTCTACCTTTTCCATTGGTTACTACAGCTTCGTTACCTAACACATTAAAATCGCCACCAAGGTTAGCCAAGGAAATACCTTTGCTAATAGATACCGGCACATTAGCATAATCTTTATAAAACCCCTCTGCTGTAAAACGTAAACCATCGTTTGGTAAATACTCTACACCTGCCACATAATGATCGCTACGTTGGTATAAACTATTTTTATTTACTAAATTATTAGCATTATCGGCAAAGCCTAAAATAGTGTAAGGGGCTATTTTAAAATATCGCCCTATAGAGGCATTGGCCGTCCATTTATCGGCTAAAATATAACTTGCAGATATACGTGGGCTTAATGTTTTTAAACCATTATTACCTTTTGTGGTAAACGTATTCATATCGCTACGTAGGCCTGCACTAATACCTAGGCGGCTATTAAAAAATCGTTTGCTTACTTGTGCAAACGCACCATAGCGTAAAAAGCTGTTTAGCGGACTAGTAAAATTTACAGTAACAGCATTTTGTATAATATTGCCAAAACCATCTTTTAACTCTCTACGAAGTACAGCAAAAGTTTTTGTATCATATTCCGATACTTGTGCTACGGTACCGTAGGCAATTTTCCAATNNTTTATATTTTTGTTTATATCTACACGCANTTTATTTTCTGTTTCTCTACTCCTATAAGTTAGTGTTTTTTGTGCTTCTATTTGTGTGGTATTATCNTCATATTGATTTACGTCGTTATCAAAAGTATTTCTACTTAAGGCAATATTTACAAAACCATTCTTCACTAATCTTTTTAACGATAAACCTGCAGTATACGTCNATTGTTTAATAAAGGCATTGCTATTTAAAATATACAATTTTTCAGGGGTTGCTTTTTTTATTGCTGCAAACCTAAAGTCATCAATTGCGCCAATACCAATAAACGATAAGGTTGTTTTTTTATCAATTTGACGAGTAATTTTTGTTTGAAAATCCCAGTAGCTAGGTCGTATGGGCAAATCAATTGCGGTAAACAGCAATTGTAAATAGCTACGTCTTATAGAAGCTAAAAAAGTTGTTTTTTTATCTTTAGATAGTGGACCTTCAAGCGTACCAGATAGCTCTGTAGCACTTAAACGTACATTACCCTGCAATTTATTTCTGTTACCTGTTTTTTGTTTAAATTGAAAAACTGAACTCAATGCGTTGTCGTACCTAGCATCAAAAGCAGAGCTAGATAATTTTACATCTTCAATAAAAGATACATTTAATATACCCTGTGGCCCTCCTGCACTTCCTTGTGTTTGAAAGTGATTAATAACAGGCATTTCTATACCATCTAAATAAAAAACATTTTCCGATGGTGCACCTCCACGTATTATAATATCGTTTCTAAAACCACCACCGCCTGCACCGCCACCTACACCAGGTAAGCTTTGTATTACTTTACTTATATCAAAATTTCCACCGGGGTTACTTTTAATTTCTTCGGTGGTTAAGCGTTGCACACTTAATGGAGTTTCTAAAGTAGCTGCTCTTGCAGTACGCTTATTTGTTTTTACCAATACCTCAGTTAATGCACCGCCACTTTGTTCTAGCTCTATATTAAAATTATTTTCGTTACCTGCATTTATAACTACATTAAAAAGTGTTTGCTTTTTATAGCCCACCAGCGAAAAAATTATATTATATGTTTTTAAGGGGATGCCTGTAATTCTAAAAATACCATTTGTATCTGCAATAGCTCCTTTGGCAATACCTTCTATGCTTACACTTACGTTGGGTAATATTTTTTGTGTTAGCTTATCTACCACAACACCAGATAAACGACCATTATTTTGTGCTGTTGTAGTTAAAATACTAAGACTGAAAATGCTAAATACTACTATTTTTTTATAGAAATCAACTAAAGCCATTTTTATATTTTTAATTAGAATATATATGTTGATGGAACAACATTATTTAAAGCAAATAGTTTAATTTTTGATGTTATTTTTTGGACATTTAGGCATAGAGCTATGGATTATATTGTATAATTAAAAAAACCTTTATTTTTTATGTAAATAACAAGAGTGCCAATATAGCAGAAAATACAAGCATCACTCTTTATAGAAAGTTTCTGCAAGAATAAATTATTTTTTCCATCCATCATTTCTCTTTCAATTTTTACACTAAAAAAACTATCTTGTAAATTCAATTAAAAAATTGCATATGATAGCTATTGTAAAAAAGGGAATTGCATTGAGTGCATTTACAATTTTATCCCTTATTTCTCAGGCCCAAAAAAAAGACTTAACAGATGAACAGTATTTTAAAGCAAATTTCAAAGGTATTACACAAGCCTTACCAAGCGCCGGCCCTTGGATAGATGAAAGCCATGTNGTAATACGTAGAGAGGGTAAAAGCTTTTTACTGGATTGTAAAACGGGGAAAGAAATAGACTATACAAACCCTGTGGTGAATAAAGGAACTGTAGTAATGAAGCCAGAGATAATTACAAAGCAAAATGATTTATATGTTCGTAAAGGTATTGGCGATGAACAATTAACAAACGATAAAGACAAAGAAGTAAACCCCACCCTTAGCCCCGACGGTAATTATGTGGCGTNTACAAAAAATAATAATTTATACACCGTAAATCTTACCACAAAAAAAGAAACAAAACTTACAACNGATGGTAGCGAANTAATTTTAAACGGTTATGCTAGTTGGGTTTATTTTGAAGAAATTTTAGGCAGACCAAGTCAATATAAAAGTTTTTGGTGGAGCCCCAATAGTAAAAATATTGCTTACTTCCGTAGCGATGATACAGAAGTCCCATTATTTACTATAACCAATGCAGATGGGCAACACGGCAAAATGGAAAGCCTACGCTACCCCAAAGTTGGTGATAAAAACCCCGAGGTAAAAGTAGGTATGGTTTCGCCAGATGGGGGAACTACAACTTGGGCAGATTTTAATGAAAAAGATGATCAATATTTTGGTATGCCTTACTGGAAACCAGATGAAAATACGTTATTGGTACAATGGATTAATCGATTACAAAATAATTTAATTATATACGAAGTAAACCCAACAACAGGTGGTAAGAAAGAATTTTATACCGAAACGCAAAAAACATGGATTGATTTAGATGATAATGATAGAATACAGTTTTTAAAAAATGGAAAAGGGTTTATTTTATTAAGTGATGCTACTGGTTGGAAGCATATATACTATCATGGTATGGATGGAAAAAGAATTAATGCAATAACAGAAGGCAAGTTTACTATAACAGATGTAAATTATGTAGATGAAAAAAATAGTATAGTTTATTTTACTGCACGTAGTAAAGAAAATTCTGCTACAAGAGATTACTATAAAGTCAATTTAAATGGAAAAAAATTACAACGATTAANTTTCGGAAATTTTAATCATAATTTTATCAATGNATCTCCAAACAGCGAATACTTTATTACAACCTACGGCAATTCATCTACCCCCAATAAAATGACGTTAGTAAATAATAATGGAAAAATTATAAAAGAACTAGGAGATGCCAAAGGTGCTGAGTATGATAATTACAACGTAGCAAAAACCGAAATTATTAGAGTAAAAAGTGATGATGATTTGTACGATTTGCCCATGAAAATTACTTGGCCACTAACGATGGAAGCAGGTAAAAAATATCCTGTTTTAATTAGTATTTATGGTGGACCAAATGCTGGCACAGTAAACGAAGGTTTTACACTTGGGGGAACCCAACAATGGTATGCTAAAGAGGGGTTAATACAAGTAGCGATGGATCACCGAGCTAGTGGGCATTTTGGTAAAGAAGGTGTAAATTATATGTACCATAATTTAGGCGATTGGGAGTTGAAGGATTATGCAACCATGGTAAAATGGTTAGTAGCAAATGGTAGTGCCGATGCAAAAAAGATTTGTATTACTGGTTTTAGCTATGGAGGTTATATGAGTTGCTTGGCACTTACAAAATATAGCGATGTATTTACACATGGTATGGCAGGGGGCAGCGTAACCGATTGGAGTTTATACGATAGTCATTATACCGAAAAATTTATGGGTACCCTAACTAATAATGCAGAGGGGTATAAAACAGGTAATGTAATGAACTATGTAAACCAATACAAAGGATTTTTACAAATTGTACATGGGGAGATTGATGAAAATGTACACTTACAAAATAGCTTACAGCTAATTGCAAAATTACAAGATGCTAAAAAAGATTTTGAATTTATGGTTTACCCAACTGGCAGACACGGTTGGGGAGGTAATAAAGGATTGCATTTTCAAAACTTAAAAACGCAATTTATTTATAAGCACTTGCTAGGTAAAGAAGTGCCTAAGCAAATGATAAAATAAATAGTAGAGATATTACAAAAGGGCTTGAAGAAATTCAAGCCCTTTTGTTTTTATTATAAGTTGGCAGTATAAATGAGTATAGTTTTTTATTAAAAACTATACAAATAAATCGTTGTATAAAGTAGCACCAGGCACTACGGAGTATTTACTTAAATCTGTTATTCCTTCTGCGGCTAACACATCTTCATCAATAAAGGTATTGCCTGTACATTGTGTACTAGGTTTATTTATAGAATAGGCAGCATCCGCAATAATATCTACCGTACGGCTCATTTTCATTAACATTTCGCC
>JGI25910J50241_10000883_pt1 | contig 10523 bp, 10 predicted proteins | sample LauGreSBDMM110SN_3_FD_50241 | JGI IMG/M metagenome (IMG submission 50241) | reverse complement strand
GCGCATCCAGTCGCGCAGGACCCACAGCCACCAAGGCAAGCATGTGGACAGCAAATCGTATTTCGCCGAGATCAGCCATGGCCTGGCAGGGGTGCATGAGGTGTTGTTGACCGGGCCGGGCACGGCCCGCACTGAGTTTCGCACCTGGTGCGATGCGCATGCCAAAGGTTGCGCCCTCGCCATCATCGACAGCGTGGCCAGCGACCACCCCACAGACCCCCAACTGGTGGCGATGGGGCGTCAATACTTTTTAAAGTTTGACAAGATGGCCAACGACCCTAGCCAGCGTTGAGCGGGACGATGCGCTGGTCGATGGCGCCAAACACGCTTTGGCCGTCTCGGCCCTTCATTTCAATGCGCACGGTGTCGCCAAACTTCATGTAGTCGGTGCTGGGCTGGCCGTCCAAAATGGTTTCGATGGCGCGCTTTTCGGCAATGCAGCTGTAGCCTTTGGGCCAGTCTTTTTTGCCGTCGCGCTCAATGGCTTTGTTGCTCACGGTGCCGCTGCCCACGATGCTGCCAGCGCGCACGTTGCGGGTTTTGCCCATGTGCGCGATCAACTGGCCAAAGTGATAGGTCATCTCGGGGCCGGCTTCGCACATGCCCACTTTGCGGCCGTTCCAGCTCACCTGCATGCTCAGGTGCACACGACCACCCTGCCATGCGTCGCCCAGTTCGTCCACCGTCACCGCGACAGGGCTGAATGCGGTGGCTGGCTTGCCTTGAAAAAAGCCAAAGCCTTTGGCCAGCTCATCGGGGATCAGGTGGCGCAATGACACATCGTTGGCCAACATCACCAAGCGCACACTGTCCAAAGCCTGGTCTGGTTTGGCTTGCATGGGCACGTCCCCGGTGATGACGGCCAACTCGGCTTCGAAGTCGATACCAAAATCCTCGCTGGGGCAGACCACGTCGTCGCACGGGCCCAAAAAATCATCGCTGCCGCCTTGGTACATCAAGGGTTCGGTGTAATAGTTTTCGGGCACCTCGCTGTGGCGGGCCGCACGCACCAACTCCACATGGTTCATATAAGCAGAGCCGTCGGCCCACTGGTAAGCACGCGGCAATGGGGCCATGCACATGCGCGGATCAAACGCAAACGCATGGCGGGCTTTGCCGTGGTTCACATCGTGGGAGAGGTCTTGCAACTGCGGCAACATGAAGTTCCAATCGTCCAGCACCTGTTGCAGGCGATGGGCAATGCCGGTTGCATAATGCGCCGTCGTCAGGTCGCGGGACACCACCACCAGTTGCCCATCGCGCGATCCGTCTTTATAAGTGGCCAATTTCATGGTGTTTCCGATGTGGGGGGTGGGGTCAGGTGCCGGGCGCTCTGCGCCGGTGGATGCTTCGATTGAAAATTTTACAGGACAGGTAACTCGGGCATGCGGTTTGGAACCATGGCTTCGCAGATGCGCACCAGGGCTGGGCCCAGCCCTTGGGTTTGGCTGATCAGTGCGGTATTGCACGCATGGGTGCTGTTTCAATGGCCTGCCTGGCAGGCCCAGGCTGCGCCCTCGCCGCGCTGGCAAGTGCAGGTGCAGACAGATTCGCCCTCGTCCGATCTGCGCCCAAACCCATCGCCGCGCACCGCACTGCCAACGCCAGCCACCCTGCTGACAGAACCCGCGCAGCCCCGTGAAGCCACCCGCCCAGCGTCGCCAGAAACCCGCGCGCCCACAAGCCAAACCACACCCACAGCACCGACGTCGCCGGCGCTGCCGAGCCTAGAAACAGAGGCAGATGTCGCAGCGCAGCCCCACACAGACACCCTGCTGGCCCAGGCCAAGCCCGCCGTGGCTGGGGTTTCTGCGCCCAGCGCCACATCGGCTGCCCCATCGGCAGCCAGCGGCTTTCGCGCCCCCACGGGCGCACGTTTGCGCTACGACCTGCAAGGCATTGCCAAAGGTTTTGGGTATTCGGCCAAGGCCGAGTTGCTGTGGCAACCCGATGCCAGCCAATACGAGGCCCGTTTGGAGGTGTCGCACTTTTTGCTGGGGTCCCGGGTGCAAACCAGCCTGGGTCAAATCACCATCGAGGGGCTGGCACCGCGTCGGTTTGGTGACAAAGTGCGCAGCGAACAAGCGGCCCATTTTCAACGCGACAAGGGGCTGATCACTTACAGCGCCAACACCCCTGACACACCGCTGCTGGCCGGCATGCAAGACCGCCTGAGTGTGTTCATTCAAATCTCAGGCATGCTGTTGGCGGAACCCCAACGCTGGGGCTCTGGCGCTGTGATGAGCTTCACCACCACCGGTGCGCGCGACAGCGAGCCCTGGGCGTTTCAGGTGACCGGCATGGAGCAACTCAAAATGCCCTATGGCAACCTCGAGGCCCTGCGCTTGGTGCGACAAGAGGAAAAACAATATGACCAGCGCGTCGAATTGTGGATGGCGCCCAGCTTGGAGCACTTGCCGGTGCGCATCCGCATCACCCAAACCAGCGGTGACCAAGTGGACTTGTTGTTGCGCAGCAANGCGCCNCCCAGCGCCAGCCCCTGAGTCGTTTTTATGACCGACTCAGACTCAAGATTGGCGCGCAGGGGTCGATTCCTGCCTTGAATGCTCTTTGGGGCATGAAGGTCTGCCCCCAACGGGGCGGGTGGGTGGCTGCACCAGTGCAGCCGCGTTTTTGCAGGAATGCGGCCATGGGATACCTGATTTCATTTGTATTTGGCATTTTTGTGGCCACCATCGGCCTGGGTGGGCGTGCGCCGGTTTTGGATGCGCACTGGAACCCCACCCACCAAACCAGCCCCAACCCGCGTTGATTTCTGCCCCGGCTGCCATGGTTGGCCTTGAAATGGGCGTTTCAGCGCCGATATCAGGTTAATATGATCCTCAACGACACCACGGGCAGCACCATGAATACGCTTTACGACTCCGAGTCATTTGCTGTAGTGCACATGGCAGCCGATGTGCCCAGCGACAAGCCACAGCCCACGGCCCAGCCCATGCTCTCGCGCCAGGGGTTCGAGATTGTCGACAAACGCAATGGCAAAGAGGTGTACCTCGATGGCTACTGGGCTGAGTTGTTTCAACAGCACATCACCCAATGGCAGCTCAAAACCCCGACCCAAGACGAGGTGGAAGACACCCTGGCCCAGTACGCCGAATTGGCCCAAAACCCGGTGGTGATGCACTGAGTGGGGTCCATCCAGCTCCGATGAAAAAGCCCGCAGCAGCGGGCTTTTTTTATGCCGGCAAGCTGGCGATGGCGTCGGCCAAGGTGGCCACCATGTGCTCGATGTGTTCGCGCTCAACGATGAAGGGTGGCGCAAACACCAGGTTGTCACCCGCACTGCGCACCAACACCCCCCGGCGCAAGCATTCCTGAAACACGGCATAACCGCGTTGACCCGCGCCTTGGGCAGAGGGGCTGAGCTCGACCGCAGCGGCCAAGCCCAATGAGCGAATGCCCACGACATGCGGCAGCCCTTTGAGGTTGTGGTGCATCGCCCGCCCAAGCAAGGGGCCCATTTGGCCTGCGCGCTCAAACAAACGCTCTTGGGCCATCAACTGCAAAGTGGCAACCGCCGCTGCGCAAGCCACCGGATGCCCCGAGTAGGTATAGCCGTGTAAAAACTCAATGGCATGGGCCGGGCCCCCTTGTTCGGTCACGGCCTGATAAATGGCCTCACGGCATCACGCCGCCCATGGGCACCACGCCATTGGTCACGCATTTGGCAAAGTTGAGCATGTCGGGAACCACGCCAAAGTAGTCCGCCGCAAATGGCACGCCCATGCGGCCCAGGCCCGTGATCACCTCGTCAAAGATCAACAAAATGCCGTGCTTGTCACATATTTGGCGCAAGCGCTGCAAATAACCCAGGGGCGGGATGTACCAACCCGCGCTGCCAGACACCGGCTCGACGATGATGGCGGCCACATTGCTGGGGTCGTGCAAGGGCAAGATGCGCTGCTCCAACTCATGGAGCAGGTCGTTGGAGAACTGTGGCAACTCGCCTTCAATGTAGGCGTGTTGTTGCGGGTCATGGATGAACGCCATGTGATCCACGCGTGGCAGCATGGCCGAGCCAAAAGCTTTGCGATTGCCGCCAATGCCGCCCACGCTCATGCCGCCAAAACCCACGCCGTGGTANCCGCGCTCGCGGCCAATGAACACCGTGCGCTGAGCTTGGCCGCAGGCGCGGTGATAAGCCAGGGCCATCTTCAATGAGGTGTCGGCTGCCTCCGACCCCGAGGTGCAAAAAAACACCCGGTTCAAATCTCCTGGGGCCAACGCGGCCAGCATATCGGCCGCTTCAAACGCGCGATCGTTGCCGAACTGAAAGGCCGTGGCGTAATCCAGCGTGTCGAGTTGTTTTTTGATCGCCTCATTGATCGGGGCGCGGTTGTGACCCGCGCCCACGCACCACAAGCTGGAAATACCGTCGAGCACCCGCTGGCCCTCTTGGGTGGTGAAGTGCATGCCATCGGCACCCACCAAGACCCGAGGCGCTTGGCGGAAGTCGCGGTTGGGCGTGAAGGGCAGCCACAAGTGATGGCCGTGCGATGGTGGTGTTTGCATGAGGGGCTCCCTGTATGCGCCAGCCTTGGCCTTCAAGTGCCCGCCAGCTTCAGGGCATTCTAAATTGCAAGTTGTCGGGCAAGTCCAGCACCACGCTGCTGCTGGCGGTGACCACCCCCAAGGTAAGGGCGTCTTTTTGTGCGTACTCGGCGCATTGCTCACGCGGCGTGCGTGCGGTGGGGCAATGCAAGGTGATGCGGTCACGGGGGCGGTTGCGGTCCATCTCACGGATCAGCACAAAGCCGCTGGCGTCTTGCATTTGGTACAGCGCAATGGTCAACAACTGGGCATCGAATTTGTCGCCCATCCGCTCTTGGTAAAAGTCCCACATTTCGCGGGCGCGTTCTGGAACCAGCGCTCCGGTGAAAGGCATGCTGGGGCCGTGGATTCCGACCACCGTGAGGTGGGGTGCCAACCCCGTGGCGTATTGCCGCTCTAGTCCCGCCATGAACAACAAAGAGCAAGCCGACAAACACTGGCCCACCACCAAGGTGGTCACGCCCTGCCCTTGCAACCAACGCGCCATGGCCATGCCAGCTGGCAAATCGCCCCCGGGCGAGTTGACCAAGATCAAACGCTTGACTTCGCCACGCTCAAACTCGGCACGCAACAGCCGGTCGTCGTGGCGCTCAATCACACCCGACACAAAGACATCGCTGCCCACCCGCTGAACCGTCATGGCGTTGGCACCGCACATGAATGAGAAAAAACCCAGAGCGAAACACTTCACGCCCGCAGCGTGCGAGTTGTGCCACACATACGAAAGCACTCTTTTGAGCGCTGCCAAACTGCAATGGGCGGCATCACCAAAAGTATTTGTTTTTGAAAAAAATTGCGTGCTGTTCATATCGCCTCCACCGGTGTCGGTATGGGTATGAATCAGCAAAAAATGTGCCCTTCGCAGCCACCTACTTTTGGTCTCTTCACTGGTAAAAGGCACAAAAAATGCGCACCTTTGAACTCATGGGGATGCACGGTTTTTTGACACACAGGCATGGCCTTGCGCACGAAAAAGTACATTCACGTCAGAACCGCTCTATGCGCCCACAAGTCCTGCGAAAATATCTGAATGACTCCTTCTTACATCCTCACTTTGTCGTGCCCCGACCGCCCGGGCATCGTCCACGCCGTTTCAGGTTTTTTGCTCGAGCGCGGAGGCAATATTGAAGAGGCCGCCCAGTACAGCGACTTGGCCACGGGTTTGTTTTTCATGCGGGTGCGCTTTGTGTGCGCCCAAACCACCGAAGCGGTGCTGCGCGAGCAACTGACCCAAATGGCACCTGGGTTTGATATGCGTTGGGACTTGCATGCGAGTGGCAAAGCCATGCCCTGCGTGATCATGGTCAGCAAAGAGGGCCACTGCCTCAACGATTTGCTGTTTCGCTGCAAGAGCGGTTTGCTGGACGTGGATGTGCGCGCCATCATCAGCAACCACCGCGACTTTTACCAGCTGGCTGCCAGCTACAACGTGCCCTTTCACCACATTGAAGTCAACGCCGCCAACAAGGCCCAGGCGGAAGCGCGCCAGTTGGAGATCATCCAAGCCGAAGGTGCGCAATTGGTGGTGTTGGCGCGCTACATGCAAATTTTGTCCAACACCATGTGCGCGCAACTGGCGGGCAAGGCCATCAATATCCACCACAGTTTTTTGCCCAGCTTCAAAGGCGCCAAACCCTATCACCAAGCCCACCACCGTGGTGTCAAGCTGATTGGTGCGACAGCCCATTACGTCACGGCCGACTTGGATGAAGGCCCCATCATTGAACAAGATGTGGCGCGCGTGGATCACAGCAAAACCGTAGAGGACCTCAGCGCCTTGGGGCGCGACACCGAAAGCCAGGTGTTGGCCAGGGCCGTGAAATGGCACAGCGAGCACCGCGTGCTGCTCGATGGCCACAAAACCGTGATCTTCAAATGACCCCGTCGACCCCCCTTTTGTACTGACAAAGGGTTACCATTTGGCTTGTGAGGGTGCGACTGTTGCGCCGTATTTAGAGCAAGCTTATCGATCAGTTTGACCGCAACCTGCCCATCACACAGATGCGGCCGAGCATGGTTGTTCGCTTGGCCAATACGCCATCCACGCACCCCTTTATTCGGGTGCTTTGAACGCCCGCCATGAATTCGTCGCCACCACCGACCCAAGCCAACGCCGACCCCGCGCCGCCGGTCCCCTCCGCGCGCTACGTTCGCTGGCGCACGCCGCTGGTGGGCACCTTGATGGGCTTGATCATGCTCGGCTTGGGAAGTTTTGTGGTTTTGATGTCCCAACACCTGGCCCAAGAGCAGGCCCAAGAGGCTTTGGAACGATCTTTGCTGCGTCAAGCACAAGACATTGTTAAGTTTCGCAATTTTTACGCTTCCGAGATCATGGCACCAGCCCAAGCGCATGGTGTGCGCGTTTCACACGACTTCAAAGACCACCCGGGAACGCTGCCTTTACCCGCCACCATGGTGCTGGAGTTGGGGCAGTTTTTCAACCAGCAAGAAGAGGGCAGCCTCACCAACTACTACAGCGATTTGCCCTTTCCTTGGCGCGCTTCAAAGCGCCAGCTCGATGGGTTCGAACAAGACGCGCTGGCGTTCCTGCGGCAAAACCCAGAGCGGCCGTATATCCGCGAGGAAGTCCGCGATGGCCGCACCGTTGTGCGACTGGCCCTGGCCGATCGCATGCAAGACAGCTGCGTGAGCTGTCACAACCAGTACCCAGGCTCGCCCTTCACCCAATGGAAGGTGGGGGATGTGCGAGGCGCGCTGGAGGTCTCCATGCCCATTTACGCCACCCGCTCCAGCACGGACAACCTCATCAACTTCACCTTGGGCATGCTGAGCTTTGTGGCGATGTTGGGTTTGTTTCTGTTTTGGCGCTCCTTGAGCACTGCGGACAAGCACCTGCAAACGGCCAACGGTTTGGCGGCCAAATACCAAGACAGCAATGACGCCTTGCGCACCGAGGTGTTGCAGCGAGAAGCCATGGAACAAGGCATGCTCAAGAGCCAAAAAGACCTGATCGAGGCCAAAACCAAGGCGGACTCGGCCAACGAGTTGAAAAGCCAATTTTTGGCCATCATGAGCCACGAAATTCGCACCCCGATGAATGGTGTGGTCGGCATGACGCAAATGGCGCTTCAAACCAATTTGGATGCGCAACAACGCGAGTTCATCAGCCTGGCCAACGTGTCGGCCAAGCACCTGATGTCGGTGATCAATGACATTTTGGATTTCTCCAAAATCGAGGCCGGTCATTTGAGTTTGCACCCCATCGCTTGCAACCCCTGGGACGTGNTGGTGCAAACGGTGCGCAGCTTTCAGTCAGAAGCCAACNACAAGGGCCTGGCGCTGTCCATTGACAACGGTGGGCAGCCCCTACCCAACGTGATGCTCGACCCCGTTCGGTTGCGCCAAATTTTGACCAACCTGATTGGCAACGCCATCAAATTCACGGCCAAAGGCGATGTGCAGGTGATCATGGGTGCGGAAAACAGCCCATTTGCCGGCACGGTGAGTTTGCATTTTTCTGTGCGCGATACCGGCATTGGGTTTGCGCCGGAACAGGCTGCGCGCTTGTTTGACCCATTCATCCAAGGTGACAGCTCCATCACCCGGTCTTTTGGCGGCACGGGCTTGGGCTTGGCCATCAGCCGCAACCTGATCCGGCTGATGGACGGCGACATCCAAGCGCAAGGTCAATTGAACCAAGGGGCCACCTTCAGCTTTCACGTCAAAGCCCCCATCGCACCGGACTTTGACAGCGCCCATGCCTTTGATGGGGTGGGCTTGGGCTTGGCCGACCCGGCCAGGCCCGCGCTGCGCCAGCACATTTTGGTGGTCGAAGACCACGCCATCAACCTCAAATTGGCCTGCTTGCTGCTGGACAGAATGGGCCACACCCATGTCAGCGCCCTGAATGGGCAAGAGGCCTTGCAACTGCTGCAAACGCAGCGTTTTGACATGGTTTTGCTGGATGTGATGATGCCTGTGCTCGATGGCATGAGCACCCTCAAAACCTTGCGCAACCTGACCAACCCGGCTTTGGCCAACATCCCCGTGATCATGGTGACCGCCCATGCCATGACCGGCGACCGAGAGCGGTTTTTGGCCGCGGGTGCCAACGGCTACGTGTCCAAACCGATTGGTTTTGAGGCCTTGGAGGATGAAATCCAGCGCTTGGCACACCAGCCCCNGCACCCCCATTGATGGGCAAGGTTTTGCCTGGATTCCATACACCGGTTGGCTTTTGGCCCTACATTGGAGCCCTATCGACGTGAAAGCCTCCCCATGACTGCTGTGCTTGAAAAACCGCTCGCCACGCCCCAGGCCCCAAAGACCGTGCCCAAAGAATTGGTGCTGTCGGCCCTGCGCGCCGTGTTGCCCGCCCATGCGGTGCTGTCTTCCAGCGAAAACACCACGCCCTATGAGTGCGATGGCCTAACCGCCTACCGCCAACGCCCCATGTGCGTGGTACTGCCCGAAACCTACACCCACATACAAGACGTGCTGCGCACCTGCCACCGCTTGGGCGTGCCGGTGGTGGCGCGTGGTGCAGGCACCGGTTTGTCGGGCGGGGCCATGCCCCATGCCCAAGGCGTCACCTTGTCGCTGGCCAAGTTCAACAAAATTTTGAAAATGGATGTGCACAGTCGAACTGCGGTGGTGCAGTGCGGTGTGCGCAATTTGGCCATCAGCGAGGCCGCCGCACCTTTGGGGCTGTACTACGCACCCGATCCATCGAGCCAAATCGCTTGCACCATCGGCGGCAATGTGGCGGAAAACTCCGGCGGCGTGCATTGTTTGAAGTACGGCCTGACCCTGCACAACGTCTTCAAGGTGAAGGGCTTCACCATGGACGGCGAGCCCATCGAGTTTGGTGGCGACGCTTTGGATGCCCCAGGCTTAGACCTGCTGCCACTGGTGGTGGGCTCTGAAGGCATGCTGGCCGTCACCACCGAGGTGACGGTGAAGCTGACCCCGAAGCCGCAACTGGCACGCTGCATCATGGCCAGCTTTGACGACTTGCGCAAAGCCGGTGACGCGGTCGCTGCCGTCATTGCCGCCGGCATCATCCCCGCGGGCTTGGAGATGATGGACAAGCCCATGACCGCTGCGGTGGAAGACTTTGTCCACGCCGGCTACGACTTGAGTGCCGAGGCGATTTTGCTGTGCGAAAGCGACGGCACGCCCGAAGAGGTGGAAGAAGAAATTGGCCGCATGAGCGCGGTGCTGCAACGCTGTGGTGCCACCGCGATTGCGGTGAGCCGTGACGAGGCCGAGCGCCTGAAGTTTTGGAGTGGCCGCAAAAACGCGTTTCCCGCCAGCGGCCGCATCAGCCCCGACTACATGTGCATGGACTCGACCATTCCACGCAAACGCTTGGCCGACATCTTGTTGGCGATTGCCGAGATGGAAAAAAAGTACGGCTTGCGCTGCGCCAATGTGTTCCATGCAGGCGACGGCAACCTGCACCCGCTCATTCTGTTTGATGCCAACGACCCCGATCAGTTGCACCGCTGCGAGCTTTTTGGCGCGGACATTTTGGAGACCAGCGTCGCCATGGGCGGCACCGTGACCGGCGAGCACGGCGTGGGCGTGGAAAAACTCAACTCCATGTGCGTGCAGTTTTCAGCGGCTGAAAACGAGCAAATGTTTGGCGTCAAACGCGCCTTCGACCCGCAAGGTTTGCTCAACCCTGGCAAGGTGATCCCCACCCTGCAACGCTGCGCCGAGTACGGCAAGATGTTGGTGAGGGGTGGGCAAATCAGCCATCCGGATTTGCCGAGGTTTTAAGTCATTGAGAAGAGCTTTCATTGCGAGGAGCGTAGCGACGAAGCAAACTGACAGTGAAGATTGCTTCAGCCATTCAGGCCTCGCAATGACAATTCAATCTCTAAGAACTTATCCACCCCAACTCACGCATGGCCCAGCTGGCATTCCACACCTTGACCATGTGCGCAACTTGGTCGTTGGCATCCATGGTCAGCACATACACATAG
>JGI25910J50241_10000879_pt1 | contig 10539 bp, 9 predicted proteins | sample LauGreSBDMM110SN_3_FD_50241 | JGI IMG/M metagenome (IMG submission 50241) | reverse complement strand
CCATTAATTTTTACTGCAATTTGTATTTCTTTTTTTAAACAGGTACTTCCTCATTGGATAGGGCCTGCATATAGTGGGCTTATTCTTTTAACAGCTTGCCTCTTTACTAAAAATACTAAACGGACAAAAATAAAGTTTGGTTTGCCCACGCCCATTACAATAAGTTTATTTTTTGTTTTGTTTATAAGCATGGCTGGCATTATACTTATCAATTTTTATCCTGGCACTTTAGGAAGTAAANGTAAAAATAATATTGGCGATGGTGATTTTACTCTAGACATGTATGGATGGAATACTATTAAAACTGATGTTAATAAAATTATGGAGAACGATATAGAAATTGGTTTGATGAAGAGGGATGCTAAAATAATTTCTAACAAATGGTTTCCAGCATCGCATATTGATTTTTATATTGCAATGNCTTTAAAAAAGGAGCTTTTAGCCATAGGCGATACCAGTGATATTCATCAATACGCGTGGATAAACAATACTCGTTTAAAATTAAAAAAGGGAGATGATGCGTATTTTATAGTACCCTCAAATACTAATTGTTTGGTAGTTGAATTAATGAAAAATAAATTTGAAATAGTACAAAAACCTGATACCATAATTCAAAAAAGAAATAATACACTGTGCAGAGAATTTTATTTATGGCGGTTAAAAAACTATATAGAAAATGTTAACNACTAGTTAGTTGAATANTTGGCTTTTTTGGTGTATAAAAATCTATNTTATTTAAAATTGGTTTNACACTATATTTTTCAAACTCATTTTCAATGAAGTGTACTATTTCTTCAATATTATNATCATAGTTAATAGCTATTTTTTGTTTAGNATTTAGCCACGTATCAATTTTATCATAGTGTTTCTTTTTTAAACTATTTAGTACAGGAACACCCATTTCTTTTAAAGCCTCACCATTACATTGTTGCTCATATTGCTTTTTCATAGGGATCACAAGTAGCTTCTTCTTCATAAATAAAGCTTCTGCAGGCGTTTCAAAACCGCCACCTGTTAATATACCTTCGCAACTAATAAAACTGTCAGTAAAATCAATCGTATTAATAGGTCTTATCCAACAATTTTTTTCGCTATACGATTTTTTGCAATCTTTTGTAAAAATATGCCATTGTATATTTTTAAATTGGCTCAATACGTTTATAATCTTTTCAGCACTATAGGCAGGTAAGTAAACGGTGTAGTGTCCTAAATTTCTACTATATGCATTTCTAATTTCCTCTCTAATAACTGGTGTGGTAATACTTTTGCTATATTTCTTAAAATGAAAACCAATACCAGATTTGCACGGAGCATAATATTTTAACACAACCCAAGCAAAAGGATCAAAGCGAAGTGGCTTTGGAGCAGCCTTATCTAAAACNGCATATTGGTGACTTACAGAAATACAGGGAATATTTTTTATTTTACAAGCCCATGCACTTAATGGTTCAAAATCATTAATAATTAAGTCATANTTTTCAACTGGAATAGTTTTTATTTCCTTGATGAATTGTTTCGAATTTATTTTTTTAATAGTTTGTAAATAATCTACTCCGCCATTTTTACCAAACACAAAACTTAACCCTATTCGCCTAAATTTTATATGAAAATTTAAGTCAATATTAGCCTGAGTACCGCTTAACAAAATATCTATTTCCCCAAGTTTTTTTAAGTAAGGTAAAATTTCGTTTGCTCTACTTATATGTCCGTTACCCGTTGCTTGTAAGGCGTATAAAATTTTCATGGTAGTTAATTTAGTGGAACGATTCAAAGTCCTCCATCATACGTTTAAATAATTCTGTTGTACGTAAATGCGCACCCTCATCTAAATAATATGNATCATTGNATTCATTTACTAATACATCTTGTGNATANGTATAAATGCTCCACTCGTTTTGAGAATATTCTAAAGCCGTCAAATGCTCTACCCAATCTCCACTGTTTAGGTAAACAACTTTACCAATATTATTTTCTATTATTTTTTTATTGGGTTGATGTATGTGTCCACAAACAACATAATTGTATCCTTTTTGAATAGCTATTTCAGCAGCGGTAACTTCAAAATTATTAATAAACTTCACAGCTGATTTTACAGAATTTTTAATCTTTTTAGATAGTGAAACTTTTCCTTTGCCCAACTTTTCAGATAGCCAATTTATTACTGCATTAATCAGTATTAAGGTATCATATCCTACAGCGCCAAGTTTTGCTAACCATTTGCTATGCTTCATAGTTACATCAAAAACATCACCATGGAAAATCCAGCTTTTTAACCCGTCATCATGGTGTATTACTAATTTATTCACAATATGAAAATCGCCTAAAGAAAAATTCTCAAAGCGTCTTAATATTTCATCATGGTTACCGGTAACATAATAAACTTTTACACCAAGGCTAAGCATACTTGTAATTTGTTTTAGCACTTGCATATGGCTTTTTGGCCAAAATTTTTTGCTAAACTGCCATACATCAATAATATCGCCGTTTAAAATTAGCATATTGGGGTCTATGGTGGAAAGGTATCTGCAAAGTTCTTTAGCTCTGCAACCATAAGTGCCAAGGTGTACATCGGAGATTACAACAATATCAAGTTTACGTTTTTCCAAATTAGTTTTTACAAAAATGGATACTATACTTTGCTTAAACGTAAATAAAATGTTATCAAATAATAAACTTAGTTAAAGCTTTCTTTTTGCAAGCGTAAATCCAAACGTAGTACCTACATCAATTGTGCTGCGTACATGTATAGTTTGGTTATGGGCTTCAATAATATGTTTGCAAATAGATAAACCCAAGCCGCTACCGCCAATTTTTCGGCTTCGGGCTAAATCCGTACGGTAAAAACGCTCAAAAATTCTATTTAAATGTTCTTCGGAAATGCCACTTCCATTATCACTCATTTCTATTAAAACTCTTTTGCCATCTAATTTATAAAAACTAGTTTCAATACTGCCATTTTGTTTGCCATATTTTAACGCATTATCAATTAAGTTAGTGAGTACTTGGCGTATTTTTTCTTTATCAGCATATACTTCTAATGGCAACTCACAACCCTTTTTTACAAAATAATGTATCCCTTTTTCTTCTGCTTTTAAGGATATTGAATTAAATGCATCCTCTACTAAATCTTGTATTATAAAAGTTGAATTATTTAATTGCTGTTGGCCACTTTCTAACTTACTTATTTCATCTAAATCATCAACTAAGTTTACCAGCCTATCTATATTACGAGAAGTATTTATTAAAAACCTTTGATTAACTGAAGGGTTATTTAATGCACCATTTAGTAAGGTTTCTACATAGCTTTGGATAGCAAAAATGGGGGTTTTTAATTCGTGGCTTAGGTTTTGTAAAAATTCTTTTCTGTACTTTTCATTTTGTTGTAGTAATTCAATCTCATCTTTATGTTGGGTTGCCCATTTTTCTACATCCTCACTAACTTGATCAATATCTTTTTGTGGTAAAAATGTTTTGTTATAAAATTCCTCTCTTTTACTAGCCTTAGTTTGATAAATAAATTTGTAAATTAATTTTATTTTTCGGTACACAAATTGTTGAAGGGTGTAATTAATTAAAGCAAAACAAAAAATAAAAAAAACAGCTGAACAAACTAGCGCTATCCACCAAACCGGGTTAACTAAAAAAACAATAAACCCAGTAAAAATGAAAGCACTATAGAATTAAAGGCAGCTAATTGTAGAGGAGAAAAATTTTTTTGTGGAAGCATTGTGGTTCGACGTGAATGGTGTGTAACCTAAATTTTAAATAAAATTAGGACAAATTTACGCAACAATCAATACCTAGCTTGTTATAGTTCAAACTTATAGCCTACGCCTTTTACTGTACTAATGCAATCTAAATTTAATTTTTGTCTAATTTTTCTGATGTGTACATCAATAGTACGATCGCCTACAATAACTTCCGTACCCCAAATTTGATTTAAAATTTCTTGGCGTAAAAACACCTTGCCAGGTTTACCAGCTAAAAGGGATAATAGTTCAAACTCTTTTCGTGCCAACACTATTTCATCCCCTTTATTGCGAATAATATATTTTTCTCTATCAATTTCTAAATCGCCTAATTGTATGATTGTACTAACTTTTTTATTTAATCGTCTAAATAAAGCATTTATTTTAGTAATTAAAATTTTGGGGCTAATAGGTTTAGTTAAATAATCATCAGCCCCTGTTTCTAAACCTTTAACTTCTGTAATTTCATCACTCAAGGCACTTAAAAATACAATAAGTGTTTCTTTAAAAGCTGGTTGCAATCTTAATATATTGCATACTTCAATGCCGTTTTTATAAGGCATCATTACATCCAAAATAATTAAATCGGGTAAATGTTTTTTTGCAGCTTCAATTGCCTCGTTACCATTTTTAGCTATAAATACTTGAAAACCCTCTGTTTCTAAATTAAATTGTAAAATTTCCAAAATGTCTGGCTCGTCATCTGCAATTAATATTTTCTTAACATTATTCATTTCTACAAAATTAGCTTTTAACAACCTTAATCGCTTAATATTATTGGGTAATTTGTATTATCAAATTGTTAAGCAATAATAGTTTTTTAACAAGAAATTTTTAGGTACAATATAACTACAAGTATAATTTCATCATCTTTGCACTATAATGCTAAGTAATAAAAAAAGTATACTACTAGGTTTATTTACATTTTGGTGTGTAAATATAGTTGCAATGGCCGACTCTTTAAAAGTACCCATAGAGCGGCAAATGAAACATGATAAAATTAATCAAGAGCAAAAATTATTAGACAAAGCGGATGGACGATTAGATGGTATTATAAAAGCCACCCAACAAGATGATGTTAATTTAGTAATTACAGATGCTGTGTTTAGGCAAATTGATGAAATGCAAGATTCAATTGAAACGAATAAAAAAATAAATGGGCAACAGCAAAAGGTTCTTTATTTAGATTATGGAGCAATTGGTAAAAGCGCTCAGGCTAGGTATAAAGCAAAAAACAATTAGCGCTGTTTACTCCCCAATGCTTGTAGCTGCATTTGCTAAAGCTATGCAAGCCACTTTAGATAGTCTAAGCATGCTTAGTATAATCAAAGAGGCGCCTTATGAAGTGGGTAAAATAATAACACAACTTATTACTGAAAATATTGGTATTGCAGAAAGTAAAAATGAAGTGTATCTGCAATTTGCTACACTTTACCCCGATAAAATTATTAATACATTAGAGCCCTATGCAAACCAATATTTTGCAGATAGTTTATTAGTAATTGGCTGTAAAGCAAATCCAACGGGGGTTTATAGCTTTGCACAGGCTACTAATACTGTTATAGGAAAGCTAATACACCAAAGTAATAATGTACTCGTAAAAAAAGTAGCAGAGTTGAGTAAAACACCAAATGCACTTTTTTATTTTCCTTTTTTAGATGATATTTTTAAGGGCAAACAATCTATTGATTCACTAAAAAAAATAATTGGCAATGGCGAAATAGGTTATGATAGTGTTGCCTATTTTAAAGTGTTAGTAAAAACTGAAATTAATTATTTTATCCGATTACAAAATGCAGATACACCAATTGCTATGTTTGGTGCAAATGGGTTAAGAGAAACGCTGAAGAAAAAAGCAAATCAGCATTTTGTAAAAATAATTAATGACTTACACGAAAAACCTGAAGCTATACGAATGAGGGCTGTAGACCCTTTAAGCTCGGTAGATTTATATTATATGCTCGTTTTTGGCGAAGAAGAAATTTATACCAGCAGTTACAAGCATAGTTTTACCAGAATGTTACAGCGGTTAGGAAAAAATTCAAAAACCGACTCTTTATTACAAGTAGTAAACTACGATTTTTTTAAACGCTTTATAAAAATGGCAGCTAATTTTAATAGATTAGATACGTTTTTAAAACTAATGCCTGTTGCAAAATCGGAGCAAATTATGCAGCTCTTTGTAGATAATTTAGATAAAACAAACGATTTGGAAGATGCTGTAGATGTGGCAGATAGTTATAGTAGCATTAATAATAAAAAACTGCAAAATACTATTTTGAAGTATGTAAAAGAAAATGAAGCCGATGCCATAAATAATGATAACGTAAGAGGAAAAATAATTTATGGCATACTTAAAACAATTTTTTTAAGTGCCGATAGTACAAGTAAAATAAATCTTACAACTGAATATGGTATACCTAATATTTATACCGTAGCAAATAAACAAATAGCCGACGATAGTGGAACAATAATACAGCAAGTATTTTTTTATGGCGATGAGGATGGAAAAAAATTCTTTCCAGCATTTGTAAATTCGTTTAGCGATAAACTACTATGGCAAACGATTATAAAAAAAGAATGGGTAGAAATTAAATCGCTTAAAGGCCAAAAGGTATGGGTATATGTAAACAGGCCATTAGATAATGATGAAAATTTAGATGATACCGCCCAATATCATTTAAATAGTTATTTAGCAGAGCAAGGGTTAACACCTTCCGTAGTTGTCCATAGGGGCCATAGTTATTGGTTACAAAGAACATTAAATCGAATGCCAGATGATGTAAAAATTGTAGTACTCGGTAGTTGTGGCGGGTATAAAAATTTAAGCACTATTTTAAAAAGTAGCCCTAATGCACATATTATTTCTACTAAAGAAATTGGCTTTGGAGATATTAATGGGCCTATACTAAATTACTTGCATCAAAATTTTCAAAGCGGTAAAGTGCTCGATTGGCGTGCCATGTGGGCTACATTAAACAAAACCTTTAGTAAAGACAAAAACAAAGCAGTAAGAGAAAGTTGGGAAAATTATATACCCCCCTACAAAAATTTAGGGGCAATATTTATAAAAGCATACAATAAAAAAATGGCTGAGTAATGGGGCTTCTTTAAAATGTACATAGGCAAACATTGGTATCCCTAGTCAAACATTTATCTTTGTATAAATGTCATCAACAATACCCAAAAAAATAATTAATTTATCTGTACTTAAAAGAGTACTACAATTTGCAAAGCCTTACAAAAGCAAATTTTATGGGTCATTAATCTTAGCCATTGTTCTTGCATTAATAGCTCCTATACGGCCATTACTCATACAGCTTACTATTAACGATGGTATAAAAAATAATACCGAAGCTTTTTTTATAAAAGGTATTGGCGGCTTTATTATAGAAATAACTATTTTTCAAATCGTTTTATTGTTGTTAGAAACTGGTCTTCGATTTTTTTTCACCTTTTTAACCGCATCACTTGGTCAGTATGTTGTAAAAGATTTAAGAAATACTACCTACCAAAAAGTTGTACACTATAATCTTAGGCAATTTGATAAAACTCCTATAGGCACACTTACTACTCGTACTATAAATGATATTGAAAGTATAAACGAAATCTTTAGCGATGGGCTAATTCCCATCATTGCCGATTTATTAACTATTATTTCGGTGCTAATTTATATGTTTTGGGTAGATCCATTCCTTACATTAGTTTGCCTTGCACCTTTCCCTATTTTACTAATTGCAACTTATTTTTTTAAAGAAACCGTAAATAAATCTTTTATACAAGTACGTAATGCAATAGCCAGCTTAAATGCTTTTGTGCAGGAGCATTTAACCGGAATGAGCGTGGTACAAGCATTTGCAGCCGAAAGAAGAGAGTTTAAAAAATTTGATCAAATTAATAAACAACACAAGCAGGCCAACATAAAAGCCATTTTTGCATACTCTGTCTTTTTCCCCATAGTTGAGCTAATAATGGCACTCTCCATTGGTTTGTTAGTTTGGTGGGCAGCAAATCATACAAATGCTTTTGGTACACAAAATAATAATGCCATAGCAGCAAAAATTACTTCTTTTATTCTTTGTTTAAATTTACTGTATAGGCCACTACGGGTAATTGCCGATAAGTTTAACATACTGCAAATGGGTATGATTGCAGGCGAAAGAGTCTTTAAAATAGTAGATGAAAAAGATACGACACCAAATAACGGAAAAATAGGGGCACAAAACTTACAGGGTAACCTTAGCTTTGAAAATGTATGGTTTGGATATAACGAAGATAATGATGTACTTAAAAATATTTCATTTCAAATAAANAAAGGCGAAACACTNGCCATTGTTGGGCATACAGGCAGTGGCAAAACATCTATAATAAGTTTAATAAATCGTTTATATCATATAAAAAANGGTGTTATTAAAGTTGATGATATAAATATTGANGAGTACGAGTTAGNAGAATTGCGAAGTAAAATTGCTGTTGTTTTGCAAGATGTATTTTTATTTAGCGGATCAATTTTAGATAATGTAACGCTTCGTAATTCAACCATCACTCAACAACAAGTAGAAGAAGCTGCCAAACTTTTAGGTATTCATCAATTTATAACTCAAATGCCACAAGGGTATAATTATAATGTAATGGAAAGAGGAGCAACGTTGTCATTAGGGCAGCGCCAACTGTTATCGTTTGTACGAGCATTATTGTATAACCCAGCAATTTTAATTTTAGACGAAGCCACCTCATCGGTTGACACCGAAAGCGAATTGTTGATACAGCATGCCATAGAAAAATTAATAGCTGGCCGTACCTCCATTATAATAGCTCACCGTTTAAGCACCATCCGTAAAGCCACAAAAATAATAGTGTTAGATAAGGGAGAAATTAAGGAAATAGGAACTCATCAGGAGCTTTTGGCCAAGCAAGGAGCTTACTATCAATTGCATAAAATGCAGTTTGAAAAGGAATTAGCTTAAAACACAAATAATTGCTCAAAAATTGTACTTTTTGACTCTCTCAATTTTTAATTTTGCCCACTACGCTGTATCTTTGCGGCAAATTGAGGAACAGTTATGGCATTTAAAGGCATCAAATCATTACTGGTAGGGGTTTTAGCAGGTTTTTTATTGCTAAATTCTAGTGCAGTAAAGGCGCAACATGGCGGGGAAACAACAACAGGTACAACCAAAGCACACAACGTTGAAGAGTTTAATATTACCGAAACCATAATGGACCACGTAAAAGACAGCTACGGCTGGCATTTGTGGGGGCATACATCGGTAAGTTTACCCGTTATTTTGTATACAGATAAAGGGTTAGAAGTTTTTAGCTCTTCAAAATTAATAAACGAGCATCACGAGCCAGTAGNCTATNCTGGAAAAAATACCTACAAAGTAAATAAGGAAAGCGGCAAAGTNCAAATTTTAAATGCCGATGGCACTGCAAACCATAAGGCTAAATTGTTTGATATATCTATTACTAAAAACGTAGCAACGCTTTTACTATCTATGTTATTAGTTTGTGTGGTTTTTTTAAGTGTAGCAAGGGCTTATACAAAACGTGGTGTAACATCTGCACCTAAAGGTTTACAAAGTTTTTTAGAGCCTATTATATTATTTGTAAGAGACGATATTGCTAAGCCAAATATTGGCCCCAAGTATACTAAATACATGCCTTTTTTATTATCTATTTTCTTTTTTATTTGGTTAAATAATTTATTGGGTTTAATACCTTTTTTTCCAGGTGGTGCCAACCTTAGCGGGAATATTGCCTTTACTATGGTTTTGGCATTAATTGTATTTGTAGTAGTAAATGTTAACTCAAATAAGGCCTTTTGGAAACATGTTTTTTGGATGCCCGGTGTACCAGTACCAATGAAAATATTTTTAGCACCAATTGAATTATTGGGCGTGTTTATAAAACCCATTTCGTTAATGATACGTTTGTTTGCTAACATTACGGCAGGGCATATTTTAGTACTGGCATTAATATGTTTAATTTTTGTTTTTAAAGCTGTAGCAGCAGCAGCAGTAGCTGTGCCGTTTGCAGCATTTATATATTGTATTGAATTGTTAGTGGCGTTTTTACAAGCCTTTATATTTACTATGCTTACTGCATTGTACATTGGTATGGCTACAGAAGAGCATCATCACGAAGAAGCACATTAACCCCTTTTTCCCCCAGAGGAACACTTTGGGCAAGTTCTTAAATTAATGACAAGCTATGTTTATCATAGTGTGGAAATAATTAGAAATCATCTTCCTGCTCCCTCACCTTTAGGAGAGGGAACTGGGTTGAGGTATATTTTTTGTAAACCCGTTGAAAGGAAACTTTTAACAAAAATTGTAAAACTATGGTAGGAAGTATTGCAGCAATCGGTGCTGGTTTAGCAGCAGTAGGAGCTGGAATTGGTATTGGCCAAATTGGTAAAGGTGCAACAGAAGGTATTGCTCGTCAGCCAGAAGCAGCGAATGATATTAGAAGCACAATGCTTATTGCAGCAGCGTTCGTTGAGGCCGTTGCGTTATTTGCTTGTGTAATTGCATTCTTAGGTTTAGCAAATGTTGGCTAATTTATCAAGTACAAAAAACTAATGCAAGTTTAAAGCACAGGGCGGCGGACTTGCATTTTCTTAAAAAAGATTAAATTTAAATTATATGTTTTTAGAATTAAATCCACTAGTAAAACCCGATTTAGGATTGGTAATTTGGATGACGCTAACGTTTTTTATAGTACTATTTGTGTTGGCTAAATATGCTTGGAAGCCAATTTTAAAAGCTGTAAAAACTAGAGAAGATAA
>JGI25910J50241_10000878_pt1 | contig 10543 bp, 13 predicted proteins | sample LauGreSBDMM110SN_3_FD_50241 | JGI IMG/M metagenome (IMG submission 50241) | reverse complement strand
GCGCTACTGTCTTCAGGTTTTGCATATGATGTTAACAATCGTGTTGAACAGTTAAAGATTGTTAATGCTTTGTTGCCACAGATTCGAGATCTTCGACGTATTGGATCTGCAGCAGCTGATATTTGCCATGTGGCCACAGGAATGGTTGATGGTTACTTTGAAACAGGATTGCATGAATGGGATTTAGCGGCCGCCGAGCTGATAGCCCGAGAAGCAGGAGCAACGGTNACCACCCGCCCATGGCATGGTTTGAATCTGACTGTGGCAGCTGGACCGCACCTATTTGCCGCGCTTAACGCTCAGATCCCCGAGTGATCTAGCCCGCCCTTACCGATTCATGTTCAGGCCGATTTACGCTCAGGCCATCCTCTGTGGCACAATACGCAGTCTGCACCGCCAAAGCGTGTGCTTAATAGAAATGACAAAAGGATCCGAATATGAACATTCTTGACGCCGTAGATGCAGTATCCCTGCGCAAAGACATCCCACAGTTCCGCGCTGGTGATGAGCTCAAGGTCCATGTTCGTGTTATCGAAGGTAACAAGAGCCGTCTTCAGGTTTTCCAAGGAATCGTTATCCGTCGTCAAGGCGATGGCGTTCGCGAAACTTTCACAATCCGTAAGGTTTCTTACGGTGTTGGTGTTGAGCGTACCTTCCCAGTTCACACTCCAGTTATTGAAAAGATCGAGCTAGTAAAGAAGGGCGAAGTACGTCGCGCCAAGCTGTACTACCTACGCGATCTACGCGGTAAGGCTGCAAAGATTCGCGAAAAGCGCGATGGCATTGAAGGTTACGGCGATGGAATTCTTTCTACACCAGAACCAGTTGTGATTGCCGCGCCAGTTATTGAAGCAGTTATAGAGGCACCAGTTGTTGAAGCAGTTGTTGAAACTCCAGCTGAAGCAGTTATTGAAGCACCAGTTGTTGAAGCGGTTGCTGAAGAAGCAACTGAAGCTCCAAAAGCTGAATAATCTCTTCAATGCGTAAAAAGGGATCGCTCCTTAAGGAGCTCCCAATCCTCGTTGTTGTTGCACTTGTTGTTTCCTTATTCATAAAAACTTTCTTGGTTCAGTTTTTCTATATTCCTTCCGGTTCTATGGAAAACACTCTTCAGATCAAAGATCGTGTTGCGGTTAATAAGNTTCCATTTATTTCCAAAAACATTAGCCGTGGTGATGTCGTTGTATTTCGTGATCCCGATGATTGGCTTCCTGAAATCATTGATTACGACACTAACAAGTATGTTTCAAAGGCTAAAAGCGCACTTGTCGCAGTGGGAGTNCTTCCNAACCCTGCAAAGCAGTACTTAGTCAAGCGTGTTGTAGGTGTTGAAGGCGATCACATNGTGTGTTGCACAAAAGNTGGCAACTTAACTATTAACGATGTAGAAGTTACTGAGCCATATATTTATGCGGGTAATAAGCCCTCTGAAATGAAATTTGATGTGACGGTGCCTAAGGGCAAGTTGTGGGTAATGGGCGATCATCGCGGTGCAAGTGCGGATTCTCGCTATCACCAAGAAGATATCAACAAAGGCTTCATACCTGTTTCAAGGGTGACAGGCCGCGTTGTTGCAGTCATCTGGCCCTTTAAAAATATTACATATGTGCCAAAAGTGGATGTATTAAAAAAGTAACCTGATGAAGGTNATCGAGCAGTTGTTGGCAAGTNCTGGAATTTCACCGATTGCAGGTGTTGATGAAGCTGGTCGCGGAGCATGTGCTGGTCCCTTAGTCATTGCATCAGTTGTCTTGCATGATCCATTCGCTCCTGAGTTAGCGGTAGTGCGTGATTCAAAAGAGATCCCAGAGAGTAAGCGAGATGCAGTATTTGACTTGATTCAAAGGATTGCAGCCTCTGTCAGTGTTGTAATAGTTCCAGCATCAGAGGTTGATTCACGTGGTGTGCATGCAGCAAATCTTGATGGCATGCGCAGAGCAGTTCAGGGATTGGGCGTGGAGCCTGCATATGTTTTAACAGATGGCTATGCCATTGAAGGCTTAGGTGTTCCAAATTTGGCTGTTTGGAAGGGNGATCAGGTTGTAGTTTCNATTAGCGCAGCATCTGTTATTGCAAAGGTAACTCGTGACCAGATTATGCGAGANCTCGATAAAGAGTTTCCACTCTATGGATTTGCTGGACATAAGGGATATATCACCGCAGCCCACACGAAAGCCCTTAATGAACACGGGCCATGCGCGCAGCACCGCACCTCTTTTGCCAATGTTGCAGCGCTCATCCACAAGTAAGTTGTAACAAGGAGTTTGCTGCCAGAGGGTCTGAATACATTGGATCCATGAGCATTCACAGCAAAGTATTAATAGATGAGTATGAAGCGCGCTTAACTCTCTTTTCAGCAATCCAACCGGGCCACACTGGCTGGAGCCAAGAGATTCAACGAGTTGGCGCAGTCATGGTTTTGCAAGGATTACTTGGTGGTCAGTATGACTCGCAATCGTGTGCGAAACTGCTTAGAAAAATAGAGCAGACAAACTTTGAAATGCTTCAAACTGCAGTAGCGGTAAGTGATTCTGAATTCATCTATCCGAGTCATCCACAATGGCCAAAGCAGGTAGATCAATTAGCAAATCCTCCCATTGGATTAATTATTAAAGGCCATCTCTCACACTTGAGCCAGAAATCAATTGCAATAGTTGGCACACGAGAGCCCAGTACCTATGGACAAGAAATGGCATCTGAGTTTGCAACAGCCTTTGTTAATCACGGCTGGAATATTGTCAGTGGCGGAGCGCTAGGAATTGATACCTGCGCCCATGTGGCAGCTCTTAAGTCATCTGGGAAAACTATTGCTGTGATCGCATCAGGGGTGTTGGTTGATTATCCATCCGCTAATTCGCGGTTATTCAAAGCAATCAGTAAAAATGGAGCGGTCGTCAGTGAAGTCATGCCATATGTTCAAGCTGCGCAAAATCGATTCTTAACACGTAATCGATTAATCGCGGCTCTTTCTTGCGCAACTCTTGTTGTTGAAGCCGCGTATAGAAGTGGCTCATTGCGCACCGCGCGTGATGCCGCCGATCTCATGCGACCAGTGATGGCCATCCCAGGTCAGCTCAACTCACCAACTAGCCAGGGGTGCCATCGATTAATCGCAGAACGTGCAGCAGAGATAGTGACTTGTGTGGAAGATGCAGTGGAGTTTGTCGGAGTTAATCAATGAGAGAATAAGCCTATGAGTGATTTCCGTTCGGGCTTTGTGGCCATTGTTGGCCGCCCAAACGTTGGTAAATCAACTCTGATTAATGCATTAGTAGGTAGCAAGATTGCAATTACTTCACACCACCCCAACACCACTCGCACAGCAATCCGCGGAATTGTTCATGGTGATAGCTTTCAAGCAGTCCTTGTTGACACTCCCGGAGTTCACAAACCAAAGACCTTGTTGGGCCAGCGCCTTAATCAAGTAGTCGATCAAAGTATGGATTCAGTCGATATTGTCATTATGTGTATTCCAGCTGATGAGACATCTGGGGCAGGAGATAAATTTATTGCCCAAGAAATTGCAAAGCACCCAGGTGCTAAAAAGTTTGCAGTGCTAACCAAAACAGATTTAATTGCAAAGGAAAAGCTTGCTATTCGCTTGCTAGACATCATGAAGATTGCTGAGGGTTTTGTCTGGGATGAAATTATCCCGGTGTCGGCTGCAATTCATGATCAAGTTGATTTACTCAATGAGTTAATTGGTAAAAACCTGCCTGCCGGCCCTGAGTACTACCCAGCAGGCACAACAAGTGACCAAGCAATTGATCAGATAATTTGCGAATATATTCGTGAAGCAGCACTCCAAGATGTGCGGGAAGAGTTGCCCCACAGCATCGTTGTTACGATCGATGAGTTTGGTGAGCGCGAAGAAAAGGGATCTCGTCCCTTTTATGATGTTCATGCAACTATCCACGTGGAGCGAGACACGCAACGAGCAATTTTGTTAGGTCATCAAGGTGTTCGTTTAAAGGAAATTGGTATTCGTGCGCGCGCAGACATCGAGCGTGTGTTAGGTGCCAAGATATTTCTTGGTCTGCACATTAAGGTTTCAAAGGAATGGCAGAAAGATCCAAAGCTGCTTGCAAAGTTAGGCTTTGGCGAAAAGTCCTAAGCTGTTTTTTTACTTGCCAAGTAAGAGCCAACTAGCACCAACGGTAATCCCACAATAATTCCAGCTGTTAATGGTTCACGCAGAATAATCACACCTAATAGAACTGCGATTGCGGTATTTAAGTAGGTGACAAGAGAACCGCGTGCAGGTCCGATTTCAGCCATCACCTTAAAGAACAAGATAAAGGCGATGGCGGTGCTAAATACGCCAAGTGCGATTAGAGAGAGCGCTGAGTTCATTGAAATGCTCGATGGCCATTGGGCGATTGCAACCGGTGCCCAGAAGACAGTAGTAATGGCCATTGCCAATCCATTGATTGCAATTCCATCAACAAGTGGCAGATTGGTAGTCACCATGATTACCGCGTAGGCATAACCCATTGATGCCACAATCACCATGGCAATTGATAGGGGATCACTGTTGCCTGACAAACTTTCAATGCCAACGACCAGGATTAAACCGATAAACCCCACAACAATTCCTAAGATTCTCTTGAACTGCCATACAGAGTGATCACCACGAAGAGATGTGATGATGGTGGCAAAGATCGGAACAGTTGAAACAAGTAGTCCTGCTAACCTGAATTAATCTTTTGCTCAGCTGTAGTGATCAGAATCCAAGGGCCGATCATCTCCATTAATGCGTAAAAGGCAACGTATTTGAATCCAAGGACCGCCCCGCCAAATTTCTTGCGGTAGATAGCGATAGGAATCAAGATAGAAGCACCGATTAATGTGCGACCTGCAACGACAGCTGCAGGAGGGAAATCTTCAACAGCAACCTTCATCAATAGATATGGGATGCCCCAGAGCAGGCCAACTAGGGCAAAGTGAAACAAGGATTTACGTGTCATTACGGTTTAATCACCAGTTCTGCGTATTATTTTTTAATTCGCGATATCTCATCATGACTTCTGGTGTTGCTTCACTCTTGTGATGTGAAACTTCACCTAAATCCCAAGTTGGTAGCCTACCAAGAAGCGCCCATGCTGCTTGCTTGGCAGCGCCATCTGCAACATATTCACCAGCAGGTGGTACCAAAACTTCGCGACCAAATAGCGCACTTGCAATTACAGGCACAGCAGGATTCTTAGCAGCACCACCAATGAGCAAAATGCGATTGAACGCCAACACCTAATGCGACAAGCGAATCAACAGCATCTGCCAAACCAGCCAACATGCCTTCAACCATTGCACGGGCGATATCTTCAGGATTTGAATTATTAAGGTTCATCCCAGCAAAAACACCAGTTGCGGTGGGACGGTTTGGTGTTCGCTCGCCCTCAAAGTATGGCAAGAGTGTTAATCCATTGGCACCGGGCTTTGCAGTAAGAGCTAACCGTGCAACTTCATCATGGGTTTTGCCAAGGATGCGACATGCTGCATCTAAAATTCGGGCAGCATTTAATGTGCAGACAAGTGGAAGATAGCGCCCAGTCGCATCTGCAAATCCAGCAACAGCTCCGCTTGCATCATGCGTTGGTGTGTCAGAGACTGCAAATGCTGTTCCACTTGTGCCCAATGAAACAACTACATCCCCGGGTTGTGCCTGAATGCCAAGTGCCGCACCCGCATTATCGCCAGCACCTGCTGCGATTGGGATTCCAAATGTAGTTGTGCCACCAAATTTGTCAGGCCCAATAATTTGAGGAAGTGAAAGCTCTTGATCATGTCGCAGTGCTAATCGAATAATATCTTCGCGGTAATGAGATGTGCTGGGATCAAAGTAACCAGTGCCAGATGCATCGCTTCGATCTGTGAACAATGTGTCAAAGTTATTTCCACCTTGCAACTGCCATGACAACCAGTCGTGGGGTAGTGCAACGGATGCAACTTTGGCTGCATTATCTGGTTCATGATCTGCCATCCAACGAAGTTTGGAGGCGGTAAATGATGCAACTAATTTTGATCCAACCTTGCGCGCCATTTCGGCGTCGCCACCTACTTCATGATTTAAATCATCTGCTTCTTTCGCAGATCGTGTGTCATTCCATAAAAGTGCGGGACGAATAACTTCGCCATTAATATCTAGTGCGACCATTCCGTGTTGTTGACCTGCAATTGAAATTGCTTCAACATCATCTAAAGTGCCAGCTTCAGCGATCGCGGTATGTAATGCACTCAGCCAATGCTTAGGCTCGACCTCAGTACCCTCTGGGTGGGACGCGCGACCCTGGCGCACAAGTTCGCCTGTATTGGCGTCACGAATAACGACCTTCACAGATTGAGTCGAAGAATCCACGCCCGCGATGAGTTGTCGATTAGCCATGGGGGAAGGCTAGACTGTTCCAGTCAGCGTTGACCACAGGTGGCGGAAATTTTGAGCCACTTAATCAAACAATGAAATTGTTGGAGTAAATCATGCGTATTGGTGTCCTCACTGGCGGCGGCGATTGCCCTGGTCTAAATGCAGTTATTCGCGCGGTAGTTCGCAAGGGTGTTAAAGAGTACGGCCACGAATTTGTTGGATTCCGTGATGGATGGAAGGGACCTTTAGAAGGTCTAACCATGCCTTTAAATATTGAAACAACCCGCGGTATCTTGCCTCGCGGCGGAACGATTCTTGGATCATCACGTACTAACCCATTTAAGATCGAGGGCGGCGTAGAAAAGATTAAGGAAAACCTCGAAAAAGCTGGCATAGATGCGTTGATCGCAATCGGCGGCGAAGACACTTTGGGTGTTGCAACAAAGCTTGATGCTCTTGGTGTCAAGGTGATTGGTGTTCCAAAGACAATTGATAACGACCTCAACAATACTGATTACACATTTGGTTTTGATACCGCAGTCAATATTGCAGTTGAAGCGATCGATCGTCTTCACACAACCGCTGAATCACATCACCGTGCATTAATCGTTGAGGTTATGGGGCGTCACGCAGGCTGGATCGCATTGCATTCAGGACTTGCAGGCGGTGCGGCATGTATTTTGATTCCAGAGCAGAAGTTCTCTGTAGAAAAAGTATGCGAATGGGTTGAATCTCGTTTCAAGTCTCACTACTCACCCATCATCGTTATTGCAGAAGGTGCTATCCCTCAAGATGGTGACATGATGGTGAAGGATCAAACTCTTGATTCATTCGGCCATGTAAAGCTTGCAGGAATTGGTGACTGGCTAGCAGGTCAAATTGAAGAGAGAACTGGCAAGGAAGCACGCACATCTGTCTTGGGACACATCCAACGTGGTGGTACTCCAACAGCATTTGACCGTGTTCTTGCCACTCGCTTCGGTTTGCATGCAATCACCGCCGCTCACGAGGGCGACTGGGGCAAGATGGTTGCCCTGCACGGCACAAACATCGCTCGTGTGCCTTTGGCATCAGCAACTGAGAAGCTAAAGACTGTTCCGCTAGAGCTCTACAAGGAGGTAGAGATCTTCTTCGGTTAATTGCCTCGCGCGATTACTTTCGAACTCTCTACACTTCACCGATGAGCACAAACTTAGACTCTCTCTTTACACCTGGACTTGTTGCTGCCCAGCAACCAACCTGGCCAGGTGGACCAGAGGGCGAACAAGTCAAAGCTGCAGTGGCACAATTAAAAGCATTGCCACCTCTTGTCTTTGCTGGTGAATGTGATGATTTAAAAGCTCGTATCGCACTTGCTGCAGAAGGAAAAGCATTTTGGTTACAAGGTGGAGATTGTGCAGAAACATTTGTAGCAGCAACTGCTGATTCAATTCGCAATCGCATTAAGACAATTTTGCAAATGGCTGCAGTATTGCAGTACTACTCAAGCTTGCCGGTTATCAAGGTTGGCCGTATGGCTGGCCAGTTTGCAAAGCCACGTTCTAATGACTTTGAAACTCGCGGTGATGTAACACTTCCTGCATACCGCGGAGATGCTGTGAACGACATTGAATTTACTGAAAGCTCACGCACACCAGACCCACAACGCTTGGTGCGTGTCTATAACACATCTGCTGCAACTCTTAACTTGGTGCGCGCCTTTACCCAAGGTGGTTTTGCTGATCTTCGCCAGGTCCATGAATGGAACAAGGGATTTATTCGTGACTCTAAAGTTGGCGAACGTTATGAACAGATGGCTAATGAAATTGGTCGAGCTTTAGCGTTTATGAAATCTGCCGGTGTTGATCCTGCAAGTTTTAAATCAGTAGATTTCTTTTCCAGCCACGAAGCGCTCATCATGGAGTATGAAAAGGCGTTGACTCGTATTGATTCACGCACAGGAGATGCCTACGATGTTTCAGGACACTTCATCTGGATCGGTGAGCGCACACGTCAACTAGATGGCGCTCACGTTGATTTTGCATCAAAGGTGCGCAATCCAATCGGTATCAAGNTAGGACCNAANTCNACAGTTGAAGATGCACTTGCATTAATCGACAAGCTAGATCCAAACCGTGAACCAGGACGCATTACATTTATTACACGCATGGGTGCAAAGAACATTCGCCAACTCTTGCCTGCATTNGTAGATGGTGTGACAAAGTCTGGTGCAAAGGTGTTGTGGGTGTGCGATCCAATGCATGGCAATACTTATGAAGCACCTACCGGCTATAAGACACGCAGCTTCGATGATGTAATGGATGAAGTAAAGGGATTCTTTGAAGTTCACAAGGCACTAGGCACACATCCCGGCGGAGTTCACATCGAACTTACCGGTGATGATGTCACTGAGTGCGTTGGTGGAGGCGAAGAGATCTCACACGAGGACTTGGCATCACGGTATGAAACAGCGTGTGATCCNCGTCTAAACCACGCGCAATCTCTAGAACTCGCATTNTTAGTTGCTGAAATGTTGCGCGATCGCTAATTTTGGACAGTGCCGCTTTTAATTACATCCCATAAGACCCCTGTTGGCACCCTTAATCTTTTGGCNGATGATCAGATTCTGATCGGTGCAAACCTNTCTACGATTTCAGCCTTCAAAGCTGGAAAAGATGTAAAAATTGTTAAGTCGATACCAGTAATTTCAGATCTCATCAACGATTACTTTGATGGAGATTTAACTGCGCTCAACGGAATTCATGTCAGGCAACCCGGTGCTGCATTCTCACAAGCCGCCTGGAAAACTATGCGAAAGATTGCACCTGGAAAGACGTGGTCATATTCAGATTTGGCTGAAAAAGCAGGCTCACCTGCCGCTGTTCGAGCAGCGGGTAGTGCCTGTGCAAACAATGCAATCATGCTCGTTGTTCCTTGCCACCGTGTTGTTAAAACCGGGGGAGCGTTAGGAAATTATGCTTACGGTGTTGAAAAGAAGCAGTGGCTACTAAGCCACGAGGGCTTTCTTTAAGATTTCTATTGCCTCAGCACATTGAGCATCATCAAAATCAAGATGTGTAACTAAACGCGCATACTTGGGACCAAGAGCACTAATCCACAAACCAGCATCACGGCAACGCTGAGCAAGCTCTGCGGCTGTTATAGGAAGTGCTGCAAGATCTAATCCAACAATGTTTGTCTCAACAGTTGTTGGATCAATCAATGATGAATCAATTGCTGCAATTGCAAGTGCAAGTTCCTTGGCGCGGCGATGATCTTCTGCCAAACGATCGATGTTGTTATCGAGTGCGAAGTGAGCACCTGCTGCTAGCAAACCAATCTGGCGCATTCCGGCGCCATAACGCTTGCGCCAGACGCGGGCCTTTGCCACGCAATCCTTTGTAGAAAGCATTACTGAACCAACAGGTGCGCCTAATCCTTTTGAAAGACAGACACTGATGGTGTCAAAATACTTTCCATACTCTGTAAGTGAAACTCCTGATGCCACATGTGCATTCCAGATACGAGCACCATCCAAGTGAAGTGCTACTCCAATTTCATCGGCACCTTTGCGAAGTGCGGCAATTTCACTTATCGGCTGAATAGTTCCGCCACCAAAGTTATGGGTGTTTTCTACTGCAATGGCTGTTGTTGAAACAAGGTAGGGACCGCTGTTTGGACGGGCAATCTCAAGGGCATCAGCTGCCTTTAATAGGCCGTTCTTGGCAGGAAAGGTACGTGTTGTTATTCCGCTAAATACAGCAGCGGCGCCTAGTTCGGCGCGCACAATGTGACTATTGGTTTCTGCAATTAACTCTTCGCCAGGTGCTACCAACATACGAATAGCTAATTGATTGGCAAGAGATCCAGTTGGCGTGAATACACCAGCCTCTTTGCCAAACATGGCCGCTACGCGCTCTTCTAGGGAATTAACTGTTGGGTCATCGCTGTAAACATCATCGCCAACAGGTGCGCTGGCAATCGCCTCACGCATGGCATTAGATGGGCGAGTAACCGTGTCGCTTCGAAGATCAATTGCCATGGCCCAACCTTACTTCTGTTCTTTCAGAACTATTAAATACATGGCTACTACTACCAAGATTCCACCAAAAGCAGTCTGAAGTGTCAACCGTTCTCCGCCTAACAAGATTGCAAAGAGAGCAGCAAACACAACTTCCATGGTCAAAATGACCGCCACTTTGG
>JGI25910J50241_10000875_pt1 | contig 10557 bp, 10 predicted proteins | sample LauGreSBDMM110SN_3_FD_50241 | JGI IMG/M metagenome (IMG submission 50241) | reverse complement strand
TCAACACCATCCCTTGGGTGATCTACACCAGCCCCGAGATTGCTTGGGTGGGCCGCACCGAGCAGCAGCTCAAGGCCGATGGTGTGGCTTACAAGGCAGGTACTTTCCCGTTCTTGGCCAATGGCCGTGCCCGTGCTTTGGGCGACACCACCGGCATGGTGAAATTCTTGGCAGACGCCACAACCGACGAAATCTTGGGCGTACACATGGTCGGACCGCAGGTGTCGGAGTTGATCTCTGAAGCGGTGGTGGCCATGGAGTTCAAGGCCAGCGCGGAAGACATCGCCCGCATTTGCCATGCCCACCCGTCTTTGAGCGAGGCCACCAAGGAAGCGGCTTTGGCGGTGGATAAAAGGACACTTAACTTTTAAAGCCCCGCCACCGTGATCAAGACCCGTCGTCCTTGGCGGGTTTTTTTTTGAGCCCACCAGGGTCTGATCATGGGCTGGAAAAATTGAATCGCGTTATCTAGCCCAAGGCACAATCGGAACCATTCATGTCTGTTCANCAAATTTACCTGCAAGAGTTGGCAAAAAAAGGCCATGTGAGTGACCCAGCACAACTGCGTGCGGTGGCCGCTTTGGATCGCTGTGCCAGTGATTGGGCCGCATACAAAAAAAACCGTTCCAACCCCTTTAAAAAATGGATCACTCGATCCGAAATTCCCCGGGGCGTCTATATGTATGGGGGCGTAGGTCGTGGAAAAAGCTTTTTAATGGATTGTTTTTTCAATGCGGTTCCGATTGAACGGAAAACGCGTTTGCATTTTCACGAGTTCATGCGCGAAGTACACCGTGAATTGCATGACTTGCAAGGCACGGTCAATCCATTGGATGAATTGGGAAAGCGAATGGCCCAACGTTTCAAGTTGATATGTTTTGACGAATTTCATGTGGCCGACATCACTGACGCCATGATTTTGCACCGCTTGTTGGATGCCCTGTTCAACCATGGCGTGGGTTTTGTCACCACGTCCAATTTCAAGCCCAATGACTTGTACCCCGACGGTTTGCACCGCGACCGCATATTGCCTGCGATTGCCCTGTTGAATCAAAAATTAGAAGTGGTCCACATGGACAATGGAACAGATTACAGACAGCAAACATTAGAGCAAGCCAATCTGTACCAAACGCCTTTGTCGGAAAGTGTGACGCTGGCCATGTCTGATACCTTTTCCAGGTTGGCTGAAAGCGCAGACCAAGACCCTGTACTGCGCATTGAGTCCAGAGATGTGCGCGCTCTGAGGCGCGCTGGAAGCGTGGCTTGGTTTGACTTTAAAACCTTGTGTGGCGGTGCCCGTTCACAAAATGATTACCTGGAGTTGGCCTCCCAATTTCACACCATTTTTCTCAGTGATGTGCCACAGATGCCCNTGCGAATGGCCTCTGAGGCCCGGCGCTTCACTTGGCTGATCGATGTTTTGTACGATCGGCGNGTCAAATTGATCATGTCAGCTGAGGTGGCACCAGAANTTTTATACCTCGAAGGCCCGCTGTCTCACGAATTTCCCCGAACTGTCTCCAGGCTTCAGGAAATGCAGTCCTCCGAGTACTTGGCCATGGAGAGGCGCCTTGTCGATACGGCACTCACTTGAAATGACGGCCTTGAAGCCAGTTTTCAANGGCCATTGGATGGCGCTGGGTCTTGCTTTGCTATGCCCTGCGGCAGCTTGGTGTGACACGTCGATGGCACAGGTGACCGATTATTCGGTGCAGCGACGGGCGGCACAAGAAAAATATGAGAATTCACTGCGGCGGTGTTATCAAAAATTTGCGGTATCTGGTTGCAAGCAAGACGCCACTGTGGCGTTGAATGCTGAANTGAGCGCACTGAAAAAAACAGAAGCCGAACAAATGCAATGGGTTCGNGGGCAAAACACCCAAGAGAAAATGCAAAGTCTGGCAAAGAAAGCGCCAACATCCTCCANCGACGTCGTGGACTTGGCGATGCCTAAACCATTGGCGGATGTCAAAACGCCTGAACCTTCAAAGAAAAGGGACNCCGTTGAACCAGGCACTGGAACTGCCCCTCAATCCTCACAAGAAGAACAAGCCCAGCGCAAAAAGTTTGAAGANAAACAACTTCGTGCCCAACTGCATCGCGATGCAGTTGAAAAGCGTTGGGCGGATAAAAAGGGTGTCAAGGCCACTGAGATCTCACAAACACCATGACGCAGGAGATTCATTTCCCACACCACCATTCTGGAGCCCAGTCCCAGGCGAATGCATCACTCACTGAACAAGTGGCAGCAGCCTTTGGCCCACACGGTTTGCTATCGAGGATGCCCGGACACTTTCATGTCAGAGAAGGCCAAACTGAAATGGCTTTGGCGGTGGCTCGTCAAATTGAGCAGGGTGGCTCATTGGTGATTGAAGCGGGCACAGGTGTGGGAAAAACCTATGCCTACTTGATTCCGGCTTTGATGAGTGGCGAGCGACTTTTGCTGTCCACGGCCACCAAAGCTTTGCAGGATCAACTTTTTGACCGTGACTTGCCGACATTGATTGATGCGCTGGGCTTGCCCATCCGCTTGGCATTGTTGAAAGGTCGATCCAACTATTTGTGCACCCATCGAATGCGCCAGCACATGGGACAAGAAATGCACACAGACCGAAATGGTCGAGCGCACATGGCCATCATTGTCAAATGGGCGCAACAAACCCAGACAGGCGATTTGGCCGAGGTGGGCGGCTTGGACGACCGATCGCCCATCATTCCCATGGTGACGTCCACGCGAGAAAATTGCTTGGGATCGAATTGTCCCGACTTCAGATCGTGCCACGTGTTGGAGGCCCGGCGCAAAGCCATGGCCGCAGATGTGGTGGTGGTCAATCACCATTTGTTTTTTGCCGACATGGCCGTGCGAGAGGCCTCCATGTCTGAATTGTTACCTTCTTCCCGGGTGGTTGTGTTTGATGAAGCGCACCAACTGAATGAAACGGGCGTGGCATTTTTGGGCAAAGACTTGTCGAGTGCCCAACTGATCGACTTGCGGCGTGATGTTTTGATCGCCGGATTGCAAATGGCGCGTGGATTGGTCGACTGGACTGGTTTGTGCAGCAGTTTGGAAAAAGCCGCCCGTGATTGGCGGCTGTCCCTGCCCCAGCAAGTTCCAGGCGGTCGACTGGGCTGGGATCAAACTTCTCCACTGGGTTGCCACCCACAACTCTGGCAACAAGTCATGCAAGATGTGGGCGTGGCTTTGTCCCATTTGATAACGGCGTTGGATTCTGTGAGTGAAATAGCACCGGACTTTGTTCGCTTATATGAACGGGCCAACGAATTGGCGCGTCGGGTTGAGCTTTTTTTACTGCCCGCTGAGGCTGCCGCCGTTCGTTGGGTTGAGACCTCTGCGCAAATCAAATGCGTTGAATCACCCTTGGACATTGCCGATGCTTTCGGTTCGGAGTTAAACAAAGCCCCACCAGAAACCAGCGAAGGTGTATTGCCCAAAACCTGGATTTTCACTTCGGCCACCCTCGGGGATGAGCCTTCGTTGAATTGGTTCATCGAGCCCATCGGTTTGACCGGCGCAACCGTCATGCGTGTGGACAGCCCGTTTGATTATGGGCGCCAAGCTTTGTTGCACATACCCGTGCACTTTCCCAAGCCACTCGATCCCACCCACAGCCTGGAAGTGGCCAAACTCGCTGCAGAAGGTGCCCGCCGATTGGGTGGCCGCACGCTGGTCTTGACCACCAGTTTGAAAGCTCTGGCTGTGATCGGGGAGGAAATCACCCAAGTGCTATCGGGTGTTTCTGACATTGAAGTGTTGCTTCANGGTCAATGGCCCAAAAGAAGGTTGATGGAGCGTTTTCGCCAAGGNAGCGATGGGGGNGCGCCAGGNTGTGTATTGGTGGCTTCAGCCAGCTTTTGGGAAGGTTTTGATGTCCCCGGACAAGCATTGCAATTGCTGGTCATCGACAAATTGCCTTTTCCCTCCCCCGGTGATCCGCTGGTCAAAGCCCGGGGGAACAGGCTTCAAGCCCAAGGCAAAAATGCATTTTCAGATCACTCTTTGCCAGAGGCCATCGTCGCACTGAAACAAGGTGCCGGGCGCTTGATTCGACACGAAACCGATCGGGGTGGTTTGTTGATTGCGGACAACCGCTTGCTGAGNGCCTCTTATGGGCGCCGCATTTTGGCGGCNTTACCGCTGATGCAACAGATTGATCAGACTGAGGATTTCTGGGATGCACTGGTNAACATCACCACAGCTTCCACCAAGGNTTCTTGAGAGGGTCNGCTGTNGGGGCNACTTTCACGATGGGTTTNCCCANCAAAGGGCTGTTGGGGAAATTNTTNTCCAATANNCGCTTGTTGTCGTCCCTCAANGCACTCAGNCCCAGGGTGTCGTANCANCGCATCAAAATGCCCAATGCCTCTTCGATGGACTCAGACGTCGGAAAATCTTGCACCACTGTTTGAGCCCGGTTCACTGCAGCCACACAAGCACCCGTTCTCAAATAGTACTTGGCCACATTCAGCTCAGACCTGGCCAAAGTGTTGACGATGTACTGCATTCGGGCAATGGAATCGGCGGCGTAGCGCGAGTCGGGAAAACGCGTCACCAATTCTTTGAAGGCTTCGAACGATTGGCGGGCGGCCATTTGATCGCGCTCAGACAAATCGGGTTTCAAAATGCCCCCCAGCAAACCCAAATCGTCGTTGAAATTAATGGTGCCTTTCAGGTACAAGGCGTAATCCAAGGCGGGGTTCACAGGGTTGAGGCGAATGAACCGATCTAAAGTGGCCACGGCCAAAATGGGCTCGTTGTTTTTAAATTGCGCAAATGCCTTCTCAAGCTGTGCCTGTTGCGACAACACCGTTCCTGCAGCCCGCCCCTCGAGCTTGTCATACAGGCCAATGGCTTTTTCAAATGCACCAGCCGCCATTTCACTTTTGGCCTCTTCGTGCAGTTTTTCAACGGTCCACCCGGCCGTGGGGTCGTCGTTTGACGCGCAGCCCACCACCAGCCACAACAGGCCCATTAAGCTTGATAATCGAAGGAATCTCAACATTCTCACACCTTGTCTAACTCGTCTTCCCCATTATCGATCAAGTCCAACCCCAGCACCCCCGCCACGGAGGGCATGGTGGATGAAGATTTGTTGGATGGCCCTGATCCTGATGGCGCAGAGGTTGAGTTGAGGCAAATACGCATCACCCCGGATCAACATGGAATGCGTTTTGATTTGGCTTTGTCTCAAGCGCTGAAGGATTTCTCTCGCAGCTTTGTCGGTCAGCTGATTGCTGACCAAAGGGTCAGGCCCTTGGAGGGTTTGTCTGCGTTCAAACCATCCTCCAAAGTCAAGTCTGGGCAAGGTTTTGAAGTAGAGATCAGACCTACATTGCAAAGCCAGGCCTTTCAGGCGCAAGAGATGGCGATCGAGACCATATATGTAGATGAACATTTGCGCGTGATTGCCAAGCCTGCTGGATTGGTGGTGCATCCCGCGCCGGGGAATTGGTCGGGGACCTTGCTCAATGGCTTATTGGCGTTGGACGCATCTTCTTGGCTCACACCCAGGGCGGGCATTGTTCACCGCCTGGACAAAGACACCAGTGGATTGATGGTCATAGCGCGCAGCCGCGCTTGCATGGATGCATTGGTGAGCTTGATATCAAAGCGTCAGGTGCACCGCCAGTATTTGGCTTTGGCCCACCGATCCTGGCAAGGCGGCGCGCGCGACGTTGACTTACCGATTGGAAGAGACCCGCGCCAACGTTTGCGCATGGCGGTGGTGGACTTGTCTCGGCATCCCGGAAAAATCGCTCAAACCCACGTGGCGTGTTTGGCCCGCAACGAGGATGTGAGTTTGCTCCATTGCACCTTGTCAACCGGCAGAACCCATCAAATTCGGGTCCATTTGTCCCATTTGGGGCACCCNCTGGTGGGGGATACGCTATATGGCGGAAAAACCAACGCGGACATACAACGCCANGCTTTGCACGCNCACAAACTGGGGTTCATCCACCCCATGACCGGTGAAACTTGCGAATGGCAATTGCCTTTGCCGCCAGACATTCGCCAGGCCGTTTCTGCCATGGGCCTCAGTTACAATTGACCACGGTTTCANTGAACCCTGCCATCGGCTTTTGAAAACTTACAAGCCATCTTTTTTCACGGTTTTTGCCGCCACACCCCATGAACACATCGGATGCCAAACGTGTCCTTGAAACTGCTTTGATTTGCACCCAACAGCCGATTGCGGCCAGGGAGCTGAGCGCACTTTTTCAAGATCAGCTGGGCATGGACACCATCAAAACCCTGCTGTCAGATCTGCAACTCGATTGGGCCCAGCGTGGCGCAGAGTTGGTGCAAGTGGCCACGGGCTGGCGCTTTCAAAGCAGGCCCGAGATGAGGGTGTTTTTGGACCGCCTTCATCCCGAAAAACCACCCAAGTACTCCCGTGCCGCCATGGAAACCCTGGCCATCATTGCCTACCGTCAACCAGCGACCCGCGGGGATATGGAGGACATTCGTGGCGTGACCATCAACTCCATGGTGATCAAACAGCTGGAAGACCGGGGTTGGGTAGAGGTCATTGGGCACCGTGAGTCGGTGGGTCGTCCAGCTTTATTTGCCACCACGCGCCAGTTCTTGGATGACCTGGGTTTGTCGTCACTCGACCAATTGCCTGCTTTGGAAAATCCGCACAACCCCTTGGACGCACTGGCTTTGCTTGAAGAAAACGGCGGTAATTTGCAACTCAGCTTGGAGAATGCAGAGCAAGTGCTTGAAGCATCAGAAGACCAGGCGCATCCCCCATCATGACCGATCACAACACGGGTCGCCGCTCCAAGCGCGCGCCGGCGGGCAGGGCGCAGGCGAAAGCGGCCTCCATTGCTATCCGATTTGAAGACGTGATTTCAGGCGAATTTGACGCCGAGCACCAAGCGTCTTCTGATGTGCCGCAAAAGCGTGTGTTGTTGCCCCAAGCAGAAAGCCCCAAGCTGCACAAATTACTGGCCCAAGCGGGCCTGGGCTCACGGATTGAAATGGAGTCCTTGATCACCCAAGGCAAGATCACTGTGAATGATGTCCCGGCCCATGTGGGACAACGGGTGCAAGTGGGTGACCAAGTCAAGCTGTCAGGTAAGCCCTTGAAATTGAGGTTTGCTGCCCCGCCTTTGCGGGTCATCGCCTATCACAAGCCTGTGGGTGAAGTGGTCACCATGGATGACCCGCAAAACAGGCCAACGGTGTTTCGAAAGCTGCCCAAGTTGTGGCAAGGCAAATGGCAAGCGGTGGGGCGACTCGACCTCAACACAGAAGGCCTTTTGCTGTTCACCAGCTCCGGTGAATTGGCCAACCAACTGATGCATCCCCGTTTCGGTTTGGAGCGCGAATACGCGGTTCGGGTGTTGGGGGCATTGAGCAACGTGGAAAAACAAAAACTGCTCGATGGCGTGACCTTGGATGATGGGCCGGCCCGCTTTGGTGCCATCCAAGATGGTGGCGGAGAAGGTGCCAATTGCTGGTATCGGGTGACCATTTCAGAGGGGCGAAATCGCGAAGTCAGGCGCATGCTGGAGTCACTCGGACACGCGGTGAGCCGGCTGATCCGAATTCGCTATGGGGCCATGGTTCTGCCGCTAGGACTCAAACGGGGGGCATGGATGGAGTTGGATGAATCTGACGTTCGTGCCTTGACCCAGGCCGTGGGCGGAATGGGGCGCATGTCACCCCCGTCGGGTGTTGTGCCATCGCCAACCCCCCGGCCTTCGCGCAAAGCCGTGCCTGCACCTGTGCACCATTTTGCGGGTTCAAATGCCAGCCATGATGGCCATGACGACCCCAGCGGCACTAAAGCTCGCCCCGCGCCGGTCACGCCCTTGATTGGTGCAGACAGTTTGAGGCGCTTGCGCAAAACCAAGCCGAGTGCGAGAAAGGGGCCCGTGGGCCTTGCCCGCCCCTCTCGGTCCAAAGACAGGACCGGGCGCTGAAAGTTCAAGGCCTGGAACCAGGGCCTTCGGCACTCAGCTAAAATAGCTCATCTTTTTAGCCGCTTTGGCTTGTTTTTAACCCGAGAAATGTCATGTCGATTGAACGCACCCTGTCCATCATCAAGCCCGATGCCGTTGCCAAAAATGTGATTGGCCAAATTTATGCCCGNTTCGAGTCTGCGGGTTTGAAAATTGTGGCTTCTCGCATGGCCCATTTGTCACAGGCAGAAGCCCAGGCCTTCTATGGCGTCCATAAAGACCGTCCTTTTTTCAAGGACTTGGTCGGTTTCATGGTTTCTGGCCCCGTGATGATTCAGGTGCTTGAAGGGGAAAATGCCATTCTCAAGAACCGTGATTTGATGGGTGCCACAGACCCCAAAAAAGCCGCCGCAGGCACCATTCGTGCGGATTTTGCTGACAGCATCGACGCCAATGCGGTTCATGGCTCAGACGCCCCGGACACGGCCAATGCCGAAATCGCGTTCTTCTTTGCGGGCATGAACACCTACTCGCGTTGAGCCAATGGCGGGTTTGCACGCGTTGGCGAACCCGTTGAAAGCCATGACGACCAATCTACTGGACTTTGATCTTCATGGCTTGCAGGCTTTTTGTGAAAGTCTGGGAGAAAAACGTTTCCGTGCCCAGCAATTGTTTCGCTGGATCCACCAAAAAGGCGAGTCCGATTTTGATCGCATGACCGATTTGGCTGTGGGCTTTCGCCATAAGCTCAAGCAACATGCGTTGATCAAAGGCTTGGACAAGATCAGTGAACACACCTCAGCCGATGGCACCATCAAGTGGCTTTTTTCCGTTGGCAACGGCGATGCGATTGAAGCCGTCTACATCCCTGAATCTGACCGAGGAACCCTTTGCGTCTCTTCTCAAGCAGGCTGTGCTGTGGGTTGCCGATTTTGCTCAACGGGCCATCAGGGGTTCAGTCGAAACCTCACCACCGCTGAAATCACCGCCCAGTTGTGGATGGCTGAACACCATTTGCGGCAAAAGTTGGGGCGCTCCGAACGCGTGATTTCCAACGTGGTGATGATGGGCATGGGTGAACCGCTGCAAAACTATTCAGCTCTCGTGCCCGCATTGAAAACCATGCTCGATGACCATGGTTATGGGCTGTCCAGGCGCCGCGTGACTGTCTCCACCTCTGGCGTGGTGCCCATGATGGACCGTCTTGGTGAGGACTGTCCTGTTGCCTTGGCTGTGTCATTGCACGCCCCCACTGACGCTTTGCGCGATGTATTGGTCCCGCTGAATGTGAAATACCCCTTGGCTGAATTGATGCAAGCGAGCCTGCGCTATTTGGACCATGCGCCGCGCGACTTCATCACGTTTGAATATTGCATGCTCTCTGGCGTGAACGACCAGCCTGAACACGCCCAATTGTTGATTGACCTGATAGCCCGGTCCGGTGTGGGCGGGCAAGGTTTGTCTTGCAAGCTCAACCTGATTCCGTTCAATCCCTTTCCCGCCTCAGGCTTGGTGCGATCCTCCGTTGAGGCTGTTGGGCGNTTNGCGCAACAACTTCAGCAGGCGGGATTGGTGACCACGGTTCGCAAAACCCGCGGTGACGATATTGACGCTGCCTGTGGCCAGTTGGCGGGTGATGTGGTGGACCGCACCAAACTGGCGCAGCGCAAGTCGAGCCAACGTGTCATCCCGGTGGTGGTGTCTCCCCTATGAATCGACTCCCCTGGCCAGGCATGTGGTGGGCGGGTCTTGGGGCCGGCATCTTGTCGGCTTGTGGTTTGGGCGTGTCTCAGCGACTGGCCATGGACGACGCCCCTGTGGGACTCTGGCCGCTGGAGCCCAAAGACGCCGTGCAACGCAACCGCGCGAAAGCCCGATTGGACTTGGCGCAGGCTTACTACGAACAGGGCCAAACCGCCATCGCCTTGCAGGAAATTGCCCAGGCCCAAGCCGCCGAACCGCAATGGATTGCTGTACACAACTTGAAAGCCTTGGTGTTGGAAAAAATGGGCCAATCGGCCATGGCCAAAAACAGCTTTGAAGAGGGCCTGAGGCTGGCCCATCGCAACCCCAGTTTGGGCTCCGAATTGGCCGATCTCCAACACAATTGGGGGCTTTGGTTGTGTCAGCAGGGTCAGTCAACACTAGCCGTGACACAGTTTCAAAGGGCCATGAACCAACCTGGGTACGCATTGCGCAACAAGACAGAACTGGCCATGTCACGCTGTGTCAGCCTGGCCAAGGGTTGACATGTTGGATACGACCGATGACAAACCAATGACTGCCGGTGCTTGGTTGCGTCAGCAACGCGAGGCCGCCGACATCAGTTTGGAAACCTTGTCTGTGGCACTCAAAGTGCGTCCAGACCGCCTTCATGCCCTGGAGTCTGATCAATTGGGCGACATGCCCGACGGTCTTTTTGTTCGCAGCCTGGCCTTGGGCATTTGCCGCCATTTGAAGGCTGACGAGCGTGCCTTGTTGCCTTTGTTGCCCCAGTCACCCCCTCGGGACTTGCGGGTTGGGCGCAACCAGATCCATGCCAACCCCTACAACCCCAATCGCTGGACGGGGCCCATGCTGTTTTCCCCCAAGCGTTGGCCATTCAAGTGGTATGCCGGGGGTGGGATC
>JGI25910J50241_10000872_pt1 | contig 10581 bp, 9 predicted proteins | sample LauGreSBDMM110SN_3_FD_50241 | JGI IMG/M metagenome (IMG submission 50241) | reverse complement strand
CATTTCTTTTGGTAGCTTTACCCCAATGGCAGATATAAATATTGTTTTTGATATACTTACAAAAATGAAGGCGGTGCATCCTACATCTACCTTTATAACTAGTTTGTATAATCAATATTGTATAAGGGGAGGCTTAAGTAAAAAACAACTAGAAGGCCTGTTAGATAAAGCCCAAAAAACACCTGAAATAGCCCAAGGAAAAGTTGCCACACTAGAAGCTATTATTTTAAAAAAAATTACTAGAGATAGAACTAAGCCAACCCTAACTGCCGCAGTAACACAAAAAGATGAAGCACTTGGAAACATGTTAACTGAAATTTTGGTAAAATACCCTCAACACAAGCGAGTGCTTTTTTTGCAAAGCAAGTACATTAAAAACGAACCAATAACTATTACCGAAGTTGATGAAGTAAAAAAGTTTGCAAAATTGTTATTGAAATAATTACACCTCTATAAAACTTGTTGTTTTAATAATATCTTCTACCGCATTATACAATTTATCTAAATCGTTTTGTGTGTTAAACGCTTGTATGGAATAACGAAGAAAAACGTTGTCGCCATGTGGCATTACTGGCACTTCAATTTTATACTGGTTAAAAAAATGACGATGCAACTCTAACGGTTGTTTAGTTTTTACTGGTGTACTATATAACTGACAAATAAAATCATCTGTTATAGGCGCAGTTGGTGTAGCTTTTAGCAAATTGCAAAACCTTGGAGCATTTTGTTGCACCATTTCTTTACACGTTTTACTAACGGCACTCCAATTATTTTGTTGCATAAATTCTATTGCATTGGGTATGCACAAAAAGGCCGAAAAATCTCTGGTGCCCTGCATTTGATGATAATCTAAAAATTGTGATTGAGAGGGTGCTGTACTTTGATAACCCCAACTAACTATCAACGGATCAAACAAGTGTTGGTGCTCATTTTTTACATACAAAAACGAACTTCCTTTTGGTGTCATCATCCATTTGTGGCATGCACCTGTGTAAATATCGGCTTGTAGGGTTTGCAAGTTTAACGGAAGTTGCCCCGGGGCATGAGCACCATCTACAAAAGTTAAAATATCTTTTTGTTTGGCAATAGCACAAATTTCTTCTACGGGCATACGTAAGCCTGTGCTACTGGTAAGGTGACTAATAAAAACTAGTTTTGTTTTGCTAGTTAACCCTTTAAAAAATTCATTTATTAAATCTTCTTTTGATGGTATGGGTAATGTTATTGGCTGTCGAATATATTTTGCACCCACTTTTTTGCAATAATAATTCCAAGCTCTATCACAAGCACCATATTCTAAATTGGTGGTTAATATTTCATCATCTTTTTGCAGGTTAAAACTTTTTGCAATAATATTTACGGCGTAAGATGGGTTGGTAACATACACCACATCATCTGCAGGGCAATTTATATAAGCAGCTAAAGCCTCTCTGGACTGTTTTAAATACTGCAAACCGGTTACGGTAATAAATTGCACAGGCTCTTGCTCTAACTCTAGTTGGTATTGTTGGTAACGCTCAAAAATAGGTTTAGGGCAAGCGCCAAAGCTGCCAAAGTTTAAAAACGTAACATCATCTCTTAATAAAAATTGCAATTTAATGTTGCTCATATTTTAAGTTTTTTGTACTGCTGATGTCGCAAATATCGCTGATTTGTTTGCCACAGAAACAACGAATTTATTAGTAGATAACAAAGCTATTCGATAAAAAGAAAAAATTAGCTAACTGCCAACTGCTCTCCACTAACTACCCATTCCTAATTCCTCTTTCTTTAATTCTCTATCAAAAATAAATGTTCCTAATGGTACAAAGGCGGCAATGCCAGCTTTTACCAACCATAAAAAAGACTTTTTTAAAACAGTAAAAACGGTTAAAGCAAAATAAATATAGGCTACAAACAAAGCGCCATGTAGCCAACCAACATATTTTACAGCTTGCGGAAAATTAAGAAAATATTTTAAGGGCATTGCAATTAAAAGTAAAACTAAAAAAGAAATTCCTTCGGCAATACCAATCATTCTAAAGCGGTGTAGTGTTTTTTTATTCATACAATAAAATCTTTCAAAATGGGGATGTTTAATAATTTATTACTTGTTCTACAATACGTTCTGGCACTTCCCTCCACTCGTATTGTTGGTTACGCAATTGGGGTTCAAAACCAGCTTCTTTAATAGCATGTTGTATGGTAGTGCTAGTAAAACGATGTGGAGCNCCTGCAGCNCTTACCACATTTTCTTCTATCATAATACTTCCAAAATCGTTTGCTCCAGCTTGTAAGCAAAGTTGCGCTACTTGCTTACCAACAGTTAACCAACTAGCTTGTATATTTTTTACATTGGGTAACATTATTCTGCTAAGGGCAATCATACGAATATACTCTTCACTTGTAGTTAAATTATGTACGCCACGTATTCTGGTAAGTAGGGTATCAACATCTTGAAACGTCCATGGAATAAAGGCTAAAAAGCCTTTTGCATCTATTGGCTTGCGGCTTTGNACTTCTCGTAGTTGTACCAAATGCTCAAAACGTTCTTGTAAGGTTTCTACATGGCCAAACATCATGGTAGCACTAGTTGTAATATTTAGTTTATGGGCTTCATGCATAATATCTAACCACTCTTGTGCACCACATTTTCCTTTACTTATTAAGCGCCTAACCCTATCTGTTAATATTTCTGCACCTGCACCTGGCAGGCTGTCCATGCCGGCTTCTTTTAACGCCATCAATACTTCTCGATGTGTACTTTTTTCTAATTTAGTAATGTGTGCAATTTCCGGTGGGCCAAGGGTATGTAATTTTATGTTTGGATAAAGCGTTTTTAACTCCTTAAATAAATTTACATAAAAAGATAAGCCTAGCTCTGGGTGGTGGCCACCTTGTAGCAATAATTGATCTCCCCCAAATTTTATGGTTTCTTCAATTTTTTGTTTGTAGGTTTCAATATCGGTAATATAGGCTTCGGCATGGCCGGGAATGCGATAAAAATTGCAAAACTTGCAATTGGCAATACACACATTAGTAGTATTTACGTTTCTATCTATTTGCCAAGTTACTTTACCATGTGGTACCTGCTTTTTACGTAACTCGTTAGCTACATACATTAACTCGGTTAAAGGTGCGTTTTCAAACAAAAATATCCCTTCTTCTACCGATAAAAACTCAAAGTTTAAAGCTTTTGATAATACGTGTGTTAACTCCATTTCTTTCATTTATGAATTAACAACAAAAGTACATCCATTAGGTTGTATATTCGAATAACTACTACATGAAGATTAATTGCTTTATACTATTTGCCTTTTTAAGAGGCTTTAATGTTGTTGGTTAAGAAATTTTTTCTCCACCACAAGTAAAGTAAGAAAACATCCTATCCCCAAAAAGGAACTATACTAACACCGGTTTTTGCAGCGTTGCCCATACAATGGGCATCGTTAAAAGGTAATGTACATCCTAACGCTTACCCTTACCTTTGCCTTATGATTAATTTTGAAAGTTTTACCTTATCTAATGGTTTAAAAGTAGTAGTACATGAAGATAAAAGCACCCCAATGGCTGTACTTAATGTTATTTATAATGTGGGGGCAAAAGATGAAAACCCCAACAAAACAGGCTTTGCACATTTATTTGAACATCTTATGTTTGGTGGCAGTATAAACATACCCGAGTACGATGAGCCTTTACAAAAAGCTGGTGGAGAAAATAATGCCTTTACCACTAACGATTTAACTAATTATTATTGCCAATTACCTGCCGAAAATATTGAAACAGCTTTTTGGTTAGAGAGTGATAGAATGTTATCACTAGCATTTGGAAAAAAAAGTTTAGAAGTACAACGTAAAGTTGTTTGCGAAGAATTTAAAGAGCATTATATAAACAAACCCTATGGCGATGTGTGGCATAAAATGAGGGAGTTGGCNTACACTACACACCCCTACAAATGGATGACGATTGGNGCATCGCTAAAGCATGTTGAAGACGCTACATTGGAAGACGTAAAAAACTTCTTTTTNAAACATTATACACCTTGCAATGCAATAGTAGTTGTGGCAGGTAATATAACGTTAGAGCAAGTAAAAACCTTATCAGAAAAATGGTTTGGCCCAATACCTGCTGGCGAAAAATACGAACGTAATTTACCACAAGAGCCTAAGCAAACCGCCCCTCGTAAGCAAGAAATAAAAGCTAATGTACCGCTTGATGCATTATATAAATGTTGGCATATTTACCCAAGGTTAGATGATAGATATTATGTGGCCGATTTAATTACCGAAATAATGAGTGGTGGTGGCTCATCAAGATTATACCAAAGTTTGGTAAAAGAAAAACAACTGTTTAGTAATATAGAATGCTACCACCTAGGAAGTACCGATGTTGGCTTACTTACCATTGAAGGTAAATTAGTAAAAGGAGTAAAAATGGAAGATGCAGAAGCTGCCATTAACGAAGAAATAATAAAACTACAACAAGGTATTAGCGATAAAGAATTAGAAAAAGTAAAGAACAAAACAGAAAGCATGATGGCATTTGAAGATATGAGTGTGATGAATAGAGCCACTAGTCTTGCTATGTACGAATTGCTTGGAGATGCTAATTTAATTAATACCGAATTAGAAAAATACAGAGCCGTTACAGCCAAGCAATTAATTGAAGAAAGTAAAATAATATTTGATGAAAATAATAGTAATACGCTTTATTACTATTCAAACAACTAAGTAGAATGGATAGAAGTATAACACCACTAATAAAGGATGCAGTAGAATTTGAGTTGAAATTAAAACCCTATCAACAATTTACACTAGCTAATGGCGTAAATGTATTTGCAATAGATGCTGGCGCACAAGATGTGTTGCAGGTAGAGTTAGTTTTTAATGCGGGCAATAATTTTGAAAAAATTAAAGGCGTTGCTGGCACAACAAACGCCTTATTAAAAAATGGGACTAGCACTAAAACGGCCTTTCAATTAAATGAGCATTTTGAATATTACGGGGCCTATTGTAATAGGGGTTGTTACAACGAAACAGCCGTAGTTTCATTATCTGCCCTTGCAAAACATTTTGAAGTACTGCTGCCTGTGGTAAAAGAAATGATAACCGACTCTATCTTTAATGAAGATGAATTTACTATTTACAAACAAAACACAAAACAACGGTTAAGTGTAAGCCTTACTAAAAGCGATTTTGTGGCTAGTCGCTTAATTGATGCTTATTTGTTTGGAGAAAACCATCCGTATGGAGCGTATATAAATGCAGAAGATCTAGATAAATTTACAACCGTCGATTTAAAAAATTATTTTAATGAGTTTTATGTTAACGGTAATTGTGTAATTTTTGTAAGTGGCAAATTGCCCGATAATATTTTTGAATTACTAAATGATAATTTTGGTAAGTTATCATTAACTGCAGCCAACTACCAAACACTAAGTATAGAAAGGGAGTTAGCAACAGAAAAAAAGTATCGTATACAAAACGATGTAAATGGGGTACAAGGCTCTATACGTATTGCAAGAGAATTTCCTAATAGACACCACCCCGATTTTATGAACATAATGGTGCTAAACACTTTATTTGGAGGGTATTTTGGCAGCAGATTAATGAGTAATATTAGAGAAGATAAAGGGTACACCTATGGTATACACAGTTATATACAAAACCATATAGGCTCAACCGCCTGGATGATTAGTACAGATGCTGGCAAAGAAGTATGCGAAGCAACTATTGAAGAAGTGTATAAAGAAATGCAATTGCTTAGAGAAGAGTTGGTAGATGAGGAAGAATTGATGTTGGTAAAAAATTATTTAATAGGCACTATCCTAGGTGATCTTGATGGGCCTTTTCAAATAATGGGGCGCTGGAAAAACCTATTGTTAAATAATTTAGATGAAAATTATTTTTATCAATCGGTAAATGCCATAAAAACAATAACAGCCGAAGAAATAAGAGAGCTCGCAAAAAAATACCTAAACCCAAGCGATTTTTACGAATTGGTTGTTGTGTAAACTTTTTGTACTTTGTTGCTTTACTACAAAAGCTAACATTGGGTTATAAACTAAGCGTATGAAAAATTGGTTGCTTAAAATAATAGTTTGCTCAGTAAATGTATTTTTACTAGCTTATATTTTACCTGGTATTGAGGTAAAAGATATTTGGAGTGCANTAATTGTTGCGGTGGTACTATCTGCATTAGATTTTTTTGTAAAACCACTATTAATACTATTTACTTTACCTGCAACTATTTTTACACTAGGCATTTTTTTATTTGTAATAAATGCTTGTGTTATTTTGTTAGATGATTATTTTGTACATGGTTTTAGCGTACAAAATTTTTGGTACGCCCTTTTATTTAGTGTGTTATTATCTTTTTTTAATGGCTTGGTAAATGGTAAAATAAAAACCACTGTACATAGTAATAAAGATAAAAACAACAGCCATTAAGCGGTACGGAGATTAACAGCTGCTGTAAAAACCAATATTTTTATTGCACAATCATTTTGTAGCGCTTGGCTTGTTCTTTTATAATTCGCTCTACCTCTGTTTCCATATTCATATAAAGCAATCTCAATTTGTGGCGTAACATAATTGCTGCATTTTGCTTTGCTCATGGTGCTTACCATATTCCATAATTGTGCTAAGATGCACCCTCTATTCTTATTACACAACGTTCAGTTATTAAAGAAATGCAAAACAAAAATTTCACCAGTTTTGGTATACAAAAAAATCATTAATCCAATAGTAATCTTAAAAATTTCTGTGTTTACGTGGCAAATGTTGTTTGTGTTAATCCGTGTAATCTGTGGCAAATTTTCTGCATTGTATCAATTAACTTTGCAGTATGCAGTTCAACAAAAAAAATTTACCTAACCAACAATTAATAGATACTTACAAAAGTCTTTTATTACCCAGAATGATAGAGGAAAAAATGCTAGTATTATTACGTCAAGGGAAAATTAGTAAATGGTTTAGCGGCATTGGGCAAGAGGCTATTGCAGTAGGGGCAACATTGGCTTTACAGCAAGATGAATGGATAATGCCCCTACATAGAAATTTAGGCGTATTTACCACAAGAAAAATGCCCTTAAGTAAACTGTTTATGCAATGGCAAGGCAATAAAGAAGGCTATAGTAAAGGCAGAGAAAGAAGTTTTCATTTTGGTAGTGCAGCACATTTTGTTTGTGGAATGATAAGCCACCTTGGTCCACAATTAGCCATTGCCGATGGGGTAAGTTTGGCCTATAAATTAAAAGGCGAGCAAAAGGTATCGTTAGCCTTTACTGGAGATGGTGGTACAAGCGAAGGCGATTTTCATGAAGCATTAAATGTAGCGGCAGTGTGGGATTTGCCCGTAATTTTTTTAATAGAAAATAACGGCTACGGTTTAAGCACACCAACAAACGAACAATACCGATGTACCAATTTAGTTGATAAAGCCAAAGGCTATGGTATGGAGGGAATACAAATAGATGGTAATAATATTTTAGAAGTGTACGATACTATAAAAGGGGTAAGGGACTATTGTATAAAAAACCAAAAGCCTTATTTAATAGAGTGTATGACGTTTAGAATGAGAGGCCATGAAGAAGCCAGCGGTGTAAAGTATGTACCGCCACATTTGTTTGAAGAATGGGAAAAGAGAGACCCAGTAAAAAATTATGAGCAATATCTTATTCAACAAAATATAGTATCACAGGTACAAATAGATGAAATAAAAAAAGAAACCAAAGCGTATATTGAAAGTGAATTAGCGCTTGCATACCAAGCAAAGCCAATGGGGGTTGATACGAATGAAGAAGAGAAGGATTTGTACGCACCTAAATCAATAGTGAGTGGTGAATGGTCAGTAAAAAACCAAGAAGATGCAACTCACCAATCACCACTTACCAGTAGCCAGATGCGCTTTATTGATGGCATACAAGATGCTCTACGCCTAAGCATGCAAAAGCACCATAACCTAATTATTATGGGGCAAGATATTGCTGAGTATGGAGGTGCATTTAAAATTACCGAAGGTTTTGTACAAGAGTTTGGCAAAGAAAGAATACGTAATACCCCCATTTGCGAAAGTGCCATAGTTGGTGCAGCATTGGGCCTAAGTTTAGAAGGGTATAAAGCAATAATGGAAATGCAATTTGCCGATTTTGCAACAGTTGGCTTTAATCAAATAATAAATAACTTGGCAAAAATACATTACCGCTGGGGACAAAATGCCGATGTGGTTATACGTATGCCTACAGGCGGTGGTGTAGGTGCAGGGCCATTTCACAGCCAAAGTAATGAGGCTTGGTTTACAAAAACGCCGGGCTTAAAAGTGGTTTACCCATCAACTGCGGCAGATGCAAAGGGCTTATTAATTGCAGCCATTAACGANCCNAATCCGNTTTTATATTTTGAACATAAAGCATTGTACCGAAGCATTAGCGGACAAGTACCCAACAACTATTACGAAATAGAAATTGGGAAAGCAAATATTGTGCAAGAGGGTGATGATGTTACCATTATTACGTATGGTGCTGGTGTACATTGGGCATTAGATTATGCAAAAAATAATCCACAAACATCAATTTATATTTTAGATTTAAGAACGTTGCTACCGCTAGATTATGATGCTATTGAAGAAGCAGTNGCTGCTACCGGAAAAGTTTTACTACTACATGAAGACACTCTGATTGGTGGCCTTGGTGGCGAAATTGCTGCATGGATTGCCGAGTATTGTTTTAGTTATTTAGATGCTCCGGTAATGCGTTGTGCAAGTTTAGATACACCCATCCCGTTTAATGTAGAGTTAGAAAAAAACTTTATGGCCTATAGTAGATTGGGAGAGTGTGTAAGTAAATTGATGAAGTATTAATACAAAAAGCCGATGTATTTTACATCGACTTATTTTCAATAACTATTACCAATTTATTTAGCAGGAGCAGCTGGTGTATCGGTATTTCAAACATCTCTATACATTTTTAATTTACCGTTTTCTTCTTTCCAAATAAAATTTTTCTGCTATCGTTGCAATAGTTTAAAAAATTCTTTTCATATTCAAAAATTTGAAATATAAAGGTACATTCTTTTTAGTATTATTTTATTTCTGTAGCAGTTTTGGTTTTAGCATTTCTATTTTATAATGGTACCAAGCATTTATAATGTACTGGTTAAAACTTAGCTCATCACTTAATTGTACAAACTCGTAATCGGGTCTGTACTTTACCATAAAAGTATCTAAGGCTGCATTTTTTAAATTGGTAATACGNGCAACTGTTGTTTTGTTAAAACGATAATTTATATACCGTTCTTTTTCTTCTATTTCTAATCTATTTCTAAATGCTTTTAATTGTTTATTTCTTCTAAATCTAAATAAATTAATTAGGTCGTTAATATCTAGCCCAACACCACCTTGCACAATTGATGTTCCAATTTTTCCATTTCTATGGTCAAATACATCTTTGTATTGCCGCCTGTTTTCTATACTGTCTTGCCTATACGAGTTCCCTTTTACAATAACTTCTTTAAGCGTAGTAAACTTGCTTTTTACTTTTACATGAATCCAAATATCAAAATTAGTTGGATTGGGTATTTGTTTTACAGAAAACTTTTGTGTGGGTTTGTTTCTAAAAGTAAATACAACACTATCGGCTTCGGTTACCTGTAAATGATATTTACCCATTGAGTCGGTAAAGGTAAATTTTCCTGCAGTGCTTTCTACACGCACACCCTCTACAAAATTTATTTTAGTACTATCGTATACAGTACCTGTTAAATTGAATTGTGCAAAGTTTTTAGTGGTGCAACAACTTAAAAATACTAAAATAAATATGCGTAAATGTAACCCCAAGATTTAAGTTTTTTAAAATACAATAGTACTACAACAAAAGTAGTTAGCCATAAGCCAAAAGGGTATTTAACGTTGCTTTGGCAAAACACTAGCAATAGTGGGTGCATAATGTATATGCTCTAATAGTTGAATTTTTGTAGCCAATGTTTGTGCGGTATCTGTTAATGTTACAGGGCATGTTGCTTGAAAAATTATTTCGCCATCATCATACACTTCATCTACAAAATGAATAGTAATACCACTTTGTGTTTCTTTTGCCGCAATAACAGCCTCATGTACATTTTGTCCATACATACCTTTACCGCCATATTTAGGCAAAAGCGCAGGGTGAATATTTATTATTTTTTTTGGGTAGGCTTTTATTACCACTAGAGGTATTTTCCATAAAAAACCTGCCAATATAATAAAATCAATTTTATGCTGTTGTAATGTAGGCAAGTACCCATTGCCATTTAAAAAAGACTCTTTTTCTATTAATAAAATTGGGATAGCGAGTACTCTGGCTATTTGTAACACTCCTGCAGTTGGTCTATTACAAACGATTAAGCTAATTTTTGTATTTAACGAAGTTTTAAAATACTCAATAATTTTTTTAGCATTTGTTCCTCCACCACTTGCATAAATTGCAATGTTAACTGCATTTACATTTTTTTCCAAAGCCAATTTCCCATTGCTCATTTTTTTTTGCCTCGTTTTATTTTCAGTATTAATTTACCTACATACTTTTTAAAAAAGCTAAACTGCCCAAACGGAATACTTATTAAAAGC
>JGI25910J50241_10000868_pt1 | contig 10595 bp, 11 predicted proteins | sample LauGreSBDMM110SN_3_FD_50241 | JGI IMG/M metagenome (IMG submission 50241) | reverse complement strand
GTGATTCCAGAAAAGCTTCCTAAATTGGAAGATTTGCTTGAACACTACTTTCACCGCTTTCCTAAATAGTCTGAGTTTTGTCGATTGCATACGAAAGCGGTTCATCTACAACAGGTATTAGAGTATTGGGCGCAACAGCAACCTGACCGAGTTTTACTATTTGCACCAGAACCCAATCTAACGATCAGTTACCATCAACTTCTCAATGAAGCCCAACATTTGCATGCTTGGTTTGATCAATTAAAAATTAGTAAGCACGGGCATGTTGGCCTATTTATGCACAATGGGCGGCAAACGACNAGTCTCTTTTTGGAAACGATGGTGGGTGGGCGAGTTATTACGCCTTTTAATTTATTAGCACCACCAGAGCAGTTAGCGTATTCACTAGACCATAGTGATATTGAAATACTCTTTTACGCTCCCAATAATAAAGATGCGTTATTTACTGCATTGCCTTATGTGAAGCGCACAGTACCGCTCATCGAGCTTGATCCCGATGCAGCTGTTGGTCCCTATATGCATACAGAGCCTATTCATCTTCCAGAGATTACTGAAAATCATCCAGCATTATTAATGTACACCTCAGGAACTACCGGAACACCGAAGGGGGTCTTATTAAGTCACCGTAACTTAATGCATGCTGGTAAATCCGTAGGGGAGTGGCATTCTCTAAACCAAGATGATGTGGTTCTCAGTTCTTTGCCGATCTATCACATTAATGGCCAATGCATATCAACTATTACACCGTTTTATACCGGCGGCGCAATTATTTCCCCGCATCACTTCTCGGTAAGTGCGTGGTGGAATTTGGCACAACGCTATCAGGCGACCTGGATCAATATGGTGCCAACCATCATTGCTTACCTTATCAATGCAGCTAAATCAACAGGTAAGAAACCAACTCGCGAAGCCTTAAAACGGATTCGTTTTGGACGATCGGCATCTGCACCTTTACCACCGGAGCACCATAAGGAATTTGAAACTCTTTTTGGTATTACCGTAATAGAAGCAATGGGTATGACCGAGTCTTCCTCAATGGTGTTCTGCAACCCGCATGATGAACGTCGCCGTTATGGCAGCCCTGGATTGCCGTGCGGAGTTGAAGCAAAGGTTATTGATCCTAATGGGATTGCACAGGGCGATCAAATCGTTGGTGAAATATGTTTGCGTGGCAATAATGTTATGAACGACCTATTACAAGGGAGAGGCTGAAACCCAAAAAGCATTTGGTGAGGATGCTTGGCTAAAAACGGGTGATCTTGGTATGCGCGATACCGATGGCTTCTACTTTATTACAGGACGTCTTAAAGAATTAATCATTAAAGGCGGAGAAAATATAGCTCCCCGAGAAATTGATGAAGCGCTTTTAAAGCATCCCGCAGTACTAGATGCGGCAGCGGTTGGTATACCCGATGTAAATTATGGCCAAGAAATTATGGCCTGCATTATTTTGAAAGATGATATGTCGTGTGATGAAACTGAGTTGCGTGACTTTTGTATTAAAACCTTGGGTAAATTTAGAACCCCCAAAATAATTAAGTTTGTGAAGGATCTGCCACGAGGCGCCTCTGGCAAAGTACAGCGCCTGAAATTGATCGAATTAATCGACGCCTAGGGTTAATTCTGCTCACTTAAAATAAGGTCAGACGCTTTCTCGCCTAACATGACTGCTGGCCAATTAGTGTTACCAGAGGGAACGGTGGGCATCGCTGAGCAATCTACCACGCGTAATCCACTAACACCTCGAACACGTAGCTTCGAATCTAAAACGGCATTGGCCTGATGATCGGGCCCCATCTGGCATGTACCCGTTGGATGAAAAATGGTGGCGCCATTGTTACGGCAAAACTGTAATAAATCTTCATCGGACTGCGGATTATCGGGTTTCAGTTCACGCTCAATCAAAGCCTTCAGTGGTCCCGTTTGGGCTAGTTTGCGAGCAAATTTAACAGCCGCCACACTGGTATCACGATCGTGCTGGGTAGATAAATAATTAGCCATCATCTTGGGAGGCACTAATGGATCGGGTGAAGCAATGCGCACATAGCCCCTTGACTCGGGTCTTAATTGACAAACAGACATTGTGAAACCTGGGAAAGGGTGTACTTGACCACCTGCCATATCCGCAGACAATGTAGCCATATGAAACTGAATATCGGGAGTCTTAGATTGCGGCATCACTTTAGTGAATAGCCCACCTTGATTAATGCCAATGGAGAGCGGGCCTCCGCGAAAGAGTAACCAGTCAAGCCCAATTTGTACTTTGCCAAGGAGGGAAGAAAGCTGAACATTGGTAGAGATATTTTGATTGAGCTGGTAGATCAATCGATATTGCAAATGATCTTGCAAGTTCTCGCCAACCCCTGGAGAGTCATGCAATACTGGGATGCCAAACTCTTGGAGTAACTTAGCCGGCCCAATACCAGACAGTTGTAAGAGTTGTGGACTTTGAATGGCACCCGCACTCAGTAATACCTCACGCTGGGCTTTGATGGAATATCGCTGTCCTGCTTGAATGTATTCAATACCAATTGCTTTGCGTTCTGCAAATAGAACTTTACTAGCCTGTGCATTTGTAATGATGGTCAGATTTTTACGAGACCGTATGGGTTTTAAATATGCAACGGCAGCACTGCAACGCAAGCCATTATGTGTACTTAATTGAAAATATCCCACACCCTCTTGTTCTAAATTATTAAAGTCTTCTGTTTTTGGAACCCCCAACTGATTGGCGCTGGTAATAAATGCTTCTACGAGGGGATGTTTTTTCTTAATAGAGGAGGCGCGTAAGGGTCCGTCTTGAGAATGAAGGGGTGCGCCTAATCGATCGTTTCCTTCCGCTTTCTTGAAGTAGGGCAGGACATCATCCCAGGACCAACCCGCATTGCCAAGAGATGCCCAATGATCGTAATCTTCTTTCTGACCACGAATAAAAATCAGTCCATTGATAGAGCTTGAGCCCCTAAACATTTTCCTCGTGGCCAATATATTGGACGACCATTCATGCCGGGGTCTGACTCTGTATTAAATTTCCAATTAACCTTAGGATCCCACATGGTCTTGCCATAGCCAATGGGCAAATGGATCCATGGGGAGCGATCTGGTGGTCCTGCCTCAATCAAACAAACACGATGGTTTGAGTTAGCAGAAAGTCGATTGGCTAGTACGCAGCCTGCCGAGCCAGCACCAACAATAATGTAATCAAACTCTTTGGAGGCTGAAGTAATCACGCTAATGAACCTGCCTTAGCCCCAAGATTTGCCTAGCCTCTTTGCCGCTTGCAACTGAGCGCCCTTGCTTACGCGCCAAGGTTGCAACGCGAGCTACCAGCTCAGCATTATCTTTTGCCACGCGTGTTTCGTCATAGCGTAAGTTATCCTCTAAACCCGTACGTACATGGCCACCAAGCTCTAATGCCCATTCGTTCACCGTCAGTTGGTGACGACCAATGCCTGCGGCAGTCCAGGTAGCGGTAGGCATCACATCATTTAGTTCTTTAATCAAAAACTCTAAGATCGATCGCCGTACAGGCATTGCATTTGGAACGCCCATCACAAACTGCACATGAGGAGGGGCTTTTAACAATCCTTTCTTAATCAAATTAGCTGCGTTATACAGCATCGCCAGATCGAATATTTCTATTTCAGGCTTAATTTCATATTTCAGCATCTCGCCAGCAAGACCTTCTACAAAATCAGTCGGGTTTTCATATATACCTACTGGAAAGTTCGTGGAGCCCGTTGCTAAAGAAGCCATATCAGGTCGATGAAAAAGCATGGCACCCCGCGCTGCTTGATCTCGACCTCGACCGCCTGTAGAGAACTGGACAATCATTTCAGGGCAATATTTTTTTACTCCCTCTTGCACTTGGGCATACAAATCGGGATTCGAGCTTGGGCTTTCATCGGGATTTCGAACGTGGATATGAACCAACGATGCACCGGCCTCATAGGCTTTATGTGTTTCTTCGATCTGCTCAGACGGTATAACTGGCAAGCCCGGGCAATCCTTTTTTCTCGGAATGGCGCCTGTGATAGCAACAGTAATAATTACGGGTTTAGTCACTCTTACTCCTAAATAAATTTAGTCGGGTCTTAAAGCTTATTGCCGTAGGCTTTCCTCAAGCTCTGTTGCCGCAGCAATTAATATTGGCACCGATTGTTCTGCCATCTTGAGTGTGAAGCGAGGGGTTGGACCATGTGCCGCAAGCGCTGCAAATATCTTATTTTTAGCATCGCGCACCGGCACAGCAACACACACCGAGCCCTCTAGATATTCACAATCGTCTAAGGCGTAACCTTGGTCAGCAATTTTTTTTATTTCACGCAACAAATCATCGTAATACCTTAGGGTCTTAGTTGTGTAACCATCGAGGGGTTCTTTGCCAACAACGCGCTTCATTTGATCTTCATGCATAAAGGAAAGGAATAATTTGCCACTCGCTGTACAGTGCAGTGGCACGCGCATACCAGAGTCGATATGGAGGCGAATGGGTGCAGTAGTTTCAATACGATCTAAATAGAGCACCTCGTTGCCATCCAAAATATTGAAGTTGCAGGTTTCTCCAATGGTCGCCACCAATCGCTTCATGACGGCTAAGCGTTGTGAGCGTACAGAATCTGCGGAAAGTAGACCAATACCCATTAAGCGAAATTTGGCACTTGGTTGAAACCGCCGGCCGTTGGCATCCCGCTCAATAAAGCCCTGACTCACGAGGGTATTGAGTAGTCGGAAGGCGGTTGGTTTTGCTAAGCCAATCCCCGAGGAAATGTTCTCTAGGGTGAGCGGGAATTCTGAGTTAGCAATGAGTTCTAGGATTAGCAAGACCTTTTCGGCCATGCTGGACTTACTACCCTCAAGAACGGTGACAGAACCCAAGGATTCAGTAGTTTTTAGGGTCTGAGCACTTGATTTATGCATAAAAAAGCAATTTACTTGTTTTAAAGGATTTTAGGTATTAACCCTTAAATCATTTCATCTGATGATACTTTATATTTCATTAGAGAAAATATCAACCCTTTGTTTATTGCCATGGCCTCAAAAAAAATACCGCAGCCCAAAAGGCCTAGAGCCAAGCCAATTTCTAAGGTAAAGAAAAAAATAGCTCCGATGATGGGAGCTACCACTCTAACTATGGCGCAAGTCAAAGAGGCTATTGCTCTATTAAAGAATGCTGGAACATTTAATACGTTCTCGTATAAAACCCCAGACTTTGAACTAGAGATTGAGCTACGCAAAGATTCAGGTGCAAACGCAAGCTCTAGCATCCTGACCGCTGCACCCACACCCGCTAAACAAGGCATTGCGGCAACCCAATCATCCAATTCGGAGGCCAGTAGTAAACCAGCGCGCTCGCAGAATGCCTATGAGATTTTAAGCCCCATGGTGGGGACCTTTTATCGCCGACCGAACCCTGATTCACCCCCGTTCGTTGAAGTTGGTGACAATGTGGATAAGAATACCCCTGTGTGCATCGTAGAGGTCATGAAACTACTCAACACCATCGCTGCAGCCCGCCAAGGCCGTGTTGCTGAGATTTGCGTTGCAGATGGTGCAACGATCGAGGCAGGGCAAACACTCATGGTATTAGAGTTAGTATGAGCAAAAACCTGAGCACATCTCGAAAAAAAATGCCCTTTGGCATGATTGATGTGACCTTACGGGATGCCCATCAGTGCCTCTGGTCAACTCGCATGACCACGGCGCAAATGTATCCGGCTTTAAACCAAATTGATCAATCCGGATATGCCTATATCAATATTCTGGGTGGTGCGGTTTTTGATGTAATGGTACGGTTTTTACGAGAAGATCCTTGGAAGCGTATGGCTTTCTTAAGTCAGGAGCTCTCAACGCCAACGGATGCCTTGACGCGTGGTCAAAGTATTTATACCTTTGAATTGTTTCCAGACGATGTGGTGGATTTAAATATTAGTTTATTAGCCGAGTCGGGTGTTAAGGTTTTGACTGTTTATGACGCGTTAAACGATAACCGCAATATTCATTCTTCGGTTGCGTCGGGTAAAAAAAATGGCATGTTAATTAATGCCATGCTTACCTATGCTCTAAGTCCAGTTCATGACGATGCTTACTTTGTTTCTCGTACTAAAGAATTAGTTGATTTACAGGTCGACTTTATTTCAGTCAAAGATCCGTACGGGTTTATTAACCCCAGAGCGTGGCGCTACCTTATTTCCAGCGCTGGTTGCGGCTGCCAAAGGCATTCCGCTTAAGTTGCACTCTCATTGTCAATCCGGTCTTGCTCCTTTAGTTTACGAAGAAGCCATTAAGGCAGGTTTTCAGTATGGCTATGTGGCAACTAATTGCTTGGCAAATGGCGCGTCATTACCATCGGTCATGGATGTCTTAGCAAGTGCAGAGCGCTTGGGCAGGGCTCCCACGATGAATCGCACTGCCTTGCAAGAAGTGGACGACTATTTCGATTGGATTTGTACGCGTGATGATTTACCTCGCGGCGAACGTCAAAGCTTCGATCCCGCCCTGTACGAGCATCAAATTCCGGGTGGCATGATTTCAAATCTGCGAGCTCAGTTAGCCACTATGGGGATTGCCCATCGAGAACACGAAATACTTGAGGAAACCGCCCAAGTCAGAAAAGATTTGGGATACCCAATTTTGGTTAGTCCATTTGCTCAATATATTGTTACGCAAGCTGTATTAAATGTGATGCAAGGGGAGCGATATAAAACGATTCCTGATGAGGTTAAGTTATATTTACGCGGNCATTATGGAAAATTAGCGGGNACTCCTAGCGCNCTGGTGATGGAACGCGCCGGTGTTGACTATAACCCTAATGAGCGNCCNGGTAATTTAATTAAGCCCGCACTCAAACATCTCAGAAAACAGTGGGGTAAATCCCTATCTCGTGAACAGCTTTGTTTGCATGCGTTTTACCCCCCTAATTTGGCTCTTGGTTTGCAGGATGGCACCCTTACCGCTCTCAAGCAGGGTAAGGAATTGCAGGCATTTTCAGAGTTAATGAAGTTCCTTGCTCAGCGGAACGATTTTTCAAGGGTTAAAACCCGCTTGGGTAGTGTAGAGTTGACTTTTAGTTAGTAGGCAGGACCAGCAGTAGGGCGAGTTATCGCTTTCATCATGCTGGAGTTGTGTTAGATTGGCAGTGCGTTTTTGTAGTTGATTGGTGTTTAAGATAGTTTTTTAATAATAGATAAACAGGAGACAACGATGAATGAACTAAAAATTTCTCGTAGGATATTTAGCGCCTTAGCAATTGCGATGGTTGCGGGACTTGCTTTACCCGTAAACGCTCAAACCACAAAGTTTAGTGATATTGGTTGGCCAGAGAGTGCAAACGAAAAGGTATCTGCTAAATCAATTGCTTGGCTAAAGAAAAAGGCTGGTGGCCCATGCAGGTAGCCTTCCAACCACCTTGGTCTGGGCAAAATACCATTATGTTGGTTATGGATAAAACCGGTTTACTAGCCAAGCGCGGTGTTGATGCAAAGTTTCAAGCTTTTCCATCAGGTCCAGCAATCAATGAGGTGATTATTTCTGGTCGCTTTCAGTTTGGTAATGGGGGTAATTTTCCATTTACATCATTATTTGATAAGGGTGTTCCAGTTAAATCGATCGCTATTATTAATGTGAACTTGATGCACGCTATGTTAGTGCCATTAGACTCTCCCATCAAATCGATTAACGATTTTAAGAATCGTAAAGAGCCTGCAACCATTGGTTTGGTAACTGGTTCCTCGGCAGAGTTCTACGTTCAATCAGCCTTTAAATCACATGGAATTGTTATTGGTAAAGACGTTATTTTAAAAAATATGCCCCCAGGTGAGCAAATGGCTATGCCAAAGGGAATCGATGCTGTAGTGCCTTGGGATCCAACACCTACCATTATGGTAAATGAGCGTAAAAATGCTCGTATCATTAATGATAGCTTCCCGTATAACATCTATGGCTCATCGTTCTACGTGCGCCAAGAGGTCATCGATAATGCACCCGATGTAGTACAAGCCTTTACCGATGCAGTCGTGGAGGCATCACTATGGATTCGTAAAAATCCAGATGGTGCAGTAAAAGCAATGCAAGAAGATCCAAATCTCAAGAATTTCTCTCCTCAGATTTTGCGTCAGCAAATTGATGCTTATAACAATCTTTATAAGCCGACCTACCTCCATCCACTTCCACAGTTCTGGGGCAAGGCGAATGAAACAACCTATGAATGGTTATTTGATAATAAGAGAATTCAAACAAAAGCAAATGCTGCTACGTATGCTGGTGCAGTCGATTCTCGGTTTATGGATCGTACCTTCGCTAAATTAGGTTGGTCTACTCCGAAAATACCACCATTTTTGACTGCCTCATGGAATGCTCCGCTGGATAAAGTTCCCTATCCAACATACTCAACTCCTTTGAATACAAGTAAGCCTCAAGCTTTCCCAGAAAAGGGTGATTTAACAAGAGATTGGTCATTTGATGGAAAGATGTTCAAGCCCTAATGTTTAACCATTTTTTTCAGCTTCGTCGCTTAATTCTTTTCTTGGTACTACTGGCTGGCTGGGAATTTGCCAGCCGGTTTATTTTAGATAAGACTGAAGCGACACTTTTACCGCCACCTTCTGGTGTTGTCAATGGCTTTATTGAGTTGGGTGCCTCAGGCGAATTATGGAAACATGTTCGAGATAGCTTGAGGCGCGAATTCATAGCTTTTTGTTATGCCAGTGTGGCAATTCCTTTAGGAATTATTATGGGTTGCTTTAAGTGGGTAAACGAGCAAGTTGACCCCATTATTGAAATACTGCGACCCATTCCACCGATTGCCTGGATTCCTTTGAGTATTTTATGGTTTGGAGTTGGTAATACCCAGAACCAATTTATTATTTTCCTAGGAATCTTTTTCCCCATCCTGCTCAATACGATTGATGCTGTCAAAAACATTGAGCCAAACTTAATACGCGCAGCCCGTTGTTTAGGAGCGCGTGGCTTGAATGTCATTACACGCGTTGTTTTGCGAGCTGCTTTGCCACAAATTGTGACGGGTATACGGATTGGTCTTGGGGTTGGTTGGATGGCATTAGTGGCTGCTGAACTAGTTGGTGCAAATTCAGGCTTAGGGTTCTTAATTAATGATGCGCGTACTGTGTTACGTACCGACTTCATATTAGATGGGATGCTATCAATTGGAATCATTGGCCTAACAATTGACCGTGTTATACGTTACTCAGCTAAAAAATTAATGCCATGGTCACGTGCCCTAAACGCCTAATACTTGCAATAGAAAGCGATTACCTTAATGTCAGCCTTAAAAGTAGAGAACGTCAGTAAGATTTTTCCAGCAATCAATAAAAGTCATGCCGTACAAGCCCTACAAGATATCTCTTTGGAAGTAAAAACCAATGAATTCGTTTCTATTCTGGGTCATAGCGGTTGCGGTAAAACGACTCTGTTGAATCTAATTGCTGGTTTTGAGAAGCCGACTTCTGGCCGAATTGAATGTGCTGGTAAGGAGGTTAAGGAGCCTGGGGCAGAGCGCGCAATGGTGTTTCAAGACTATGCTTTATTTCCTTGGCTTACGGTACGCGATAACATTGCATTTGGCCTGAATATTAAAGGTATTGATTCAGCCACTATTAACCAAAAAGTTGATCATTTTGCAAACCTAGTTGGTTTGGGTGCTTTCGTTGAGAGCTACCCCCATCAATTATCAGGGGGTATGAGACAGCGGGTTTCCATTGCGCGGGCTTTTGCAGTGGATCCTACAGTCTTATTAATGGACGAGCCATTTGCTGCGCTTGATGCGCAAAATAGGGCAATGATGCAAAAGGAAATGATTCGGATTCTGGCGGAGGAAAGCAAGACTGTTGTATTGGTGACCCACAGTATTGAGGAGTCCATTAATTTATCAGATGTCATCATCATAATGACCCGTAGACCCGGTCGTGTGAAAGAGGTAATTCGTGTACCAGAACCTCGTCGTATGGTTGAGGATACCCCCAGCTACCTTGAAGTCCGCAGAAAATACGCGACCTTATCAGCGATGAGCATGATTTAAGTGATGTGAGTTGAGTCCAGCAGACTGGTTTACTTTTGCTTTAATTATCTTCAGCGCTACCTTAGGTGGCATCTTGCGACGCTTAAGCGGTTTTGGCGGGGCGATGGTGATGTCTCCTATGCTAATGGGATTTTTTCCCTTAGTCTCATTGATACCGTTAATTAATGCGATCGAATTACTCGGGGGATTTTGGTTAGCCAAAAATTGGCGCGTTGATCCCGCAGATCGCTCCCGACTTTACAGAATCCTTGCCGTAGCAGCAATATCGTTACCCATTGGTATTTTGATTGGGATGCAGTTTTCTTCCTACTTTCTCAAGATTGTTGCTAGTTGCGTTGTTTTTTTATTTTCTCTCTATCTTTTACTCAAGCCGCACATTAAGTTATTGCTGACGCCAATTAAAGATACTATTGCGGGATCTGGCGCAGGCCTTTTGCTGGGAAGTTGTGGCTTTGGTGGCCCTGTAGTGGCATTGTATTTAAATGCAAGTGCTTTAGAATTTAAAAGGGCACGTTCTTTACTGTCTCAGGTCGCGTCAGGCTTAGCGCTCTTTGCAATC
>JGI25910J50241_10000867_pt1 | contig 10596 bp, 9 predicted proteins | sample LauGreSBDMM110SN_3_FD_50241 | JGI IMG/M metagenome (IMG submission 50241) | reverse complement strand
CCACATTCATCGAAATCTGAAGCAGGAAAACCCATGCAAAAACTCAACATCACACCCGAGTCGTGATCGAGTGCCAGCAATTGCTCATAGGCCGTTTTGGCCGGCTCCATCCAAGTGCTTTGGGCATTCAAAGAAATCAAATACGGGAAACGCCGTGCATGTAGAGGCTCTTTCCGACCCAGCTTTAAACGGCGCTGCATGAGTTGCGCGGCCAACTCGCCGGTATCGGCCATGTCAATGTGCGGGTAAGTGCGGTAAGAAACCAAGGCATCGCTTTGCGCCAGCATGCGCTTGGTCACATTGGCGTGTAAATCGAGGCTGGCAATAATGGGCATAGCAGGGCCTACCATCTGCCGAATGCGCGCGAGCAATTCACCTTCGCTGTCGTCAGCATTTTCTGCCACTGCCGCACCATGCAAGTCCAAATACACACCATCTAGCCCCTGTGGCAAAGCTCGTTGCACGTCTTCCAAGATGGCCTGGCTGATACGCTCAAACGCATCCTTGGTGACATACGAAGAAGGTGTGGCACCCGCCCAAGCAGAAGGCACAAGCTCCCAGTGCAAACGCTTGGCCACATCGATGAAGCCGGCAATGGGAATATTGATGCCAGAGAGTTGTTCAATCACCGCCTGCCCGCGCATGAAAGCGGGAAAAGATTCACCGCGATTGAACGCCGTCCAATCGGCCAAGCTGGGGGCAAAGGTATTGGTCTCGTGCTGATAACCGGCTATCAAAATGCGTGTCATGGCAATTTTTGGGATTTAAAAAACGATTAAAAAATAGCAGGCGGCGCTGCTTCAAATAATTTGCGTGTGTAAGCGTGTTGTGGTGAAGCGTATAAATCAGCTGTGCGTCCTGCCTCCACAATTTCTCCTTGGTGCATCACGATCACATGATCGCAAAGTTGAGCGGCCACNCGCAAATCATGCGTGATGAACAGCATGCCCAAGCCCAAGCGCGATTGAATTTCGCGCAGCAAAGTCAGAATCTGCGCCTGCACACTGACNTCGAGTGCGCTCACAGCCTCATCGGCCACCAACACTTTAGGCTCACAAGCCAAGGCGCGTGCGATGGCCAGTCGCTGTCGTTGCCCGCCGCTGAATTGCGTGGGGTATCGGCTNAGNGNCTCNACNGGCAAGCGAACTTGTTGCATCAAGGTTTCAGACAGTTGGCGCGCTTTGTCTNCTGACATGCCAAAGTTGATAGCACCTTCCACAATGGACTGGCCCACTGTGCGGCGTGGATTCAATGACCGATTGGGATCTTGAAAAACCACCTGCACATGGCTGCGCAAAGGCCTCAATTGACTTTCGCTCAAGGTGGCAATTTCATGATCGGCCCAATGAATCTCGCCTGCCGTTGGATCAATCAATCTAATCAGGCAACGTGCCAGGGTCGATTTACCAGAGCCCGATTCACCCACAATGCCAATCGTTTCACCTGCTCGCACAGCCACGCTGGCCGCCTTCAAGGCATGCGTTTCATGACCACGGCCTAACCAATCTCGGCTGACATACGTTTTTGTAACGGCTGTGCCCTTCAAGATGGCAGCGCCTTGCGCCTCTGGCCTTGGCGGCGGCGGCGTCATGCTGGGTACAGCGGCCAACAGGGTTTGCGTATACGTCTCACGCGCTTGCTTCAAGACCTGCTCGCAAGTGCCTGACTCGACTGCGCGGCCTTGGTTCATGACCAACACATCGTCTGCAATTTCAGCCACCACGCCCATGTCATGTGTAATGAACAGCACCGCGCAACCTTGCTCGGCTTGCAACTGAGAAATGAGTTTCAAAATTTCTTTTTGCGTGGTCACATCCAAAGCTGTGGTGGGCTCATCACAAATGAGCAAAGCCGGTTTCAAAATAACAGCCATGGCAATCACAATGCGCTGCCTTTGACCGCCACTTAACTGGTGTGGAAAACTGCTGTACATGCGCAACGGGTCTGGTAACTTCACGCTTTCAAACACACGCAAAACTTCTGCCTTGCGTTTTTCGGACGACCAATCGGTGTGCGTGGCCAACAACTCATCCACTTGGTCACCACAGCGCATGACCGGGTTGAGCGCCGTCATGGGCTCTTGAAAAACCATGCCCATGGCCTGGCCTCGGAGTTCACGCAATCGGGTTTGAGGCGCTTTGAGAAGCGCTTCGCCCAGCAACAAAATTTCGCCGCCATCGGCCTTCAATTCTTTGGCCAACAGCCCCATGACGGCGGTCGCCATGACAGACTTGCCCGACCCCGACTCGCCCACCACACACAAAGTTTTGCCTCTTTGAATGCTGAGACTGATGTGCTCAATGGCGTGCGATCGATCTGCACCCTTTGGCAGCGCCACCGATAAATTGTTAATTTGCAAAACAGTGTCTGACATCAAGCACCCCGTCTTGCAAATTTGGGATCAAGTACATCTCGCAAGCCATCGCCCAACAAATTCACAGCCAACACAGTGGGCACCAGAAACAAAGCGGGGTACAAAACATTGCCTGGGTATTGACTGAACTGCACGCGCCCTTCAGCCATGATGTTGCCCCAAGTTGGAATGTCGGGTGGCAGGCCCAAACCCAAGAAACTCAAAATGGCCTCGGTCAGCACAGCTGAAGCCGCAACGAAGGTGCCTTGCACAATGAGGGGCGCCAAGGCATTGGGCAAGATATGGCGAAACAAAATGATGTGCGTCGGCGTGGCCAATGCACGGGCTGCTTCAACAAAGGGTTCTTCTCGCAAACTGAGCACCAAGGAGCGAACCAGCCGCGTCACGCGGGGCACTTCCGGTATGGCAATGGCCACCACCACCGTTGAGATGGTGGCACCCAAAGCGGCCACCAAAGCAATGGCCAACAAAATGGCAGGAATGGCCATGAGGCCATCCATGAAGCGCATCAAGACCGCATCAACCGTTCGGAAATAGCCAGCCAACATGCCCATGCCACCGCCCAACACCAAAGCCAACACAGCGGTGCAAGCCCCCACCCCCAGGGACACGCGTGCACCATAAACCACACGGCTGTACAAGTCACGGCCAAAGCTGTCGGTACCCAACCAAAATGTATGTTGCACTGTGCTGCCATCGAGCAATGCAAACTGCCCAGACACACCCACCGCTTTGTTGATGAAATTAGAGTCCATGGCACTGGGGTCCACCGTGCCTAAAAAAGGCGCCAGAAGTGCCACGAAAATCATGGTGCCTAAAACCACCACGCCAAATTTGACAGAGCCATTGGCCCACAAGCGTTGCAAGTTATTCATCAGTAACGAATCCTTGGGTCTAGCACCAAATAACTTAAATCGACCAGCAAGTTAATGAGCACATAGCTGACTGAGAACAAAAGCACCAAACCTTGAATGACAGGAAAATCGCGGTTCAAAACAGCGTCCACAGTCAGTGAGCCCAAACCGGGAATGGCATACACGGTTTCTGTCACCACCACACCACCAATCAGCAAGGCAATGCCAATGCCCACCACCGTCACAATGGGCACTGCCGCATTGGCCAAGGCATGGCGCAACAAGACCGCAGTTTCAGAAATGCCTTTGGCCCGTGCGGTGCGAATGTAATCTTCTGTCAGTGCTTCCGACACACTGGCCCGAGTGACCCGCGCAATGAGCGCTACATAAATCATGGCCAAGGTCATCCACGGCAAGATCAGTTGTCGCATCCATGCCCAAGGCCCTGCAGCCGAAGGCCCCGAGATTGATTTGTAACCTTGCACCGGCAACCATTCCAAGCGAATGGCGAACAAGTAAATGAGCAAATAGCCAATGACAAACACAGGAACCGAAAATCCTGCGACTGAAAACCCAGACAACAAACGATCAAGCCATCCGCCCATGCGCCATGCTGCCACAGTACCCAGTGGCACAGCAATCAAAAGGGCCAAAATGACGGTGCCAAATGCCAAGGACAAAGTAGGCTCAACACGTTGCGCAATGAGCTCGGTGACAGGCTTGTTCAAATAATACGAAAAGCCCAGATCACCTCGAAACACATTGCCCATCCAGATACCGTACTGAACGGGAATAGAACGATCCAAACCCAATTGGACTTGGATCTTGGCAATGTCTTCGTTGGTCGCACTGTTGCCCGCAATCACCGCCGCAGGATCACCAGGGGCCAACCTCAAAATGAGGAAAACCACCAGTGACACCACGAACAGCACCGGCAGCACCGCAAGAATGCGGCGCAACAGGAATTGAAGCATGGCTTAGTTTTTCTTCATGTTCCAAAGCAGGGGGACGCCAGGTGTGATGAGCATGCCCGTTACATTGGATCGCACAGCAGCAGGGCTGATGTATTGACCCAAAGGTGCATGGGTTGCGGTTTCGAATGCCACACGCTGAATTTCAGAGGCAATTTTCTTTTTCTCAGCAACTTCTGTGGTGCGTGCAAAACGGCCCTTCAGGTACTCGAGGCGCGGTTCATCTTGCCAGCCAAACCAACCATTTTGACCTTTGGCATTGAGCATGGCCATGGACAGAGGATTGGTAATGTCTCCGGCAGTCCAAGCAGTCAGGAAGATGTTCCATCCACCTTGTGCAGGCGCGTCTTTCTTGGCACGGCGGGCTAACAAGGTAGCCCAGTCCATTTGTTGGAAGTCAACCTTGAAGCCGGCCGCTTGCAATTGTTGCTGCGCGACCAATGGCAATTTGGCAATGGAAGCCAAATCGGTGGGGCGCATCAAAGTGACAGGCGTGCCGTCATAGCCGGCTTCTGCCAACATTTGTTTGGCCTTGGCAGGATTGGCAACGCCCGTGAAATAGCCTGTGTCTTCATCGGAATACGTTGTGCCGCAAGGGAACATGCTTCGGCACAGACGACCCAACTCGGGCACGCCCACTTGGGTATTGATATAAGCCTGCTGGCCCATGGCCACCATGGCAGCTTGCCTGATTTTGGGATTGTTAAAGGGGGCATGCAAGTGGTTAAAGCGCATGATGAATTGCAAACCTGCAGGCGCGAAGTTTTCAACACGCACGCCTTCGGTTTTCTTCAAGGCGTCCATCTGCTCAAAGCTAGGTTGCTCAATGATGTCGACTTCGCCAGCTTTGAGTGCATTGAACTGCGTTTGAGTGTCGCGAATAATGACCCACTCGACGCGGTCAAAATTAACGGGGCGGCCGCCCGCCATGGCACTGGGCGCCTCAGGGCGTGATTTGTATTTGGCATTTTTGGTGTACACCACCAAAGCGCCAGGTTTGAACTCATCTGCTTTGAAAACAAACGGACCTGAACCAATGTGCTCTTTAATTTGCTCAGTGCCAGGCGTNGCAGCAATGCGGGCCGGCATGATGAAGGGCACGTTAGAAGAAGCTTTGCCAAACGCATCCAGCACAATGCCGCAGGGTTGATTCAAAATGAGTTTAAACGTATTGGCGTCGGGTGTTTCATAACCCGTGATGAAAGTAGCAAGAACGCCGCCCATGGCATCGCGGCTGGCCCATCGCTTCAATGAAGCCACCACGTCTTCGCTGGTCACAGGTTTGCCATCGTGAAACTCTAGGCCAGAACGCAGCTTGAAAGTCCAAGTTTTTTCATCTTTGGAAACTTGATAAGACTCCACCATTTGCGGCTTGATCTGGCCCTTGGCATCTTCGGTGAACAAGGTGTCGTAAATCATGTACGCATGATTGCGCGTGACATAGGCCGTGGTCCAAATGGGGTCTAGCACGGTGAGGTTGGCATGCGGCACAAAGCGCAATACTTTGCTGTTGGCGGGCTGCGCATTGGCAGTGCCAACGGCCATCATGGCCAAACTGAGGGAAAGACTGGCTGCAAAAAGTGAACGGCGTTTCATCAGGGTTTACTCCAAAAGAAAATAAATTGAAATTACNAATAGCTTGGNAATTCCAAGTTCAAAATNGTGAGACTAGAAAACACCCCCACTATAGACCNCTGAAANCAAAATAAACTCATGGTCATCCCCAATATGTCAGCGCTGGCTTTGTCNAAAGCCATCCACAACAAGCAAGTGTCCTGCCGGGAAGTGATGCAGGCTTATTTGAATCAAATCGAAAAACACAATCCTGGTAGCAACGCCATCGTCAGCCTTGCCCCCCAAGAAGACATCTTGGCCCAAGCCGACGAACGCGATGCCCAACTGGCCCGTGGAGAGTCCATGGGTTGGATGCATGGCTTTCCGCATGCCGTGAAGGACTTGGCGGATGCGGCAGGCTTTCGCACCAGTTTGGGTTCACCCCTCACGCCTCACTCGCCTGTGGCCAAAGATGGCCTGATGGCAGCTCGCATGCGTGCCGCAGGTTGCATCATGATTGGCAAAACCAACACGCCAGAATTTGGTTTGGGCTCGCACACTTTCAATGAAGTATTTGGTGCTACCCGAAATGCTTGGGACCCCACCAAAACGGCAGGCGGCAGCAGTGGCGGTGCCGCTGTAGCGCTGGCGCAGCGCATGTTGCCGGTGGCCGATGGCTCTGACTTTATGGGCAGCCTGCGCAATCCAGCAGGGTGGAACCATGTCTATGGCATGCGCCCCTCACAAGGTCGCGTGCCCAGGCCATCGGTACCCGATGTTTTCATTGCACAACTGGGCACTGAAGGGCCCATGGCGCGAACGGTGTCAGATTTAGCCATGTTGCTTTCAACTCAAGCTGGCTACGATGCGCGTGCACCTTTGTCGATTCAAGAAAGTGGCGCGGCATTTGCACACAGCTTGAAAGCCAACATGAAAGGCAAGCGATTAGGGTGGCTTGGCAACTTGAATGGCTACTTGCCCATGGAATCTGGCATTCTGGAAGTTTGTCAAGGTGCGCTGCAGGTTTTAGAAACCACAGGATGCAGTGTCGAAACCACATCCGTCAGCATGCAGCCGGAAGAAATCTGGGATGCATGGTTGGTGTGGCGCGAAGCACTGGCAGGGCCCAGCGCCGGTGCTTTCGCGCACCTTTCCAATTGGCGAGAAAAAGTTAAACCCGAAGCGCAATGGGAATACGACCAGTCCTTACACCTCACTGGCACGCAATTGATGCAGGCAAGTACCACACGCACCCGCTTTTACCAAAGCATGCTATCCCTGTTTGAATCGTTTGATGTGCTGGCCATTCCCACGGCGCAAGTTTGGCCATTCGATGTCAAAGAGCGTTGGCCGCAAAGCATTGCAGGGCGCACCATGGACACCTACCATCGCTGGATGGAAGTGGTTTTGTATCCAACATTTGCAGGTTTGCCCGCCATCAGTGTGCCTGCTGGCTTCAATGCGCAAGGTTTGCCCATGGGCTTGCAACTCATTGGCAAACCCAAAGGTGACTTTGAATTGTTGCAAGTGGCGCATGCCTACGAACAGGCGGCGCAAGATTTAATCCAAAAGCGGCCGCCCGGAATTTAAAGCCAGCCTGCTTTTCAAGCCTTGGATTTTTATCGCATGGCGCCCGTCAAAGTGAGGCTGGCCAAGGCCATCACTTTGGCCGAATCGACCAGTTCCTGAATGCCCACGTACTCATTGGGCTGGTGCGCCAAATCCAAAATGCCCGGGCCATAAGCAATGCAGTCTTTCAGCTGGCCGGTTCGCACAATGTGCTTTTGATCGTAGGTGCCTGGGCTGGAAATGTAGGAAGGCTCGCGTCCCAGCACACGCGCAATGGCGCGCGCCGTGGCATCGACCACAGGTGCATCGCGCGGCGTAGCGGTAGGCACAAAGCTCATGATGTCGCGAATACCAAAATCAAAACCCGGACGCGTGCGCTTCAACTCATCGAGCATGTCAATGATTTCTTGTTTCACAGCTTCCAAATTTTCTTCAGCAATGAAGCGCCGATCGAGCACGGTGCGGCAGCTGTGCGCCACCACAGGTGATGGCGAATCGGCAGTAGGCCAACCACGTGCATCGTTTGCATAGTGTTGCTCCACTTGACCACCGTGAATGCTGTTGATGTTCAAGGTGCTGACGCGCGCGCCTGGCGGCTCGACAGGCTCTGAGGTATGTCGTTGCTTCAATCGCGGTTGCAATTGGGTTTCAAGCAAATGAATGAAGGCGCTCATGTGGTTGATGGCGCTGTCGCCCAAGAAGGGCATAGAGCCATGCGCAATGCGGCCTTTGGTTTCAACCTCACCCCACCAAACACCGCGATGACCCAAACAAATTCGGTCAACGCCCAATGGCTCAGGAATGATGACGTGATGCACACGGGGCTTGCTGAAATAACCGCGCTCTGCCAAATAACCCACACCTGCAAAGCCACCTGACTCTTCGTCGACGGTGCCGCTGATTTCAAGTGCGCCTGGAATGGGCATGCCCGATTCAATCAGTGCTTCAACCGCAATGATGCTGGCAGCCAAACCGCCTTTCATGTCGCAGGTGCCACGGCCATAAATTTTGCCATCGCGAATTTCTGCACCAAAGGGGTCGGAAGTCCAGCCGCTACCGGCTTCCACCACATCGATGTGGCTGTTGAAGTGCACGCAATCTCCGCGCTGGCACCCTGCCAACGCGCCACCACATTGACCCGAGGCTTGGCATCTGAATCGCCTGGTGCACCATGCGCACGGACGTATTCCACCGCAAAACCGCGTGGCTTCAGTCGCTCACCAATGTAACGAGCGCAAGCTTCGTAGGCATCACCCGGCGGGTTGACGGTGGGAATGCGCACCAAGTCTTGTGTAAGGGCCACCACTTCATCGCGCTTGGCTTCAATGCGTGCCAAGACCGCTTGAACTTGCGGGCTCAAAGCTTCTGCAGTGGTTTTTGAGTTCATCAATTTTGTCTCCAAGGCAGGCCGCGCATGCGCCAACCGCCCAGCTTGCCACGGTGTGCTTCAGCGTTGGGGTCGCCCTCAAAACCTTCCAAAATATTGAAAGCCTCAATGCCCAACTGACTGGCCCTTTGCGCAGCAGCCACCGACCTTACACCGCTTCGGCACAGCAACACAATTTTGAGCCCCTCAGCCGCAATGCGTTGAATGCCAGCATCAAATTCTGGGTTCACATCAACCACCGGCCACTGCTTCCAAGCCAGCGGCTTGGCTTCAGGCACAAACCCGACCCAAGCGCGCTCGGCATCAGATCGCACGTCGACCATCACAGCCTCGCCCGACTGCACCCAGTGCCAAGCCAATTCAGGCGATACATCGCCGGCATAACCGTCTGCAGGACGGATTGATAAAACATCATTTCGCACAGGCTCTCCTCCGGCATCTTGCCGTAAACCAGAATTTAAATTGGCGGGCACCGCTTCATCAATCCGACGCGGCTTAGGCAGGTTCAGATTGTTCATGGTTGCAACAAACTGCGCTTTGGTTTGACCCGCAACACGCACATTGTTTTTGATCTCATCACCAATGCTTGAATGCGTTCGGCCTTGATAATCATGGCCCGGCCACACCGTAGTGCCCTCAGGTAATTTGAACAAGATCTCGGTGAGGCTGTGATAAAGCGCTTCAGCGCTGCCCGACTGAAAGTCTGTGCGGCCGCAACCGCCAATGAGCAAGGTATCGCCCGTGAAAACATGCCCACCCTCGTTGGCAGCCACATAAAAACTCATGCTGCCTGCGGTATGGCCAGGGGTGTGCAAAGCCTTGAGCGCAAACGCGCCAAATGAAATCATTTGACCATCGACCAGTTGCACCGAGGCTGTGCCAATGTGACAGCCCTCAGGCGCTGCCGTTTTCAAACCTAAATGTTCAGCCAGCAAACCTGCACTGGTAATGTGATCTGCATGCGCATGGGTTTCTAAAGCCCAATTGACTTTGAGGCCTTTGTCTTGAATGAGTTTTTGATCGCGTTCAATTTGATTGTCCACGGGATCAATGATGACGGCATCCAGCGAGTCAGGGTCAAAGACCAAATAGGTGTAAGTGCTGGAATGGCTGTCAAACAGTTGAATGACTTGCGCTTGCGGTTTAGGCATGGCCGGCCTTAGGCAAATTTCGTGAGCATTTCGGCCACATGTTCTGCCGATTGATCACCTTGCTCAATCATGCAACCCACCATGGCAAAAAAGGATTTGTCCAAAGCTTTGCGAGAAGCCGCCATTTGCTGCGCAATTTTTTCGCAGTCAGCGTCGGTCTCAATGAGTTTTTGCAAACCCCTCAATTGACCTTCAATTCGGGCCAGACGGGCACAAAGGGCTTTCTTTTTTTCAGGATCGGCAATACGGCTCATGGAAATCTTTCTGGAGGACAGCAAATTATGATAACTTCTGCCAGCTTTTTTGGAACATTTTTCGGAAACACTTCGACATGCTTGCTAATTTACACCCCTATTTAATTGCCGGTCTTGGCGGTATTCTCATTGGCCTTGCCAGTTGGCTGCTTTGGTGGGGCCTTGGCCGCATTGCGGGCGTCAGCAGCATTACCTCTGAAGTCATTGCTTCCCCCGTGCAAGCTGACTCTTGGCGATGGGCGTTTTTGGCAGGCTTGATTTTGGGGGGCTGCCTTTTGGGTCAGGGCCTAGAGATACCCACCTTGCCTGCAAGGCCCTTGTATTTGCTCATTCCTGCAGGGCTTTTGGTGGGTATTGGCACCGTCTGGGGCAGTGGTTGCACCAGTGGCCATGGCGTTTGTGGCTTGGGCCGGTTGTCGGCCAGGTCCTTGGTGGCGGTGGGTGTTTTCATGGCCACAGGCATGCTTGCGGTCACCTTGATG
>JGI25910J50241_10000861_pt1 | contig 10611 bp, 10 predicted proteins | sample LauGreSBDMM110SN_3_FD_50241 | JGI IMG/M metagenome (IMG submission 50241) | reverse complement strand
ACTCTGCCCATTTGTACACCTGCCATGGTGGACATCGCACGGTATTTTTTCATCAATGCCATGACCACTATCTCAGCGGTGGTGTTTTTGTATTCTCCAGAGAATAAAGTGGCTGCCATTGCTATTTTGAATTTAGATGAAGCCGGTGACATAGGCGCGGCTGCGGCCATGGCTGTTTTAATTGCACTTATTTCAGCTTGTGCCACTGTATTTTTTGCTTGGCTCAGCTGGTTTGTGGACAAACGAACGCAAGCTTGGCGTCGACGATAATTTTGATTCTGATCTGATACAGTTTTTAAATCACTTTAAGACAAGAGACACATTCACCATGCAACGCGAAGCCATTCTTCTCACACCCGGCCCCTTAACCACCACCCTGCGTACCAAGCTGGCCATGCTGCGAGACTGGGGCTCTTGGGACAGTGAGTTCATTGCCATGACCGCACGGGTTCGCAAAAGCTTGTTAAACATTGTTCACGGACACGAAACCCATGTGGTGGTGCCACTTCAAGGCAGCGGCACCTTTAGCGTGGAAGCTGCAGTAGCCACAGTGGTTCCCCCAAGCGGCCACATTTTGGTTTTGGACAATGGCGCATATTGCAAACGTGCAGCCAAACTCTCCACCATGATGGGGCGCAAAACCACGGTTGTACCAACACCAGAAGATCAATGCGTCTCGCCCATTGCACTAGAAGCCCTGCTCCAAAAAGACGCCAGCATTACCCATGTGGTGCTGATTCACTGCGAAACAGGTGCGGGGGTTTTAAATCCCCTTCACGACATTGCCAAAGTTTGTGAGAAGCACAACAAGGGTTTGATTGTGGACGCCATGAGCTCCTTTGCTGCGCTAGAAATTGACGCGCGCACCACATGCTTTGACGCACTCATTGCAGCCAGCGGTAAATGCCTAGAAGGTGTGCCTGGTATGGGCTTTGTGTTCATTCGCAAAGCCATTTTGGACAACTGCGCNGGCAACAATTCTTCCTTGGCCATGGACTTACACGACCAATATGTGTACATGGAAAAAACNGGTCAATGGCGNTTTACACCACCGACCCATGTGATGGTGGCCTTGGCAGAAGCCATTCAACAGTTTGAAGAAGAAGGTGGGCAGCCCGCCCGTTTGAAGCGTTACCAAAGCAATTGCAAAACTTTGATTGAAGGCATGTCCGCATTAGGCTTCAAACCCTATTTAGACCCGTCAGTTCAAGCGCCGATCATTGTGACCTTCCATGCACCGGCTGATGCCAACTACGAATTCAGAAAATTTTATGAAGCTGCCAAGAAGCATGGCTTTATTTTGTACCCAGGCAAGCTGACTGAAATTGAAACATTTCGTGTGGGCTGCATTGGTGCCATTGGCCCCATTGAGATGCAACAGGCCGTGCATGCGGTGGCGCTTACATTGAAAGAGTTGGGCATCGCAAGCGGTGCTCCTGCTTGAATCTTGTAGTGCATTGATTTTTTAAAATTTTTAAAGGACAGAGCATGGCCACCTCCAAAGTACACCCTGCACTTAAAGCAGTTGAAAAAAGCGGCGCTCAAAAAGTCAAAGTAGCCGTGAGCGACATCGACGGCATTTTGCGCGGCAAGTACTTGCACATTGACAAATTCAAAGGTGCGGCAGAGCCTTACCCTGCAGGCGGTTTTGGCTTTTGTGATGTGGTGTTTGGCTGGGACTCGTCAGATCAGTGCTATGACAACACCTCCGTCACGGGCTGGCAACATGGCTTTCCAGATGCCTTGGCGCGTTTGGATTTAGACACCGCGCGCAATGTGCCGTGGGACAACAACGTACCATTTTTCATTGGCGAATTTATTAATGCCGATGGCACACCCCATCCACTTTGTCCGCGGCAAACTTTGAAAAAGGTTTTAAAGCGTGCCGAAAAAATGGGCGTCAACCCCATGTGCGGCATGGAGTTTGAATGGTTCAACTTTTTAGAGAACTCTCACTCCTGGGAAAGTAAAAAAGGTGTAGGGCCCACACCACTCACACCCGGCATGTTTGGTTATTCATTGCTGCGCATGAACCAAAATCGCGAATTCTTCAATGCCATTCAAGACGAAATGCTGCAGTTTGGCGTGCCCATTGAAGGCCTGCACACAGAAACAGGCCCTGGTGTTTACGAAGCTGCCATTGCTTTCAGCGATGCGCTGACACAAGCCGACCGCGCCATTTTGTTNAAAACAGGNACCAAAGAAATTGGTGCNCGNTTTGGCATCATGCCCAGTTTCATGGCCAAGTGGAATGCCGCTTATCCAGGATGCAGTGGCCACATTCACCAAAGCTTGAGTGACGGCAAAAAGAATTTGTTCGCTGACGCCAAAGGCCNTCATGGCATGAGCAAAATGTTTGAAAGCTATTTGGCTGGCCAAGTGGCTCACCTCATGGAATTTGCTCCCATGTTCTGGCCCACCATTAACAGCTACAAGCGCTTGGTCGATGGCTTTTGGGCACCGGTCAAACCTACATGGGGTGTGGACAATCGCACCGCCAGCTTCCGCGTGATTGCCGGCTCACCCAAATCAACCCGCCTAGAAACCCGTTGCCCTGGCGCCGACGTCAACCCCTACTTGGCCATGGCTGCAGTCATTGCTGCAGGCTTAGATGGCGTTGAAAAAGGCATGAAGCTAAGCGCTCCCCCCATTCACGGTACCAACGGCGGTGCTGAGAACATTCCCCGTGCACCCCGCACACTGATTGAAACCACGCGCAATTTCCAGCAGTCCAAAGTGGCGCGCGATTGGTTAGGCGATACATTTGTGGATCACTTTGCCGCCACCCGCGAATGGGAATGGCGGCAATGGTTAGATGGCGTAACCGACTGGGAACTCAAACGCTATTTTGAAATTATTTAAGTGAACCCTACAGATCAAACTGGACATTGATATGAGCATTGAAAAATTTTCCTTCCCAACACCCATCCACTTTGGCGTTGGTTCACGCAAGTTAGTCGGCTCGCATTTGAAAAATTTAGGCTTCAAGCGTCCCCTCATCGTCACCGACAAAGCCATGGCCGATTTGCCTCTCATGGCTGAGTTCATCCGTCACTTGGATGGCCTTGAGGTGTCTGTTTATGCCGGCGTGCATGGCAACCCCACCGCCTCACAAGTCACAGCGGGTGGCGCAGCTTTCAAAGCGCACAATGCCGATTGCGTCATTGGCTTAGGTGGTGGCGCATCGCTTGACGTGGCCAAAGTGGTGGGCTTGGCTGCCACCCACGATGGCCCCATTTTGGAATATGCATGGGATCACCCCAAGGTGCGAAGCATTACAGGCACGCTGCCCTATTTTGTGGCATTGCCCACCACCTCTGGCACTGGCTCTGAAGTGGGCCGCTCTAGTGTGGTCAGCGAAGATGACACACACCAAAAGCGCGTCATCTTTCACCCCAAGTTATTGGCCCAAACCGTGTTTGCCGATCCAGAACTCACAGTGGGCTTGCCTGGCAAGATCACTGCAGCCACTGGCATGGACGCCCTGACTCACAACATCGAAAGCTATTTGTCACCGGCCTACCATCCCTTGTGCGATGGCATTGCCTTGGAAGGCACTCGCATTGGGGCTGCAGCATTGCACACAGCTGTGCATGAACCCAACAACCTCAAGGCCCGCAGCGACATGATGATGTCGTCCATGATGGGCGCCATTGCCTTCCAAAAGGATTTGGGTGCAGTGCACTCTTGTGCACACGCACTGGGTGCAGTGGTCGACATGCACCATGGCTTGGCCAACGCGCTCATGATCGATGTGGTCATGGCTTGGAACTACGAAGCCGTGCCTGAAAAATTCAACGAACTTGCGCACGTTTGCAATGTCAAAGGCGGCGGCAGTGCCTTTGTGGCTTGGCTCAAAGAATTGAAAGCGTCGATTGGCATCACGGGTACTTTGTCTTCGCACGGTGTTAAACCCGAACACATGGCGCGTTTGGTTGAAATTGCCACTGCCGATATTTGCCATCAAACCAACCCGCGCCCTTGCACATCAGCCGATTTCGAGAAGCTGTTCAAGGCTGCCATGTAATTTTGGATGAGGTCATCATGTCTTCTAATTCCAAACGTCTGAAAATTGGCGTCTCTGCTTGCTTCTTTCACCCTGACAACGAACGCGTGATCTTCAAGGGCAAGACGCTTCAATACGTTGAGCAGTCGGTGATGCATTGGGTCATGTCGCAAGGCGACTTGGCGGTCATGATTCCTTCCCCCGAAGGCGAGACCCAAGTGGGTGATGCGCAAATTGCCGACTATGCCCAATGGCTGGATGGCGTGGTGCTCATGGGCGGCAGCGATGTGTGGCCAGGCAGCTACGGCGAAGAAGTGATGGACCCAAGATGGGCAGGCGACCGTGTGCGAGATGCTTACGAAAAGAAGCTGATTGAATCTTTTGTAGCAGCTGGCAAACCAGTGCTGGGCGTATGCCGCGGCATGCAAATGATCAATGTGGCGTTTGGCGGCACTTTGTACCAAGACATTGCCACGCAAAGACCCGAAGCCCTGATGCACCGCGACGGCGTGAAGTACGACCTCAATTTGCATGAGGTGCAATTCGAACCCAATAGCACACTGTCTAAGCTATTGGGCGGCGCCACCAAAGCCAAAGTCAACAGCATTCACCATCAAGGCGTGAAAGATTTGGCCGCCAACTTTGTAGTGGAAGCTTTCTGCCCTCACGACCACATTCCAGAAGCCATTCGATTACAAGGCGACGCTTATGTGGCCGCCGTTCAGTGGCATCCTGAATTCCATAAATCGACCTTAGGCACCTTGGATGACTCACCCATCCTGACTGATTTTTTAAATGCAGCACGCAAGAAGCAACCGGCTTAGGCTTCCTCTCTTCAAAAAAACACCGAACCACATTGGACTTGTATGAAACTACTTGACGTCGTCAACCCAGCCACCGATGAACTGATCACTCAACTGCGCATCGACGATGGCGCAGCCGTGGCCATCAAGGCCCAAAAAGCACGCAACGCACAAGCCGCATGGGCCGCTACGCCTTTGGCAGACCGCATGGCATGCATTCAGCGCTTTCGAGCTTTGGTTGTAGCGCAACTTGAAGACTTGTCTAAAACCATGACCCAAGAAACCGGCAAGCCGCTGGCCCACTCGCGCAATGAGTTGAACGGCTTCTTAGGTCGCATCGACTTCTTCTTGTCAGAAGCCGAAGCAGTCCTAAAAACTGAAACGGTTTACAAACAAGACGGCATGTGCGAGCAAATTCAGCACATTCCCCTTGGCTTGATTGGCAACATTTCTGCATGGAACTACCCGTGGTTTGTGGGCGGCAATGTGTTTGTACCTGGCCTGCTCATGGGCAACGCCATTTTGTACAAACCGTCAGAATTCGCAGCCATGAGCGGCATGGCCATGGCCCGTTTGCTGCACGAGGCTGGCATTCCCCAAGATGTGTTTGCCACGCTCATTGGTGCCGCTGACACTGGCAATGCTTTGCTTGCACAACAACTCGATGGTATGTTTTTCACAGGCTCATTGGCCACGGGACAGCACATTGCCAACGTCATGGGGCCGCGTATGACCAAGCTCCAATTGGAATTGGGCGGCAAAGATCCCACCTATGTGTGTGCCGATGCCGACCCTCTGGCGGCCGCACAATCCTTGGCAGATGGTGCCATGTACAACGCCGGTCAAAGCTGCTGCTCGGTCGAGCGTATTTATGTGCATGCCAGCATTCATGACAAATTCGTGGAAGCACTGGTCGACACGGTTCGGAGTTTCAAAATGGGCGATCCGTTGGCCGCGGACACCTACTTGGGCCCGCTTACACGCGCACCTCAACTGAAAGTTTTGGAAGCTCAAATTGCCGATGCCAAAGCCAAAGGCGCTCGTTGTTTGCTGGGTGGGCAACGCAGTAAAGGCCCCATGGGCGGCAAAGGCAATTGGTTTGAAGCCACGGTGTTTGACAACGTGAACCACAGCATGTCCCTCATGCGCGACGAAAGTTTTGGACCCATCATTGGCATTCAAAAAGTCAATGACGATGCTGAGGCCATTCGCCTCATGAACGACACTGCCTATGGCCTCACCGCTGGCGTTTACACACCCAACGAACAACATGCGCGTGAAGTGCTTTCTCAAGTTCGTGCTGGCTCTGTTTATTGGAACTGCTGCGACCGCGTCAGCCCACGCTTGCCTTGGAGTGGCTATGGTCACTCAGGCATTGGCCTGACTTTGTCTCGCGAAGGCCTAGCCACTTTCACACGCCCCAAAGCTTGGCACTTGCGCAGCAACTGACATGCGCTTGGCTTTGTTTGACTTAGACCATACGNTGCTCAATGGCGACAGCGATCAGTTGTGGTGTGATTTCCTCATCNNCAAAGGCTTGCTCGACAAGGCNATNTTCTCGGCCAAAAACGAAGCCATGGCGCGCGATTACAAATCTGGCGCAGTCAATGTGCAAGCGTTTTGTGAGTTTTACATTGGCACCCTCACACTTCACTCGCCTTCTGAATGGGAACCACTGCGTCAAGAATTTTTAAGCGAGTGGGTGGCGCCCAAATTGTGCACTGGTGGCAAAGCACAAATCAAAGCGCACCAAGCCAAAGGCGATCGAGTGGTCATGACCACCGCCACCAATCGGTTCATCACAGAATTGACGGCCAAACACTTAGGCGTGCAGGACCTCATTGCCACAGAGGCCGAATTGCAAAANGGTTTGTTCACCGGAAAAACNGCAGGNGTGTTAAACATGCGNGAAGGCAAAGTTACGCGCCTTAAGATGTGGTGCCATGAACAGCAATTGGACTGGCCTCAGCTTGAAACATGGGGCTACAGCGATTCCATCAACGACCTGCCCTTGCTAGAAGCCGTCACGCACGCCACCGTGACACAGGGCGATGTAAAGTTGAGAACAGAAGCCGCCAAGCACGGCTGGCCCCAAATTGAGTGGTTTTAACTTTGTAGCCAAAGCAGGATTCACATGACGAGCACTGTATTCACCGACATTGACTGGGACAAAGACGGCAAGCAAATTGGCACCCTCAACTTGCCCCACTCTCCCGACGACGATGCATGGGGCGTGATTCCGTTTCCCGCCGCCTCCATTAAAAATGGCAATGGCCCAGTGGTNGTGGTTACCGGCGCAGTACATGGCGACGAGTACGAGGGCCCCATTGTTATTTCAGAGTTAATGCGCAACATCGAAGCCCACGAAGTCAACGGGCAATTGATTCTGCTCCCTACCTTCAATGCGCCAGCATTGAAAGCTGGGCGACGCACATCCCCCATCGATCAATTGAACCTGAACCGCGTCTTTCCCGGTGATGACTACGGCTTACCGACGCAGCAAATAGCCAGGTATGTCACTGACTATCTTTTTAGCAAGGCGAATTTCTACATCGACTTGCATGCGGGTGGCCGCTCCTTGTTTATCCAGCCAAGCGCGCATGTGGTTATGGCAGAAGGCATGCCCGCTGAACTCATTCAAGCCAATGCACGCTTAGCGGAGGCATTTGGCGTTGGTATCACGGTTCAGACCAGCAACATGGGTGACTACCGAACCTCTGCAGGCTATGTCACCTTCAAGGGCATTCCCATGCTTGCAGCCGAAATGGGCATGGGCGGCTGGGCAACAGCAGACTCTGTTCGGGCCACACGTGAGGCCACACACAGAGTGCTCAAGCACACTGGAGTTTTGCCAAACATCGAAACTTGTCCTGGCGAAAAAACGCAATGGACACGAATTCATGGCACTGAAGCCTACGTGTTCGCGCCCATGGACGGCTACTTCGAAAGACACTTTGCCTTAGGCGATGACATTCAGAAAGGACAAGTTGCAGGTTTAATGCACCACTTAAACCGACCCAACCTAGAACCCGAGGCCGTNTACTTTCAATCCAGCGGCACGCTCTACGCCCACGGTTTAATTGGGCAAGTCCGTGCGGGGCAAAATTTGGCGGTCTTGGTTCAGAAAGTTGAATCGCCTATTTAGGCATGAGGCGCAGAGCTTGACTAGATGGTGCGCTGCGCTGCGGTCACGCTAATTTCAACACCGTATTCTTTTCCTGCCAATCGTGAAACCTCAACCGTGGCTCTGGCAGGCGTTGCGCCTGGTACCACCCACTCTTCCCAGGCACGGTTCATGTCACCAAAAGTGTCCATGTTGGTCAAATAAATAGTGGCCATCAAAACTCTTGATTTGTCACTGTTATTTTTTTCTAGCAGGCGATCAATGCTGGCCAATGTTTGTTGGGTTTGGATATAAATATCTGGCGCACAGTGGTCGTTAGCAACCTGCCCTGTTAGATAAACAGTGCCGTTAAAAGCAACTGCCTCGGACAAACGTTTGCCAGTTTCAAATCTTTGGATGCTCATCAATCAACTCCAATAGGAAAAAGTGTTTTTAATTAGATTTTGGCTGCCCAATGTATTGCGTCAAAATCAGAAGAACTGAAGTGATCAACACAATGATTGTAGAAATAGCGGCAATGGTGGGGTCTACCTGATCTCGCAGCGCGTTGAACATGTTGCGTGTCAAGGTTGAGTTATCGCCACCTGATACAAACATCGCCACAATGATTTCATCAAACGAAGTTAAAAATGCCAGTACAGCACCCGATACAACAGAGAACTTAATTTGGGGCAAGGTGACCGACCAAAAAGCATACAACGGNGAAGCACCCAAACTTCGCGCAACCCGNTCTTGATCCATGTCATAAGATTTAAGNGCAGAGCCCACCACCAACATCACCACGGGAATGGCCAGCATGCAGTGCGCCAAAACCAAGCCCAGCAATGTGTTCACTAATTTAAGTTTCACATAGGCATAGAAAACGCCAATCCCAATCAAAATGTGGGGCACAACCATCGGCGTAAGCAACAGCATCCAAAGCCACTTAACATTTTTGAACCTTGATGTATGAAGACCATAAGAAGCCATNGTAGCCAAGGGCGTTGCCAANAAGGCCGTTAGCAAACCCGCCTTCAAAGAAGTGGCTGTTGCTTGCATCCAAGCCGCAGAATTAAAGTAAGTCTCATACCACTTGAAAGACCATTTTCGGGGTGGAAACTCCAAATACTGCGAGGCAGAAAAAGACATTGGAATGACCAATAAAGTTGGGATAATCAAAAAAATCATCACAACGATAGCCAAACCATAAAGCCATAGTCTGGATTTATGCGTAATTTGCGTGTCTGTTGCCGGCAAGCTGAACCACTTCATGCTGCAATTGCCCGATCTACTGGATTAGAAATTTTTAATAATTTCATAAAAATCCAAATTAACAACGCAGTCATGACCAGTAAAACCACCCCCAGCGCACTGGCAGCGCCCCAATTGAAGAAGATTTCAATGTCGTTGGCAATTCGACTGGACACCATGATGACTTTGCCGCCGCCCAGTACGGCAGGCGTTATATAAAAGCCAAGGCACAAGATGAAAACAATCAAAGCGCCAGTTGCCATTCCAGGCATGGCCAAGGGGAAGAACACAGACCAAAATGTTTTCATGGGGCTTGCGCCTAAATTGGCAGCAGCACGAAGATAATTTCGATCGATGGCTCTCATGGAAGAGTACAGCGGCAAAATTAAAAAGGGCAACATCACATGAACCGTTCCAATGAGAGTGCCTAGCATGTTGTGAACCAAAGCAATGGGCTCAGTCCACAAACCCAATTCAATGGCCCAATTGTTAATGAGCCCCTTGCGCTGCAACAAAACAAGCCATGCGTAAGTTCGAACCAACAACGATGTCCACAATGGCAATAGAACCGCAATCATGCAAAGGTTGGCCGCACGCTTGGGCAGCTCTGATAAAAAATAAGCCAATGGGTAGCCAATGACAAGGCAAATTGCGGTGGTCATGATGCTCACCTCAAATGTTGTCCTGAAGGTTCTAAAGTAGGAAGGTTGCTCCCACATGCGAACATAATGTTCAGTGGTGAAGGCGCCGGTATCTGACAACAAAGACAAGTAAAAAAGCCAGCCCACAGGCAGAACCATGGTGATCACAATGAGCAACATGGCAGGGGTTACCAAGCCTAGCAACCACAGTCGCTCAATGCTGTCTGCGCGCTTGAGCGCCAGTGCATTGGGCAATGCGCTCAAGAAGTGCCTCCCTCTTCGCTTAAAACCACGGTGTCCTGTACGGACACAGCCAGTCGCAGCAAAGCACCTGGCGACAGATTGGGGTGGTTCTGCAACTCGACTGAAGGCATTCGAACCTGAACTCCGATGTCGTTGGGAAGTTTCACCTCCAAAAGAGAGCTGTCACCTTGATAAACCACATGAACCAACTGACCTGAAAATTCATTGAACTCTGCGTTTAAATGTTCCTGAGCCCCAAGGACCCTCAGGCGCTCAGGGCGAAGCATGAGAAGTGCCGCACCATGACGCGAGTCCTTGTGAAGGGTCTTGAAAGAAAAATTTGAAAACCTAGCCATACCGTTTTCAATTTGCACAGGCATAAAAGTAGATTCGCCAATGAACTCTGCAACAAATTTGTTCAGCGGTCTTTCGTAAATGGCGCGGGGCGTATCCAACTGCATGATCTTGCCGAAATTAATCACAGCTATTCGATCAGACATGGTCAATGCTTCACGCTGATCATGCGTCACGTAGACGGTTGTCATGCCTAACTTCTCATGTAAC
>JGI25910J50241_10000857_pt1 | contig 10628 bp, 11 predicted proteins | sample LauGreSBDMM110SN_3_FD_50241 | JGI IMG/M metagenome (IMG submission 50241) | reverse complement strand
GTATCGGCGCGCAAGAACCTTCAAGGTCGCGCACTTGAATCTTTTCGCGATTGTCATACGTCACAGCATTTTTTGGATCTCGCTGCAACTTAAATGTACGAAATGACATCTCGGTCGTGTCGATCGCCAAAATTTTACCGATCAGAGAATCACCAAGACTCAAAATCAACTTCAATGCTTCAAGCGCTTGAATCGAACCAACTATGCCTGGCAAAACACCAAGCACGCCGGCTTCGGCGCAACTCGGTGCGAGCTCTGCTGGCGGTGGCTCTGGCACCATGTCGCGATATGTCGGCCCAAGAATTGGGTGAAACACGCTGACCATGCCTTCNAATCTGAAAATTGAACCGTGCACAACCGGAATGCCCAATTTTACGCTCGCGTCGTTCAACAGATAACGGCTCGGAAAATTATCTGCTCCGTCCACGATCACGTCATAGCCGTCNATTATTTGCATCACATTTTCTGCGCTNAGACGAGTGTCGTAGGTNACGACATCTACATCGGGATTCAACATTGTCAGAGTCTTTTTNGCAGAGTCAACTTTGCGCTCACCGACNCGATCTAGGTTGTGCAAAATCTGGCGCTGCAAGTTTGATGCATCTACAACGTCCATGTCGACGATTCCGATCGTGCCAACACCGGCCGCTGCGAGATACATCGCCGCTGGTGAGCCCAAACCGCCAGCGCCCAGCAACAAAACTTTGCTTGCCAACAGTTTGGCTTGGCCTTCGATTCCAACTTCAGGCAACAAGACGTGGCGCTGATAACGATTGCGTTGCTCGGCTGACAACTGAACCGGTGTCGACCAAGGGCGTCCTTCGTCTTTCCATTTACCGAACCCACCGGCCATGCTCAACATCTGTGTAGCCAAGTTCTTGCAGCGTCTTGGCGGCAAAAGCACTGCGCACACCGCCCGCACAATAAACGATTACTGGTGAGGTCTTATCAACAATTTTGGTTTCAATCTGTGCCTCAAGATGGCCGCGCGGAATATGCACGACACCCAACAATGCTCCCTGTTCGAACTCATCGGGTTCNCGTACGTCAAGCACCACNGCTTGATTTGCATCAATTTTTGTTGCCGCGGTCTGCGTGTCAACTTCTTTGATCTTTGACTTNGCATCAGCGAGCANTTCGCGAAAACTTGCCATATCAATACCCTACCGTTCTTGTCAAGATTTGCCCACGCGCCAATTATTTGCAGCCTGGCACACACAGAGACATGGCTTCAAACATCTGTGACTTCACAAATCCCGAAATCTTTATCTCTGAATGGGTCGACCCAGTTGTCAATGCAACTGGCTTTGACGCGTGTGGCGAATACGTCGAGACATACTGGCTCGGCGTAATCGGCCCGAGCGCAACATGGGTGCTGCGATATTTGTCTCGCGAACTTGAGATTTTTCCAAACGGATACTGCCTCGACCTCAACGACACGGCGTCCGCGCTGGGTCTCGCCTTTCGCCATGGCTCGGGGTCAATCGAGCGCGCAATTCAGCGTTGCGCAACATTCGGTTTAGTCGCCCAAATGCCCCAGTCGTTAGCAGTGCGAAAACGAATTCCACCAGTTACGAAACGTCAGTTGTTGCGTCTGCCGACGACTCTACAAAAAAGCCACGGTGACTTATTCGCCAACAGCTAGTTGGTGCGACTTACTTTTCTGAGACCGTGCGTCGAATCTCGACTATTCGCTCGTGGTCATGATTTGCGTCATCGCCTTTTTCAGCCAGTGCTGCATTTCTGTCTTTTGCAGCTTCGCGCTCGGCTAATTCGGTATCAACACGCTTGATCGCCGCATCGGTGCCGTGCTCATGAATGAAAGTTGCCCACTCAACTAGCGCTTCAACCATTTCGCTCTCGGGTACAACTGCGACATTGCGTCCCTTGACAAACAAATGACCGCGTTTGTTGCCTGCAGCAATACCCAAATCGGCTTCACGCGCTTCACCGGGGCCGTTCACAACACAGCCCATTACTGCAATCTGCAGTGGCAACTTTTTGTCAGCAAATGCTGCTTGCGCTCGCTGAGCGATATCGATTACGTCTACTTCGGCTCGCCCACAACTCGGGCACGCAATTAGATCTACGTTTTTGCGCTCGCGCAGACCGAGCGCTTCAAGCAATTGACGACCTGCTCGCGCCTCTTCGATCGGGTCTGCCGTGAGGCTGTAACGAATAGTGTCGCCGATGCCCTCAAGCAACAACGTGGCGATACCAGCGGTGGCTTTGACCAGACCACCCGGCAATGGCCCAGCTTCAGTCACACCGAGATGCAACGGAAAGTCAGTAACTTCGCTGAGCATTCGATACGCCTCAACCATCAATGGCACGTTCGAGGCTTTCACTGAAATCTTGACAAGATCAAACCCAACTTCTTCGAAATATCGCAACTCTTGTTGGGCCGACTCAACCATTGCCTGGGCTGTCAAACCACCATGTTTTTCATAGAGTGCCGAATCTAGCGAGCCACCGTTTACTCCGATTCGAATTGACACACCGCGATCTCGCGCCTCTGACGCAACTGCTTTGATGTGTTCGGGTTTGCGAATGTTTCCTGGATTAAGACGCAAACCTTGTACGCCTGCTTCAAGAGCCGCCAACGCCATGCGATATTGATGATGAATGTCAGCAATGATTGGCACGGGTGAACGTGGCACGATTTTCGCCAAACCTTCAGCCGCCGCCGCATCGTTGCATGTGCATCGCACAATGTCGCAACCAGCAGCAGCAAGTGCATAGATTTGCTGCAAAGTTGCGTCAACATCGGCAGTTTTGGTGATCGTCATCGACTGCACGCTGATCGGCGCGTCTCCGCCAACTGCAACTTTGCCAACTTGAATCTGGCGAGTCTGTCTGCGCTGATAATTTTGCAAAGTATTTTTAGTCACGAGTTTTCTCGAATCTCAGAATTGCTAGCCCAGCGGACTTGTTATATCTAGATAGAGACCAGCAAACATCAACATTACGAGCAAAACTACAACCGTTGTCGCCACGGGGATCATCTTGCCAACATCTGCACGATAAACCTTGCCGCGCCGAGAGCGCAGGCGTTCATACGTTGCAATTGCTGCATGACCACCATCAAACGGCAACAACGGCACCAAATTGAAGACACCGACAAAAATATTGACGCTGGCCAAGAGAATTAGCACGCCCTTTAGACCGTCGCTACGGCCGATTTCGCCACCAACTTGGCTTGCACCGACAACTGTTGTCGGCCGTGTCATCATGTCGGGCTCGTCGGCGACGACATTTGAGAAAATATTTTTCGGATTTAAAACAACAAACAGCCCACCTACAGAATCTCGCGCTGTTCGGGCAACATCAACGAGCCCAAATCGCACTGAGTTAAAAACATTTTGACGCACATAACGATATGAATCAGACGCGACACCTAAAAAAGCAACTTGCGGATTTGCCGGATTCGCCGCAAGCACCACTTGTTCGATTTGGCTTTGGCCATCTCGCAAATACTGAACTGAAACAGTGTCACCTGGTTTGTTTGCCACGATTGCAACTATCAATTCGCGACGTGAACTGATCTCTTGATTATCAACAGCCAAGATCTGATCGCCTTCACGCAAACCAATTTTCTCGGCCGGTGAATCTGCGGCGGGTGCACCATAAATAAACAACTCGCCCGTATCGCCGTAACGACCAGCTGTTGCATAGATGCCCACGAACAAAACAATCGCAATCAACAGATGCATCAAGCTGCCGGCAGTAATCACCAACATTCTCTTGGGGTATGACTGCTGGCGATAGGTGCGGGGCTCGTCTTGAGGGTCGCACTCATCCAAATTATTCATGCCAACAATTCGCACAAAGGCACCAACTGGCAGAGCACGCAAACCAAACTCGACTTCACCCCGCTGAAAACTAAAAACCCGCGGGCCCATACCCATATAAAACTGCGTCACTTTCATTCCGCTTCGGCGGGCTGTAACAAAGTGCCCGACTTCATGCAAGAAAACCGAAACGATCAGACCGGCAACGAACACAAGCGACCACGGGTTCTTCACACCTAGCCACGCCAACAGACCCAAGACAACAGCCGAAGTTATAAACGTCGTAGCCGAATTGTTTTTTTGTTCGCTCTGATTGTCGGTTGCACCACCAGCAGCGATCTCATCGCGAAACTTCGTATAGAACGAACTCAAACTCGTATCTCCTTTCGGGCCCAATCTCGCGCCAATCGATCGGCTTCCAAAATATCTTCGACGCTCAGCGGTATTTGACCATCATGGTGTTGCAAGGTTGCTTCAATGATGCTGGAAATCTGCGACCATTTCACGCCTCCAGCAAGAAAACTTTCGACAGCCACCTCGTTGGCTGCGCTCAACCATGCAGGCGCAGAGCCACCAATTCGACCCGCCTGATACGCGAGATCTAAGCAGCGAAATGTGTCACGGTCAGGTTTTTCAAAATCAAGTCGCGACAAAGTCGTCCAGTCAATCGCCCCAAAACTTGACGTGCTCCGATTNGGGTACTCAAGGGCATATGCAATCGGCAACTTCATGTCAGGCATCGACAATTGCGCNATTGTNGCCCCGTCACGAAACTCAACCATCGAATGAACAATCGATTGCGGGTGAACAACTACNTCAATCGAGTCGTAGCCAACACCAAANAATTCGTGCGCTTCGATCACTTCNAGACCTTTGTTCATCAATGTTGAAGAATCAATTGTGATCTTCGGACCCATCGACCAAGTTGGGTGTGCCAAAGCTTCTTTTACCGAAACATTTTTTAGCGACTCTAGATTCTTTCCTCTGAAGGGCCCACCGCTTGCCGTCAAGAGCAGGCGTTGTACATCGCGAGACTGATTCTGCGAACTACGCATGCACTGATGTATCGCGCAGTGTTCACTATCAACTGGGATTATCTCTGCGCCGGCGATCTTTCTCAACGGCGCAACTATTGGTCCGGCCGCAATGAGGCTTTCTTTATTGGCAAGTGCGAGCCGCTTGCCGTTTTTGAGCGCAGCCATCGTCACACTCAACCCNGCAAAACCCACCACGCCATTCACGACGACATCGGCAATCACGCTCATCTGCTCGGGCTCTGCGACAACTTCAATTTTTGGGTCAGTGGTTTTNAGTTCNCGCGCAACCTTTTCTCGCGCTTCTTTGTCAGACACGACAACAATCGCCGGCTTAAACATTCGTGCCTGCGCAACAACCTCATCTNCCGAAGAGTTCACACTTAGGGCAACCACCTGGTGCTCGCCCTCGCGAGCCGAGCGAATTACATCAAGAGTTTGTTTACCGATTGACCCGGTTGAACCGGCAATCGCAACACGTGCCACGACTCAGTTAGCCCAGGGAGTGAGCACCAACGTGATGTAGTAGATGAATGGCAAAGTGAACAACATGCTGTCGAAGCGATCAAGCGCTCCACCGTGCCCACGAAGGACAGTTCCAAAGTCTTTGATGTCTAAATTGCGTTTGAACATTGACTCGGTCAAATCGCCAAGCGGTCCGACAATTGAAATTACGAGCGCAATGATCATCCACTCACCAAAGTTCTGCCAAGTGCCGCTTTGAACGCCAACGAGTGTCACCGCAACAAATGTGCCGATTGCGCCACCAACGAAACCTTCCATTGTTTTCGATGGGCTGATCCAAGCACGAAGCGGAGTCTTGCCAGTTGCCGCACCAACAAAGTAGGCCGCCGTGTCATTGGCAATGATGCCGACAACGAGAATAAACAAAGTGTCGGTTCCGATGTTTTCAAAACCTGGTCCCGAGTTTGACAGACGCAAAATTAATGCACCGTACGAACCAAAAAGNCCAACCCACACGAGACCAAGCAAAGTTAAACCAAGGTTTGGCACCGGCCCACTCTCGACCGAACCTGTACCGATGAAACTNACAGATCCGGCAACAAANGCAAACACNAACACGAGCGGTAGCGCGGCGTCNCCAATCCAATAAGCAGCCAAAGGTGCGGCCACACATCCCACGACACCGACGATCATCGCTGGTTGATAACCAGTTGAAGACGTCTGCGTGAAAAATTCAACCGCAGCAAGACCCAACACCAACAACAACAGAATCATCACGGCTACCGGTCCCACCAAAATTGCTGCGATGAAAACAGCGGCCAACAACGCAGCTACTGCTGTCGCTGTCGGCAAGTCACGAGCAATTGAAGATGGCATCTTCGCGCCCGAACCAGATCGCGGAGCAGCCACGCGTGGCCTTGGTCGTGGACCAGTGCCCGAATCGCTTCGATCATTTGGGCGTGAACGACGCACCTGTGTTGGGCGTTCTGTCTGTGAACTTCCAGTTATATCGCGGCTCGTTCCACCAGTCGGATCACGACGCGGAAGACCACCCGAAGAACTTGGTCGATTTCTTTCATCGGTTGGATCTGAACCGATTGAAACTCTGCCCTCGCGCGCTGGTCTAGCCACTGGCGGTGGCGCCGATGCTGGCTCAACTCGTCGTGTTGAGCCGGTCAAATTCACGCGTGGTCGCTCCGTGCCCGCACTCGGTGTAGGCGAAATGGTGTCTTCACTTGCTGTTACAAATTTTGGCAATTCACCGGTTGGTGGTTCTGTCCAATGCGGCAGTTGATCGGTTTGATTTTCAGGAAACGAAATCGCTGGCGCACTGTCGTCGTCGTCGGCAAACTTTACGACGCCAAACTCGTCTCCAAAGTCAACAGTGGCATCGTTGCCGGTGCGATCAGTCGAATTTGTCGTGTCGTCACTATTTTCATTGTTGGTGTCGTCGGTCATTTTGTTTATTCCCCTCTAAAAATTCGCTGCTTAACTTTACACTTCCAATAGTTCTTGCTCTTTGCGCCCAAACGCCTTGTCAACAGCCTCAACCGTTGACTGGGTCATTTGTTCGAGTTCTTTTTCTGCACGGTCAAGATCATCTTGAGAAATATCTCCATCTTTTTGCGCAGTCTCCAAAACTTTTCTTGCGTCACGACGAATGCTTCTCACGGTGACGCGACCTTCTTCAGCCATATTTTTCACGACTTTCACGAACTCTTTGCGTCGCTCTTCAGTCAAAGCAGGAAAATTCAATCGAATCACGACGCCGTCGTTGCTCGGCGAAAGTCCGAGGTCGCTTGACTGCAATGCGCGCTCGATTGCGGCGATTGAGCCACGATCATGCGGCTTTACAACCAACATTCTGGCTTCTGGAACTTGAAACGATGCGAGTTGCTGCAACGGCACGTATGCGCCGTAGTACTCGACCTGCAATCTTTCAACTAGTGACGCGTTGGCACGACCAGTTCGTACGCCGAGAAACTGTGCTTGGACATGCTCTACGGCTTTGCCCATCTTCTCCATTGCGTCTAGCAGTGTTTCTTCAATCACCCGACGAGCGTCCCGATCTTTTGGCCCTCAAGAATTTTTCGCACGTTTCCTTTTTCTAGAAGATTAAAAACAACGATCGGCAATTTGTTGTCCATACAGAAAGTAATCGCGGTTGAGTCCATAACTTTAAGACCCTTGCTGATCACATCTAAATAACTGATCTCGTCAAACCGGGTCGCCGTTTTATCTTTCTTCGGATCTGCCGTATAAACACCGTCAACACCCGAGTGTGTACCTTTCAAAATTGCTTGGGCCGAAATTTCTGCGGCGCGCAATGCTGCCGCCGTGTCGGTCGTAAAGAACGGGTTGCCCGTGCCACCAGCCAAAATCACGATGCGACCTTTTTCAAGATGACGTTCGGCGCGACGACGAATGTATGGCTCGGCAACTTTCGGCATCTCTACTGCGGTCATCACTCGCGAGAACTGACCCACGCGCTCAAATGCGTCTTGCAACGCCAAGGCGTTCATCACGGTTGCGATCATTCCCATGTAGTCGGCTTGAGCCTGGTCCATGCCTTGGCCCGCACCTTTGAGTCCGCGCCAAAAGTTACCCCCGCCGACAACTACGGCGATATCAACATCTAGGTCGCGACGCGTTTCATGCAACTCAGTTGCAATCTGGTGCAATACATCTGAGTCAAGACCAAAACCACTCGGTTCGGCAAGCGCCTCACCCGATAATTTTAAAACCACCCGCTTCCAACGAGGATTCGCGGACGTCGCACCAGCCATGGCTCTAGCCTATTTCAACCTGCGCAAAGCGAATAATTTTGGCTGCGCCAATAACTGATGCCACAGACTGCTTGTCATCCTTGGCGTATGGCTGTTCAAGCAGACACACATCTTTGAAGAAACCGGTCACTCGACCGTCAACAATCTTGGCAATCGCTTGCTCAGGTTTGCCTTCGTTACGTGTAACGACTTCAAGTGTTGCGCGCTCGGCGGCGACAACCGACTCTGGCACATCGGCCTTGGTCAAATATTTTGGTCGAGCAAATGCGATGTGCACAGCAACATCATGCGCCAACTCTTCGTTCGCGCCATTCATTTCAACAAGCACGCCGTTGATTCCGCGACCACCTTGAAGGTGCGAGTACGAACCGATTGTGCAGCCAGCCACACCTTCGAGACGAACAACATCACCGATCTCAATTTTTTCTTTAAGCAAAATCTTCAGGTCTTCAAGTTTGGTGGCTCGCTCGGCAATTGACGCCTCGCCTTTTTCGAGCACCAATGCAACAAGTGCATCTGCTTCGGCTTTGAAGCCGTCGCTGCTGGCTACGAAGTCAGTCTCACATTTGAGTTTGACCATTGCGCCAACGTTGCCCTTTACCAAGAGAGCAACAACGCCTTGAGCGTTGTCACGATCATCACGCTTCGCACTCGCCGACAAACCTTTTTCGCGAAGCCACAATTTGGCAGCCTCTAAATCACCGTTTGCTTCTTCAAGTGCTTTTTTGCAATCCATCATTCCGGCGCCAGTTGCCTGACGCAGAACTTGTACTTCTTTTGCTGAAAATGCCATCGTGATCAGTTCTGCCTATTTCGTCTCTGGTTTTGTCTCGGCTGCTGGTGCAACTTTTGCGTCGCGCTTAGCCATCGCTGCTACTGCTTGAGCCTTTGCGGCTTCTTGCTGTGCTTCGAAAATTGCTTGTTCAGCAGGTGTGCGAGTGTTAACCGGTGCAGGCGGCACTGTTGTGCCAGTTGTTGTTGGTGCAGCACGCGGAGTCATTTTCTCTGCGATGTAGCGACCTTCAATTACTGCTTCGGCGATTACTCGTGCCATCAATTCGTTCGCACGAATCGCGTCATCATTGCCCGGAATTGGGTAATCAATAATGTCTGGGTTCACATTTGTGTCGACCACAGCAATTACTGGGATGCCAAGTTTGCGAGCTTCGGTAACCGCGATGTGCTCTTTGAGAGTGTCAAGTACGAAAATTGCATTCGGACGACGACCCATCGAGCTGATGCCCGACAAGTTGCGTTGCAACTTCTCGAGTTCACGACTAATCAACAACGCTTCTTTCTTTGGCATGAGTTCAAACTCGCCTGTCTCACGAAGGCGCTCGTACTCTTGCATTTTGCTGACACGCTTTGAAATCGTGTCGAAGTTTGTCAACATTCCACCCAACCAACGCTCGTTGACATAGGGCATGCCGCAATGTTGAGCAAAAAGTCGAACTGGATCTTGTGCTTGCTTCTTTGTTCCGACGAACAAAATGTTGCCACCATTGGCTACAAGGTCGCGCACGAAGCGGTAGCCTCTTCGATTCGAACAAGAGTCTGTTCAAGATCGATGATGTAAATGCCGTTGCGCTCTCCATAAATGAAGCGCTGCATTCGCGGGTCCCAACGGGCTGTGCGATGACCGAAGTGAACTCCAGCCTCAAGCATCTGACGCATGCTGATAATTGCCATAACTAATTGCCTTTCTGTGGTTTGAGTGCACAACCCTCGGCGCCGAAGCGACCACAGGATGAAAGTCGTGCAATTTAATAGTGGGATATGAATTTCAATTACTTCAACTAGCCCCGAAATCCTAACCGTCAGAAGCTCAAATCAGCACTGGTGATTAGCCGAATTCTTGCCTTGATCCATGGCCGACCCACTCACCAGAACGGCCAGGTTTCGTGACTTCGTGAACCCTGCCAAATACGGCATCGGATCAACGTATTGTGCGCCGTCACGTGTTGCACCATTGCCTGATTCACGCACGCCAAAATAAAGCCTCAGCCCAGACATCGCGATCTGCTGCCCCGCATAGACCACATCGCCGGCCCGCAATTTAGTTTCGGCGATTCTGCCATAGGTAATTTTCTTCTTGTCACGTGTCAATAAGACTAAATATTTGATTCGACCAACCTCGCCCGAATAACTGATCACACCGTCGCTCGCCGCCAAAATTGGTTGAGCGCTCTCTAGTTGCAACTCGATGCCCCTGTTGCCTGCACATTGCTCACACTTTGGTGCGCGAAATTGATCGATCACGACCACGCTGCTCATGTCTTGAACAGGGTTTCGAAATTGACACGACGAGAAATTTGGCGCAGCCAAAAAAATAGTTGCAATTAGCAGCAAGCACGACTAATTAAGCGACGTCAGCGGCAGCGAGTCGTGAGCGAAGTTGCAACACCGCTTTGGTGTGAATCTGCGATACACGACTTTCAGTAACACCAAGCACTTCACCAATTTCGCCGAGTGTCAAATTTTCTTCGTAGTACAAAACCAACACCGTTCTTTCGCGTTCAGGAAGTCGCTTTATTTCACTGCGCATGATCTTG
>JGI25910J50241_10000856_pt1 | contig 10631 bp, 8 predicted proteins | sample LauGreSBDMM110SN_3_FD_50241 | JGI IMG/M metagenome (IMG submission 50241) | reverse complement strand
GCGGCACTTTGCGCATGTGCACGTTGAGGATTTGCTCACGGCCACGTATGTCTGGCAGGGTCACATACACCTGGCGGTCAAAACGACCTGGGCGCAGCAAGGCGGCGTCCAAGATGTCGGGGCGGTTGGTGGCCGCCACCACGATCACACCCAAATTGGTTTCAAAACCGTCCATCTCGACCAGCATTTGGTTCAAGGTTTGCTCGCGCTCGTCATTGCCGCCGCCCAAGCCAGCGCCGCGTTGGCGACCGACCGCGTCGATTTCATCGATGAAGATGATGCAAGGCGCGTTTTTCTTGGCGTTTTCGAACATGTCGCGGACACGGGCCGCGCCCACGCCGACAAACATCTCCACAAAATCGGAACCTGAAATACTGAAAAAAGGGACCTTGGCTTCGCCGGCAATGCCCTTGGCCAACAAGGTTTTACCCGTTCCAGGGGGGCCCACCAGCAACAAACCACGGGGAATGCGGCCGCCGAGTTTTTGGAATTTTTGCGGGTCTTTCAAGAAGTCGACCACCTCTTTGACTTCTTCTTTGGCCTCGTCGCAACCGGCCACATCGGCAAAGGTCACGGTGTTGTTGTTCTCATCGAGCATGCGCGCCTTGCTTTTACCAAAGCTAAAAGCGCCGCCTTTGCCGCCGCCTTGCATTTGGCGCATGAAATAGACCCACACACCGATCAGTAACAGCATCGGGCCCCAGCTGACCAGCAAGGTCATGAGCAAGGAGCCTTCTTCACGCGGCCTGACATCGAACTTGACGTTGTTGGCGATCAGGTCGCCGACCAAGCCACGGTCGAGGTAAGTGGCCGTGGTGCGCACCTTGCGGTCATCGTTGGTGATGGCGACGATCTCGGTGCCGCCTTGGCCCTCTTGGATGGTGGCGGTTTTGATGCGCTTGCTGCGCACCTCGTCCAAGAACTCAGAGTAGCCCAGGTACCCCGAGCCAGGGCCAGCGGTCTTGTCAAATTGTTTGAACACGGTGAACAGCACCAGGGCAATCACCAGCCACACTGCGATTTTGGAAAACCATTGATTGTTCAACACATGCTCCGACAAGTTATACCCAAGCCCCAAAACGGGTCCAAGGTAGTTTGAGGCCATTTTAGGCTTTTCAATCCCCCTTGGACGCCCATGGGGGTAAACCGATCACAAAGGGGGCAAACCAAGGCTTTTTCCGCAGGGAAATGACCCAAAACCCAACAACTCCAAGGCTCAGGGGGCGGTGATCAGCCCCAAACCGACCAAAAAGGTTTCTGATGACTTGTCCCGGCTGGCCTTGGGCTTGATGGGCTTGACCAGCTTGAAATGGGCTTTGAACAACTTGACACATNGGTCGTAGCCACTGCCGTGAAAGACCTTGACCACCAAGGCCCCTTGCGGCTTCAAATGGACCTGGCAAAAATCCAGGGCCAGTTCGACCAGATGTTCAATGCGGGCCGAATCCACNGCGGCCAGNCCAGACAAGTTGGGCGCCATGTCGGACACCACCACGTCGGCCAGACGGCCATCCAGGGCCAGCACCAANGCCGCGAGCACAGCGTCTTCACGCAAGTCGCCTTGCAAAAACTGNACGCCTTCAATCGGCTCCATGGGCAACANATCCATCGCAATGATGGTGCCGTGCAGTTCGCCGATGGCNGCGCCTTGGGGCGACAAACGCCGGCGCATGTATTGGCTCCAAGCGCCGGGGGCACTGCCCAAGTCAACCAAGACCTGACCGGGCTTGATCAACCCCAGGGTTTCATCGATTTCTTTGAGCTTGTATGCGGCACGGGCGCGAAAACCTTCTTTTTGTGCCAACTTGACGTAGGGGTCGTTGACATGGTCGTTGAGCCACGACTTGTTGACTTTTTTGCTTTTGGTTTTGATTTTCATGGGCCAACCTGGGTCAGGGGATAATACCCGCCATGCCAGCCATTTTTCTCACACCCGCACAGCGCAAAGAACAACGCGCCCTTGCCCACCACCTGGACCCAGTGGTGATGGTTGGCAACGATGGCTTGACCGCATCGGTGCAAAAAGAAGTGGACGCTGCACTGCATGCCCATGGGCTGATCAAAATCCGCGTTTTGGGCGACGACCGTGCCGCCCGTGAAGCCATGTTGCAACAACTGTCCGAATCTTTGAGCGCAGCGCCGATTCAACACATTGGCAAATTGCTTGTGCTGTGGCGGCCCAAGGCAGAGAAAAAACGCGTCATCGACGAAGACCGCATGCCGGGCCCGCGCGAGGTCAAGGTGCTCAAGTACAGCAGCCGCGGCGGCCAACGGCCAGAGGTCAAACGCTTGCAAGTGCTGGGCAATCAGCGCTTGACGGCTGGCGGGCAAGTCAAAAGGGCCAAGCCAAAACAACGCTCGATCAAGAAAACCAGCCAAACCTGAGCTGACGAGCCCAGGAGCGGGCATCAGGACTTAGGCATCTCGGCGGAATCGGCCATGGGCCATGGCGCATTCAGCGCGNGCCTGCTCAAACGCCACACATGGGCTGTCAGACAGCCCCACTGCAGCACCCAAAAAGCCGTNCCNAAGCTGTGCCATAGCAACATGTTTTCACGCGCCACAATGCGCGGGGCAATGCCCCACTCCCCAATGGCTGCCATCAACATCGCCGCCAAGATCAAGGCGCTGGGCACATGCGCCCGGCCCCGCACACGGTCCACGTGCCGTTGGACCCATAAGCTCAGCACGCCACACACCAAACCCACCCAGGTTTGGGCGCTGAACAAATGCACTGCCAATCCTGCGGCCACCACCTTGGTCGGGGCATGGGCAAACAGCAAGGGCACAACCCAAGCGCCCAAAGCCGTCATGCTGCCCCACCACACAGCAGCGACCANCCACAAGCCGCGCTGCCAAAACATCAGATGTACGACACCTGAATGATTTCGTAGCGGCGCTGTCCACCCGGGGCCTGCACCACCGCCACATCGCCACTTTCCTTGCCGATCATGGCGCGCGCAATGGGGCTGCTGATGTTGATCAGCCCCAATTTGAGATCGGCCTCGTCCTCACCCACGATTTGATAGGTGACACGGTCGCCAGAGTCCTCGTCCTCCAACTCCACCGTGGAGCCAAACACCACTTTGCCCTCGGCGTTCAGGCCAGCGGGGTCGATCACAGAGGCCATGGACAGCTTGCTTTCAATGTCTTGGATGCGCCCCTCGATGAAACCTTGGCGGTCTTTGGCCGCGTCGTATTCGGCGTTCTCGCTCAAATCGCCCTGGGCGCGGGCCTCGGCAATGGCTTGAATCACCCAGGGTCGATCCACCGTTTTGAGCCGGTGCAGTTCTTCCTTGAGTTTTTCGGCACCGCGCAAGGTAATAGGGATGGTGGCCATGTCTCGCAATCCTAAAAAAAACCGCCGGNGGTCGCCCCCCAGCGGTGTGTTGTTATGGGTAAATTATGCCGCCAATTGGGCGTGCANNTCCTGAACCGAATAAACCTCGAGGTGNTCCATGTGCTGCATGCCTTGCACCGCGGCCTCCGCACCGGCAATGGTGGTGAAGGTGGTGACCCGGGCCAGCAGGGCAGAGGTGCGAATTTGCCGTGAGTCAGCAATCGCATTGCGCCGCTCTTCGACCGTATTGATGACCAGTGCGATCTCGTTGTTTTTGATCATGTCCACCACATGCGGTCGGCCTTCGGTGACTTTGTTCACCGCGACCACGGCCAAACCAGCCGCGGCAATGGCCTGGGCCGTGCCCTTGGTGGCCACCAACTCAAAACCCATGGCCACCAAATCGCGGGCCACCGCCACCGCCCGAGGTTTGTCGTTGTTTTTCACGGTCAAGAAAACCTTGCGCACGGCATCGGTGGGGCGCGGCAACCTGGTGCCCGCACCCATTTGGCTTTTGACAAAAGCCTCGCCAAAGGTTTTTCCCACACCCATGACCTCGCCCGTGGATTTCATCTCTGGCCCCAGGATGGTGTCCACGCCCGGGAATTTGACAAACGGAAACACCGCTTCTTTGACGCTGAAATAAGGCGGCGTGACTTCGCGGGTCACCCCTTGGCTGGCCAGGCTTTGGCCGACCATGCAGCGCGCTGCCACCTTGGCCAATTGAATGCCCGTGGCTTTGCTGACATAAGGCACGGTGCGGCTGGCCCGTGGGTTGACTTCGAGCACATAAATCACGTCTTCGCCATCGACATGCTGGATGGCAAATTGCACATTCATCAGGCCCACCACATTCAATGCGTCGGCCATGGCCGCTGACTGGCGTTTGAGCTCGGCCACGGTGGCAGGCGCCAAAGAATAAGGCGGCAAAGAACAGGCCGAGTCGCCGCTGTGCACACCCGCTTGCTCGATGTGCTCCATCACGCCACCAATGAAAGTTTGGCCTTCGGGGTCGCGCAGGCAATCGACATCGCATTCGATCGCGTCATTCAGGAAGCGATCGAGCAAAACCGGCGAGTCGTTGCTGACCTTGACCGCTTCGCGCATGTAGCGCTCCAAGTCGCGTTGCTCGTGCACGATTTCCATCGCCCGCCCGCCCAGCACATAGCTGGGCCGCACCACCAAGGGGTAACCCAAGGCTGCAGCTTTTTCCAGGGCTTCAGGTTCCGTGCGTGCCGTGGCATTGGGTGGCTGGCGCAGCCCCAGTTTTTGCAACAGGCCTTGAAAGCGTTCGCGGTCTTCGGCCGCATCGATCATGTCGGGGCTGGTGCCAATGATGGGCACACCCGCGGCTTCCAAGCCCAAGGCCAGCTTCAAAGGGGTTTGGCCACCGTACTGAACAATCACACCCAAGGGTTTTTCTTTGTCCACAATTTCGAGCACGTCCTCCAAGGTGAGGGGTTCGAAATACAAACGGTCGCTGGTGTCGTAGTCGGTGGACACGGTCTCCGGGTTGCAGTTGACCATGATGGTTTCATAGCCGTCCTCGCGCATGGCCAGGGCGGCATGCACGCAGCAGTAGTCAAACTCAATGCCTTGGCCAATGCGGTTGGGGCCGCCACCGAGCACCATGATTTTTTGGCGATGGCTGGGCTCAGACTCGCACTCGTCTTCATAGGTGGAGTACATGTAAGCGGTATCGGTGGCAAATTCGGCTGCGCAGGTGTCCACCCGCTTGTACACCGGACGTACCCCTTGTGCATGACGCTTGGCACGCACCGCCTGCTCGGTGCTGTGGGTGAGTTTGGCCAAGCGGCGATCGGAGAAGCCTTTTTTCTTCAAGGCGCGCATGTCTGCCACATCAATGGCCTCCAAGGCCGTGGTTTCCAACTCCAATTCGATTTTGACGATGTCTTCAATTTGCACCAAGAACCAAGGGTCTATCTTGGTCAAGTCATGCACCTCGGACACACTCATGCCTTGGGCAAAAGCGTCGCCGACATACCAAATGCGGTCCGGCCCCGGCGCGCCGAGTTCTTTTTCCAACACCTCGCGGTCTTGGGTTTTTTCGTTCATACCGTCCACGCCGACTTCGAGGCCACGCAAGGCCTTTTGGAACGACTCTTGGAAGGTTCGGCCCATGGCCATCACCTCGCCCACCGACTTCATTTGGGTGGTCAAGCGGCTGTCGGCCTGGGGGAATTTTTCAAAGGCAAAGCGCGGAATTTTGGTGACCACGTAATCGATGCTGGGCTCGAAACTGGCTGGGGTGGCACCGCCCGTGATGTCGTTGCGCAATTCATCCAGGGTATAGCCCACGGCCAATTTGGCCGCCACCTTGGCAATGGGAAACCCGGTGGCCTTGGAGGCCAGGGCAGAAGAGCGCGACACCCGGGGGTTCATCTCGATCACGATCATGCGGCCGTCTTTGGGATTGACGGAGAACTGCACATTCGATCCGCCCGTGTCGACACCAATTTCGCGCAACACCGCCAGACTGGCGTTGCGCATGATTTGGTATTCCTTGTCGGTCAAGGTTTGGGCGGGTGCCACCGTGATCGAGTCGCCCGTGTGCACGCCCATGGGGTCCAAGTTTTCAATCGAGCACACGATGATGCAGTTGTCCGCCTTGTCGCGCACCACTTCCATCTCAAACTCTTTCCAACCCAGCAAAGACTCTTCAATCAGCAGCTCGCTGGTGGGCGAGGCTTCCAAACCACGCTTGCAAATGGTCTCAAACTCTTCGGCGTTATAGGCAATGCCACCGCCGGTGCCGCCCAAGGTGAAACTGGGGCGGATGACGGTGGGAAAACCCACCGACTTTTGAACCGACCAGGCCTCTTCCATGGAATGGGCAATGCCCGAGCGCGCAGAACCCAAACCGATTTTGGTCATCGCATCTTTGAACTTGAGCCGGTCTTCGGCTTTGTCGATGGCCTCTGGGCTGGCCCCAATCAACTCAACCTGGTATTTGTCCAGCACCCCGTGGCGCCACAGNTCAAGCGCACAGTTGAGGGCTGTTTGNCCGCCCATGGTCGGCAAGATGGCGTCGGGGCGTTCTTTGGCGATGATTTTTTCCACCGTTTGCCAGGTGATGGGCTCGATGTAAGTGACATCGGCCGTGGCCGGGTCGGTCATGATCGTGGCCGGGTTGCTGTTGATCAAGATGACCTTGAACCCCTCTTCGCGCAAGGCTTTGCAGGCTTGCACGCCCGAATAGTCAAACTCGCAGGCNTGCCCAATGACGATGGGGCCTGCACCAATGATGAGGACGCTTTGGATGTCTGTGCGCTTAGGCATGCTGATCTCTCGGTGTACCGCTGTGAAGGGACCCAACCCCAAAGGGGTTTTGAAAAATGGTTGGCAGTCTCATGGTGTTCATGCGCGGGCCTGCATCAAACCGACAAAGCGGTCAAACAGATAGGCGATGTCGTGTGGGCCCGGCGAAGCCTCTGGGTGGCCCTGAAAACAAAATGCCGGCTTGTCGGTGCGGGCCAGGCCTTGCACAGTGCCATCAAACAAGCTCACATGGGTGGCGCGCAGATGGGCGGGCAGAGTTTCGACGTCGACCGCAAAACCGTGGTTTTGGCTGGTGATGGACACCCGACCGCTGTCAAGGTCTTTGACCGGGTGGTTGGCGCCGTGGTGCCCAAACTTCATCTTGAAGGTTTTGGCACCACTGGCCAAGGCCATGATTTGGTGCCCCAGGCAAATGCCAAAGGTGGGCAAGCCCGTTTCGATCAAGGCGCGGGTGGCCTCAATCGCATAGTCACACGGCTGGGGGTCTCCGGGGCCATTGGACAAAAACACNCCNTCCGGTTTGAGATTTAACACGGCTTGGGCTNGGGTTTTCGCAGGCACCACCGTCAGGCGGCAACCGCGTTGCGCCAGCATGCGCAAAATATTGTGCTTGACCCCAAAGTCATAGGCCACCACATGAAAGCGCGGGGCCGCCAACTGGCCATATCCAGAACCCAGTTGCCATTCGGTTTGCAGCCATTCGAACGAATGGGCGGTGGTGACTTTTTGCGCCAAGTCCAAACCGGCCATGCTGGGTGCCGCCTGGGCCGCAGCCAAGGCTTGCTGGCACAAAGCGGGGGTGACGGCTTGCCCGTCAGACAAGCCCATGATGCAGCCGTTTTGCGCCCCATGCTTGCGCAAATGGCGGGTCAACTGGCGTGTGTCGATGCCCGCGATCGCCACCGTTCCTGCTCCAACCAAGTAGGCGGACAAATCTTGCTGATTGCGAAAGTTAGAGGCCACCAAGGGCAGGTCTTTGATGATCAGGCCAGCGGCGTGGACCCGATCGGCCTCCACATCTTCGGCATTGGTGCCGACATTGCCAATGTGCGGGTAAGTCAGCGTCACCAGTTGCTGACAGTAGCTGGGATCGGTGAGGATTTCTTGGTAGCCGGTGATGGCGGTGTTGAAGACCACCTCACCCACGGTGGTGCCCGGGGCCCCTATCGACTGGCCTTGCCACAGCGTGCCGTCTGCAAGCGCCAAGATGGCCGCGGGATGTTTCCCCTTTAAAGACAAAAGCACTGGGTTCTCCGAGGTTCGGTGACGCCCCAGCGCGTTCAAAAAATCCCACAGAAAACTGGTTTCGGTGGGATCTGCGTCGCTGCTTGTGAAAGGGGGANGCTTGAGATCGAGCTGAGGGCGTGCGGTTGGGTGCGAAAAGCATCCCATTGTAACCGAGGGGTTACCCCTGTCCCGTCTGTGCAGCGGCACTGGCATGCAGACACACGGCCGCCGCCGCCGCCACATTCAGCGACTCCTCGCCCCCGGGTTGTGCAATGCGCACACAGCGATTCGCAGCCGTGAGCAGCGCGGCTTGCACGCCCTGCCCTTCATGGCCCATCAACCATGCACACGGCCAGGGCAAGGCCAAGGGGCCCATGCATTGATGCAGCCAATCGCCCTGATGAGAACTCGTGGCCAACAAGGGCACGCCCAAAGCCAAGGCATCTTCGATTGATGCCGATTCGATCAAGCGCAAAGCAAAATGAGCGCCCATGCCCGCGCGCAAGACCTTGGGGCTCCACAAACCTGCCGTGCCCCGCAAGGCCACGATCTGGGCAAAACCAAANGCGGCGGCACTGCGCAAAATGGAGCCCACATTGCCTGCGTCCTGAACCTGATCCAGCACCACGGTGGCCAAGCCAGGCTCGACCACTGGGACCTCTGGCAAATCGATCACAAAACCCATTTTTTGGTCTTCGGCCAATGGGCTCAAAGTGTTGAACAGCGCATCGGGCAGCACCATGGCGCGCTGGGCTGACAAGACTGACGCGTCACCCAAGCGCTCCCACATCGATTGGGCGAACACCGCGAGANCCACAGTCCAGCCCCGCGATTGGGCAGCACGGCACAGGTGATCGCCTTCGAGCCAAATTTGTCCACGTTTGCGATAGGCCGAATTGTCTTGGGCCAAAGCCCGCAAGGCCTTGAAGGCCGGGTTGTGGCGCGACTCGATTTTCTGGACCAGGGACGGATTCATGGTGTCCCCCTCAGCAACACTTTGGCCACCGGCGAAAAGCTGCGCCGATGCCAAGGGGTCGCACCATGGCGTTGCAAAGCTGCCAAGTGTTGCGCCGTGCCATAGCCCTTGTGGGCTGCAAAACCATACAAAGGGTACTCGGCATCGATCTCCAGACACCAGCGGTCCCGTGCCACTTTGGCCAGGATGGAGGCGGCAGAAATGGCCGGCACCTTTCGGTCGCCTTGGACCACCGCTTCGGCCATGATGTCCAAGGTGGGCAACCGGTTGCCGTCCACCAGCACCTTGTGGGGTTTGAGGCGCAGGCCCATCACCGCTCGGCGCATGGCCAGCAAAGTGGCTTGCAAGATGTTGAGTTGGTCGATTTCCTCCACGCTGGCATGCGCCACACTGAAGCACAGGGCACGCGCATGGATGGCTTCACTCAACCGCTCGCGTTGGCGCGCGCTCAAGGTTTTGGAGTCGGCCAAACCCGGAATNGGTTTCAAGTCATCCAAGATCACCGCNGCAGCCACCACCGGGCCAGCCAAGGGTCCCCGCCCAGCCTCGTCCACGCCGGCCACCAAACCAGGCACGTCCCAGGGCAAGGCGACTTGCTCAGCGCGCCATGGTTTGTTCGATCGCATCGGTGGCCAACTGCGCGGTGTCGCGCATCAAAGAATGGTGCATGTCCACAAAGCGCTGCTGCAAGTCAGCGACACGCTGGGCTTGGTTCAGCCAGTCAAGCACGGCTTGTCCCAAGGCCTCGGGCGTGGCTTGGTCTTGCAAAAATTCAGGCACCAAAAATTCTGCAGCAGTATGTTGGGCAAGCCCACCCAAGGCTGCAACTTTTGTCGGCGCATGATTTGCCAGCTCAACGGGTTCATGCGGTAGGCAATCACCATGGGGCGTTTGAACAATGCGGTCTCCAACGTGGCTGTGCCACTGGCGACCAAGTTGACATCGCAAGCCGCCAAGGCCTCGTGCGACCCCGCTTGCGTCACGGTCAAGTGGATACCTTTCCCCCAGCGGTTGATGCACGCTTGCAGGCGCGGGCGCAAGGCCGCAAATGTGGGCAACACAAAATGCAAGTCGGGCTCGCGCTTTTGCAGCCACGCGGCAGCTTGCAAAAAAATAGGGGCCAATTGATCGATTTCTGAGGCCCGACTGCCCGGCATCAAGCACACCACCCTGACCTGCGCAGGCAAGCCCAATGCCTGGCGCGCNGCGGCTTTGTCGGATTGCATGGGGATGGTGGCCGCAAAAGGGTGACCAACATAGGTGCTGGCGATGCCATGCGCTGACAACAAAGCCGGCTCGAAGGGAAAGATGCACAGCATGTGGCGCACGCTGTGGCGGATTTTNTCCAATCGGTGGGCGCGCCAAGCCCACACCGATGGGCACACAAAATGCACGGTGGGCACACCGATCGACAACAATTGGCGCTCCAAATCCAGATTGAAGTCTGGCGCATCCACGCCGACAAAAACCGCCGGGGGGTCGGCCCTCAAACGATCAAGAAGTTGTCGACGAATGGCCACGATGCCTCGGTAGTGGCGCAGCACTTCAACGTAGCCACGCACCGCCAAGCGCTCGTGCGGCCACCAAGCTTCAAAGCCGTGTTCGACCATTCGGGGCCCACCAATGCCCTGAGCCTTGGCTTGGGGCCATCTGTGGTGCATGCCCTTCAGCAGCAAACCGGCCAACATATCTCCCGAGGCCTCACCCGCGACCATGGCAAAAGTGGGCGCATTCGGGTTTGGCATGGGCTGCGACAAAAGGGGATGGGTTCCAGGTTCAGCGAACAAT
>JGI25910J50241_10000848_pt1 | contig 10658 bp, 10 predicted proteins | sample LauGreSBDMM110SN_3_FD_50241 | JGI IMG/M metagenome (IMG submission 50241) | reverse complement strand
AAAGATTGCCTTCAATGTGGCACCAATTCAAAGAATTAGCTGATGTTGATATCACACAGCAATCAATGGAAGTTGGGCCAACTTGTCACTACGTAATGGGTGGAGTTCAAGTAGATCCTGATACTGGTGCAGCAATTGGAGTGACCGGATTATTTGCAGCTGGTGAAGTAGCTGGAGGCATGCACGGTTCAAATCGTTTAGGTGGAAATTCACTTTCAGATCTATTAGTTTTTGGTCGCAGAGCAGGAGTTGGTGCTAGTACTTACGTTAAATCACTGTCCACTAAACCAAAAGTTAATGAAACACATCTAGAAAAAGCTTTAAATTCAGCCCTTGCTCCATTTAATGGCACCAGTAACGAAAATCCATTTGCGGTACACCAAGATCTACAACAAGTAATGAATGATTTAGTAGGAATTATTCGCGACGGTACTGAAATGCGTGAAGCCATCACAAAGCTTGAAGAATTAAAGAAACGTGCTAAAAATGTCACAGTGCAAGGTGAAAGACAATTTAATCCTGGTTGGCATTTATCACTTGATCTGGAAAACATGTTGTTGGTAAGTGAATCAATAGCCAAGAGTGCATTAGTAAGAGAGGAATCTCGCGGTGGTCACACCAGAAACGATTTCCCGACCATGGACAAAAATTGGAGACCAAAACACGTTATTACTTCCTGGAATGGCAGCAGTGTTGACACCAAAATTGAATCAATTCCGCCAATGCCCAAGGAATTAGCTGGATTGTTTGAAGAGGAAGAATTAAGTAAATATTTGTTACCAGAAGAATTAGTACAACTNGGAATGGGAGCATAACTAATGGGTTATCTAGCGAAATTACGAGTTTGGCGCGGCAATAAGGAAAGAGGAGAATTAGTTAACTACAACGTAGAGGTAAGNGAAGGCGAAGTTCTACTNGATGTAATTCATCGTTTACAAGCAACTGATAGTCCAGATTTAGCTGTGCGATGGAACTGCAAAGCCGGAAAATGTGGATCGTGCAGTGCTGAAATTAATGGTAAACCAAGTTTGATGTGCATGACCCGAATGAATACTTTCAATGAAGAAGATGAAGTTACTGTTACTCCCCTAAGAGCATTTCCAGTTATCAAAGATCTAGTCACAGATGTTTCCTTTAACTACATAAAAGCTCGCCAAGTTCCAGCATTTAAGGGCCCTGAGAACTTAAAGCTAGGTGAATACCGCATGAAGCAAGTTGATGTGGAGAGAAGCCAAGAATTCAGAAAATGTATTGAATGTTTCCTCTGCCAAGACGTTTGTCACGTTGTTCGTGATCACGAAGAAAACAAAGAGAGCTTTGCTGGTCCAAGATTCTTCATTCGTCTCGCAGAATTAGATATGCATCCATTGGATGAATTAGATAGAAAGCGTGAAGCTCAAGAATCTCATGGTTTGGGAATGTGTAACATCACTAAATGTTGTACCCAAGTTTGTCCTGAACACATCAAGATTACTGACAATGCGATCATTCCAATGAAAGAACGTGTGGTTGATACTAAATATGATCCATTAGTTTGGTTGGGTAAGACAATTACCCGCCGCAAATAACTAAAGTTTAAAAACCCACTTTTTCATAAACACTTTTCAATGTTGCGGCCGCAACTTTCTCTGCCTTTTCAGCACCAGCATTCATTAAAGAATTTAACTGATTTTCATCAGCCAATAAAGTCATAGTCTTTTCCCTAAACGGTTTAATAATCTTTTCCACTACTAATTCCCCTGTATAAATCTTTAAGTCTCCATAACCTTTATTTGTAAATTGAGACTCAATAGTTGCCATGTCTTCATTTGTTACAGCTTTAATAATGCTCAATAAATTTGAAACACCTGGTTTATTGGTTGGATCATATATAATTTCTTTACCGCTGTCTGTTAGAGCGGTTTTAAATTTTTTCATCACCACATCTGGTTCATCCAAGATAAAAACGCATCCTTGTGGAGAAGATTTACTCATCTTGGCAGTTGGGTCTTGCAAATCAAGAATTTTGGCAGATTCTTTAACAATGAAAGCTTCTGGAACCACAAAGGTTTTACCAAATTGATTATTAAATCGAATAGCTAAGTCTCTAGTTAATTCCAAATGTTGTCTTTGATCTTCGCCAACTGGAACACTTTGTGCCTGGTAAAGCAAAATGTCAGCAGCTTGTAAAATTGGATAGGTAAATAAACCAACAGATGATCTTTCTTGTCCACCCTTTTGTGTTTTGTCTTTAAATTGTGTCATTCTTCCTGCTTCACCAAAACCAGTGAAACAACTTAAAACCCAAGCTAGTTGAGCATGCTGTGGCACTTGGCTTTGCACAAATATTGTGCTTTTCAAGGAATCAATTCCAACAGCTAATAGTTGTGCAAATGATGACAGTGTTCTTTTCTTTAAAATTTTTGGATCAAATTCAGAAGTTATGGCGTGTAAGTCCACCACTGCATAAAAGCAATCGTGAGTTTCTTGCATTTGAACCCACTGGCGCAAAGCGCCAAAATAATTACCTATGTGAAAGGAGTCGGCCGTTGGTTGAATTCCTGATAGAACACTTGGTTTCCCCATATTATCTATTGTCCACTATAGGGACTGTTGATATGCGTGGGGCGAGATAATTGGTTTCATGTCTTCTGTTTTCTTCAATCTTGTGGGATTATTCTTGAAAACGTCAGCCCGAATTCCAATTTTGGGTCTGACACTTGCAAAACAAAGGGAGTGAAATGTCGAACAAAACAAGTTCGGGCGGTTTAAAGACTGGAGCAATTGGTCTTTATGCAGTTCTTTTCATGGCGATCGCAAATGCTGCACCAATCACTGCAATGAGCTTCAACGTTCCAATTGCAATTGGTTATGGTAANGGAATTGGCGCATCGGCTGGTTATCTTTTTGCCACAATTGTGTTAACTATTTTCACAATTGGTTTCGTGGCAATGGCCAGATATATTACAACTGCTGGAACTTTCTATGGATTCATTAGCCATGGTTTAGGTCAAGTAACCGGTATGGCAATGGGTCTACTCGCAACAGTTGCTTATGTAATTTTTGAAGGCGCCATTATTGGTGGCTTTTCTTATTTTGCATCAGACACAATTAATTCCTTATTCGGAATTTCTATTAATTGGCTAATTATTGCAATTCTAGGAATGCTATTAATTTGGGTGCTGACTTATTTTGACATCCGCTTAACTGCAGTTGTGCTGAGTGTGACCTTAGTTTGTGAAGTCTTAATACTTGGTGCACTAGGTTTGTCCGTTTTGTTTAAAGGCGGCGGCCCTGATGGCTTAATGTTCAACGAAATNGTCCCAATTCTTCCGGGGTTTGCAAACCTTGAAGCTGGTGCATTCGGAACAGGTGTTGCGCAAGGAACTGCAGCAGTTGGGTTGTTCTTCGCATTTTGGTCTTGGGTTGGATACGAAACAACCGCTGTTTACGGCGAAGAGTCTCGCGATCCAAAAACAATCATTCCTAAAGCAACTCTGATTGCCGTTGTTGGATTAGGACTTTTCTATACATTCCTTTCCTGGATGGTTGTTGCTGGNACAGGTGCTAAAGCTGCAGTTGAAGTTTCTGCAGGTGCAGCGCCAGTGGACTTATGGCTTAACTTAGTTAAATCTAATTTAGGTTCAGGTACTGTTCCGGTCTACAGATTGCTACTTGTAGTTGGTTCATTTGCTTGCGCTATGGCATTTCATAACGCTGCATCCAGATACCTCTATGCGTTAGGAAGAGAACTTCCTAGTGGAAAGATTCGTAACAGCATAGGCACTACTCACCCAGATCACCAATCTCCAGTTGCAGCATCAACAGTTGTTACTGCACTGAACGTATTGATGGTTGTTAGCTTTGCGTTCTTTACAAATGTTTACATTGAAGGCGTAGCCACACCTGCCTTNATTCCTTATGTAAATATTTATGGAGTTCCTTCATTAGTAGGTACTGCGATGATTTTGATCGTGCAAACAGTGTGTTCATTCGCTGTTGTTTCATATTTCTGGATTAAGAAAGTTCATACCGGAAACGTGGTAACTACACTTATTGCTCCACTACTTGGTGCAGCAGGAATGTTGTACGCACTTTACTTACTAGTAACTAACCTAACTTTCGCTGCAGGACTTGCATCCGGAAGTTTGACAGTTAAGTTGTTACCTTGGTACGTCATCGTGACATTCTTACTAGGTATTGGTTATGCCCTTTGGTTGAAATCCAAACATCCTTCAGTGTTTGCTGAAGTGGGCAGAACAGTATTTAAAGAATCACACGAAAGATAAACCAACTAGGGGTGGGTGTAAGGATATTTCTTACACCCACCTTCTGTTTTATGCGAAAGGGCTTTTGAGTTGCCTAAAGTAACGCGTATGGAAATTGATCTTTCGCTAGCAAAACAAATTACTGAAAAATGTGTTGATCAGGCTAAATCNATAAATGTATTAATGTCGGTTGCCGTTGTTGATATGGGCGGAAATCTTATTTCATTTGCNCGCATGGATGATGCCGAAATTGCTGGGCAAACCCTAGCCATAGATAAAGCATTCACAAGTGTTTCAAACAGAATTGCTACTAAAGAATTAGCTGATTTAGTGAAACCTGGTGGTGACTTAATTGGATTAAATTCAGGTGATCACGGGCGATATATAGTTTTTGGTGGCGGAGTTCCTTGTTGGGATCAAGATAAAGTTGTTGGGGCAATAGGTGTTAGTGGTGGAACAAGTATTCAAGATCATGAAATTGCTTTAGTTGGGTTAAAGGTCTTTACCGACGCACTTAAATCTACCTAATAACGCAAGGAATTTTTAAGGTTCAATTCGACTTACTTTGACACGTGAAATTCGTCGCACATCCATGCTTAAGATTTCAAACACGCATTGTTCAGCAATGATTGATTTTCCTACTGCTGGAAGGGTCCCAAGTTTAGAGATAACAAAACCAGCTACTGTTTCATATGGTCCTTCAGGCAAATGAATATGTGTTGAGTCTGCAAAATCATCAAGATTCATCAAACCCTCAACTTCCACCTCACCGTGGAAATCTAAATCACTTACTTCATTTTCTGGTTCATCATCTTCATGTCTAATATCACCAATTANNTCTTCAACTAAATCATCCAAAGTCACAATTCCTGCAGTGCCACCATATTCATCAGCAACGATCAATAGATGTTGATTTCCATTTCTCATTTGCGCTAAAGCGCTTAATACTGAGGTAGTACCCGGAATTGACTCCACCGCAATTGCGATATCTCTTAATTGTTTATTTGATTTTCGTGCCTCTAATGAAAGTAATTGACGAACGTGAACAAAGCCCAGAACTTCATCAGCAGTTTTATTCATAACTGGGTACTTAGTATGAGGAAGTTTTTCAACAACCAAAGCTGCTTCTGGAATAGTTGAATCTGCATCAAGAAATTCAACTTCGGTTCTNGGAGTCATTACTTCTCGTATTTCACGATCATCTGCTTCGAATACGTCATCAATTAATGCGCGTTCGTTATCACTTAGCTCCTCGTGTCCTGCTACTAAATCTCTTAAATCTTCGCCACTTAATTCTTGGCGACTTGCACTTGGATCTCCGCCCAGTAATCTGACTATTATGTTTGTGGAACGGCTCAACAGCCAAATAAAAGGTCTAGTAATTCTTGCTAGAAAATCAATTGGATAAGCGGCAAAAAGTGCCCAACTTTCAGAATTTTGTAAAGCTAATCTTTTTGGTACTAGTTCCCCAAAAACGAGTGAGAAATAAGCAATAAATAAGGTGATCAAAATAAATGCGATCACAGATACAAAAGATTCTGGAAAAAATTTATCTAAAACTGGTGATAACACCGGAGTTAAACTTGAGGCACCAAATCCTGCTCCAATAAAACCAGCCACAGTGACACCTACTTGCACAGAGGCTAAGAATCTGTTGGGGTGATCATGTAAATCTTTTAAAAGTTTGCCACGTCTTCCTTTAGATTCAGCAATTCTTTTGACTTGTGATTCTCGTAACGAAACAAGTGCTATTTCTGCTGCAGCAAAGAATCCACCGATCAGGATGAAAAGCAGAACAATTAGGGCACTGACCCAAGTACTCATATATTAAAGATGCTACTCAATCAGTTCGTAGCTGTTAAAGGCTTGAGTCTAGTTGGCGCTTAATTCCAGCCAAATAATCCTCGGTTGTTGCCCAGGCTTGATTTTTACTGATCAAACTGGCTAAATCTTTAGTCATTAAACCTGATTCAACAGTTTTAATGCAAGCCTCTTCAAGTTTTCTAGCAAACCCAATAAGTTCAGTATTGTTATCTAATTTACCTCGATGAACTAATCCACCGGTCCAAGCAAAAATTGAAGCAATTGGATTTGTTGAAGTTGGTTCACCTTTTTGATGTTGACGATAATGTCGAGTNACTGTTCCATGAGCTGCCTCTGATTCAACAATTTTGCCATCTGGTGTCATTAACACACTGGTCATCAATCCAAGAGAGCCAAATCCTTGGGCAACGGTGTCACTTTGCACATCACCGTCATAATTCTTGCAAGCCCACACGTAACCGCCTTCCCACTTCAAAGCTGAGGCAACCATGTCATCAATTAATCGATGCTCGTAAGTTAAACCTTTTGCGTCAAATTGGGATTTGAATTCTTTCTCAAAAATGTCTTGAAAAATATCTTTGAAACGGCCATCGTAAGCTTTCAAGATGGTGTTCTTAGTTGATAAATAAACTGGATAATTTCTATTTAAACCATAATTTAATGATGCTCGTGCAAAGTCTTTAATGCTTTCATCAAAGTTATACATTCCCATTGCCACACCTGAATCGGTGAAATCAGCAACTTGGAATTCCATTGGGCTGGATCCGTCTGCAGGTTGGAAAGTCATAGTCACTTTTCCAGGACCTGGAACTAGAAAATCAGTTGCTTTGTATTGATCTCCATGAGCATGACGACCAATAATTATTGGTTTAGTCCAGGAAGGAACTAAACGCGGAATATTACTAATAATGATTGGTTCACGGAAAATAACTCCACCTAAAATATTTCGGATAGTTCCATTGGGGGACTTCCACATCTTTTTTAAACCAAATTCTTTAACTCTGGCTTCATCAGGAGTGATTGTTGCGCACTTAACTCCTACGCCGTGTTTCTTAATAGCGTTAGCAGAATCTATTGTTACTTGATCATCTGTTTTGTCGCGGTTTTCAATGCTTAAATCGTAATATTCAAGGTTGACATCAAGGTAGGGCAAAATTAATTCATCTTTGATGAATTGCCAAATGATGCGAGTCATTTCATCGCCATCAAGTTCAACTACAGGATTTGCTACCTTAATTTTTGACAATTTTATCCTTTTTTACAGATCTTTTACGTCGGCTTGTTTTGCTCTTACTGCTTCAGCAGCAGTCTTAAGTGCTGTGGTTTCTTCTGCTGTTAATTTGGTTTCAACAACTTTGTTAATTCCTTTTGATCCAATTTCTGCTTCTACACCTAAATAAACTCCGCTAATTCCATATTCGCCATCAACCCAGGCACAAACTGGCATTACTTGACCGAGTTAGTAGCAACTGCTTTTGCCATTTGAGCTGCAGCTGCAGAGGGTGCGTAATAAGCAGAACCAGTTTTAAGTAGTGCCACGACTTCTGCCCCACCGTTTCTGGTTCGATCTACTAAGGCATCAATATCTGCTTTCGACAAAACTTCACTTAAAGCTTTACCTTTGACACTTGATTGACTTGGTACTGGAACCATGGTTTCACCATGAGATCCCAGTGTTAATGTTTTTACTTCACTGACGTCAGAACCTGTTTTTTCTGCAACAAAGTTTGTAAATCTTGCGGTATCAAGCATTCCAGCTTGTCCCATAACTCTATTTTTGGGAAACCCTGTTGCTAATTGAGCAAGGGCTGTCATTTCATCAAGAGGATTTGAAACAACAATTACTACTGAATCAGGTGCATGCTTGGCAATGTTTTCTGAAACTTGGCGAACGATTTTGGCATTTGTTTCAATTAAATCCATACGACTCATACCTGGTTTTCTTGGTAAACCAGCAGTGATTACCACGATGCCACAACCTTTGATAGCTTCATAACCTGAACCATCTAAACCTGTGGTTTGGCCAACAATTTTTGTTTCAAAATTTTGAATTGGTCTTGATTGATTCATATCAAGAGCTAAGCCTTCAGCTTTTCCTTCAACTACATCTGTTAAAACAACAGTTTCGAAAATGTCATATTCAGCTAAACGCATAGCAGTGGTTGAACCATAAAAACCTGCTCCGATGACAGCAACTTTACCTGATCTGCTCACGATGTTTTCAGAACCTTTCAAATTAAATTGGAGAGTTAATTCTTACTTCCTATTACTCAAATTCTAGTCAAATACGTAAACTTGGGGTTAAGAGGGCACAACTATAGAAAGAATTAAAAGCAAAAATGAAAAACTAGCCAGCACCACAACATCTATCCACTTAGTCCTGACGTAGAGCCAACCAAGTGTGAATCTTGGCAGTGAGGCACGCAAAACTGCGGCAACTGAGACACCTAGAGAAAAAATCAAAGCTCCAACTCGAAAGTTTATTTGTGTTGCCAGCACTATTCCAATAGTGGTGATAAGTAACGGAATAAGTGTGGGCCATTGTCTGCGAATTAATTTTTGCCAACGACCAATTTGCTTAGGGTTTTCATTAATTGAAACTGCACGCAATGCTCTTAACTCAGGATTTGGTTGAGGAGTGGTTGCGCTCATGAGTAAAAGTTTACCTTAAGTCACTTGCTAGATAGACAGCCAAGAGCATGAGGCCTGCACCACTTATGAGTGCCCATCCCACATTTATGTTCGCATTAGGCAAAATCACATCTAAAGCGATTGAAGTAATTAATTGTCCAGCAACACTTGCTAACCCAAAAAGTAAAACACCTAGTGTTCTAATTGTTGCTGCNGCTAAGAAAACAACCACAGCGCCTAATAACCCTGCTGAATATAACCACCACTGACTTGGCCAAGTGGACCAATTCTTACCAAATAAATTCATGACCAAAAGCGCAATAGATACTGCAATCATCGACATGGGAAAGTTTATAAAAGTTGAAACTTGGGAATTTGATGCGTTAGTTACTCGACCATTTAATGCAAATTGAACGGTCACCGCTAAACCTGCCACCACCACTGCTGCAATTGGGATCCAAAGTATTTCGCCTTTAAAGTCAGATACAGATAGCAGAACTGCTGCAATTCCTAGCAGGACTGCAATTAATCTTCTAAAAGTAATTTTCTTTTTAGTTCCAGAACTAAACCCAAATTTATCCACCACAATGCCACTGACATTTTGTGATGCAACCAATACCACTGTAAATAAACCTGTACCGATAATGCTGACCGTACTTGACGCTGTTGAGATATAAACCCCACCAGCTACCCCACCCAGCAATTGCCATTTAGCAAACTTTCCAGATCACAGCTTTAAAAAGTTGCTTACCTTTTTTTCTAACTTCAGGGTTAAATAGAAATAGGCCTGTACAAATTGCACCGCCGATGTTAGAAATTAACGCAGCCATAATTCCATCGTTTAGTTCATGGGCTAATTGACCACTAATACTTGCTTGTAAAGTTGCCGCAATACCTGCAATAAATGCCAAAGTTATTGAAATAGGAACGCTAGCTTTTTCAATGAGAAAAATGTCTAACCCCTGTCAAATACATGGTGATTCCAGCTTTCTTGGCTAAAGAAATTATTTCCTCATCGTTTTTAGATCCACCTGGTTGAACTACCGCGGTTACCCCTGCATTAATTAAAATTTGTAATGCATCAGGAAATGGAAAATATGCNTCGGATGCGGCAACGCTATTTTTTGCGTTCTCAACACCTGCTCTGTTAACAGCTAATTGGGCTGCATCGACTCTGTTNACCTGGCCCATTCCCAAACCAACNGTNGANCCATTTTTAGCTAACACAATTGCGTTTGATTTTGGTGCCCNCACACATCGCCAAGCAAATTCTAAGTCAGTTAAAACTTCATCATTTAACTTTGCACCTGCTACTAATTTCCATGCTGCAGGATCATCACCTGTTGCTTCGACGTCATCAACACTTTGCATTAAAACTCCACCAGAAATTGTGCGCCATTCCACGCGATGTCCCATGTGAGGTCCTGCCAGTTGCAAAATTCTTAGGTTTGGTTTTTCTTGCAATACTTTTAAAGCTTCCTCGTCAAAAGCTGGTGCAACAATTACTTCAGTAAAAACTTCATTCACTAACTGAGCAGTTTCTTTGTCCACTTTTCTATTGGTTGCAACTACTGCACCATAAGCAGAAACCTTGTCGGCAGCTAATGCTTTTCGATAGGCAGTGCTTAAGTCTTTTCCAATAGCAATTCCACAAGGATTTGTGTGTTTGATAATTGCTACACATGGTTCAACATGGTCATAGACCGCTGCTCTGGCACTATCGGCATCAACATAATTGTTGTAAGACATTTCTTTGCCTGCTAATTGTTTTGCCTGTGCAATTCCTTTTTCAGAACTAACCCCTCGATAAAGCGCAGCACTTTGATGCGGGTTCTCTCCGTAACGAAGTATTTGTGATCTGTTAAATGATGCACCAACCCAAACAGGTGAGTCTTGCTCTGGTGTGGACTTTCTAGAAATCCATCTGGCAATCAAGGTGTCATAGGTGGCGGTGTG
>JGI25910J50241_10000843_pt1 | contig 10672 bp, 9 predicted proteins | sample LauGreSBDMM110SN_3_FD_50241 | JGI IMG/M metagenome (IMG submission 50241) | reverse complement strand
ACCATAGATGACGCCTTCCACACGAGCGCGGAAAGTGTCATTCATCACAGTCATGTCAGCCACCGTGGTGCTGGCGTCCATTTGTTGGCCATACACCTGTTCGGTCAAGGCGCGGTAAGCATCGAGCTTGGACGCACGAATGGCCAGCAAGCGCTGCTGGGCCGCGTTTTTATGGTTTTGAATGCTGATGACTGCGTAGCCTGTTGCCACAAAGGTTTCGCGCTTTTCCATCATCGGGGTGATCATGGTGACGGGGGAAGGCTCGGGGGCAACCACGGGGGCCACGCGGGGGGCTTGCGCACCGGCAGGCGCGCCAATGGCCACCACAGGTGCATTCGCTGGGGCAGTCAAACTGTGAATGGTTTCGCAAGCAGTCAAGCCAGACAGTGCGCTAACAGCAAGAGCAATTCGGTAGATCATGGCAATTTCCTCTTTAGGGGGGAGCCAGCCGTGTGTGGCACATCCTCACACGCTGTCTTCAATCGGGTACAAGCTATGAATCGGCGCACAGCGGCGCTTCTTTAAAATCTTTCTTTGGTTGGGGTGGAATACTTTTGACGACTTGCCGTATTTGACCCGCTGGTCACAATACCTACAAGCATGAAATCCCCTTCTCATTTCATCGGTAACAGCCCGATTGCGCAGGCCCTGCGCCGCCTGATCTCCACCATCGCCAACTCGGCTGCCACGGTACTTATTACTGGCGAAAGTGGCACGGGCAAGGAGTTGCTGGCGCGTTCTTTGCACGAACAATCCGACCGTTTGGGCGGCGCTTTTGTACCTATTAATTGCTCAGCCATTCCCAAAGAGTTATTGGAAAGTGAACTCTTTGGCCACCGCAAAGGATCTTTCACAGGCGCAGTGGCTGACCGCATTGGGCGCTTCGAGCTGGCCCATGGCGGGACGATTTTTCTGGATGAAATTGGCGATATGACGCTGGACATGCAGGTCAAATTGCTGCGTGTGCTGCAAGAGCGGGTGATTGACCCGGTGGGGTCGACCAGGCAAATTCCTATCGATGTTCGTGTCATTGCCGCCACACACCGCGATTTAGAAACAGAAATTCAAGCGGGACGCTTTCGTGAAGATTTGTACTATCGTCTTAATGTGTTGCCGGTGGTCACGCCGCCTCTGCGCGAGCGCTGTCAAGACATTCCTGAATTGCTGCATTTTTACGCATCACGTTACAAATCGCCGCAATCGCAGAGCATAAGTTTTAACCCCGCATTCTTAGACGCCTTGGTCAACTACCCATGGCCTGGCAATGTGCGCGAACTGACCAATTTAATGGACCGCTTCAGCACCTTGTATGCCGGGCAAGAGTTGGACATTCGCTCCATCCCGCCCAGTTTGCTGCCCAAAGGGCTGGTACCGGTTCAAGCCGAGATGTTGCTGCACATGGGGCCGTGTGTGTCGCAAGACATGACTCCGCCGCCCGAAGTGCTGGCCGAAATGGCCGAGTCTGCTGGCATGGTGGATCAACCCGTGCCGCAAGACAACGAGGTGGAGAGCATCATCATGTTGGCCCAAGGCATGCCGCATTTACCGCCCGAGGGCATATCGCTGAAAGACCGTTTGGCCGAGATTGAGCGCAACATCATCGAGCAAGCTTTGGAGCGTTCGCAAGGCAATGTCTCGCGCACCGCCAAATTGCTCAATCTTCAGCGCACCACCTTGATCGAGAAGATCAACAAATACGACCTCAGAACCGCCTGATTTATTTCGGGTCTTGGTTGAGCACCGTGATGCTCATGCGACGGTTGCGCGGATCAAATTTATCTTTGGGGTTGAACGGGTCGGTATCGGCCACACCCTCGATGCGTTTGAAACGCACTTCATTGATGCCTTTTTTCTGCAAAATTTGACGCGTGACTTCGGCGCGTTCGGCAGACAAAGACCAGTTGTTCTTGCCCTCAGGATTTTGGAANGGCACGGCNTCGGTGTGACCACGGATGGCCACTTGGTTGGGCATGCCACCCAAGGAGGCAGCCACTTCGGCAATTAAAGCTGCAGCCTTGCCCTGCATGCCCACGCCACCGCTTGGGAACATCGCAAAGTCGGCGTTGTCGATGATTTCGATGCGTAAACCGTCTTTGTCACGGCTGATCGACACCTTGTCTTTCAAGGACTCGAATTTTTTGTTTTCAGACAACTTNTCTTTCAGCTCTTGTTCGAGCTTTTCAAAGTTTTCTTTGTCTTGCTCAGCAGCTATGGCTTGGCGTTCNGCTTTGCTGAGNTTGTCGGGGTCAGCGCCGCCCTCGCCTTGGCCGCCCNCGCCTTGGCCCAAGCCCTCGCCTTTGCCACCCTTGGACGGGTCTTTGGCCTCGTTTTCATTTTCGGGGCCAGGGTCGGTGTCCGGGTTGGGCCCGCCCTCGGACTTGGGCGTCAAGCGCTCGAGCAATCCGGTTTGGCGTGAACCATAAGGAAAAGCATCGGGGTCGATGATGGAGCGACCACCCAAAACGCCATTCGAGCCAGCCAACTGACCCACAGGTATCAAGCTGTGCGAGGTGGGTTTGAAATAGTCGGCAATACTTTTGCGTTGGTCGGCGTTGGAGGCACCCAGCAACCACATCAACAAAAAGAAGGCCATCATGGCGGTCATCATGTCGGCCAGGGCAATCTTCCAAGCACCGCCGTGGGCGCCGCCGTGACCATCTTCAATTTTCTTGATGATGATGACGGGGGCCAGCGCTGCAGTGCCAGCTGCTGCCGCCGCTTCGGGCGCGGCTTCTGCAGGAGAGTCGTCAGCGAGGGCGTCTGCGTCGGCGGCAGTTGCTTCAGCCATGTTTATTTGCCTCGCATACCGTCAAAGATTTCTCCAAATGACGGCTTGTTGTGGCTGTTGATGACCGACCTGGCAGCCTCGATCACCAGTGGCATGGGGTGGCCATGCAAATTGGCAACGATGAGTTGTTGTACGCATTTGTAGATTTCATTGTCTTCTTCGATGACCTGCCCGATACGCACCGCAAAAGGACCGGCGACACCGTAAGCCAACAACACACCCATGAACGTACCCACCAGCGCACTGCCAATCAAAGCACCCAGCACAGGTGGGGGTTGGTCAATCGCGCCCATGGTCTTCACCACACCCAGCACACAGGCCACAATACCCAGCGCCGGCAAGGCGCCTTCCATACTCGCCCAAAAACCGGCGTTGGCCATCTCGTGGTGGTGGTGGTTTTTAATAGAAGCGGTCATCACGTCTTCGACCGCGTAAGGGCTTAAGTTGCCTGAGGACACCACCATCAAACGAATCGTGTCACAAATCAAGCCCATCAAAGCATGGTCTTGCAACATCGGTGGGTATTCAGCAAAAATCGCACTAGATTCTGGGTTTTCAATATGCGGCTCTAGAGCCACCGCGCCCTCGGCTTTGAGGGTTTTGAGAATTTTAGACACCACCAAAATGACGGACAAATAATCATCCTTGTGGTACTTCGGGCCTTTGAATACTTTACCCACAGCACCAAAACCCGTGCCTACCGCGGCACCACTGTTACTGATCATGCTGGCAGCCACAGCCGCACCAAAAATCTGNGCGAATTCCCAAGGCGCGGCCTTGATCACAGGTGTCAAATCGCCACCGTGGGCAACGAACACACCGAANACGGCGATCATCAAAACGACTAAACCTATTGCTGCCATTGCAAGCTCCAATTGTTTAGGCATGCCGACGCTGTTCGCACCAACATGCCTAGCTAAACTCCCTCTAGATTAACTGATAAATCTGTCGAATTTAAAACAACAAATTTTCAGTTAACAAATTCACGGCCAGAGGTGGTTCGCGGGATCAATGCAGGCACGGTTTCCCATGCGCTGCGGATTTCAGTCATCAGGCTGTGGATTTCATCCAAAGCCACCAAATCATTGCGCGCATTCACATACAGCAAACGGCGCGTGATGTAGTTATAAAGTTCATTCAAATTGCCGGCAAGTTCGCCGCCTTTGTCGAAATCCAAGGCGCCTTGCAGACCCAACACGATGCGGCTGGCGCGGGCAATGGATTTGCCTTTTTCAGCAATATTGTTGTGCTGTATGTGGCCCTTGGTGGTCGCCAAGCTTTCAATCAAGCCGTCAAACAGCATTTGAATGAGTTCGACATTGTTGGCTTTGGAAACGCCGGTGGTGACTTGGACGTCGCCGTAACTTTCAATGGCTCTGGAATTGGCTCGCATGATCAAGTTCTCCTGTGTTCAATCGTTGACCAAGGATAGATCGGCGCCATGGGTGTGAACTTGAGATCAGGCAGCAACGGGAACCGCCTTTTCTTTGTTATGGGAGGATTCGGCCTCCGCAAGGGCTGCGGGTTCTGGCGTCTCTTGGGTGCCACGGTTCAGGTTCAACTGAGACAAATCAGGTTCCAACACCTCGCCGCTGGGTTCAGGGCTTTGTGCCATGCTCATCGCGGGCAAGGCCGGCGTTTCTAGCGCAGCGGCAGCCGGTGCAACTTCCGCCGGCGGCAACATCGCGTCAGCTTCACTAGACACTGGGTGAATCAGTAGAGTGGCGGAATAAGGCTCGCCCAATCCCAAACCCATGCGGGCGTAAATCATGCCGGTGACTTGGTCGAGTGACTGCTGAATCCGCAAGACATCATCGGGTGTGCTGGTGGAGAAATCGGCACCCGCTTGGTAAAGACTGGCCAAATGGTGCATGGGCAACCAAGACACCACCGAGCCACGCGGCGTGGGGATTTGGCGGTTGTTGGTGGGCACACCCACCGTACCGGCTTTGCCGTGGCTATAGCCTTCCATGAAGACTTGCTCGATATGCTGGCGCAAAATNGGCTCGTAATGGGGCTTTAAATTAGACACATGNTTAGNNTCCACGCCAGGCAAGGGGATGCCGCTCATGGCGTCCCACAGGGTTTTGCCAGCCAACTCGCCAAANAAACCATCNTCAAAAGTGGCAGGAATTTCGGCGCTTGAATAGCCTTGGTAAATCACGTTGACTTTGTCGATCACATACAGGACCAGCAAAAACACCAGCAACACGCCCCAAACCAAAAAGAGTTGAAAGAAGCTGTTCATGAGACGCTCCTGGAAGTTTTGAAAATATCCTCAGGTGCAATTTGTAATTGCACACGCAATTTTTTAACCACCGAAGACAAAATTTGGCTGATGCGAGATTCACTCACCTCCAACACTTCGCCAATTTCCTTCAGGTTGAGTTCCTCCACATAATAAAGTTGCATCACCAATTGCTCGCGCTCGGGCAATTTACCAATAGCGTCGGTCACCGCACCCATGAATTGGGCTTCTTCCACGATCACATCAGGCTGCTGGGATGCGTCGTCGGCGATGCCCATGACTTCTTCGGTCACGACCTCCAAGGAATAGGTTTCAAAACGCCGCGCTTTGCCGCGTTCTTTTTGGAAATCATCCAATTCCTTGCCCATGTACTCGGCCATTTCAGCTTGGGTTGGTGCACGACCCAACTCGGCTGAGAGCGCATGCAAGGTTTCGTTGTGTTCTTTATTAAAGGCCACAGCAGAACGCGGCAAAAACGACAGACGTCGCACCTCGTCTAGCATGGCGCCACGCACGCGGCTGTGGGCGAAGTTTTCAAAATCCACACCTTTGCTCTCGTCAAACACCCGCGAAGCTTCCAGCAAACCCATCATGCCAACTTGAATCAATTCGTCCAACTCCATAAAGGCAGGGACTCTGGCCTTTAAGTGCAAGGCCACGCGTTTGACCAAGCCAAGGTGGGCCAAGACCAACTCCTCGCCTTGCGGGCGAGACTGCTGGTACATCTTCATGGGGGAAATAGCTCTCATGTACTTTTCGCATTGCTTTGCAGCAAGCGCTCCATGAAAAATTGCAGGCCACCCGACGGATGGTCGATGGGACGCAACTGGGTAGACAACTCGGCCAAGCGGCGGAAATCGCGGGCAGCGGCCGTGCCAGGCGCCAACTCCATCACCGATTGGTATTTTTTCAATGCCGCCAAGACCATTTCGTCGTTTTCGATGGAGGTCAAGTAATGAATAGATTCACCCAGAAAACGCACACACACGTCGTTCAAACGCTGGTAAAGCTTCCAGCCCTGGGTTTGGGTATCGACCAAATTGGGCACCAGATAAATTTCATCCAACTTCATCTCTTGCGTCAGCACTTTGATGGTGCCGTAAGCGTCAGCAATCGAAGAGGGATCGTCTTGCACCACAATAAAGCGGCGTTTACAAGCCGCCAAAAATGCCAACACCGTGGGCGAGAGACCGGCGGCGACATCGACGATGAGGTAATCGATGTTTTCACCCAAATTGCTGAACGCCTGCACGATGCTGGCAGCTTGCAAATGGCTTAAAGCCGCCAACTCCTGCACCCCTGAGGCGCCTGGAATCAGTTGAATGCCTTGACGGGTGGTGATGGTGATTTCTTCTAGCGTCTTTTCGCCCGCCAAAAAATGGCTGAGGTTGTATTCGGCACGCACACCCAAAGCGATTTGGGCGTTCGCCAAACCTAAGTCGGCGTCAAACAACATGACATCATGACCGCGTTGCGCCAAGGACACGGCCAAGTTGATCGAAACAGTGGTTTTACCCACCCCGCCTTTGCCGCTGGCGATGCCTATGACTTCGGTGGTTCTGTTGTTACTCATGGGTAGACCTTGTGTGTTGTGCGGCCAGACGTGAAACTCGGGCCGAGGCCATGGCCAGCGTGCTGCTCATGTCTTCAGCGTGGGTGTCTGTGTAGCCCAGCGACAGATTGGCCAAGGCCACCGTCACCAACTCCTCGACTTGCATTTGCACCGACCATTCGCTGATGCGCTCGCCGCGACTGGCGCCGCTCACGCCGACATGGCCTTCGGTGAGCACTTGAATCAGTGCCCATGGTTGGCTGGCTTCATCCAATTTGGAAATCATCAAGCTTTGCCATTGAATGTGAGGTGTTGAAAGTATCCTGCGCAATGAAGACTGGGAAGCGTCTGCGGGAAGAACCACGTGAAATTGTGCCTCTTTGCTGATCGCGCAGATTTCGCCCACGCGTTCGCTCATTTGAACACCAGGGGTGTCAATGATGATGAGCTTTCTTTGGCCGTGCTCTTCGAGCAAAAGTTTCAAGGTCGTGGCATTGGTGGCACGGAAGCAGTCAACGCCAGACTGGGCGCTGAGCAACTGGGTTTGGTTCCAAGCACCAGCGCGCTGATCGCTGTAGCTGATCACTGCCACTTGTTCGCTGCCTAAGTTCACGCTGGCATGCTGCGCCAAGCGCGCCACCATCAAGGATTTGCCCGCACCTGATGGGCCGGCCAGCACATGCACGCCTTGCTCAGGTGCGTTGACGCTGCTTTGCTGCATGGAGTGGCAGAGTTGACGGCGGATTTCGTCCAGCGCTGGCTCTACGTCTTCAAAACTTTGAATGCTGTCAATGAGTAAAGCCCGCAAAGCCACGGGGATGGCCGCTTCTTGCAAAGCATTGCGCAGCGGCATGAGGTTGCGCGCCAAGCCCGTGCCTTGCCAAGCCATTTGCTGGCTGAGTTTGAATTCTTTACGCAATGTCGCCAATTCTTCGCGCACCATTTGCACGATTTCACGCCCGCGCACCGTGTCGCGTTCTTCGGCCATTTGCTGGGCAGGAGAAACTTCTGCTGCTACCACTGTCGCCTTGATTTCGGCGGCCGGCGCGATGGGCTCTTGCAGCACGGTTTGTTTCAATGAAGCTGCAGGCACAAAGCCTGTGGCTGGGGCTTTGGCGGGTTTGCCCAAGCGTTTGTGCATGGCCATGGTGTCGTTGAGTACTTTGCCAAAGGGCGCGGACTCGGGCGGCGCCACTGGGGCTTCTTGAGCGGCTGTCTTGGCCGACAGACTGTAGGTTTTATCGGTAGGCACAAAGGCTTCGGCAACCGCTGCCTCGGCGTTTAAGGGCTCCACATCGACAGCCACGATCAACTCGGTTTTGCCCTTGACCTTGGCTGTAGAGATGACCAGCACGTCGGGGCCATACAAGGCAACTGCCTTTTCGTTGGCTGCCTGGGTGTCACGGGCAATGATTCGCTTGAGTTCCATGGTGTTTCTCGTTGGTCAAATAAAGGGTTGGGGATCAGCTGCGGTTGGTCGCGTTCACGGTGTGAATCACTTTGACCGCTTGGTCATCTGGAATTTCGCTGTAGGACAAGACCGTCAAATCGCTGACGCGAAAACGCACGGCTTTGGACAACCAGCTGCGAATCAGCGGCGAGACCACCAGGACAGCCGCGTGGCCTTCGTCCTCCATGGCCCGCGCGCCCATGCGCAAGGCATTGAATAAGTTTTCGGCCAAGCTGGGCTCGAGAACCACCGGCTGGCCGGGCTGGCTTTGCTGCAACACGTTGTGCAGCAGTTGCTCCAAGCCTGGCTCCAAGGTCATCACGGACAAATTGCTGGACTCATCCACCAAGCTTTGCATGATCATGCGNCCCAGTTTGGGGCGCACATAAGCGGCGAGTTGTTCGGGGTCGGTGCTGCGCGCACTGGCTTCGGTTAAAGATTCAGTGATCGAGCGCATGTCGCGGATGGACACGCCTTCATTCAACAAATGTTGCAACACGCGAGTGACCACGCCCAAGGACAATTTGCCTGGCACCAGTTCTTCCACCAGTTTGGGTGACTTGGCCGCCAGCTTATCCAGCAGTTGCTGAACTTCATCGTGGCTGAGCAAATCGGCAGAATTTTCACGCAAGACTTTATTCAAATGGGTGGCAATGGCGGTGCTGGCGTCGACCACGGTGTAACCCAAGGTACGCGCCAAATCGCGTTGCGAAGACTCAATCCACACGGCTTCCAGACCAAACGCGGGCTCACGTGTGGGCGTGCCTTGCAGTTCGCCATACACCTGACCTGGGTTGATGGCCAATTCGCGGCCCACCTTGATTTCGCCTTTGCCGCGCACCACGCCCTTCAACACAATGTTGTAAGAGTCAGGATCAATATTGAGGTCGTCACGGATACGCACAGGCTGCACCAAGAAGCCCAATTCGGCAGACAATTTTTTACGCACACCCTTCACACGGCTCATCAATTCGCCGCCAGTTTCGGTGTTCACCAAGGGAATCAAGCCGTAGCCAATTTCCAAACCAATCAAGTCCACTTGATCGACATCGTCCCAGTCCAGGTCTTTGGTCGACTCGGTGGTGGCAGCGGCTTGCGCCTGCGCCTCTTGCACCGCTTCTTCATCGACTTCGCCGCGAATCACCAACAAGCCCAAGCCCGCGGTAAACGCTGCCAAGGTAATGAACATCAGGTGCGGCATGCCAGGGACCAAACCCAAAATCGTCAAGATGATGGCAGAAATAAACAAAGCCGNNGGATTGGCCANTTGGGTATGGGCTTGCTCGGAAATCGACTCCGAGGTGGTCACACGTGTGACGATGATGGCGGTCGCCAAGGACAAGAGCAGCGCAGGAATTTGCGCNACCAAGCCGTCACCGATGGTGAGCAAGGTGTAAATCTTGCCGGCCTCTGAGACCGACAAATCATGTTGGAGCACGCCAATCGCCAAGCCGCCAATCAAGTTGATCAACAAAATCAATATGCCCGCGATGGCGTCACCGCTGACGAATTTGGACGCACCGTCCATGGCACCGAAGAAGTCGGATTCTTGGGACAACTCGGCGCGGCGTTTTTGTGCTGTGGGTTGGTCGATCACGCCCGCATTCAAGTCGGCGTCGATAGACATTTGTTTGCCAGGCATGGCGTCCAAGGTGAAACGCGCGTTCACTTCAGACACACGGCCCGCACCCTTGGTCACCACAATAAAGTTAATGATCATCAAAATACCAAAGATGATGAAACCCACTACATAGTTACCGGCAATCACAAACTCACCAAAGGCCGCCACCACTTTGCCAGCGGCGTCGTGGCCGGTGTGGCCATCAACCAAGATCACGCGGGTGGAAGCCACGTTCAGCCCCAAGCGCAACATGGTGGCAAACAACAAGACAGTGGGAAAGGATGAAAACTCCAGCGGTTTACGGGTGCTGATGGCGATCATGATGATCACCAAGCTAATCACAATATTGAAAGTAAACAAAAAGTCCAATAAAAGCGGCGGCAGTGGCAACACCAACATGGCCATGATTAACAACACCAGGACGGGAATTCCCAATCCGGTGAAGTCAAACTTGGTCAAATTCTGTCGAATCGTTGACAGGCTTAAGGTGCTCATGGTCTTTTTGTCACAGTTTTTGAATCATTAAGGGTTCAGTTTCAAGCGTTTCTCAACGCCCTCAAGGTGATGAAGCAATCCATGTGCCAGCTCCTCGTATCCGCTTTGGCTTGACACAGGGGGTTTTGCAGCGACCGGCAAACCTTAACCTGTCACGTTTCTTGCTTAAACATCTATGTCTTTTATGGGAAGCGTTAAACGGATATGAACTTATCTGCCTTGAATTCAGGCCTGTCACCGGCCAACAACTCAGTCTCTACCGAGGTAAATGACCTGGGTGGGGCCTTGTCACGCCCCTCCTCAGGCACGCAATCGGGGGAGGACTTTGCTGCCTTTTTGCGTCATCAAATTGCCTCGCTGCAGTCGCCTCAACGGCAAGAGATTGCCGCCCAAAGCACGCCAAGCTTGCCCACAGCGCCCTCAGCGCCCCCCAAAGCCGCGGCCACATCGCGCATGTTGGAGCAGCAAGCTTTGCGCCAAGCTTTCCACCCAGGCAAGTATTTACATGGCAAAGCGCC
>JGI25910J50241_10000841_pt1 | contig 10688 bp, 19 predicted proteins | sample LauGreSBDMM110SN_3_FD_50241 | JGI IMG/M metagenome (IMG submission 50241) | reverse complement strand
GGGTTGAACTACTTGTTCAATAACTGGTTCAACAATGGGGTCAACTACAGTCTCCACGACTGGGTTAAATACTTGTCCAATAAATCCACCACAACATCCCATGTTATATCTCCATTGACATTAAGTAAGGGTCAACTTTTCGTTTTTCATCTTTCTTAAAACTAACGGAAATTGCTCCTGCGGTTTTTGCTAGTCTTTCTGCCGTAGTTGTATTGTCAACATACATCTGCAACAAGCGAATATTTGCTTTTTTCATAGTAGCAAAGAATTCCTTAATTGCTTTTATGTAACCCATTGCATTGCCACCATTGACGATGTAAAACAATGCTGTATTTCCAGACACTTTATAAATAAACATACAGTCACCAGACCGCACAGCAAATGAATTTTTCTGCTTCAATGTGCCATTTATTTCAGCAACCATTTGTGCTTTTGTTGTATCAAGATTATTATTCTTGATATGGTTCTCAACAATTTGTTCTGGAGTCATTACATTGTTCCATTCGCAACAACATTGCCAATCACAGTCAAATTACCAGAGGCATCTATCTTTGCCACAGGCGTTGCTACATTGTAGATATACAAGACATTTGATGCTTCAACAAACGAAAAGTTTGTAAATGTTCCATCTGCTTTACTAGTAATAGCAGTTTGGATATTCGTAAACTCTGTGTCGATCTCAGTACCTTTAACGACCTTGGAGGCATTGCCTGACGCAAGCGCATCTTTAGCCGCAAAGTTGGTGGTTTTTGTATAGTTCATGGTTATTCCTTACCCAAGTTTTCCGTTTTTAGCCTGAATCTCAATCTTTTGGATGCTGATAGCAGAACCATTTATATCAATCTCATAAGCAGTTTGCACAACCTTGCCATAGCCTGATGCCTGACCAACCAATGTGCCAATCTGTATGCCTGTCGAATAGTATGCTACTGGGATGCCATTTGCACCATACTCAGCCATTCCATACTCAGCAATTGTAGAAATAGGGATAGTTGCTTGGGTTGAGTAATATTGCGCTGAAAAGTCATAAGACCATTTAATTGTCAATATTTGGTTAGTTCCACCAATAACCACCACAGAGATTTTCTTCAGGATTGATGTGACATTTGCATCACCTAAGTCAGCATAGTTGGTGTAATACTGGAAACGATAGGTAGAGGCATGGTCAAGATATGTCCCATACTTACCAACATACCCATTCTTGCCAATCAGCAAATCACCATTTCTTTTTGCCAACAATGCAGTTGGTTCAATAGCGTCCCAAGTTGTTACCCTAGCCGAGCCATCTTGCAACTGAGCCTTTGTATCAAAGACATAGACTTGCTTTGCAACAGGAAGGGTTAGCAAATAAAAAGCATTTACTTCTGAGTAAACAGCCTTGATATTTGCCAATGTCTCACTCGCCACATAGGTCATTAAGTCATTACGCACATTTTTGGACAAGTCTCGCAATGGGGCAGACTTCTCTTGGATAGTACGGAGCAAACTACGCACACCAGAGTTAGACAAGAAAACAATGTCTGAACCCGTAGAAACTATGGAATCCCTTGCTAAACAACCAATGTTGCCTATGGTGTCAGCCAATGACATTGTGGATGGGGTTGTAGCCCCTTGATAGGTCAATATCTGACGCTTACCAAAGATAACCAAGTAATTATTGTGTGCGCCCAACCCCATGATCTGATCTGCGCCATTAGCCCAAACCCTAGAAACATCAAGAGTTCCAGATGTTCCAGCAGTCCAGTTATGCCCTGCCAACAAGTCAGAAAAGGTAATCGTCACATTGTCTGTCGTAGTATCAGCCACCCACAAGCGACCAAACGCAGAAATAACAATGTTTCCCAAAGGAACTGTGCCTGTATAACCCGTTTTCTCAGACACACGCCTAAATGTGGTTGTGCTTACCGCAGGGTCATAAATCAGAGGATCAAAGCCAGATTGGAAGAAGTAAGTAATGCCATTCAAAGATGCACATTGCCAATTGCTATTGGTAATAGTTGGGGCAGTACCACCACCCCCATAGGTCAACTCTACGACTGTATTAGTGGAACTGAGTTTGAATAACTTGTTGTTACCAGCAAACAATACAGTCAAAGTTCCATCAAGTTGCACTAACTCATGTATGACTTTTATATCATTTGCGCCTAGATTGCCAGAGGAAGCATTAACCCTTGAGAAGCCTTTTCGTGCGCCAATACGTCCATATTGGTCAATGACGCAATTGGTGGCAATAGACGCATACCCAGCCTCCAATGTCAGAGGAGAGTCTTGCGTGTTTAGTCCAAAGAAGCCTGGCGCTTGAACACTAAAGGTCTGCAATCTTTGCGTCATGTTGCTACAAACTCCCCACGATCAGGATAGCGTGTGCCTTCCAAAGCAATATAGTCAGACAACATTGCCCGATACAAGTTGTACGCTTCTGAGGAAGAAAGACCACCATCTTCGCCACGCTCTACCAATGCTCTTGAAAATGCGTTTTGAGACACTAAAACATCAGAAACTAGCACCACAGTAGCGTCAGCCGCNAAAGTTGCTTGTGGTACTGCTAAAGAGAATTTAACTGTGTATACAGCATCGGGAACTGGATACAAGGTTACTTTTGTATCGTAACTAGCATCTACGCCATTAAAAGCATAGTCAGTAGGTGCTGAAGTTCCAGCGGGTAAGAAGTTGATGTTTCGGTTCATGGTGACAAAATCTATGTTTGTCATACCTAAAACACTAGTGGTATTGATTGCGTCTAAGACTTGGAACTTCTGACCAGCCCCTGTGAGGGAGTAAGAAGAAGTGTTTGCAACTGTGGTAACTGTAATAGTTTGAACCAATACGTTCCAAGCAAAGGAATCCTCAATCTGACGCTTTGCATCATTGACAAACTTGCCAATCAGAGTGGAATAGGTAGTTTCGTTGAAAGTAGTGACCACAGGCTCTCTGAGGCGCACTAACACATCGTTTACAAGTTCTAGGTAGGTCATGCTCTAGTCAACCCTTCTTCTTCAAATGTCGCAATGAAACTGAATGTGCTTCCCGACTGAGTAGTTATTTTTAGTTTGTCACCTTCTTCAAACACAATGTAGGCGTTGCCATCAAACTGCAAATATTCTTTTGTACTGAAATCAAGAGCAGTCAATATATCAAGTGTGCTATTGGCACTTGAGTCAAACCATTGAACAGTTATATGCTTGGTAGACCCGCCTGTATTGTGAATATACATTACAGTAAATCTGGCGTAATAGCCTAGAGGACAGGTATAGACTGTTGTGTCTACTGCCGCTGTGGGACTAACTCCAACTGATAATGCTCTCATTTCGCTTTTGCCTTATTTCGTGTAGAAATAGACTTAGCCTTTGCCTTTGCGTCAGCCTTTGAGGATGCACCCCATGCTTTGAGCGAAAGAAGCAGTCTTGTCGGTTCACCTTTCTTGTCGTACTCAGCACCATCATTGCCAGCCATACGAGCCAAGAAACTTGCTCTGCGAGGGTTGTCCCCCGACTTAACTGGTGCTTTTAGATTACCACCAGTTTCACTATTATAAGATGCTCTGCCCTTGGAGTTCAACCCTCCTTTAGGATTCTTACCTTCGGAGCGTTGCCAAGCGGGAGTTTTCATCACTTCACCTTTTTTGGTTTCTTTGCGGTTTTAGCAGATTGTCTAAATGCATCAGCAGTTGGCGCACCTTTGCTACCAACCTTACGCATCTTTTCTCCAGAGCCAGCCTTAATTCTTGCTTGCTTGGCATTGATATTGGCATATAGACCTTGTTTCATTTCTTCTTCGCCTTCTTGGTAGGAGTGTGAGTTAAAACCTTACTACTTGCACTATGCTTTGCACCAGTCATCAAAGTTGACCCAGATTTATGTGTCTCACCTTTGTACAGTTTCCCATCAGGCAAATAGTGTGGCTGGTTCTTCATATTAGTACAAGACCTTTGCCGTAATAGTTCCAGAGGTGTATGCAGTCACATTGGCTCTTAGATACATTGGCGCATTGGCTATGGTGACAATGCCATCGGCAGTCAATGCTGTACCAATCAATGCATAGGTTGTTCCATCCAAACTACCTTGAAAAGCAACAGTAGCGGTCGTTATCCCTGTAACTTGCAGAAATGCAGGCTGTCCTGCATCTGCTTGTACAGGCTGAGATGCACCAGTTGCAACTACTGCGCTTAAAAGGGTTTTTGCCCCAGATAGTGAACTCATTTACTTCTCCCAGATTTCTTCATCATGTTGGTAGCGGTGCGCTGACCACGCATAGGCATAGCCTTTGGTTTTCCAACTGCCACCATAATGGCAATAGGCATACCCTTTTTCTCTGATTTCTTTGGCATCTTGCTTGGTTTTCCGTACATCATAAGTTTTCTCCTTGGTTAACTTACTTGATCCATCGTGCGGCAAAGAAACTTACCACGCCCGACAGGGCAGAGGCAATGACCATCCCCATCCAAAAGCCACCCTTAGACTGGTTTGCTAGTTCGAGTAAAGCACGAACATCATTGCTCAATTGGTGAACTTCCACTTGCAGAGCCTCCACTTGGGCTTCTATTCTGCCGAAATCTCTCGCATCAATATCACTCATAACAATTGTTCCTTACGGGGTCGCCCCATAGGACGCTTCAAAGTTAGTGTCTGCCTTGTTCCATCAACCTTTTCGACCTCCACAACAGCAGAAGTATCAACCTCTGTGTATTCTGGATGCCTACGCATCTCAACAATGTCAAAGTCGTGCCTAAACTCGACAACATTACCTGAACGGGTGCATTTGAACAAAGCCATATTTATCCTTAAAAGAAAGGGGAGCAAGCCCCCCAATCTTTAGACCATACGAACTACAACAATTCGCATAGTGGTTGATGCCAAGTCAACAGTAGATTCTGACTCGTTTTGGATACGGAACTTGACAGTATCTGCCGCTGACACATAGCCAGTAACAGTTAAACCAACCAAATCAACGCCCAAAGATGCGCCAATAACCATGTCACCCAAGGCAACGCCTGAGATCGTGATGTCATCAGTCTCGCCAGCACCATTAACAAGTGAACCAGCGTTTAAAGTGGCTGTTACAGCCCAAGTGTCAGAAAACAAACCACGAAATTGGTCTGTGCCTCTGCGTGTAGTTACTGCGGATGCGGTTGCCATGTATTTCTCCTAATTAAGTTTAAAAAAGTCCCCCCACCACTAGGGCAGGGGGCGCAACTGCAATTAGGCAGGAACCAACAAAGCAAACATAGATGCAGACTTAGCCGCACCTACACTTGCCGCATCACGGAGAATCTGAACGCCATACAACGTATCAGATGTGAACAGCGTAGCAAGGTACTCTTGCTTGTACTGAACTTGTGAACGCACACCAATTTGCTCAACCAGAACCAAAGAATCTTTGTGTCCCATCAAACAAACACGGGCGGCGGCAGAACCTGATGCTGTGTCGCAATTGCTTGAGACAAACACAGGGATACCGTAGAGGTTACCGATCTCACCTGTGCGGATGGTATTGTTAGTACCGCCAACAAAGGCTTGTTCTGTGTAACGTGCAAGACCCATTAAGGTATTACGACTTGATGGTGGGATGATAAAAAATCTTCCGTCCATTGGGGTGTCGTTGTCATCAAGACGTTGGATAGTGCGGCGAATAGCGGCATCAGTTAAGGCTGACTCATTGTTGCTTGCGGCAACATAAGCAGATGTACCATCACCACCAATAAACGCACCAGTTGCATAGGCGTTTGTACCAGCGCCATTATTAGTTTCACGTCCAAGGTTAATCAAGTCTGTATCGACTTGTTTAGCCAAAGAGTAACCAGCGTCTGCTGTGTAGAAGTTACGCAGACTGTTTAAAGCCTGTGCTTCTACGATGTCTTCGATCAAACGGCTATATTCATAGTGTTTGTCAATTGCTACCTGAACTTCTGATTCCGTTGCCGCAATCAAAGTTACTTGTGAGCCAGCCGCCTTTGCAGACGCTGTACCACGGGTAGGAGCAGGAACGTGAACTACATCACCCTTCTTACCCTTGAAAGACATCTTCATAACCAAGTTTGCTAAAACGAGGTTCTTCTTATAAGCCGCAACAATTTCGTCACTCCAAATTTCAGGAATGAACGTTGCCGCTGTCGTTACTGTCACATTATTTGTACCTAAAGGCATGATAAATCTCCAAAAAGCGATAAGTTAATTATTTGACCCGACCTTCAGCGTAGGCTTGCATGATCTCATCACTCAAGGCTTCGTATCTGTTCGGATCGGTCATTTTCAGCCGAATAAGGTCAGCCCTTCTATAAACTCTCTTTCCTGATTCTCCACTACCACCTACATCAACACCCGCCGCCTTCAGGTTAGTCTTGCGAGTTGCTTCACCAGCATCACTCGTTTGTTTCGCCTTCACGCCACGTAACTGTTTATAAGTAGTAAGTAATTCGTTTGCACTATCGTAATCAAACTCACCATCAGCCTTGGCAAACAGATTTATGCGAACAGGTGAAGATTTCACCCAATTTGCAAAGTCTGGGTCTGATGCAACCTGACCGTAGTCGGGATGCTCTTGCGTTAACTTTTGCTGAATCTGCATCCTTTTGAAGTCGTGAGCCGCTTGGCGTCCCGCTACCACATCTGGATGGTTATCGACAGTCTGACGAATTGCCTCTTTTGGATTCTCAAAGAAGTCTACTTCTGGTGCTTCCTCTTTAATAGGTTGTTTGTTAGAACTAAGGTTCTGCTTTATAAGTTCATCTGCTAGTTTACGAATTTCGCCTACTTCTTTCCCTTGACGATCAATTAACTTGTTAGCCTCTTGATGCATCTTGATAACATCTTCTAGACTTTTATCCCGATAGAAATTGGGAACGTCTGAAAGTTGTTCTGGTTCAGGGAGTTTCTGTTGTTCTTCAACTACGTCTAACTCACTTGGCAACTCATCTTCATTATCAATCAACATATTTTTCCTTTTCCTGCGTGTTTATCGTTCTCAGGACATTTAACTTGCACTTTTTACAAGTTGTTGCTTTGCTCCCACTTCAGTCTGTCAAGGTGTTTCTTCTCGAACTTTCCATGCTCTGATGGATAAGAACCAGACCACCCTTCCAACTTGAAGTTAGGTGCGCTTATGAGGCGGTTGGCTGTTGCTCCGCACTCACATAAGAAATCCCGTGTCTCATAATCACAGAATCTCTCAGTTTTATGCCCGTTTTCACAGGCAAAATCAAATAGTCTTTTCATTCAATTCCTCAAATGCTCTCTCGCTGACCTCTTTCAAGGTTCTCAGCCATGTGAGTATTGACAATTCGCCCTTCTTGAATTGCAAGGACTTTTCGTCAGGGATTGTACTGATATTGTTCAACGATTCAATCATTGTGTCAATATCTTCCATTAAGTCTTTCCATCCCTCTTTTGACATCAAGTCAAAGCGGGCTTCATAATACTTTTGCAGTTCTGGACTCACCAAGGCACTCCAGTAGCACTTATAGGATTCTTCTGTGCATCAATCTGCGCTTGCAGACTAGCCTCTACTGCCTCTTTGTCTACGCCATTTGCCCATACCCAACCCAGTACAGTTTCTTCTGTCAGGTCAGCGTAGGGGGTTGTAGGCGTTCCATCAGCCCATGAACTTGTTGCGTATGTAGATGCGGAGTAATCCCCATCTACTACGCTTGCAGTCCAATGTGCGGTAGTAACAAACCCATTAGAGGTTTGGCGGTCTAGTTGTGCGATTGTCCAAGTAGTAGCCATTATTTGCTCTCCAAAGCCACAATTCGGGCGGTTAGTGCGGTGATTGTTGCGGCTTGTGTGTCTATCAATGCTTTAGTCTCTTGCAATGCCGCTGTTAGTGTTGCTACTAGGAATGAAACATCAATTCCCTGTGGCTTAATATCACCATTTTCGTCTACTGCGTCTTTTTCTCCAGTAACGCAATCTGGTACTACTGCTTGTAATTCATGGGCAATAAAACCTTGTCCATCAGAGCCATTTGATTTCCATTTATAAGTTACAGGTTTAAGTTGCGCTACTGTAGCCAAAGCACCTGTCATAGGTGCAATGTTTTCTTTTAACCGATAGTCAGATGATGTGTTAAAAGAAGTAGTAGTTCCATTAGTACCAATACTTCCTGTAACGGTACTGTTATAGTAAAAAAGCGTATAACTAGAACCAGTATTTGTTAAACGAATTGCTAAAGAATTTCCGCTACCAGAATCAATAGTGGTTTTGCAACTTCCGTAAACAGTTGTACCTCCCACCAGCAAGTTACCGCTAGAGTCGATACGCATACGCTCTGATGCGACTGTGTAAAAAGTAATATTCTGCGATGCTCCGTAAGCGCCCAAGCGTACTTCATCCGTAGCCTGTACACGGGCAAATGCACCGTAATAAGTGGCGTTGTCGCCCACCCTGACTGCGCCCTCGTTAGTACCAGATGCTACTGTCACCCGTGCAGTTGGCGAACTCGTCCCAATCCCCACATTTTGTGAAGTATCAATAGTTACTGCAGTAGTGCCAGCAGACTGCAAAGTTAGCGCAGTAGCAGATGCAGATGAAAGTGAACTGATAACTGGTGTAGTTAGAGTTTTGTTTGTCAGAGTGTCAGTTGTTGCTCTACCCACCAAGGTATCTGTGGATGTTGGTAGAGTCAGAGTACCAGTATTAGAGATTGTGCTGATTACAGGAGCAGTCAGAGTCTTGTTAGTCAAGGTATCTGTTGTTGCCTTACCAACCAAAGTGTCGGTAGCCGCAGGAAGTGTGATGGTGGTTGTACCAGCCACCGCAGTTGCTTGCAATGTGGTTGTCCCCGAAGTCGAGCCAGAGAGGTCAATCGCATTGGGTTTTAGGGTTACTGTCGTTGCCATATTTTTCCTTTATGGTGTTCCTTCTATGATTTTACGCCCAGTTTCCTACCGAGATAACTGTATTTGTTCCTACAGGGTAACATTTAAACCAAGTATTTACGCCAATGACTGCGGCACTAGCCGTTGTCAACTGAATACTTGGAATGATTGTGCCAGCCCCATTGATTCTAAAAATACCCTTGACTATTGCAGATGCCGCAGTTCCGACTGCCGCAGTAACAATGTTTCCAGTTGCACCAGCCGTTGATTGCCAAGTTGTACCAGCATTTGCACCAGTTTGTTGATTGGTGTTATCCAATCCAAAAGCGTGCCATGCCGCAGATGTAAATGTTGCCGTTCCTGCCCCAACAATGGAAAACCCCATGTTTCCCGATGTCGTACTCATTGCGCTTACGTTAATGGACATTTCAAAAAAGTAAGAGGTTGATGCACCTACTGTTAACGCACCACTTGTTAAACCGCCTGTACCACCGCTAAATATTGCTTGCAACGCTGTGTTGCTAGTCATTGTTTTTGTGCCTGTTCTAGCAACAAAATGTTCAATAACAGAAACCGCACGATTGCTTGCTATTGGAGTCGCATAAAACGCAGTTCCGTCATATTCCCATGCACCAGCCGCAGGGGTTGTCAAATTTGTGCCTGTTACAAAATCTAGTGGTGCAACTGTCGTAGTTCCTGCGCTTAAATTAACAGTAGAAAAATTGCCTGTATTGGGTGCTGTTCCACCAATAATAGGAGGGCTAGATAGGTCTAATGTGCCACCAAGTGTTAAATTTCCACTTGATGTAACTGTGCCTGTGAGCGTAATTCCGTTTACTGTGCCTGTACCGCCTACGGAAGTAACTGTTCCACTACCTTTGTTGTTAAAAGTTGTCCAGTCAGTAGAAGTTAAATAGCCATTTACTGAGGTTGTTGCGGCTGGCATACTGATCGCAGGAGTTGCACCTCCACTTGACACTACTGGGGCAGTTCCCGTTACCGATGTAACTGTTCCTTGAAACTGGTCAGCAGAGGAAATGGTGAAATTTGGATAAGTACCCGTGATGGTTGTTGTACCCCCTTGGGTCAACGCAACTGTTTGGTCNGGCGCAGTATTGGTGATATTTAGCGTACCCGATGTAGTAATCGGACTTCCTGTGATACTTATCCCAGTCCCTGCGGTAGCGGCAACGCTTGTAACTGTTCCAGAACCGCCGCCCCCCGCTACCGTGACTGTTACATCATCCCCTGATGTCGTTGCCGTAACACCTGAACCAACAAAATTTAAACTTTTAACACCACTTGTGATGCTTGTGCCTTCGTCTAGGATAGCCACCGCCCCATTGGTGGACATTGTGCTGATAACTTTGATCTTTTCAGCAATGTCAGGGGCAACTACCTCGCCAACATTTAACTCTTTCCCTGATGACAGACTAATAACCAAAGAACCATCAAAGTCAATCTTGGCATCCGTTACAGAAACGCCATCTTCACCAACTTTTCCTTCTTTACCAGTTGACCCGTCTTTTCCATCACGCCCATTTTTGCCATCTTTACCATCACGCCCAGAATTNCCTTTTTCGCCTTGTAAACCNCGATCTCCCTGTTCGCCTTTGAGTTTTTTGACTGTATNAACTTGGTCNGTTAACTTAGGTAACTCTTTATCNAGAAGAATAGCAATAGCAGAAACCTTGGCTTCTATCGAAATATCAGACAGAATGACTTTTTTAAGGTTCATTATTGACCAATAATGCTCTTTAGAAACTCATTATCTTTTTGGCTTTGCTTTTGTTTGTCCATCATCTGCATTTCAACAATCTTTGCTTTGTTTTTAATATCAGACTCTTTGAGCATCAAATCAGCAATTTTGACCCGT
>JGI25910J50241_10000840_pt1 | contig 10694 bp, 8 predicted proteins | sample LauGreSBDMM110SN_3_FD_50241 | JGI IMG/M metagenome (IMG submission 50241) | reverse complement strand
TTTTACAGTAAAGGTACCGGTATGAAAATCGGCTGCTTTAGAGCCAATAAAGTCTACCCTGCTTTTATCTGACTGAACAGCTAAAGTAAGGGGCGCTTTCGGGTTTTTTGGGGCAACAAATGCTAAAGAACTCACTAAAAAAGCGGCTCCTAATAGCAAAAAGGATGTTTTTTTCATCATTGTATTGAATTTTAAGTGTTTATGCGATTAATTAAGGTAAAATTAAGGGTTTTAATGTAAAGCCGTTTCGCTTATCTTCGCAAAAATTTTTTGTATGAATCTTCATGAGTACCAAGCTAAAGAACTTCTTAAAAAGTACAACGTTCCAGTACAGGAAGGTGTAGCGGTAGAAACAGTAGACGCGGCAGCTGCGGCTTATGCCACTTTAAAGGCCCAAACCGGCAATAATTTTGCGGTAATTAAAGCCCAAATCCACGCAGGCGGTAGAGGCAAGGGTAAGGTGGTAGGAAATGAGCAGCGTGGTGTAGCAGTTGCTAAAAGCGAAGATGATGTAAAAACAATTGCGGGTAATTTACTCGGAGGCACCCTAGTTACCATTCAAACTGGTGCTGCCGGAAAACTCGTTAATAAAATATTAATTGCACAGGACGTTTATTATCCTGGTCCTAACGAAGTAAAAGAATTTTACTTGTCTATCTTATTAGACCGTTCAAAAGGTATGAACGTGGTGATGTATAGTACCGAAGGTGGTATGGATATTGAAGAAGTAGCGCACAACACACCAGAAAAAATATTTAAAGAGTGGGTGCACCCAGGTGGTGGACTTCAGGGTTTTCAAGCACGTAAAATTGCTTTTAACTTAGGCCTATCTGGTGATGCTTTTAAAAACTGTGTAAAGTTTGTAACCAACCTTTACAATGCATACGTAAATCTAGATTGCGGAATGCTCGAAATCAATCCATTGTTTAAAACATCGGATGAAAAAATCATTGCGGTGGATTGTAAAATGAATATCGACGATAACGCACTAATGCGCCACGCCGATTTACTAGCTATGCGCGATGTATCTGAAGAAGATCCTACCGAAGTAGAAGCAGGCGAGTTTAACCTAAACTTTGTGAAACTAGACGGTAACGTAGGTTGTATGGTAAACGGTGCCGGACTTGCAATGGCTACCATGGATATGATTAAGTTAAGTGGTGGTGAGCCAGCTAACTTTTTAGACGTAGGTGGTACTGCGAATGCGCAAACAGTAGAAGCAGGTTTTAGAATTATCATGAAAGATCCAAATGTAAAGGCTATTTTAATTAACATCTTTGGCGGTATCGTTCGTTGTGACCGTGTTGCTGCTGGTGTTATTGAAGCCTTTAACAAATTAGGCAATATCAATATTCCGATCATCGTGCGTTTACAAGGAACCAACGCAGTAGAAGCTAAAAAATTAATTGATGAGAGTGGACTTAAAGTTCAATCGGCCATTCAGTTAAGCGAAGCCGCAGACCTTGTTAAAAAAGCAGTTGCTTAATAATTTTTCAGCCCTACATTTAAATTTNACGGGCTTCAAATTATCNTCTAATGATTTTAAAAAAGGCGTCGATATTCGACCCCTTTTTTATTGTGATTGTACAATGGGTTTTACTTCTGTAAGCGCGCTAAAAGTATATCGGAGTCCGGTTTTAACCTCAACGCATTCGTAACGTTTGCGGCGCAGTGGCCCTTTACAAAACACCCGGCCATTGTCTGTTACAAATAGTGAACCCTCTGTAATACCTGCTATCATTGAATATCCGGGCTTTTGCTTTTCGTTGTACCCGCGAAGTAACATTAATAATTCGGTTTCACCGCCTGCTGTAGCTGCAGGATTTAAAATAGATTTTTGAAGTGCTTTATCTATATCGGGCGGAAAAATTTGTTGCGCCACAAAATGTTGCAATAGCTGCCCGTAACAAAATTTCCATTCTTTACCATGCGCTTCTACACGGTTACTAAATTTTTCGAAAGTCAATAAATGTGCAAGCTCGTGTAAAAACGTAATGAGAAATTCGTACTTATTTAAATTACCATTGATACTAATGCGATGGTTGGCGCCCCTACCCGGATGACGGTAATCACCAAGTACCGATTTACGCTGTTTGGTAATGGTTAAATGCACCCGGTACTCATGCAAATACGCAAGCACTTGCTCAAAACTTTTGTCTGGCAAAAAACCAGCCAAGGCCTGCATCGGATGCTCGTTAATGGGCATTATTTTTTAACGTTCAATTTTAAAAAGAGCCTAATTTCAAGCCAGGTATATAGTGGATAGAGCGCAAATCCGGCATACACAGAGCGAGGACTAATGCCAGCGCCTGACATTTTAATATAGGAGACAATTATAACAGCAAGTCCAATTAAACGAAATCCCATAAAGGCCATGACGGTTCGTACAAGTACATTGGGGTTTGGATCTTTAGCAGCACTAATAAGTGATAATAATCCTACAAGGGTAAGTGCAAAGAGTAATAAATTAGCAGACATGATAACGGTAGGTACAAATTTATAGTTGATTAGCGCCTGCTCCCCAAAGAGTACGGCTGCATTTACAAACATGAATAGCGCAATTATCGGGTATAGCAGTTTTACTTTTTGAAACATCGTTTATTTTTTTGTGTCTGATTTATTATCGGTGTCTTTACTGGCGCCGTTTTTATGATCGGTGTCTTTGATCACTTTTACAATCATTCCAATGCCTACAAGGAGCGGAAGTATCCAGATAAATATGGGGGTTTGAGAAAAAAATTTGAGATCCAGCCATTTGCCGCCGAAGGCGGCAAATGCAAACGCCACCAAAAGTTGCGTTGCTACACTAGCATATTGCAAAAAAGAATTTTGATTTTGTTGAGGCATTGTATAATTTAAACTTGCAAATTATTAATCTTGAATTACTTCTGCCTTTGGAATATTTAGCGGAACAGTATCTAATTGCATCCCTTTATCAGTTCCTTCCATCACTTTTTTAATACTATTAAAATATTGTTCGTTGTAACGAATCACTTGCTCCAATGAATCGGTCCTGATTTTTAAATTTTGAAGCGCCGCACGACCTTCGCGGGTGCCATATCCAGGGATATAATATTTGAGCGGCGTAAATGCAATAAAAACAATTGTGATACCTATTAAAAATACAAAGAGTGAACTAAGACCAATATAAACACTGGTTCGAGACAGTTTAAGCGTAACCACTTCCTCAAAAGTATCGTCATCCATTACGACCAACCGGTAATGCGTTCCAAGGCGTGTGGGCTCATTTTTAGTAGGTATCGGGTCCATATTGTTAAATAAGCATAAAGGTAGCCCTTAAACTTGTTTTATTACGCCCTCAAAACAGAAATAAATGTATTTTTAAGGACTATTTTTAAGATTCATGAAAACCTATGTACTGGTATTTATTTTGATGGTTGGCCTGGCAAACGAACTAGTTGCCCAACCCTATACGGGCATAAGTTTGCAAAAAAATAAACCTTACACCGAACGCCTACTCCCTGCCGAAAAAACAGGTGAGAAAGGTTTCAGGTTACCTAAAAGAATTTTTAACAATACGGTTACGAGGTATAATTATGTTTTTAATGCAACCATGCGGCTAGATGGGATTATTGAAAGGGCTACCGAAAAGCAAATTGAAAATTATGCCGAGCTACTTCCCTTTTATCCATATAGTTTAGAAATCACTGCCAAAGACGAAATCGATACCATCATATACAAATGTACGGCTGGTATTTTATTACATGATTTAAGAAGTGATTGGGTAGATAATTTGTACATCATTTTAGGAAAAGCATATTTACACCGTCAAGATTATGATTCTGCCCTTGGTGTTTTTAAGTATGTTAATTATGCGTTTGCACCAAAAGATGAAGGCGCTGATATTCCCATTGGAAGTAATATCAGTAATGCAAATGGCGTATTTACAATTTCGACAAATGAAAAAAGAAATATCTGGAAAAAGATAACGACAACCCTTCCAAGCAGAAACGAGAGTTTTTTGTGGATGATAAGAACCTATCTGGAGCAAAATAAACAGTCGGAGGCTGCCGGTTTAATGGCTTTGTTAAGAACAGATAAAATTTTCCCTGCCAGACTTATTCCAGCACTCGATGAATTGGCAGCCTACAGTAATTACAAAGGGGAACGGTACGAACAAGCGGCTATTTTTTTAGCCAAAACAATTCCCTTTGCAGAAAGCAGAAAAGAAAAATCAAGAAAGGCGTACCTAACAGCACAACTATTTGAAAAAAGCGGACTGCATATTCTTGCCAAACAATACTATGAGAAAGCCATTGATGTAGCGCAGGACCCATACTTAGAAATATACGCCAACGTTGCATTAAACAGGCTGAGCCTTACTACAGGAGCAGACAGTAAAGCACTCTTAGTAATGGCTAAAAGAGATAAATACGAAGCCTATAAAGACGTTATTTATTTTGCAGCAGCCTCAATAGAACTTTCAAAAAATAATTATGACCTTACCCAAACCTATCTACTAGAGAGCATTAAAAATAGTGGCGATAATGAATTGCAAAAACAAAAATCATTTGTGCTACTTGGTGATATCAACTATGATCAAAAAAAATACGGTGCTGCTTATAAATATTATGACAGCCTAAACGTACAAAATTTAGAGCCCGTTCAAAAAGAAAAAATTGAAACTAGAAAACCGGCCCTACAACTCATTAATGCCAATTTAACAATTATAGAACTAGAAGACAGCTTACAAAAAATTGCAGCGCTACCGGAAATTGAACGTACCGTTTTTTTGAGAAAATTATACAAACAATTACGCAAAGAAAAAGATGATATTGGAACAGATAAAATAATCGACCCTAATGCTGGCGGTAATTTTGATTTATTTAGTAGCGGCGCCAACACCGATTTTTATTTTTTAAATAAGGCCCAAAGGTCTAGTGGATTCACAACGTTTAAAACAAGCTGGGGTAACAGACAAAATCTAGACAACTGGAGAAGACAAGCAGCACTAGATGCGGCCATTGGAACCAGTAATGCAAATGTAACTGCTGCCACTTCAGATGTTGCAAGTAAAGATAGTAGCAGCGCTATTAGTTTTGACGCTTTAGCTGAATCTATTCCTACAGGACCTAAACAACTAGAAGCCTCCAACGAAAAATGGGCAAAGGCACTACTTGACAATGCTCAAATTTTTCAGTTAACCTTATCAGATTATCCTTCTGCTATTGACGCTTACAGTTTTTATACAAGTAAATTTGCAACCAATACTTCACTCGACATTGTATACCACAACTTAGCCCTTTGCTACCGTGTTATAGGCAATCAAAATAAAGCAGATTCAGTACAAAAACTTTTTCAAGTAAAATTCCCGAGCAGTAAACTGTTGGCAAAAAAAGAACCCGCGATTAACAATACCACAACTACCGATCTCAGCTACAATATTATTTATGAATATTTTAGTAAAGGAGAATATGAAAAAGCACTCGCTTTAAAAGAGGAAGTAACCAGCAAATATGGTAAAGATATTTGGGCGCCGCAGTTTTTATTTATGGAAGCTACCCTCCTTATGAAAAACAAAGAAGATAGTGCTGCTACCCTAAAATTAAATAAAATTACAGCCGAATACCCAGGTACTGCTATTGCTAAAAAAGCGGCAGAAGTACTTGAGGTATTAAAGCAGAGAGAAAAAATAGAAAAAGAAATTAATAAACAGCCTGCTAAAAAAGAAGAAGGCCAATTATATTAAACGTATTACTATGGAAATGTCAAAACCTGTTCGTGTCTTTTGGCGCATCTTTTTTTGGAGCCTAGGTGGCCTTGGTATCTTTTTACTGATGATCAATTTTGGTTGGCTGGGAAGCATGCCATCTATCGATGATATTGAAAACCCAACCGCATCACTTGCGAGTCAAGTATACGCACAGGACGGTACCCTCATGGGAAAGTTTTATTTAGAAGACCGCATTAATGTACAATACAAAGATATCAGCAAGCATGTTGTAAATGCCCTTGTTGCCACAGAAGACGAACGTTTTTATGACCACAAAGGTATTGACCCACGCTCATTAGGTAGGGCCTTATTTTTTTTAGGAAGTGAAGGAGGTGCTAGCACCATTACCATGCAAACGGCAAAAAATTTATTTACCAATAACTGGAGTACGAGTAATATTTTTTTAAGAATGATTCAAAAAATTAAAGAATCACTCATTGCCATAAAGCTTGAAAGAAATTTTACCAAAGAAGAAATTATTACACTCTATTTAAATACGGTTGCATTTGGCGATAACGTTTTTGGTATTAGAAACGCTGCTAAAACATTTTTTCAAAAAGAGCCAGACCGCTTAAATGTACAAGAGTCGGCGGTGCTTATTGGTATGTTAAAAGGCAGTACCCTTTACAACCCCCGTCGTAATCCAAAATTAGCACTTGATAGACGCAACACGGTACTTAGCCAAATGGTGCGTAACAATTATTTGCCAGAAGCAGAAGCTACAAAATTAAAACTAACTCCTATCGAGCTCAATTATAAAAAGCTAGATGAGTCGGCGGGTTTAGGACCTTATTTTAGAATGATACTTGGTGAAGAATTAAAAAAATGGTGTAAAGAAAACACCAAACAAAATGGCGACAACTATAACCTGTTTCGTGACGGCTTAAAAATTTATACCACCATCAATCCACGCATGCAACAGTATGCCGAGGAAGCAGTGGGCAAGCATATGAACTATTTGCAAAAAATATTTAACACACAAGCCAACATCAAAGATGGTAGCATCTGGAAAGGNTANGAAAATGTGTTGCAAAATTCGATGAAACAATCGGACCGTTGGCGCAATTTGCAAAATGAAGGACTCGAGGAAGAAGAAATTAAAAAAACATTTTCAGAAAAAGTAAACATGCGCATTTTTGCATGGAATGATAAACGTGAAAAAGATACGGTGATGACACCGTATGATTCTATCAAATACCACCGCCAAATGTTACAGGCTGGCTTTATGGTGATGGATCCTTTAACCGGCGAAGTAAAAGCATGGGTAGGTGGCATCGGATTCAAAAGCTTTAAATACGACCACGTTAATATTAATACCAAAAGACAAGTGGGCTCTACCATGAAGCCCCTACTCTATAGTTTGGCCATTGAAGAAGCTGGCTTTACACCCAACACAACGGTGTATGATCAACAACAAAGTTTTGGCAGTTATGGACTCGTTCCTGCTACAGGTAAATCATGTACCGGCCAATCTATGCCAATGGCAGCAGCACTTGCGCAATCACGCAACTGCGCCTCTGCCTATATTTTAAAACAACTAGACACCGAAGGAAATAATAGTGCAAAGAGAATGGTTGAATTTTTAAAGCGCGCCGATATCAGCGCTAAAATTGATCCATACCCATCTATTGCACTCGGTGCTTGTGAAATTTCATTGTTTGAAATGATGCAGAGCTATAGCATGTTTCCAGGCAAAGGCTTTAATGTAAAACCAATGTACATTACGCGTATAGAAGATAGAAATGGAAATGTGCTTGCTACATTTACACCAAAAAGAAAAGAAGTTATTAGTGAAGTAACAGCTTACTCTGTTGCTAAAATGATGGAAGGTGTGATGCGTGCAGGAACAGGACGGGGTATGTGGAGTTATGTTCCTGACATGGCCATTGCAGGAAAAACAGGAACCACCAACGAAAATAGTGATGGTTGGTTTATTGGTTATACCCCTCAACTTATTGCAGGTGGCTGGGTTGGTGCCGATGACCGTTTTATACATTTCAATAAAGAAAGTGCCTGGGGTCAAGGTGGTAGAGCNGTATTACCAATNTGGGGTTACTTTTTTGGAAAAGCCGCTGCAGATGCCAANTGNGGTATAGATACCAAACTTACATTTAGCAAACCTGATATGGTTGAAAATGAAATCATGTTGGATTACTTAAATAATACGGCACCGGTATTAGGTGCAGAAAGTGAGGACATGGGAACAGGCGCAGCTGGTGATTATGAAATTCCAATAGATATTAAAGCAGAAGACATTGCACCAGAGTCGCAAAAACCTACCGATCCTAAAAAACAAACAACGCCGCAACCTGCTGTGGTAACAAAACCAATAGATAAGCCACAAGACAAACCCCAAGATAAACCGGGGGACAAACCAAAAGCAGTGCTTCCAAAAAAAGGCGGGAACTAAATAATGGAGTTAAATTAAAGCGCTTTATTTACAAAATTAAAATTGAGCGACAATTGATGAAACATATTGCGTTGGTAAAAACCAGTGGCGTAATTAATATGTAATTTTTGCATGATTACCCCTACACCAAACGTTACACCATTTAATCCATTGGTGATATTGTATCCATTTAAAGATTGGCGCCTAAGCACATTGTAACCTAGGTTGCAATTAATATTTTCAGCGAGTGTTAGTTGCGCACCCAATACTACATGCGACATCATCTTATCAAACGTTGAATAGTTTTTCCCAAATTCAGAAACAATAAAACTAGTATCTGACCCGAGTAAATTAAAGCGTTGTAATTGTTGTAGCGTGAGTGAAAATTGTATCGGGGCATCCGCTAATTTTTTAGAGATTCCTGCATTAATTTCAAAAGGAAGTTCTTCTTTTACAGCGCCCGCATAAGCGTTTAATTGCATACCCATATTACTAACCACCATTCCAGCTTGGATACCAGATGCTTCATCAAAATAAGTAATTGATGCATCTAGGGCAAGTGCAGAAGAGCGGAACTGCCCATAATTAGAATGAATAAATTTTGCTGCTGCACCCAGCCACCATTTTTGGTTGTATTGTTTACTAGTCCCAAGCTGCACCGCAAAATCGGAAGGGCGGTACATACCTAGTAAATTACCAGCAGCATCTGTTTGATCGATACTGCCATAATTTAAATACTGAACGCCCAGTCCAAGTGTTTGGGCACCTAACTGGTACCCTGCCATAGCAGTATACTGGTTGATGCCTGCGAGTAAACTAGCAAATGAAGTGGCCACTTGACCATGATGCCCAGGCCTCAATAATGATGGATTTGAAAAACCCGCTGCAACATTGTTTCCAATGAGTGAAACATTTGAACCCCCAATGGCTGCTACCTCTGCAGTAGCCGGATTTTTTATAAAACTAAAAACAGGATTGCCTCCCTGCGTTTGCGCAAAACCTTGCAGCACTCCAAGCCATAAAAAAAAAAAGAGTAAACGGGCGCGCATAAATCAGGTGTAATTTTAATAATTAAACAAGCGCAAGGTCTACAACCTGCTGCATTGTTTTTACATAATGAAAAGTTACCCCTTTAATAAATGCCTTGTCAATTTCGTTGACATCTTTTTCATTTTGGGCACACATAATTATTTCTTTTAAACCAGATCGTTTAGCCGCTAATACTTTTTCTTTAATGCCCCCTACTGGAAGCACTTGGCCGCGCAGGGTAATTTCACCAGTCATGGCTAAATAAGGCTTTACTTTTCTACCGGTAAATGCAGAGGTTAAAGAAGTAAGCATAGTAATACCCGCGCTAGGACCATCCTTTGGCGTAGCACCTTCTGGCACGTGCACGTGAATATTCTTTGTAGCAAATACCGCTGGATCGATACCGTATTTTTTTGCGTTGGCTTGCAAATAACTTAACGCAGTGGTAGCACTTTCCTTCATCACATTACCCAAATTACCAGTAAGCTTTATTTCACCTTTGCCATCACTCAAAATGGTTTCTATAAATAAAATATCACCACCCACATAGGTCCAGGCAAGACCCACAGCCACACCTGGCATATTGGCCAGCTTATATATTTCGTTGCTATAACGCGCTTGTCCCAGTATTTTTTCGATGTCTGGCGCCGTTAAGGTTGTTTTAACCTTGTTTTTAGTCGCATATTCTTTGGCCTGAAAACGCATTACAGAAGCCAGCTGACGATCAAGTTCACGCACGCCACTTTCTCTGGTATAGTTTTCAATGATTTTTTCAAGGACCTTATCGGCAATTTTAAAATTCACCTTTTCGAGGCCATGGGCTTCCTTTTGCTTTGGTACGAGGTGCTTTTTAGCAATTTCCACTTTCTCTTCTACAGCGTAGCCACTGAGGTCAATAATTTCTAGACGGTCCCTTAATGCTGGCTGAATATTTTGAATATTGTTAGCCGTCGCAATAAATAAGACCTTACTCAAATCATATTCTAATTCTAGATAATTGTCGTAAAAATTACTGTTTTGCTCCGGATCTAACACTTCTAGTAATGCCGATGAAGGATCGCCACGGTGGTCGGCACCTATTTTATCGATCTCATCCAGAATCATCACCGGATTAGAAGACTTGCATTTTCTAATATTTTGAAGAATACGGCCCGGCATCGCCCCAATATAGGTTTTGCGGTGACCCCTAATTTCACTTTCGTCGTGCAAACCACCCAGGCTCAAGCGTACATATTTACGTCCAATGGCATGTGCAATGGACTTACCAAGTGAGGTTTTACCAATACCTGGAGGGCCTAAAAAGCATAAAATGGGGCTTTTCATGTCGCCTTTTAGCTTTAAAACCGCCAAATATTCTAGTATACGACTTTTTATTTTAGACATGCCATAATGATCAAGGTCTAGTACCTTTTTGGCATTTTTAAGGTCATAATTATCGGAGGTATAACTGTCCCATGGAAGGTCCAGCATTAAATCGAGGTGATTGTACACCACCGAATAATCGGGGGTGGTTGGGTGCATACGCTCCAGTTTAGCCACCCC
>JGI25910J50241_10000839_pt1 | contig 10696 bp, 15 predicted proteins | sample LauGreSBDMM110SN_3_FD_50241 | JGI IMG/M metagenome (IMG submission 50241) | reverse complement strand
TGAAGTCTGTGGATCGGGTTGCATTGGTTAGATGTTTTCCTCCAAAGCCCTCTGATCTTCAGGGGTTATTTCCTGGAGAAGATGCTGCAGAACTTGCAAAACGATTCAAACATGATGTTCGTCGGATCCTGCAGTTTCTACAGTATGGTTCGTCGGATTCGCTCCCACAAGCCACGCGGCCAACCGATTGCTCGCCGGAGGTGTCGTGTATCCTCGCGCAGAAGCTGTGGGTGCAGACGGACCTGTTTCGCGAATGTCGTGACGACAATTCGGGCATTGGACACTCTGCGTGAACCACTCGGAGATGCACTCGGTATGAAAACGGTGCCCACAGTGCGTGAGACGAGTATGGGCAGGAGTAAGTGCGTCCTGGCAGATGGCACAATTGTTAGCTCCTGCATCGGCAACATTGGCTGTCTCCGTGGCCGAAGCAATCTGAGCTGCAGACGGGTGAACAACAACCGGGTCATTCCATCCGACAGGAAATGTCAGTGGAATGGTCGCAGTATATTGCACCGTCCGATTGCTCCGGATTGCATTCATGCGAAGGATGCTCATGACGGATGCATTGTTCCGCTGATGAGTTTCCATGATTCTCCCACGGTGTTCAGGTAAAAAACGAAGAGTCTGATAGAACTGCCGATCCGTCTCCATAAGACTGTGAAGCACATCTAGCGTAGTGATTTGACCGTCGCTCTCCATTGGGTTCTTTACGAGTTATACACGAAAGCCCCTTCGCGACGCGCGACGGCGACTGCGTGTGTGCCTGCGTCCTCCCATCTTTTTTGTCAGCTCCCCGTCGCCATACTGCTTTCCGTTGACAACGTATCCATAATCGTTGTAGACTTTCACCTCGCTAATTGTTCCTTCTCCGACGAGAAATTGCGGAATCCCCTGTTGCAGATCACTCTGGCTTCCGGTCCAGTCGGGATTGTTAGCGCGAACAGTCACTGTTTCTCCGACTCTGAACTTTGCCCCCGAGGGTTTTAAGGGTGCCGCCGCCGCCTTGGCCTTTGCCAGTAGCGCTGGGTCCATTCCGGCCGGTAAGTCAAAGCTCATTTATATATGGATGAAGATCTTTACCTCCGGAAGAAGGTGGCAATGCTGGGCTGGCCAGTAAACCGAGGGGACTTCAGAAACATAATGGATTCAAGATGGGTTGCCTTCTTGTCCAAGACCGCAAGCGTGGCTTCTTCTTCGTCGCCCTTGTGCTTGACAAGCATCTCCTCGTGGATTATCCGATACGACTTTCGGGGCGGAAGATACCCATCAAGCTCCTCAATGCACAGCGCAAAGAGCTGAGCCACGGGGTTCTGAATTTGATTTGTAACGTAGAAGTTGACATCCGGTTTGAGCTTGTGGGCTCGCACATAATCCACGTGCTCAATCCGATCTCCCTGCTTGACCTTGTCCTTGTTTTCCGCCACATAGACGAACTGAACCCGATCGCCTACCTTGGGCGCCGTACCTGGATCACGAGATTCCATGCGGTCTGCTAGAACACGGTGGGCGGGAAGTGTGGCACGGCCCTCGTAGTTCTTTTCCATGGCTGCATAATCATCGCGCAGTGACTTGCTGAGAATGAACTTCTCAAGGGGCAGCTTGTTCTCTAGGATCTTGATCAGCATGTCCTTGACAAACCACTGTGCCTTCTGAATGTCTCGCTCTAGCAGAAGAATGTCCAGCGCGCCTCCAAAGACGTCCTTGACAATCGGCGCATTGTCTCGTCGCTTCAGAACCACGCCCATGGTCATTCGCTTAGACTTTGCGGGGTTCGGGTCCTCTTCATACTTCATTCCAACGTATCGCTTGCGACAGAAGAGGATGAATGGATAGAACGTTTTCTCGTATGCGATTTTGTAGGGCCGGCGCATTTGCTTCGAGATGGAGACACCACAGTCAATCCCCATTCGGATGGACTCGGAAACACTCTTGGTGGGGAACTTGACGAAGATAGAGTCTGTGTCTCCGTAGACCACATCGCCTCCGAACTCGGTTTCGGCGACGNTTCGGGCGAATTGCAGAGCTCGGCGCCCAGCAGCGGTGGTACAGGCGGCAACGTAGACGTTGCGAATGGGGGAGGTTCGTGCACCCGATTGCCCGTAAACAGAGTTTGCAACGACCTTGTAAGCAAGCTGAAGACCGTTGAACACAGATCTCTGAGACTCGTCATACTGTAGATCCTCCATCTTCTGTTTGAATTCCTTTCGCTTCTTCAACAGAATCTCAAGCGTCTTGGGCAGAACACCTTGCGTCATTGGATTGTCATTCGGCTGAACGAAGGTACACACTGTCTTGCCTCCTTCCTCCTTGTTGTCGTAGTCAATCTCTTCAAACACATAGCCCTTTGCTTCCAGTGCTTGAATCTCGTCCTTCTGTAGTCCGCACCGCTGAACCGTGAAACCCTCGTCATCCACCATTCGTGTGGCCACCCACGTATCCGGAGACAGATTGTAGGCAATCATGTTCGTTGGATACAGAGAGTTGAAATCCAAGACCGAGACCGGCTGATCTAGATACATTCCAATCTTGGGTGGAAGCACAATGGCACCCTCGTATCCAATCCCTTCTCCGCCAACCGCCTCTTGAGTCTGAATGATCTGATCACGCTGCGATGCGTAGTATACAACGGCCGAGAAGATCTTGATTCCCTGACCCCGAGTCAAGACAAACTGCATNGGGACCTTGCAGACATCCGCCATACCACGAGCATTGACAATCGTATCTAGTTTGCCCATNAGTGTCGCCACTAGGTCGCAGTCCTGAATACAGTACCGAGCCACGCGGGCTCGGCCCTCAGGTCCACCGCGCCGATGAAGCTCAAACATCTCCTGCGGAGACACGTCGTCTTTGGAGAAGGACCACTCTAGGTGCTTCATTTGCTCAGGAGTGAACTCTGCAAAGAGGTCCCGATCACAGCGAATCCGAAATCCCTTGGAGGTGAGATCCCACACTTCAAATTTTTCCCCATCGTACACCGGGTCGTTCGTATTGCCAACCAATTCAAACCGAACGTAATTCCCGATACGCAGACCTCGGGTGCTCTTGGTTGTCACAAATTTATCCGCGTACGAGATGACCTTGTCCCGGAGGAATGTAAAGGCGACATTGTCCAGCTTGAAGTTGTCCAAGTTGTGCTCTCGGCGCATATTCAGCAGAAGATCAATCCCTAGCCGACCCCGCAGAGTAAAGTAGCGTAGGTCAAACTTCCCTGCTGCCAACTCGGTCTTTTGTGTGGCGAACTTCTTGTCCCCCCAGTTGGACTCCACTGTCTTCACACGCGAAATCTCAAACTCCTCCCGAATGCCGAGCCTGTCAATCCGCCCCTCAATGTAGGCGTCATCAAAACCAAAGATGTTGTAGCCACACAGAATATCGGGATTACGAGTGCGAATCTCCTCCGCAAACTGAAGGAGCATGTCCGCTTCCGTGTCACAGGACACGAACTCAACCGAGCCGTCCCCCGAGTCGGCCACTTCACCCAACACAAAGACCACTCGTGCTGTCGGCGTGATCATGTCCGTTGACCGGCGATACGAGACGCCGATCTGAATAATCGGGTCCTTGGATGCAACCGGAAACTGATTGGACTCACCCGCCGGACACATTTCCAAGTCATACGAGGCNACAAGAAGAGGAATGTTTGCATCGCATGTCTCCACGTTCGTGTAGTGACAGGTGTAGAAGGCATCCACATAATACAGCCGCTCTCCATCCTCGCTCTCGGGAATGTCCATCTCCGAGGCCTTGCTGCACTTCAAGGGCGACGCAGGACCCAGATGCTTCTCGTGAAAGAAGCGCAGAAACGGAGGCAGATTGCTTTCGTACTGAACACCCTTAAGCACAGACTTGCCAGCCTTGAAGGAGGCCAGCGTCTCAAACTCCACCTTCCATACATTCGCATGCTTGATGTCATTGAAGCCAGCCATCGTATCATACTTCTTGACCTGCGTGGCAACAGGATAGGGGTTTTCGGTGATGTTCTTGCTCAACTTGAACGCGTGGACCTCCTTGCCCCTGTCGGGACCAAACTTCTGCACCCACTTCTTGTTGGATGCCTCGTAGACGGCGAAGATGTCAGGCTTCTCCGATGTGAAGAAGTAGGGCCGAAACCCAGTCAGTCGCACGCAGACAACTTTCTTGTCTTCGCAGCGCCCAAAGACATCAATGACGTAGGTTCCGTGTACATCGTGCTCATGCCAATCAATAGGTTGGAGGATCATTTCGGGCTATTGTTCTTTACCTTGGAGTCTCTCTGTCCGTTTTTTCTGTGCGACAAGGTAAGAGATGTTCTCCACAAATCACATTGACTGGTTCAACGCCCCCACGCGCATCCGCTCGGATGAGTATGACCAAGCTGCAAAGTCGGTTGGAAACACATCGACACTGACCCGTCAGACCACGGGCATGGAGTCTGCATGCTCCGACACACTGAACCCTGCGGCGGCTATGGCGGATCAGCCCGGCTTCATTGCTAGCGGCGGCTTTGGTCAGCCCGGAGGTGGCTGTGCGGTGGATGCCAACACGGAGCTCAAGTGGGGTATTCCGGGAGCATGGCGGCAAAAGGGCAAGCACGAGCTTTGGGCCCGTCCGTTTGCCACCACGCCTGATATGGGTGGTGGAAACCCGACGGCAGTGGACGATGAGTCTCATCTGATTCACTCGGCCATGATTCGCAATCGCAAGGAGGCAACGACCGTCATGGACACTGCAATTCCTAACTATTACCAGCCGCTTATTGACATCAAGCAGTCCGAGTATTCTAATCCTACAAATTGGATCTACGACTGGACCCGCGGTGGAGACGCGACGCGCCTGGTTCAGAAAAAACGTGATGATGTGTCATAATAATGAGACTTGTATTCTTTGCTGGACGGATGCCCGACTTGTGCGGCGCATTTCTTCATGATATTGATCTTGCGATTGAACTGGAAAAGAGAGGACATGACGTTGTCTTCATGTCTCTTGAAGTTCCAAAGGTAGGTGTTAACGGCGGACTCTACAGAGGATTCAAGTATATGCATTTCTCAGCTGGGAGCAAGTACTTGGATGTCAGCGAAGGGTGGATCTGTCCTCATGCTCCCGCGCTTCCGGATGTGCGTAAACTGAATGCCCGTGGATACAATCGCCCTATCATCGCTACGTGCCACTACGATGGAAACTACTTGGCCATTGTTCGGAACAATCCGGGCCGCAGGGTTCAGTGGGTTGAGATGATGATGTTCATCAATTCGATTATGGAGCCGAACTACAGGAAGAACGTAGATCCTTGGCCTCCGAATGTGATGCGCACGGCGACCGTTCGTCCTCTGATGCACGAGAACAAGATCCGAATTGATGAAGAGTTCCAAGGAGACTGTATTACCCTCGTCAATGCAAATCAAAACAAGGGAGTTACTCAATTTATTGCCATGGCTCGTCGCATGCCGGATCGCAAGTTTTTAGGTGTCATGCCGTATTATGGCGAACTCAGGGTTCCCGCGGCCCCCGACAATATTGAATGGGTTCCATTTGATGACGACATTCGGACCATTCTCAAACGAACTCGGATTCTTGTGATGCCGAGTTACTATGAGAGTTTTGGGCGTATTGCGGTTGAGGCAATGTACAACGGCATCCCCGTGCTCTATTCGAAACCCCTCCCAAATCCCAAGCAACCAAGTGGGACTACAGAGGGGCTTCATGCATGGATTTCTCCTGTAGGTGTTTCGTGTGAGCGAGAGAACATTGACGAGTGGATGTCTGCAATCACCACCTTAGATGACCAAGACGTCTACGCGATGCGTTCGTTGATGTCTCGGGAACATATTACTAAGATGAACCTCTTTACTGAAGGGGCTCGGATTGCTGGGTTGGTTGAACAGTTTGTACGGGATTACCCAGTGAAGATTCAGACACCTCTTCAGCAGCAGATAGCGGCAGAATCACAGATGCCTCAGCAGACGGCAACGCGGATTGTTGAGCCAATGGGGCGGATAGGATTTTCGAGTGGGCGACTGAGGCTACAGCGTTAACTCTGTCCTGCAACCACCGTCCGCGCGCACACAGCGCAATCTGTTCGGGATCCATACCCGTGTCCACCTTGGGCTTGGCAGGAATATACTTGTTCCCTGAAATCTCTGGGTTTGCAGGGATAAGTGCAGCAATGGCATCAATCACGCTTTCGTTCATCAACAATGCGCGATTTGCTTCCTCGCGGGTGCATCCTGTCATATGTTGAACCATGCTGACGTCGTCCATCTTTTTCTTGATTACTTGTAATACCTGAAGATGCGTTTTATTGAAGATCTGTGCCCACCCGCTCTGCTCTATGCGATTTTCTTAGTGATTCAACTTGGGTTTGATGCGTCTCTGGGAATGTGGGCGACTTTCTTGATCAAGCTGGTCGTCGGCGTTGCGGTTGTTCTGGTGCTTGATATGTTCTGCGGAATTGGTCTTGGAGTTGTGTCTTGGTTCTTGGTGGCGGCCCCATTCATCATTACATCGCTGGCCACCGCGATTGCAATGTCCTCCGACTTTGATACGATTGTGATCGGGCAGGTTACGAAGGAAGGGTTCCTAGCAGACAAAAAAATGGAACTCGTTCCGGCTGATTCAAATGAGATAAGCTAAAATGACGTCCGCCTTCTTCTTTATCGTTCGCCTCTATTCTGCACTCTGCACACTCGTCAACTGGCTCTTCGGACCTGTGCCCAAGGATCACGAAATCAATTATCATGTCCTCTCTGATGACTACGATGTGGATGACCTAATCCATATGGATCGTGTCCCCGAGGATTCCATCTACATTGAAGAGTGGATCAAGACTGGCCGCAAGCGCTGTGTGCTCTTCTACGAGGGAGAGGCGATCACGCGCGATACATTCGATCCTTTTGAGGACGAGCCGTATGTTCCTTGGATTTGGATCGGAGACAAGAAGACGGAGGTTGACCTTACGCATGCCATGCAGAAGTACATGGCGGTTGGCAACGTCATTCGCCTTGACCTCATTCTCCACATGATTCAGGTCCACTACGACACGGAGATTATGTACATCGATGCTCGGACATTGGAGGAGGTAAAGTTTCCGGCATCGGGAGTAAGGATCGTCGCTGCAAATGGCAACAAGAATACCCTTGCCGCCTAAGCCGTTCAAAGTTGCTGAGCGATACATTCAACTTCAAGCAAAGTGTGCGCCCGCCTCGTGGATGGAGACCGCCCGAATGATAGGTGATATGATTCTTGTGCCAATCATACTTCTCTTTTTCATTGCTATGGGGACCGCTGACCCGCTCACAGTTGCCATGAACGGTATGAAAGCATACCAAGCATGGGAAGAGTACGTCGAGTACACACGCCTTCGNTTTGAAGTTCAGGCTATGCTCTTGCATTGCAAATCAGTTGGAGGGCCGTTCATTGTTACAAACGATCCCAAATATATGCCTTATGTACTTGCGGATGCCGTCTATCGGACGTCGCAAAGCTCCTTGCCCTAGCGGGTTCCCGTCGGGATGGCAAAGGCGCCGCCGACAGGAGGATTGGACTCGTATCCACCAAAGTCTGCCAGTCCACGAGATCCCGACCCCGTGAAGCTGTATCCAACACCCGAAACCGACCCGCCACCCCGCATCGTGCGACGGCGACTGCGACGGCTCTTTCCCTTCCGAGACCGACGGCGGTGACGACCACCCTCTATTTCACCTCTCGGCGGGACCGCGACCATATTCGGAGGCGCCTTAGTTCCACTACAGTGTCCGAGGGGATCGCCGTTCGCGTCCTTGGGATTTGCAATTTCTTCTTCACCAATGCCAAGAAGACCATTGCCGGCATCTGTAAGCGTGTATCCATATAGAGCGACAGTCCACGTGCGATCTTCCGCTACACACTGTTGTTCCGGAAAAAGCTTTTTCCCGTCATCGTTAACGATGTCTCCCACGACCGGAGGAGCATCAACATTAGCACCACCTCGGCGGCGGCGACGACGACCACCCGTGGGCGTATACGGCGCACCGCCGACGACCGACGTCAAGTTCGGGACATACGAAAGGGCACCCACAGCAATCGGGGCACCTACGCCATACCCATTGCCTCCACGCATTTTACGAGAACGGCGACCACCACCCATCTTTGAGCAACTCATTTACTCTACAGACGGAAGATAAACGCCGATCGTCCCAGGAACTCCATCGTACTGTTCAACTCCTCGAACATGCGTGCCTACAGGGGCGTCTGCAATTGGCATCAAGGCTACAAGGTCGGGAAAATGAAAGAGCTCTAGCAGCTCGGCGATCTTTGCCTGTCGCTCAGCAAACGCCAGTGTCTCGTGAATACGAGTTCCGTTCAAGACCAAGACATCATATACGATATAGCTCTTGGGCGCCAGTCGAACGACTCGAAAAATGGTATCACAACAGAGTCTCTCATCCATGACCAAAGCCAGAGACTCTGGACGCTCTCCTTTTGCATTTGTAAAGTATGCATGGGCACTACCATTTACATCATGCGTCAGGTAAATCCATCCAGGTGTTCCGCTATACTGAGGCACCTGACATGGGTCCGAGATTGGGGATCCCTTCCTTGCTAGAGGAGACAGCCGATAGAAGGCTTTCATACGTTGGAACATTTGTAGGGAGAGTTACTTCCTTCTCCTTGGGCGCTTCGCTGAAAGCGGGCTGAGAGGTGCGAGCCGGACCCGGATCACGCGTATCTACAGGAGGAGGCAGCTTTGTTGTCACCAGCGGAACCTCGGGTGCCACGGGCGGTTCTTCAAAGCGTACCGTCGGGACGGGTGCAGCAACAGGGATCGGAACCGGAGCCGCCACCGGAGCCGGAGGATACATTGTCTTGACCACGTAGAAGACAGCGATGTGAATGAGTGCAATCATTATCAGCGTAGATGTTCCTACGGAAAGGATGCTCCAGACGTCCATTTACATACTGGAGACCTTTTCTAAGCATAGAACAAACCGCAATGTCCGAGACTACACAAACAGCTACCGTGGAGGAAGTGAAGCCCGTCCTTGTTCCGGAGCCGGTGGTGGCGGCAGTGGCTAGCGCGGTGACGTCNGTNATCCCCGATACGCTCAAGGGGGATGTGGAGAAGATTGTCAAGGATGTTCTCAAGACAGCCATCAAGGAGCTGCTTGATGAACTCAGGAAGTCGCCCCTTGGAAAGCTGGACAAGGATGGAGACGGTGTCATCTCTGTTGCGGAAGTCAAGGAGGTCGTGACGGAGCAGGCTCAGAAGCTCGGCTGTGCCCCGTCTTGCACGATNTCCTGAAAGAACCACGTATCTGTTCCAACNGTCTCCTTCCACACTCGCGGNGATGCAGAATACAGNGTAAGCGTTACGGTNTCGGTGTGATAAACCCGTGAAAACACATCCGCTTCATGCGGACGACTAAAAAAAGAATAGGTTCCATCTTGGTTCACCTGAATAACTTCCAGTGTTTTTTCATATTCGTTATACTTACCAAAGCCGGTATATAAATACCGGGTTTCGTAGGTTAGACCCTTCTGTGTAGCGTAGGCTGCAGGGACGTCAGACTGAATCGTAATCTTCATTACTATACTGGCACGGTGTTTGCGAAAACCAAAGAGGTCAGCAAATCATTGCTGGCAATAGTATCGTTCATCTTCTTCGTGACATCCACAAGCGCAGTGTGGAGAACGCTCCACTTCTCAGGGTCGTTCATATACTTGGTCGTTCGCGTGCGGCCATCCGGAAAGGATTCCACCAACTCCGACTCGGATGCGCCCGACAGATCCATATAGACACGGAGCTGAATTTCGTCGTACATTGGAACCGCCGGCCACCAACGAGTTCGGGCCTTGGAATCCACGATGCGATTGTGCTCCTTCACATATCCATCTGTGCGCCCCACTAGCTTGAACGATCCATAGTCCTTGCGGAAGGTCATTGTGTTTCGGTCGGCAACAACAACATCCTTCTCTTTCTCATACGTATCCAAGATAGCGGCCTCGTTGTTCGTCCCGCGCTGACGCTGAACTGCGCCCCGCACCTCTCCGACCAGCATAGAGCGGATCTCGGGCTTGAGCTCCGAATGACGAAGATCAAGGACCATTCGGGCCTGGGTCTCCACATCCGCTAGCGTATCACCAATGTCCGTGAGACCCACACAGGCACGAACCCCTGCTCCGACAATGTCCCGTACCGCCGATGTACGAAGAATAGTATCCTTGAGCTTTGACACAGCGACGCGGCCCTCCTTGGCCTCAATATCCGCAATGCGATACTTTGTAGTGAGGTTCTTGGAAAGAAGATCATACATGACCTCGTGAGGAGGCTGGTATGCGTGCAGACCGATGAGACCGGCGACCTTGGATGCGGAGATTTCGGGAGTGTAGGGCAGCATTTTAAGGTAGACTGCCTGCGAAAAATTGGTTCCATTTTGACTACGCAAAGCTCTTTTGCATACGGACAATGGCATCAATCCAGCCCGGCATTCCCTGTAGAACGTTAGAGACAGCAAGAGTGTTGCCCGCAACAACCGTTGCGTCAAACGTGGTTCCTTCACAGACAATCAGAACTGCAGCGATGAGCAAGTGCTGTTTGGACTTTGCATCGGTTGGGCTCCACCGCAGACAATACATTTTGTAGAGGACATCAATGACGGGTCGGGCGGTTGCTTGGGTCTGCTTGCGGATCGCGTCCCAAAAGATCCAAACGGGGTGAGCTCCGTGGGGCTCGGAGACA
>JGI25910J50241_10000836_pt1 | contig 10715 bp, 9 predicted proteins | sample LauGreSBDMM110SN_3_FD_50241 | JGI IMG/M metagenome (IMG submission 50241) | reverse complement strand
CGGCCAATAGTACGCAGCCCGCAGCCAGCAATCGGCAGCGTGCCAGCATCACGGAGTAGCGCTCGGGGCTGGTGTGGATGTCCACGCCGGCGGTGGCTTAACATTTTCAAATTCAACCCACGTTAACTCAGCCGGCTTGACAATCACGGTTTCGCTGCGCGTGGTCTTGCCATTGCTTATAGCCACTACATAAGTGCCGGGCGGCAGGTCGTTCAGCGCAAAGTTTTCGCCCATCAGCTCATCCGGGTTTAGGTTGCCCGCGGTATACGTGGTGAGGTATGTGTTGATGGTCCGGTCGCGTTTTGGATAGTCCAATACTTTTGAACGCACGGTGATGCCAGCGAGTGGCACGGCCTGGCCGCTGCTGTCTGAGACGCGGCCTGCGAGGCTGCCCCAGCGCGGGTAGGGCTGCAGCCAAAGTTCCGGGTTGCGCGTGGAGTCGTAGTCGTTGTAGCCCACGCGCACTTCAAAGTGCAGATGCGTACCGCCGCGTGCAATGCCGGTGCCGCCGACTGTGCCGAGCTGTGCGCCCGCCTCCACCCAATCGCCACGCCGCACTGTAATTGTGGCGAGGTGGCCATACAACACATAAACCGGCTGGTAAAGGTAGGCTTGATGCAATTGCACGACGACAACATTGCCGTAGAAGCTTGTGGTCGGCCCGAGCTGGTCGGCACGATCATTGTCCGCAAAGACTACAGCACCGCGCCCGGCAGCCAGCACCAGTGTGCCCTGCGGATTTTCAAAATCGATGCCGTGATGCGGGCGCAGCGTACCGCCGCGTGTGCTGCCATAGCGGTAAGTGGCGGCCGGGTAATCTACCGCGCCAGGCGGCAGCGGACGCACCAGCCAGGCGTGTGCGGCTGGTGCCAGCCCGGCAGGAAAAATAGCTTGCGGTGTAACACTGGCGCCGGGCACGCGGCTCGGAAACAGCGTGGGTGTGTTGCTGGGTGTAAAGGTTGCGGTTGGCGTGGGTGTGGCACTAGCCGTTGCGGTGGCAGTGCGTGTGGCAGTGGGCGTACGCGAAGCGGTTGCGCTGGCGGTTGGCGTGCGCGTTGGCGGTGTGGTTGCACTGGCAGTCGGCGTGCTGCTGGCTGTGGCCGTGGCGCTTGGTTCGGGCGTCAGGCTGGCGGTGGGCGTGTGTGTGGCTGTGCTTGTTCCGGTGGCAATGGTGATGGCCGGCGGGCGCAAGGTGGCGCTGGCCGCTTGCGCTGCTACCGGGATGGCCGGTGTGCATGCCGCGCTAGCGGTTAGCAGCAGGAGCAGGGCGCGCAGCAGGGCGGCTGAAGCATCGTTGCGTTTGTGCAAACTAGTTTCCGGTTGCAGCTGAAGGCAGCTGATTGCAGCGCGGGGAACAGGAGCCCGAGTGCGGCGAACCGCGAGTATACCTCAGCCGTTTAGGCACTTTGTGGTGGCAGTGATTGAATCCAGCGGGTAGAATCACGCTGCATGCCCCTTCCAAATCCGCAGCGCATTGCACGCGGCTGCGTTCCGTTTGCCCGCCAGAAGTTTCCGCCGCAGCCTGTTGTGTGGGCGCTGTTGCTGATGTTGCTGGCCACGCTTGCATGTTCGCGGCCCACCGCTGCTGGCGCAAGCCTGGTGCGGGTTACGCAAATGGGCGGTGCTGGCATTAGCGGTGGAGCTACTCCGGGCGTGCCTCTGCTGCAGGGTGGGGCGTTTGTTTCGGCTGGCAAACTTACGCCAACTCCCGACCCCACGCGCACCTTCCAAGTTGCGGTGCCGGGCAGCAAGCCCCAAGAGTCTGCTGCAAAAATTATTCCAGACTCGGAACTCGTCTATAGCCCCAGCACAATTGGTTTTGATGTTGCGGGAACCGTAAATCAGTTTGGCGGATATCTTTCAACTTTTTCAGAGACAGACCGGCAGGGTACGCTGCGCAGTGGCGCAGAAGTAGTGGAGATTGTCGCGCAGCGCTACTCGGTGAATCCGCGCCTGCTGCTCGCGCTGCTTGAATACCAGAGCGGCTGGGTGCGCAGTGCCAACCCGGCGCAGGCATCGCTCACGTTTCCCATGGGCATGGAGCGCGGCGGGAAAGAAGGTTTGCTGCGCCAGTTGAACTGGGCCGCCGACCAGCTGAACCGCGGGTTCTACGGCTGGCTGGGCGGCAGCTTGCAAGCCGTTTCGCTTGCTGATGGCAGCAGCCAGCCAATCGAGCCCGGCATGAATGCCGGCACAGTTGGCCTGCAGCTGTTCTTTGGCGAGCTGCTTGACGAGCGGGCGTGGCAGGCCACGCTGCTCCCGCCTGGGTTCGCACGCACCTATCGCGAAATGTTTGGCGACCCGTTTGCCAGCGCATTTGACCCGCTGGTGCCCGCCAACTTGCAGCAGCCGCCGCTAACTTGGATGTGGGACACGCGCGAGACGTGGTACTTCACCGGCGGCCCGCACGGCGGGTGGGATGCCGGCAGTGCGTGGGCGGCCGTGGACTTTGCGCCGCCCAACGAACAGCAGGGCTGCGCGATTGCGCAGGCATGGGTGACGGCCGGCGCTGCTGGCGTTATTGTGCGCGCTGAGGACGGGGCAGTGACACAGGATTTGGATGGCGATGGCTTTGAGCAAACGGGCTGGACATTGCTTTACATGCACATGGACAGTGATGGGCGCGTGGCAGCCGGACAGGTGCTGCCGGCGGGCGGGCGCATCGGGCACCCCTCTTGCGAGGGCGGCTACAGCAACGCCTCGCACCTGCATTTTGCGCGGCGCTACAATGGCGTGTGGATTGCTGCCGATAACTTCACTGCGCCGCTTAATCTGGCGGGTTGGACCGCGCGTGCCGCAGCGCGTGAGTACGATGGCTGGCTGGTAAAAGGCGATCGCCAGCTGGAGGCGTGGGATGGTTATCAGGATATCAATGCGCTAACAATGCTGCAGAACTGATTTGGACAGCGGTTATTCATTTATGCGTTCTTTCGTGAAGCGGGTGCCTGCACAAGTAATTGTGTGGCAAAATCAACCGGGCTTGCTGGATTGGGCAGGCATTTACAATGACTCAAATTGACGGCTACAAAATTGAACCGGGGGTAAACCTCACCGGTGCCAACCTGCGTCAGGTGAATTTGGAAGGCGCAGATTTGCGCGAGGCAATTCTTTGCCTTGCCAATCTTTATGGCGCAAACCTGGCGCGTGCAAATCTCACGGGCGCCGACCTTGGCCAGTGCCGCCTGGCAACTGCGTCGCTGGTGGAGGCCCGCCTGGAGCGCGCTAACTTGTGGCGCTGTGTGCTGCGCGAAGCGGATTTGCAGCAGGCGGTGCTGCGCAAGGCTGCGTTGCGTCAGGCAGACCTGAGTGGTGCCAATCTATCCGGCTGCGATCTCACCGAAGCAAACTTGCAGCAGTCAGATTTGCAGGGAGCAAACCTGACGGGTGCGCTGCTATCCCATTGCAATCTGCAGCATGCGGATTTGCGCTCCGCGCAGCTTGCACAGGCAGATCTGCGCTTTGTGGATTTGAGCGGCGCCCAGCTGTTGGATGCAGACCTTGAAGGTGCAAACTTAACGGGTGCCAAAATCAGCGAAGCGCAGCTGGCCGTGGTCAAGAACCGCCATACCATTGTCATGCCGGACAGTTTGGAAGGCGACGATGGTTTTGCGGCCGCGAATTTTGATGATGGTCATGATGCTCCGTTTGGCATCCACGCTGCCGATCGCCACACGGACCATAATGCAGCAGTTGATGCCGAACTTATAGTGGAAGTAGACGCTGATGCTGATGCCGATGCCGATTCCGAACCAGCAGCGCCGTACCAGCCCGCGGCGCAAGCCGACGCACATGCAGCCGAGCCCATGGATGCAGATCCGGAGCCTGAACCGGAAATCTCTTGATCCCCTCCTCTGGCGCCGAGCGCGCGGGTTATGTGCAGGCCATGTTTGGCCGCATCGCCCGGCGCTACGACATCATGAACCGCCTGATGACATTTGGGCAGGACTTGTATTGGCGCCGCCTGCTCCTGCAAAAAATAGCGCTCCAACAGAATGGGCGCATGCTTGATCTTGGCACCGGCACCGGTGATATCGCGGGTGCAGCGCTGGCCAGCGGAAAAACTGCGCTTTGTGTTGGCGCAGATTTTGCGCTGGAGATGATGCAAGTGGGGCGCTTGCGCGCAGCCAAGCGCAACGTGCGCTGGACGGGCTCGGATGCGCTGCGCCTGCCATTTGCCGGCGGGACATTTGATGCAGTCACTTCTGGATTCTTGCTGCGCAATGTGATTGATATTGACGTGGCGCTGGCTGAGCAGCACCGCGTGCTGCGCGCGGGCGGGCGGGTTGCCTGCCTGGACACAACTCCGCCGCCGGACAATTGGCTGCGGCCGCTGATCCTGCTGCACTTCCGCCTCATCATTCCGCTGCTGGGCTGGCTGGTAACCGGGCANGCGGCGGCTTACGCTTATCTCCCCAGNACCACCGAAAAATTTTTGCAACCGGAGGCGCTGCAGCAAAAGTTTGCNCAAGCCGGCTTCCGGAATGTTGGTTATCAAANGCTGATGCTGGGCACGATTGCANTGCACTGGGCGGAAAAGTGAGTGATCCCGGCCCGCGCGCAATGCTGCGCGGTGAGCCTTCTTATGTGTGGCGGGCGGGGCAGCAGCGCCGGCTGCAGCTAATACTGGCGCACACGCCGGCACTGCGCGGCCGAATGGTGCTGGTTGATGGCTGCGGCGTGGGCACGTACGTGCAAAAGCTGCGCGAACAGGGCGCAGTGGTGCACGGCCTTGATATTGAGTTTGCGCGCGTGCAGCATCCGGTGGCAGCGCTTCCGGCACTGGTGTGCGGTGCGTGCGAAGCGCTGCCCTATCCGTCCGGCAGCTTTGATGTCGTGCTTTCGCATGAAGTGCTTGAGCACGTGCAGGATGACCGCCAAGCCATGCGTGAGCTGGTGCGGGTGCTGCGCCCGGGCGGGCGCGCCGTCATTTTTGCGCCAAACCGCTGGTATCCGTTTGAGACGCATGGTGTGCACTGGCGCGGCCGCTACCGTTTTGGCAATGCCCCGCTGGTGAACTATTTGCCGGACGTGCTGCGCAACAAACTTGCGGGGCATGTGCGCGCATATACCGCGCGTGCGCTGCGCGCGCTGCAGCTGCAGCTGCCCGTCACTGTTGTGGCGCACACGCTGATCTTTGGCGGCTACGACAATCTGGTTGCGCGCTGGGGCGCTGCGGGTTCTGCGCTGCGCTCCGCACTGCAGGCACTGGAGCACACGCCGCTGCGTGCGTTTGGCCTTTCGCACTTTATGGTGCTCAAAAAAACTGAATAGGTTACTCCGCAACGCTGCGCAGGAACTCCGCTGCGGCATGGGCAGCGCTGATGTTGCCGGCCAGCACATCCGCCTCGTAACGCGCCGACCACGCCGGCCACAAGGACCGGGCAAGGCGCCACTCCGTATGCAGCACGGCAGTCAGTGCACCAGAGTCATGCAGGTAGCCCGTGGTTTCATAATCTCTTTGCGTTTGAGCCCGGTCGTAGGGCACGCGCACAATTTGTGCGCTCCAACTTCCGCCGCCGGCAAACGGCTGCCGCCAAGTTAGCTGCGCGTAGGCTGCGCGCTGATCGCCGTCAAAAGGCGAGCCCACCGAGCCTGAGTTGATGATCAGCGTCGCATCCAAAGTGCGCATCCACGCCCAGTGGGTGTGCGCCGTGCAAAACACGCGCGGCAGCGGCTCAATTTGTTTGCGGATTGTTGCGTTTGTCGCCGAGCGGTGCAAGCCATCGCGGTTGCCGGCCATGGAGGCATGCACAAAATGCAGCCCGCCGCCCGCGGCATCCTGCATGTGCGTGAATGCGGGCAGCGCTTGCAGTGCGCCAATCTGGCCGGGCAGCTGCTGGCTGGTCCACAGTGCAGACCGTTGCAGCTCAAGCTGCGCACCGGATTGCGGCGCGTCCGGCAGGGTCATTTTGATCACAAAATCTTCGTGGTTGCCGCGCAGCAGCTGCCATCCATTTGTGCGCTGCCGTTCCGCCAGCAGTTGCCAGCAAGCCAGCGGGCTGGGCCCGCGGTTCACAATATCGCCGTTCACCACCACAGCATCCGGCCGCCACGCATCCACATCTGCCAGCACACTCTGCAATGCGGGCAGCACACCATGAATATCGGACAGCACTGCGATTTTCATTGCGCTCATTATAAGTGTGGGCATGTTAAAATCTAGAGCATGAGCACAGTAATTGGGCTTGTGCGCAAGCGCAGTGCGCAGCGGATGGCTGCACATTCAGGTGTGCGGCGCAGCGTGCGCGTTGTATTTGCCGCAGTGCTGGCTGTTCTGGCGGGCATGGTGATCCTTGTGCTGGCGGCGGCGATTGCGGTTTCGCAGCTGTACGCCAGCTACGCGCAGGAACTGCCGAGTGCCGCCAGGCTCAGCAGCGCTTTTCAGTCATCGAACAACGAGTTTTTTCTTACCACCCAGTTGTACGACCGCACCGGCAAACATTTGCTCTACAAAGTGATTGACCCGCGCGCNGGAGACCGGCAGTGGCTCAACATTGAATGGATCCCGCCGGAATTGCAGCAGGCTACGATNGCGATTGAAGACCGCAGCTTTNTGACAAATCCCGGTTACGATATTTTTGGAATCTTGCGCGCGCTGCGGGAAAATTTACGCCGGCCACAATGCATTCTGCAGCCGGAAACATGTGTTGGCGCCATTCAAGGTGGCAGCACCATCACGCAGCAGCTGGTAAAAAATGTAATCCTGTCGCCCAACGCTCTGGCCGAATCCAGCTACAAACGCAAGTTTCGCGAGCTGCTGATTGCCGCCGAGGCTGCCAACCGTTTTAGCAAGTCGCAGATTTTGGAGTGGTACCTCAACACGAACTTCTACGGCAATTTGGCATACGGCGTGGATGCCGCCGCGCGCGTGTATTTTGGCAAGTCCGCTGTGGGTCTGAACCTGGCGGAGAGCGCGCTGCTCGCTGCCATCCCGCAGTATCCCGGGCTCAATCCAATTGATGCGCCAGCCGACGCCAAGCGCCGGCAAGAGCGCGTGCTAAAGGCGATGGTGGAGCAGGGGGATATTTCTGCCGCCGAAGCTGAGCAGGCTGCGGCGGAGGATGTGCTTGCCAAGGTGCATTCCACCGAGCGCCGCACCAGCCTGATTGCACCGCACTATGTGTTGTTCGCGCTCTCGCAACTTGTGGAGCAGCTGGGGCAGGCGCTGGTGTACCGCGGCGGCCTCACGGTGCGCACGGCATTGGATTTGGACCTTCAGGACCAGGTGGAGTGCGTTGCGCGCACACATTTGGACCGGCTGAACGGCGGTGATGCGCTGGGCGTGCATGCCGCGCGCGCCGGCAATTGCGATGCTGCCGCGCTGCTGCCGCCACTGCGCGCAGCCGATGCGGGTGTTGACCACAAAGCCACCAACACTGCGGTGACCGTGCTGGACCCGCGCAGCGGCCAATTGCTTGCCATGGTCGGCTCCTACGATTACTGGCGCGATGAAATTGACGGGCGCTTCAATGTGGCGGTGGATGGATTGCGCCAGCCCGGATCGGCATTCAAGCCGTTCACATATCTAACGGCATTTTCGCAGGGCTACACGCCGGCCACGATGGTGCTGGATGTGCGCACAGCGTTCGACACCGGCGGCGTGCCATACGTGCCGGACAACTACGATCGCAAATTTCACGGCCCGCAAAGTTTGCGCTCCGCGCTTGCCAACTCCTATAACATTCCCGCCGTGCAGGTGATGAGCTGGGTAGGCGTGCAAAATGTGGTGCGCGCTGCGCATCTGCTGGGCATCAACACCCTGCAAGCGGAGCAGGCGGGCGCTGGTCTGGCGCTCACACTCGGCGGCGGAGAGGTGACGTTGCTGGACATGACCTATGCCTACGGCGTGCTCGCCAACAACGGCACGATGGCGGGCTACCGCGTGCCGCCCGCGCAGCAGCGCGCCGGCTTTCGCACGCTTGATCCAATCACCATCCTGCGCATTGAGGATCGCGCCGGCAATCTTGTGCAAGCATGCGGTGCGGACGGCGCATCCGCTTGTGACTTTACGCAGCCGCAGCAACAGCCCGTGCTCAGCCCCGAGCTCGCCTATCTGATCACGGATGTACTCTCCGACGAACAGGCACGCGTGCCGGCCTTCGGCACGGGCAACGCGCTGGAGATTGGCCGCCCCGCAGCTGCCAAGACCGGCACCACCAATAATTATGTGGATGGATGGACGATTGGTTACACGCCGCAGCTGGCGGTGGGCGTGTGGGTTGGCAACTCAGACAATTCCCCCATGGATAAAACTTCCGGCCTGATGGGGGCGGCTGCCATCTGGAACGCGGTGATGCGCCATGCAGTGCGCGTGCTGCAGTTGCAGGCTATTGGCTGGGACTCGCCGCCCGGCATCGTGCCCCTGCGCGTGTGCTTCCCATCCGGCTTGCTCCCTACTGATGATTGCAAAACAATGGTGCGCGAGATTTTTGTGCAAGGCACGCAGCCCACCACGCCGGACAACGTCTGGCAAAAATTTCGGGTGAACCGCGATTCCGGGCGGCTGGCCACAGTGCAAACTCCGGCCGAGTTGGTTGAGGAGCGCGTCTACCAAATTTTGCCGGCAGAGGCGGCGGACTGGATTGAGGCCATGGGCATGGCGCAGCCCCCGCGCGAGTTTGACACGCTGCCCGCAGCGCCGGACGAAGCCCCCAAGGTGCAGCTAACCGCGCCGGGCGCCTTCACCTATGTGCGCCAGATTGTGCCGCTGGTCGGCACTACTCAAATTGACGGCATGCAGCTGTGGCGGGTGCAGTTTGGTGCGGGGCTGAATCCGGAGACCTGGTCCACAGTGGGCGGTGACCGCACCGACCCGGTGCGGCTGGGTGAGTTGGAGCGCTGGGACACCACCGGGTTGAGCGGTCTTTACACTCTGCAGCTAATGGTGGTGCGTGGTGANCAGCAATTTGAAAACTCCACNGTGCAAGTTACAGTTGACAACCAGCCGCCGGAAGCCAGCCTAATNAACCCGGGGCAGGGCGAGGTGTTCAGCCTCAATGATGAGTCAATTATCATTGAGCCGCGCGTGCGTGACGATTTGTCGCTCGCGTTTGTCGAAATTTTGGTTGATGGAAAAAGTTTCGAGAAACTTACCGTGGCGCCATACACCACGCGTTGGCGCATGCGGGGTGCGGGCGCGCACACCATTGCCGTGCGCGCGGTGGATGCGGCCGGCAACGAAACCCGCAGCTCACCCGTTACCGTAACGCTGCGTTAGCGAAAGCCATCCGCGCCGTGCGGGCGCGGTCTCACGCCACGATATTCTCGATGAATAAATCTTGGGCGAGGTCTGCGCCCACAATGTGCTCTTGCCCGGCTGCTTGCAGGCGCACGGGCCCGCGCAGCGGAGCGCGCCCTTTGATCTCCAGTGCCACACCCGGCCGCAAGCCGAGTTCCCCCAGGTAGCGCAGGCGTTCCGGCGTGTGATTGCGGATGCGGCTCAGGTCGCCGCGTGTGCCCACTGGAAAATCGAGCAAGCTCTGGTCGTTCATTTCGGGCATGTGCCCGGCGCGGGTGGGGATGGGGTCACCGTGCGGGCAGCGTGTCGGGTAGCCGGATAGTGCGTCGGCGCGGTCCTCAAACGCTGTGTTGATCGCGCCTTCGAGTGAGTGCACCATGTCATGCACTTCGTCCCAAGTGAAGCCCATCACCTTGACCAGAAATGTCTCGATCAAGCGGTGGCGCCGGATGGCGCCGAGTGCCACTTGCCGGCCTTCCGCCGTGAGGTTTACGCCGCGGTACGGCTCACGCTCCAGAAAGCCTTCGCGCTCGAGGCGCTGCACCATCTTCACAACAGCCGGCGGCGAAACTTGCAGGCGCTCTGCCAGCGCGGAAACAATCACGGGTGCGGATTGTGGCTGCTCCAAGCGGAATATTTCGGCGAGATACTCGCGTCTTGTGTCAGTTAGAACGGCGCACGCCTGCATCCGGCGCGGAGCCGGGTCAGTTGATTTTTCCATCAATGTTTTTCATTNGGTANTATGTAANTGCAGAGTATATTATATTGCCTGCAAGGCTGCGGATGGCCGCAATTACCATGGTTAACTTTAGAGTTTCCAAATTGCAGATCGGTTGTTAACCGGCGAGCCTAGACTTGTGAATAGTGGTGCCGTAATGTGTGGCAAACCACGCAGGAGAACTTTTATCACAATGGACTGGAAGTATTTTAGAGCGATTNTTTTGGCTGGCGCGTTGCTGGCTGGATGCACACCGNATGGGGCGACGGCGCAGCCAGCGGCNGCAGTTGGCAGCGCGCCTCAAGCCGGGCAGGGGATTGGCGGGGAAGTAGTGCTGTATTCCGGCCGGGAAGAAAGTTTGGTGGCACCGCTGTTGGTGAAATTCACGACAGCAACTGGCTTAGCGGTCAAAGTGAAGTACGGTAGCACGGCTGAGTTGGCGGCAACGCTGCTCGAGGAGGGCAGCCGGTCCCCGGCCGATGTGTTCTGGGCGCAAGACCCCGGCGGGCTCGGTGCAGTTGCAGCTGCCAACATGCTAGCCGCGCTGCCGCAGTCAACGCTTGCTGCCGTTGGCGCTAACTTTCAGTCTCCGCGTGGCGACTGGGTGGGTGTCTCTGGCCGGGCGCGCGTGGTGGTGTACAACACCAACAAGGTGCAACCCGCTGATCTGCCGGCGGACATTTGGGGCTTCACGGAGCCGCAGTGGCGGGGGCGCATTGGGTGGGCGCCGGCCAATGGCTCTTTTCAAGTGATGGTGAC
>JGI25910J50241_10000826_pt1 | contig 10747 bp, 7 predicted proteins | sample LauGreSBDMM110SN_3_FD_50241 | JGI IMG/M metagenome (IMG submission 50241) | reverse complement strand
CCAAAATGTGATAACTGAACTGTCAAAAACATAAAACGGAAATTGAGGACTACCTACACTAGAAGCACTTGCAGTATATGTCCCAATCTGGATATTTAAAGGAGTAGCATTTGGTAATGTAATATTCCCCGTCAAATCTTGAAACCTAAAAGTACTCACATTACTAGTCAAATAGGGAACCGCCTGATAAATAATATTCCCCGAATAAGAATTAGGTAATTGTTTGACACTCCATGAAGAACCAAAATCCAAACTCTTTTTGACAGAACCAAATCCAAATTTATCATACATCAAAGCATATTGATATTGACCATCATATGACATAGTAATATCTTGAATAGACGAAGAGAGGTCAATAGCAATATTCCTTTCTGACCAACTAGACCCATAAGTTGAATTGAATGTTGATAGATCGTAATTAGTATTAACAAGAGAACCAATAAAACGAGATGAACCACTGACATCTAATAAAAGCGTCGGATTATTTCTACCGATACCGACATTACCTGAAATATTTGTGAAAATAGCATTGCCAAGAATAGAATTCCCAACGACAATATTTCCATAAACNGATGTATTTCCATAAACAAACGCATTTCCATAAAGATTTGTATTNCCATAAACGGAAAAAGTATTTCTAATCGCCAATTGNGTGCCAATAGTTTGAACACCCGAAATAGTATCAAAATTTTTCAACAAAATATTACTAATATCAAAATCGGGGCAAATATTAATAGAATAATCAGCATCACCATAAGGAGAAGAACCGTTATAAAAATGTCCCTTAGAAGTTTGATAGGCTTGAAAATCTAAATCAGGTTGAATAATAACTAATCCGCGACGAATATTATTAGAAATGTCTCTTAAATTCAATTCATTTATAGAAAAACGAACACGATTCTCAGGAGATAATTGAACAATATTAGTAGAAGCATCTTGAGTAGGTCCTCCAACCCTTCCAAAACTAGGCGTTTTAAAAACAAAACTTTGTAAATCTTGACCAACACGCATATATGCCCATACATTTTCACCCTCATTTATATGACCAGGAACACTAACACCAGAGTTATCATAAATATCAATACCAGCAGTGTAAGAAATAGCATTCCCAGTATTTTTATTCACTATTATTGCCGGATTATTTGTAGATGTTTCAGTTCTTGTGGTGGCTACTAATGTTCCTATAATGGTTATTTTATCGGTTGGACGACCTATTCTAATATCAACAACACCGGAAACAGAATCGGTAGGTGCTATAACAAAATTTGGGTTATTACCATTATAATATAACCCTCCATCAAGAATAATATTACCATGAGAATACAAAATTCCAGCAGTCAAATTATTATTAAAAGTTGAATTATTATTTACATTCAACGCCCCACCAATACCAACACCTCCAGATACAATCAAAGCACCTGAAGTAACATTAAGAGAAGGAGTAATAGAAGTAACCCTTATATTACCATTAAAAGACGCATCAGAGGTAAAATTAGAGAACCCTCTAACGTTCAAATTTCCACCAATACCAGCACCTCCAGAAACGATGAAAGCCCCAGAACTATAATTCGTAGAAGGAGTAATAGATGTAACTGAAACATTTCCAGACATAACATTATTCCCTAGAATACTAAGACCTCGTGAAATGATTACATTACCGCCAACATTTATATTACCACCCAAATGAATATTACCAGCAACACCGATTCCACCAGCAACTACTACGGAACCTGAAGAAATAGATGTAGAAGGAATATTAGAAAAATATGAAACACTACTAACCCCTATATTACCATTAAAAGAAGTATCAGAAATAAATTTTGAGAACCCACCAATATTCAAATTCCCAGCAACACCAACACCTCCAGAGACAATCAAAGCCCCAGTAGTGGGATTGATAGAAGTAGAAGTATTTACCATACGNGTAACAGAATTAATAACAGTATTTCCAGTAGAAGCACCAATAATAATAGAGGCAGCACCTCCTCCAAAACAAATGGTTTGAACATCTGAATTCAATAACTTAAAACTACTACTATTTGACAAAATACTTCCATTATCATTAATTTGAAGGTCACCTGAAAATCGCGAAGAGCCAGAAACATCAAATACAATATTATTTTTACGGTTTATAAAATTTGGTGAAAAAATACTGAATATTTGACTATTACCATAAATATTACCATAATAATTATAAGGAGTAATCGTATTCGTTATCATAATAGTATTTAAATCGGTCATAGTAACATTGCGAAAATTATTAGTTGTATTTAATAACCAATCAGCCTTACCGGAAGGATTGATTAAATTTTTAAAAATAGGACTCCATGATATCCCTTTATTACTAGTGACCCAAATATTCCCTTGAGAACCAACCGCAACAGCATTTGAAATATCTGAAATATAAATACTTTTAAAATCCACTCCCAAACCTCCATAACGAGTATTAAAGGAATTATCATACCAAGTAGAACCGCCATCAATGGTAGATGAAATAATATTTCCACCAACTGCTATAACAAAACTATTATCAAAGACATTTATTTCATTGTAAAAATAACTACTACTATATGAGCGGTTCCAAGTGAGAACCGGAGGTTGAACCTTCAAACTAGATGTAGTATATTTCACAATAGAATTACCACAAAGATAAATAGTGCTAGAATTAGCTCCAATAGATGAAATAATGTCAATAGGTGTAGGTATAATTTGTTTATTAAAAGTGAAAGGTCCAGGTATTGTAGGAGATTCAAATATGGCCATGGAAGAATCAAATGAAAAATATCCGACAACATTACCAGAAATAGTAGTACCTGTACGATTTATACAAATATTATTCAATGTAGGATTTCCAGATATACCAGTACTTAAATTTCTCCAAGTAGTTCCACTGTTAATACTATTTAATAAGGTATTCACTGAACCAGTGATAAATATATTATTTGTATCATATGCGGAAATACCAGTTAAAACCTCACCCTTTAAGACATCATTAAAAGGAAATATATCTTTATATCTCCAAGAAAATCCATTATCAGAACTAGTGATAAGACTTTGTCTAGGTTTAATAGGAGGAAAAATAGGTTCAATATCGGATAATACATCAATAGAACTACCTAAGGCTACAATAACACCTTGCATAGAACTAACCGAATATAATTCAAAAGGGGGGGTTGTAACAACTTCCCGAATATCGCCGTTGTCAATATGAATGGGTCCATTGATGTCAAGAACATATTGGTCAGTTCTCGGTTTAAATGTATTGATTCCTGTAGTTGTATAATATAGAGATGAAACTCCGGAAACAATCATTTGAGAAGGTATATAAGAGCCACTTGTATCTGTAAGTCCGATTGTAGTCATAGAACGATTCATATCACCGGCATAAACACCTCCACCTATTGCTCCCCCATTTTTTTGAGGTGTTCCAATATATATAAAAGTATTTGAATCACTAGAATCAGTAATAAAAGATGCGGCGGCACCGGTATAAGCAGTATTATTTTGATAAATATTTCCGAAAAAAACACTTTGACTAACATCATACACAGTAAGTATTTCATTATATGGATGTAAAAAATTNTCTGCAGTACCGATAGTAGTAGGAGCCGAAATATTCACATTTTTAGACACATCTATATTTAAATAGCCATCTGAAGCCAAAGAAATACTAGCATCCACCAAACCAGAACTAATCGGATGATCATTATATAGATGAATATAAGTGGAGGATGTCCCTGCCCCTAGAAGAACCCCCTTTCCAGAAGCATTTTGTGCCAAAATGTTCTCATTAATATTATTATAAGAATGAACAGANATNGCATTGATTAAAGATGTTGAAATATCAAATGCAGAATTAGGAGTCATAGTATTGAGTCCTAATGAATTCCCTGAACTATATAAAAAGGATTGACCTGAAAAATCAAGAACTCTACCAACAATAACGTCATTTTTAGAACGGAGACTACCCTCTACAATAATAGAACCATCTACATTAAAATCTTTGTTTAAAGTAACGTCACCTTCAAAAATAGAATCTGAATAAACAGTCAATGTATGAATTGAACCAGGATCACCAATTATAACATTTCCATATAACCCTACATCATTTTCAACCATTAATGAATCTTGAATATTCACATTACCATAAACCGTTAATTGACCACAAATATCAAAATTGCCTCTAAAAGCTTGTTTCATTGATAAATAATTAACATTAAGAGAATCAGCATTTATTTGACCAGAATTCTCAAATCTATTTATACCTCCATAAGTTTTCCATGAAGACATTATAATTAAGTATACAATTATAATGTATTTTATTTTTCATGGTAAATATCATACCTATTTCCCGAATCAAATATTCAAACACAACAAAAAGCATAAGATTCTTAGATAGAGTGTAAAACAACAATCTATCGGCATTCCTCATACACCATAGTGTATAAGTCTTTCTACTAAATATTGAATTCTTCATTACGGGGTGGCTCACTACCTCATCCTCCTTTATTACGTTTTCGTGTCTTAGATGGAGAACATAGAGAACCTTTACATTTTCCCTTTTTGACAAATGCCGAAATTTCTTTACTATGTGACAAAATAAGACGAATCATATCTTGATAAAAATCGCGAAATTGCGAAATATTCTTATGCATATCTTGAATGGAAAACCAGCGGATCTCTTGTTTTTCAAAAAATTTACTATTGTTGAGAACCTTTTTATCCATACGTTCCCATACAAATTTATGGTGATTTGTAAAATATATTGGAAGATTTGCGTCATAACCCATTACAAAAATATGAATATGATAGTCCCCATGAGTCAATGTATATATACCATTTGATAATAATCCCTTTATGGCATTAGAATCACCTAAAAATCCAGACAACTCTTCAGAACCTTCACGTAAAGCAGTATCCATAATAGACTCCCCCTTTTCTACACCACCACCAAAATCTGAAAATCCACGTGAAGAATCTTCCATTTCATTCTCTTTACCAAATAAAAAATACAACTTACCTTTATGAAATGCTACAGGAAGAATACTAGCAGCAACCATTATATATAATATAGTACATTTCCCTATAGGACAACTCCTCCAAACTATAGCCTAATTACTTTGATATCGGCTTTTGGTTCTGAACCTATATAGGGTTCTTCTAACCCTTTATAAGAACATTCAAAACGACTGAATATTTTTTCCGTTTTTAACTCTGCTATTGGACATGTCACCAAATTGGTGTCTAGTCCAACTAAAGAGTTAGATGATTCTACAACCAAAGGAATTTCTACAACCAAAGGAATTTGGTCATAAAAATCCTTCACAATCGGGTTCGCTTTAATACGTTTGGGTTGAAATGCTGAAAGATAAAGCCCCTCTAAGCTACGAATACGGGAAAGAGCAACATATGTTTGACCATATTCAAACACACTATTTCCTAAATCCATTTCTGCTATTGATAATGTGGCACCCTGTATTTTATGAATGGTTAATGCCCATGCTAGACATAATGGAATCTGTCCAACACCTATACATGGAAATTCTTCGGATTGGACCCAAACGGGATCAATGACCCTTTTAATACCATTTGTAAATAATACAATAGGAGCCCCACCTTCAATACCGATAAAATCCATAACAATTCCTTGAGAACCATTACAAATTCCATCATCTACCGAAAGATTATGAAGACACATCACACGTGTTCCTATTTTCAATTTAAGCTCTGGAATACGATTCATATGATTGGCTAATCGGTCGGCTTCACTTATTTTCTCTGTAAGACTCAATAGATTAGATCTTCCAATATCACTCAATCCAAGCGGTTTTCCCGATTCAACATAGGTAGTCAAATTATGTTTTACTTCCAATTTAAAAACGCGTTCTTCTCCCTCTAGTTTATCATACATACGCGTATTCACAAAATCGGTTTTTGAACGAACCGCGAATAATTTCGTTGGAGGAATATCCCCTTGAATTTCCTTTTTAAGACACGTTTGTAAAATAGTAACCGATTCATTATCTAATTCCCCTCGCCGCACTTGATTCAATACCCTTTTATAAATATCATCTTCCTGTCTAAAAATATGTTTCAACTCAATATGATTTTTCCATGGGAAAACCTGTAACCAATTCACCGATTCAAAACAAAATCGCGAAGATTCTTCGTCATTACCAACAGGAGGTAATTGAAAGAAATCACCAGTAAATATAATTTGAACACCTCCAAAAGGCGCAACCGATTTTCGTAAAGACTTCATTGCATCATTCAACGCCTCAAATATCCTTTTTGACAACATACTGACTTCATCCACAATCAATACACGCACCTTTTTTAAACCCCCCTTCGTCTTTTTATTGTGCATAATCTTATGACAAATATCATCTTTATGACCATTTGCAAGACCCATTCCACACCAGGAATGAAGTGTTTTTGTTCCATCACCTAATAATACAGCTGCACATCCAGTCATTGCACATACTTGATATACAATTCCTCTCTCTTTCATAGAACGCACAATCTCTTTTATTAAATAGGTTTTACCAGTTCCTCCTGGACCAGTAATAAATAGGTTCTCACCTAATAAAAACCGGTCAAAGGCTATACGTTGTTCAATACTAAATGACATTTGTATATGATATAAATAAATATCATATACAATCAATTTTACATCATACATTTCATTCATACGCTATTTCCAAACAAAATGAAAAATCTAATCCATTCAAATGAACCGGTTTTCCATATTCATTCACTAATTGGATCTTGAGTTTTTGTAAATTCACCTTTCCATTATAACACCGAGAATCAGATACTAAATACCCATTTGTCTGACTGGCTACAATAACATCTCCAAAAGGATAGTGATTATAATCAACCGATATTTTTGCTATAATATTTTTATTAATAATAGATGTTGGTAAAGGCGAAATAAATGAACTACTACTACTAGTCGTAAATTCGTCAATCACTAAATATAAATATCTGGGTGAAGATAAATCTAACAATCCTTCTGACATTATAAATGAATTACCAGGAATAGTATAGGAAATAGTACGAAACCCCAATAACCAACCGAGTTTGGATTTCACATCATATTTATCAAAATTGGCTGTAGTCGTACCATTCGTTACAGATGAACAGGCGGTTGAGGGTTGAATCGCAAAACTGATTGAAATACTACCCGATATATCCATATCCATATTACGTAATGTTGAATAAGGATTTGATGAAACATCAAAAAGAAGGTTTGAAGAGGCCAATTGAATATTCAATGCTGTTTTTAAAGAAGCAGATGTATAAAATCCATCAGGAACCACAATCAAAGAATCACCCACTTTCATTGTATTATTTCCTAGAGCAACCGAAATATTATAAAAAGAAACGGGGATTTCAATATTATCAACCGAAATAGATTTCACATCATTGATGGGTTGGGGAAGAGTGAATGTATACCAAGGCATAACACCACCGTTTATTGTTGAATTATAATTGTCAAAATCATCGCGAAAACGAGTGTCAATATTCCAATATTTTGTTCTCGTTTCTTTATGGACGTTTGTCATAACCATATGATTATTGTGTTGAGAAACTTGGGGTTGCAAAAAAGCGTCTTTGTTGTCAAAATACATATACTATATAGTAGAGGAACCTAGTAGAGGAACCTACGGTTCCCCCTACGACCCCCTCCCTTAAATAGAGAACCCCTAAATATTATCCCTTTATGGCCACCAGTGAGAACCATTGACTATATTCCTTTATGGCCCACCCAGTGAAACCTCTAAATGACCCCTCAGTGAGAACCATGGACTATATTCCTTTATAACCCCCCAGTGAAAGTCCCTAAATATTATCCCTTTATGACACCTCAGTGAGAACCATTGACTATATTCCTTTATGACCCACCCAGTGAAACCTCTAAATGACCCACGAGTGAGAACCATGGACTATATCCCTTTATGACCCACCCAGTGAAACCCCCTAAATGACCCCCCAAGCAAAACCCCTAAATATGAATTATCCACAACTTTGACATGGACCTTTTGAAATCATTGCTCCAAAAATACTCCCAAAGACAACTGGATTAGAAATGACTAAAGGAGCGTTTATTTGGATTTGGTTTTGGTGCGTATAGGCACGAATATTTGGTACAGGTGGCTGATACACCGGTTTATTTGTTATTTGAAATTGCATTTTGAACATAAAATCGATTCAAATATTGAATTATAAATAGATTATATAAAAATTAGATACTATGAATACTACTGAAATGAGAACACAATTCAAATGTTCTCAATGTAATACAAATTATCCCACGAAACATATATTGGACCATCACACAGCGGTTTGTAAATTTATGCACACATCCTATAATGAACACTCTATAGAAAGGTACTACAGAGAAATGGAAATCCCGTCACAGGAATCCATGGCACATTATTTATTTCATTTGACACGTAAATATGAAGAATTAGAACAGAAATTCGCTAAACTACAGCAATCTGTCATCTCAACCAGACGAAAATCAATCCAAGAATATTTGGAACAACTTCCTCCTCCAAATAAAAGTTTTATAGATTGGACGACTTCTATAGAAATCCCACACCATATATTGGATATACTTTTCAAGACGGATTTGAAAAATGCTACTTGCACATTATTTGAAATAATATTTGAGAACCAAGACCTCCCACTACAGGCCTTTTCGCAAAAATCCAACACATTCTACCTTTATGACAAAACAGCAGAATGGAGGGCGATGACGGGTGAAGAATTTACCAAATGGATAGAAAAGATAGAACACAAATTTCTCAAAAAGTTTAATCATTGGACAAAAGACCAAGAAATAGATACACCACAAGCACAAGAAAAAATAGTTGCCTATATGGCAAAGGTGAATGGAATCAAACAACCAAATCGTGTATCGGATATAAAAAAATGGTTGTATTCAAAAATCGCTGTATCTTTGAAACAAATTGTTGTATAGACTCTGATACAAAATTGATCCTTTTTTATATAGGAAACAATTAAATAAAATGAAACCGACATTTCTAGCCACCAAAAATCACCATCCGTACGACGAGCGTATTTCTTTTGAAGAAGAATCTCATATATATACGATTGATGGAGATAGCTCATTCACCTCTGTGACAACATTCCTTCATCATCATTTTCCACCATTTGAAAAAGAAAAAACCGCAACAAGTCTACTAGCAGAAACGAGAATAACAAATTGTAAAATATTGCCAAACAAATGTAAATACCGAAAAGATGCTATTCAACATATCCAAGAAGCATTGAATATATCCTTAGAAGAGGCAACTACGCGTTTAAATGATACGAATTCACAAGAATATAAACAAGAGTTTGATGCGATTCTCAAACAATGGGAAGACAATTCACATCTGGGAACGAAAACCCATGCTGATATAGAATATTTCTATAATGAAGAACCAGTTGAAAATGACACATCGGAATATTCGTATTTCTTGAAATTCAACGAAGATTTCAAAAAAGAATATCCGCAATATAGACCATATAGAACAGAATGGACGGTATTCTATAAAGAACTCAAATTGGCAGGATCTATTGATATGGTGTACGAGAATATGGAAGATGGAACACTCATGATTTACGATTGGAAAAGAGTGAAATCTATAGAATATGAAGCATATGGTAATGTAACGGCATTATCAAAATATCTTCAAGGGGTTCCTCATACAAATTTCTGGCATTATTCATTACAATTGAATACCTATAAGGCAATTGTAGAAAACCAATATGAAAAAAAAGTGACGAAATTAGTTCTCGTTCGTCTTTATCCAGAAGCCCCTACATATGAACTACATGAATGTGCTGATTTACAAACAGAAGTGAAAGCGCTATTTGAAGAACGGCGACAGATTTGCCAACAACAACAATAACAACAACAACAACCACAACAACAACAACAACAACAACCACAACAACAACAACAACAACAACAACAACAACAACAACCACAACAACAACCACAACAAAACAACATAAAATAATCCCTTTATGACAATAGAATGAGAATTATAAGACAATGGTTATATTATTTTTTTATTATGTGGTGGCGTATGATGTACGTAATGGGATTATATACACCTGTAAAATTAAAATCGGTGAAAGATGAAAATGATGAATATATTGAACCTTTAAAAAAACGTTTCCTAGAAATATTTGATTCCAACACAGACTATAATGAAAATATACCAGATATTTTTTATGAAAAATCCGAATTTGATAAATGTGTTCAAGATGGTAATAATGAATTAGAAAAGATATGGCGTACCCGAATATTATGGGAGAACACACCAAGAGGAAATATCATGATGTTTTATGACGCATATAAAATGGGGTTTTCATTTTTTTGTGATCAAAAAGTTATTTCATATGATGTATTAAATGCTGTAGCTATGAAATATGTGAAAATATATAGATGTCGCGATTTTTTCATTGACGAATCCATTACACCAAAAGAAAAATCCTCACCTCTTATTTCAGTTCATTTTCCAGAGGAAATTATAAAAAAACCAAATAAAACGACAAATAAAACAAAATCCCCCTTTGCCACCCTACGTGATTATACAAAAGAGAATCCGAATTCAAAAATCCCTATTCTTTCAAAAAAAGAGCCTGAATATAAAAAAAATACATTTTTGTATTTGGGTAAAATGAATAATTTCCAGATATTACAAAAACAACCCAAATCACGAAA
>JGI25910J50241_10000819_pt1 | contig 10808 bp, 9 predicted proteins | sample LauGreSBDMM110SN_3_FD_50241 | JGI IMG/M metagenome (IMG submission 50241) | reverse complement strand
GAAGCGATCTATGCCAATTGATTGATCTGCATAACTCGACCAACCAAACGTGCTTCCAGCCTCCACCGAAAGTACAGGCACCCCTTGTGGAAACACCGTTGATTTAAACTCACTGGTCATTGTTTCGAAGCGATCCCACGACGGCATGCTGACGACCTGCACGTGGTGGCCAGATTGCTCAAGTTGCGCTGCTGCCTGGACGCACAATGCAACTTCGCTGCCGGTGCCAACAAGCACGACGTTGGGTGATGTTGTGCTCGCGCGTACAACCCCTGCACCAGTAGAGACGGCTGAACCATCTGTTGAGATCGGGAGTGATTGACGGCTCAAAATGAGTGCTGTTGGACCATCGAAATCACATGCATCACGCCACGCTTGCGCTGTTTCGTGAGAGTCGGCAGGTCGAACCACGTGTAAGCCAGGGATAATCCGGAGTGAAGCAAGATGCTCGACAGGTTGGTGGGTTGGACCATCTTCGCCAACTCCAACTGAGTCGTGCGAAAAAACGAAGATGACTTTTGCCTGAGACAGTGCAGCCAATCGAATTGCAGGTCGCATGTAATCGGCGAAGACAAAAAACGTGCCGCCAACAGGCAGGATTCCGCCGTGAAGTGCCATGCCAACCATTGCCGCTGCCATTGCATGTTCACGAATACCAAAATAGATTTGCTGTCCCTGCGGATTGGACGCAGATTGCGCACTCATCGTGCCGATTTTGACACCTGTATTACCGGTGAGATCTGCGGAACCAAGCATCAGACCTGGTAAATCACTCAAACTGGCACTTACTGAAATTGGCATTGCTTGACGAGTTGCGAGTGAAGAGTCTGGTGCGAAAGTTGGTGCGACAGATTTCCATTGCGCGCTTGGTGTTGGATTCCAGCATGCATCAAATTCGCTCGTAGCGCTGTCGGAAGCCTTAGTCGCTGTAGATTTGTAGTCGGCGACGCATCGTGTTGCTCGGCGGGCAGCGAATTCTCGAGAGGCAGCAACTGTTGCTGGGGGTGCCCAAAACGATTCGTTGGGAATGTTGAGTACAGCCTTCGTGCGTTCGACATGCTCAGCAAGAAATGGATTTCCGTGTGCTTCGTGACTGTCGGTGAAATCCGGTGAAGGAAACCCGATATGAGTTTGGAGCACGCACAGAGTTGGCGAACCAGAATGTTGTTTTGCCNTAATCAGCGCAGTCTCAAGCGCATCTAGATCCTCGCCAATTTCACCGAGTTGCAGAACATTCCATCCATACGACGTGAAGCGCTGCACGACATCATCAGAACATGAAAGTGAAGTGCTGCCATCGATAGTGATTTTGTTGTCGTCGTAGATGCAAATTAAGCGATCAAGTCCAAGATGTCCTGCAAGCGACGCTGCTTCGTGGCTGACGCCCTCCATCAAACACCCATCGCCCGCGATGACATATGTGTGGTGATTCATCAATTCAGAGCCAAAACGAGCGCGCAGGTTTCGTTCGGCGAGCGCAATTCCAACAGCGTTGGCAAAACCCTGTCCAAGCGGACCAGTTGTTACCTCGACACCGGCGGTGTGGCCAGCCTCGGGATGGCCAGGTGTCAACGACTCATACTGGCGAAATGACTGTAGGTCATTCATCTCAAGTCCGTATCCATTTAAGTACAGCATCGAATACTGCAAAATCGATGCATGACCAGCGGAAAGCACAAAACGATCTCGATTGCGCCAATGCGGATCTTGTGGAGAATGCAGCATGATTCGTGAATACAAAACGTGCGCAAGGGGAGCGAGAGCCATCGCTGTTCCCTGGTGACCACTTTTGGCCTTGAGTGGTGCGTCCATTGCAATGCCCCGAGCAATTGCTATGAGTTCGCGATCAAGATCTGGGGAAAGGCGGGGCAAAGTATTCACGGCGGCGACTGTAGTTGCTTCTAGGAGACCGGTGGGAGCAGAGTGAGTGGAACTTTGTGCCAAGGCTGCTGGTCAACTCGGCAGTGAGCGAAGATCAGACCATATTTAGTGAGCTCAAGTGCGCCACGTACTAGGCGATACGTAAATTTGCCCGGCTCAACAGTAAATGGACTGACATTGCGAGCCAATTGCTCCGCGTTGTCGTCAAAGCCATCTTTGAAAATTACTTCAAAGATTCCGGACCCTGGCTCATCGGCTTGGCAGTAGATCAATGCCATGAGATGCGGCTCGATGGTTACCGGAACTGGGTTTGGTGCTGCAAGGGAAAAGAACACGCCCATCATGTCGATGTGGGTGGCTGGACCAGGCGCTTGCTTCATCTCGAAAGTGTCGACAAACAACGCAGAAACTATGTGCACGAACTGACTTTAGTCGTTGGTGTGCTCGTAGAAAAGTCCGCGACTCACGGTTTGTAACACCGACAAGTCATGCGTCAGCAACACCAGATCGGCTCGCTTGCCAATGCTGATGTCGCCTCGGTCACGCAGACCCAATACCTCTGCAGGGTTGTGAGTCGCACTCGTGAGCGCAACCGATAGCGGTACGGAGCAATCGACAACGGTATTGCGAAGCGCCTGATCCATTGAGAGAACGCTGCCAGCAAGTGTGCCGTCGTTCAGCCTTGGCGCCGAGATTGTGTTTGCTCGAACCGAATCCGTTACCAAGATCATGCGGCTGGGTTTGGCCCGGAAAGCTAATTGCACTGCCCGATGTGAAACATGCTCGAGATCAACGATGATTGATGCAAATATTTCGTCGTCGGTGAGTGCTGTGAGCGCAACGCCATGCTCGCGATGATGAACTCCNGACATTGCGTTGAAGAGGTGTGTGACCATCTGTGCGCCAGCCTCTTTGGCATCAAGAAATTGCTGCTCTGTAGCGCGAGTATGACCGAGTGAAACTGCAATGCCTTGTTGGCGAAGTAACCGCACTGCCGCCACGCCATTTTCTTGCTCTGGTCCAACCGTCATGAGGGCTACGCATGCTGGTAATTGCGCAATCCATTGCAAGTCAACTTCAATAACGCTTCGACGGTCGTGTGCTCCTAGTGCCGCGCCAAGAAAAGGGCCTTCCATGTGTGCACCCAATATTGAAGACGCAACAATGCTGTGTTCAGTGCGCTGTTGTTGCATCCGCGACTGGATCACAGCAAGTGACGTTGCTAGTGAATCTCTCGACGCACTAACAAGTGTCGGACACCAACTCGTCACACCCGATTTGAGCAACAATTGATTGAGGCGTTGCCATTGCACATCGTCTGCTGACGCCACATTGACATCATCAATGCCGTTGACTTGTAGATCAATAAATCCCGGAATAAGGAGCGCATCTGTTGCAGCGTCTTGGGCTCTGATCTCGGAGACATCTGTGATGGTTCCATCCTCGTCCCATGTCACACGCGTGGGGCCGACAAGTGCACCATTCACAAATGCCCGTGACGCCGAGAGTTGTCTCATAAAGATCCAAATTAGCGCCCACGTGAGTAATGTGGGTTGCTGTGTCAGATCAACAAACATTGTCCGAAGCAATGTCCAAGCAATTACTTGCACCGTTTGGTTTCCCGTTCACTTCCGAGGCCATAGTCGACACTTCAGTCGAGGCAGGCGACGCCGCTGATGCGATGGGATATCCGGTTGTTGTCAAACTCAATGGTTCGAATATCGCTCATAAAACCGAGCGGGGCCTCGTGCGCCTTCAACTCGCAGACCGCAACGCGGTTGAGCAGGCGGCCTTGCAGTTGCTCGCTCTGGCAACAGTGAGTGACGGAAAAGTGCAGCTGCTCGTGGCCAGGATGATCAATGGAAGTCGTGAGTTGATCGTTGGCATGGTCAATGATCCCGTATTTGGCAATACCGCAATGCTCGGCATTGGAGGAATTTTCGCCGAAGTGATCCAAGATGTCGTTTTCGCACCTTTGCCAATTGACAAGAGTCGCGCACTTGAGATGATTGATGCGTTGAAATACAAATCGATGTTGCAAGAATTTNGGGGTGAAANAGCGGTCAACGTAGGTGCTTTGNCTGATGCGCTTGTAGCCATGAGTGCNGCCTGCGACACACATAAAGAGATTGTCTCAATTGATATCAATCCGCTGATTGTGCAGCGCGATGGATCACTTGTTGCTGTTGATGCCTTGGTAGAGGTGTTGAGTCCTGAAAAATTACGAGCCACAGCAACCACAAAATCAAACACACAAATGAGTTCTCATTTTGCACAGTTTGACTCGCTCTTTTCGCCACGCGCAATTGTTGTTGTGGGGGCCTCGTCACACCCTGGCAAGTTTGGATTTGTTTCTCTACACAATATTTTGTCAAACAAATTTGCAGGCAAGGTCTATGCCACCAATCTTGCGGGCGAGGTGATTCTTGGCATTCAAACGGTCGCCTCAATTGACGATCTACCGATGAACGAAATTGATCTTGCATTCTTCTGCACTCCCGCAAGTGCTAACCCGAGTCTCCTTCGTCAATGCGCTGCACGAGGAATACGGGCAGCATTCATTGCCTCCGCCGGATATCGAGAGGCTGGTCCAAGTGGCGAACAGGCAGAGCGCGACTTGGTGCTGCTCGCAACAGAACTCGGCATGGTCATAGCAGGGCCAAATGGACAGGGTGTCGTGAGTACACCTGTGTCAATGTGTGCTCAGATCGTTGGACCATACCCACCACGTGGTGCAATCTCGGTTGCGAGTCAAAGTGGAAATTTTGTTTCTAGTTTTCTGAACTATGCAAGACAAACAGGAGTAGGTATTGCGCGCGCAATCTCAGCGGGTAATGCTGCCCAAACTTCGGTAGGCGATTATCTGGAGTGGTTTTCCCAAGATTCTGAAACACGTGTGTCTTTGGCGTATATCGAAAGTGTCAACGATGGTAAANCACTAGAGGCTTCATTCTCGCGTGCTCTGCAAAACAAACCACTCGTTGTGGTGAAGGGTGGTGCTACCGACCTTGGNTCTCGTGCGGCTCAGAGTCACACGGGTGCGTTGGCCAGTAATGACAAAATTTTTGATGGNCTCTGTCGAAGTACGGGTGCTTCTCGCGCTGCAACAGTGGAAGAGGCTTTTGATATCGCCGCAACGTTTGCAACCCAACCTTTGCCGNAAGGAAACCGTGTNGTTGTTCTCACAACTGTTGGTGGTTGGGGAGTGGTCACTTCTGATGCAATTGCCAAAGACGGTGTGCTCCACCTTGTTTCGTTGCCAACGGATTTGACGAAGGCACTAGATGAACTATTACCGCCTCGTTGGAGCCGCAACAATCCGATCGATTGTGCTGGAGGCGAAACACGAGACACCATTCCAGAGATTCTTGAATTGATTTGCGCACATGACGACATTGACGCGGTGATATTTTTGGGACTTGGTATCCAGAGCAATCAGGCTCGAATGATGAGCGAGGGTGAGTTTTACCCTGACCATGGTCTGGAGCGAATAGTGGCGTACCACCGTCGTCAAGATGAGCGCTTTGCGCAGTCTGCTGCAGANTGTGCNGCAAANTACAACAAACCTGTGCTTGTGGCTACCGAACTGGCTGTTGCCGACCCGCTCAATCCTGGCCCAGNGACGGTGAGAGAAACAGGGAAACTGTGTTACGCAAGTGGCACTCGTGCTGCAACCGCTCTTGCACACATGTATCGCTATGCGCGATTCACNGGGGTAGCAAAGTGAATCCAAATAATTCTGNTGATATTTCACAGTCAATGAAACGTGCCAACAACAAGGTACGACTCGGTTCTCCTCGAGTGGTTGCAACACTGCTGACCACGGTGCTGTTGGTTGGGTCATCGATTATTGGGGTGGCATACAAGTTTGTGCACGACATTGCAATTTCGGTTTCGGCTGATCAATCTTCGATTGAAGTACAAGGCATTAATGCATCACTGCTCAACGCTCGACGCTTGCCAGCGGTGTTGTCGGGCGAAATACGTATTGGTGGCCTCGTCAGTTCCCTTACCGACACTGTGCAAATGATTCCCGAGCAGTCGTGTCTGTTGGTTTCTGTCGAGGGTCAACGCATTACTGCTGTCAGACCAAACCTGCCCGTTATTCCTGCAAGCAACATGAAATTGATAACTGCTGTCGCAGCACTTGAAGTACTTGGACCAGATTATGTTTTCACTACAAAGGCTGTTGGTGTAACCGAAGGCAATCAAGTCATTGGAGACCTCTGGCTTGTTGGCGGAGGAGATCCAGTGCTATCCACTGTTGGGTACCCGGCAACTGAGTCCTATCCAACACTTCATCCGACAAATATTGGCGCACTGATAGACGCACTTGTTGCCGCAGGGATCACCGAGATAACCGGCAATATTGTCGGCGATGAAAGTCGATACGACACAGAACGCTTCACACCATCGTTGGGCCTTGGTGTGCGAACAACAGAGGTTGGACCACTCGGTGCGCTGATGCTCAATGATGGCGTTGTATTTGCCTCACCGATTAAGCCGGATCAGCCAGCGCTGTCTGCTGCACAAGAATTTTTGCGGTTGCTCAGTGAGAGAGGAATAGTTGTTCGAGGTGTTGCAAAAATTGGATCAGCATCGGTTGACATTCCTGTTGTTGCCAGCATTAATTCGGCACCGTTCAGTGCCATCGTTGAGGAAATGCTGACGAACAGCGACAACAACACTGCAGAACTGATACTGAAAGAAATCGGTTTACAAAAACTGTCAGCAGGCACGAGGCTTGCTGGTGCACAGGTTGTGCAAACAACATTGCAAGAGATGGGTTTTTCCATTGACGGTCTAGTGTTCGTTGATGGCTCCGGGTTAGACCGAGGCAACCGCGCAACATGTGCACTACTCGCAGCTATTCTCGAACGAGACGGCGGCTTTGGAGTGTTGGGAAGCGGTTTGGCAATTGCAGGACAAACTGGAACGCTTCGTGATCTGCTTGCAGACACGACAGCCAATAAGCGCCTGCATGCCAAGACCGGAACTCTCACAGGAGCAAAGGCACTCTCGGGTTACGTGAAGTATGCGCCAGAAAAGGCAGCCATGTTCACATTGATTCTGAACGGTTCGGGGGTGTCCAACCAGGGCGAATACCGCCCGATTTGGAATAGCCTGGCCAACGCCCTTGGATCGTTGTCCGAGCATCCAAGCGTTACCGACATTGCGCCTTAGCCGACAAAGGTGAGTTCGCGCTCTCTCGCTGGTTTACTGGATATGTGAAAACAGATGGTCTTGGTGCTGGTTCGCCCCTCCGTTCAACGCTTTCCGCAGTTGAACTGTTCGAAATGGTGCGCGACTACGTAAAACAAGAGACTCTTGATCCACTGCGCGGTGTCGGCAGGTGGCTTGCGTGGGGAATCGTGGGAGCGATTGCGCTGCTTTTTGGTGCAGTTGTGGGTTTGGTGGGGTTGCTGCGTTTTTTGCAAGCCGAACTGTTTAGTCAACAAGATCGTCTTACCTGGGTTCCGTATTTCATTGTCTTGGTCGTTGCTCTCGGCTTGATCTGGCTCTCGCTTACGCGTATCGCGCGCCCAAGTTTGCATCGCGAAGGATAATTCGATGTCCAGCACCACACAATCGGGCACTGATGCACGAATCACCAAAGAAGATTTGGAGTCTAAGTTTCAGTCTTTGCAAGATGACTTGCAGGGTCGTGCGAGTGATAAAAAACAATCAATCATGGCCGCAGCCGCGGTTGCAAGCGCGATTGTTGTATTGATGCATATCTGCTCGGCCGACGCGGTGGTCGCAAGCGCCGCAGCGTTGTAGAGATCCGTCGCTAACAATCGTGTGGTACCTCAAAATCATTTGGCGCGTGGTGAAGTACATGCGCGGTAGGCGCAGACCAGTTGTAGCAAGAGTGCATCTCAAAGATGATCAGTCGATATCTATTTCTCACTCCAAGAGCAAGGGTTTTTAATTTATGGCACGCGCGTTTGCTGTTGGTGAAAAAGTACTCATTCTTGATTCAAAGAAACGGCGCTATTTAGCGACGTTGATCGAAGGTGGGCAATTTCATAGTCATTCCGGAGTGCTCGAACACAATGACATTGTTGGAAGCCAAGAGGGCACGGTCATGACGTCGACAAAAGGTGCCCACTATTCAATTTTGCGTCCAACACTTGAGGATTTCGTGCTCGAAATGCCAAGAGGTGCGCAAGTCATTTATCCAAAAGATCTCGCGCCTATTTGCATGATCGGTGATATCGGACCAGGTATGAAAGTGTTTGAGACAGGCGTAGGTTCGGGTGCTCTTTCAATGACCATGTTGCGGTATGGCGCGATCATCACTGGTTACGACATTCGAGAAGATTTTGCAAACCGTGCGACGTCAAACGTTCGTTCCTTTTTGGGTGAGGCGGCACTTGAGCGCTACTCGGTAGAGATTCGTGATTCTTACGAAGGTATCGATGGGTCGGATTATGACCGCGTCGTTCTGGATTTGCCCGAACCGTGGAATGTTGTGCCGCATGCCGAGAAAGTGTTGCGAACCGGCGGATTACTTGTTGCCTATACGCCGAGCATCACCCAAGCAGTGCAGGTGAGAAAAGCTATGGGTGATGCATGGATTGAGTCACGCACTCTTGAGGTGCTGCATCGTTCTTGGCACATCGAAGGAATGGCTGTACGACCAGATCACCGAATGGTGGCACACACGGCATTTCTCACCGTGTCGCGCTTTATCGGACACGCAATGAAAATTGAAGCTAGAGAAGCAGCAGCAACATCTGTTGCCGAAGAGTTGTAGGTCGTCGAACGCTTACGGTTCGATGAAAATACATTCGCCGGGGCATTCCTCGGCTGATTCGATCACGCCATCCAACTGGCTGTCTGCAAAAACCGCCATACCCTCTGCGCCTTGAGCATTGCCCTTAGCGGTGGCAAAAATNTTGTCCTTTTCGCGAACGTATGCAAGGCCATCGTCAAGGAGGGTGAAGACATCAGGAGCAATTTCCTCGCACAATCCGTCTCCGGTGCAAAGATCCTGATCGATCCAAACTTTCATGTTGGCTGGCTCCTTTTATTTGTTGATTTAGTCGTCGATAGCTCTCAAGTACCCACCCAAGAATACACGCCACCTGCTAAAAAATTGTGTTCTGAGTAGGGATTGCCCTATACGGTACGAAGCACTATAAAGGGTTTATCGGTTTAAAGGGATTCGAGACGCTTGGGGTGACACATGACAACTGACGCTAAAGCTAATAAAGATACGCCAGACACACCAGTGCCGATCGACCTCAAACTTCAGATTGCTCGATTGACCGGCCAGAACGAAAAACTTTCATACACGCTTCGAGAGGCTCGCGAGCACATCGCCAACTTGCGNGACCAAGTCGACAAACTCACGCGCGCACCGGGTTCTTACGGAACAGTTGTTGGCATCAATGATGACCTCACTGTGGATGTGCTGACGAGCGGTCGCAAGATCAGAGTGACTGCTCATCCATCNGTTGATGTTGAACATCTGCAACTTGGCGCCGAGGTGATGCTNAATGATGCTCTCAACATCGTGTTCGATCGGGAAAGCGATACAACNGGCGAAGTTGTTTCNCTNAAAGAGGTTCTGGAAGATGGAGTACGCGCAATCGTTGTTGTACGAGGCGACGACGAGCGTGTTTGCGAATTGGCAACTGCAATTAGGGGCATGCATTTGCGTTCAGGAGATCTGTTGAGGTTGGACCCGTCGTCCAATCTGTTGCTTGAGAAACTCGATCAGCCTGAAGTTGAGCATCTCTTATTGCAAAAGATTCCCGATATTTCCTATTCCGATATCGGTGGCCTCGACTCGCAGATTGAACAGATCGCTGATGCAGTCGAGCTTCCATTTTTGCATGCCGATCTCTTTGCCGAGCACCAACTTCCAGCCCCTAAAGGAATTTTGTTGTACGGACCGCCGGGGTGTGGAAAGACACTGATAGCAAAAGCGGTGGCAAATAGTCTTGCTCGTAAAGTTGCTGCTCGAACCGGAGACGACAAGGGACGTAGCTATTTCATCAACATCAAGGGTCCAGAATTGTTGAATAAGTATGTAGGTGAAACCGAGAGACAAATACGGCTTATTTTTGAACGAGCTCGCGAGAAGAGCGAGGAAGGTTGGCCCGTCATTATTTTCTTCGATGAGATGGACTCAATGTTTCGCACACGCGGAACGGGCATCTCGTCGGATATGGAGTCAACAATTGTGCCTCAACTGCTCGCGGAAATCGATGGAGTCGAGGGATTGCGCAATGTGATTGTCATCGGTGCAACGAACCGCGAAGACTTGATTGATCCAGCAATATTGCGTCCTGGTCGTCTCGACGTCAAGATCAAGATTGAGCGTCCAGATGCCGATGCTGCGCGCCAGATATTTGGTCGTTATCTCACGAGTGAGTTGCCGATTTCGCAATCCGATGTTGACAATTTGGGCAATGGAGATATAAACCAAGCGGTGCGCGCCATGGTTGATCAGGCAGTAGTAGAAATGTACGCGACTTCCGACAACAACAGATTTCTTGAAGTGACTTATCAAAACGGCGAGAAAGAGATTATGTACTTCAAGGATTTCTCCTCAGGTGCAATGATCGAAAACATTGTTCGTCGGGCAAAAAAATTGGCAATCAAGAGATTGATTGAGAGCGGCATAAAGGGAATATGTTTGCAGGATCTTGTGGATTCAATTCATCAGGAGTTTAAAGAACACGAAGACTTACCGAATACAACGAATCCTGACGATTGGGCCAAGATTTCAGGCAAGAAAGGCGAACGTATCGTATTTATTCGCACACTGGTGCACGACGAAGTGGACTCGGAATCTGGTCGTGATTCTGGTGGCAAGGCAATTGAGCGAACAGCAACGGGGCAGTACCTCTAAGTGGCAACGCCGAAAGTTTGCGGAATTGAAACCGAATACGGAATTATTTTTAAGGGTGGTG
>JGI25910J50241_10000816_pt1 | contig 10837 bp, 7 predicted proteins | sample LauGreSBDMM110SN_3_FD_50241 | JGI IMG/M metagenome (IMG submission 50241) | reverse complement strand
GGATCAGCAACAATATAGCCACTTTCACCACCAGCAGTTACATCAAAATCATTTTCTCCAATATAAGCGCCATAAGTGCTTGATAAAATTCTGAATGCAGAATTATCTTGTTGCGCACCTAATACGCGATAAGGGAAATGATTATCTGTACTTAAGCGATATACTTGTACAGTAGGTTGATTCATCATTGTGCTCCAGTTTTTTGCACCATCTAAACTTACTTGCGCACCACCATCATCTGCAACAATCATNCGCTTGCCATTTTTAGGATCAATCCATAAATCATGATGATCTCCATGCGGTGTTCTTCCAGCTACAAAAGTTCGTCCTCCATCNCTTGACATCATAAANCTTACATTNGGGCAATACACTTTATTTTCATCTGCTGGATCCACAAATACCTTGGTNTAATACCAAGCTCTTTGACGAATATTATTATCACTATTAATTAATGCCCAAGTTTTACCTGCATTCTCCGACATATATAAGCCACCTTTTGCATTTTCGATGATTGCATACAGTTTATCAGGATTTGATTTTGCTACAGCAATACCCGTGATGCCCCACACCCCTTTTGGAAATCCTTTGTTGGATTTAATGGAATTCCAAGTTTCTCCTCCATCGGTACTTTTAAATAAACCAGAACCTTCGCCGCCACTTTCTAAACTATAAGGTGTGCGAATTAATTGCCATGTACCTGCATATAAGGTTTCAGGATTTGTAGGATCTATGATTAAATCACTTGCCCCTGTTTGTGGATTAATATACAAAACTTTTTTCCATGTTTGACCACCATCGATACTTTTAAACACGCCTCTTGTTTCGTTAGGTCCAAATAAATGACCCATCACTGCTGCCCAAATAATATCTGGGTTTTTAGGATGAACAATAAGGCGAACAATATGTCTTGCTTCTTTTAATCCAATATTTTTCCATGTTCTACCATCATCCGTTGATTTCCACATACCCTCTAATCCTTCACTTACATTACCTCTCATTGAATTCTCCCCTTCTCCAACATAAATCACTGATTCATTGGAAGGCGCTATCGCAATCGCACCAATAGTGCCACCAAAATAGCCATCAGAAATATTTTTCCAATTGTTTCCTGCATCTATTGTTTTCCAAACACCACCACCAGTGGCACCCATATAAAAGGTGTTTACATCCGTATAAGATCCAACACCTGCTGCTGCCCTTCCACCTCTGAAGGGTCCCAACAATCGGAATGATTGCTCCTTAATAATTGGATCCTTTGCCAAACTTACTTGAGGAGTAGGAGCTACTGCAATTGCTTTTTTCTTTTGCGCCATCACCGCATTACTGCTAAACAAACCTGTAATCAGTGTGGCAAATAAAAATATTTTTTTCATGTGTGTTAATTATAAAAATAAATAGGAATTAAAAAAACGACCCCTCCTATTTGGGAAGGGGTCGCTAATAAAATTATTTAATGACTTCGTAATCCTTGAATTTTTTAATTGGAGTTGCTTCAACTAATTTTCGGAAAGCAGCCCATTCATTCGCAAAGAAAGCATTTGCTTTTTCAACTACAGTTCGAATCGCAGCCTCCGCATCTTTTAATTTTTCTTCTTCCTGCTCACCAGGTATGGTGTTTTTTCCAGCAATTAACATAGTTGCAGCTCTAATGGTCGACATTGGTGTAATGACATCCACTGTTCCATATCCTTGCTTCTCTTGCGTTTTACCTGAGATAAATTCACGTAATTTTTTAGCACTTGCGACTACTTTTTTATGCGTTTTATTCAATGTATCTAATCCTTTATCTTTTTTATCCTTCCATTCAGCTGTCAATTGTAACAATAAAGCATCTACTTCATCCAATTGGTCCATCACCATATTTAATTTATCTGCACTTGGCTGAAACTTCGCCATCATTTCATCTTGTTTTTTTACAATCTCGGTTTTATTAGTGACTCTAANATCATCCTTCACTTCCAACCAGATGGAATCTTTCTTGTTTTTAGCCGTAACAATTAATTTATATTTTCCAGCTAAAACAGCCCTTCCTCTATACTCTCTATCTTCCTCTCCACCTGCACTTGGATTAAACATCATTCTTCGTCCGCCACCACCAGCGCCTCCTAATTTTGGCATACCAGCTCCTCGCGTTCCTTTTTGCTCATATCTCCAATAATTTTTTGTTAGGCCTGAATCTACTTTAAAAGTTAAGTTTCTAATATCTTTATCATTTGCATCTTTGATTTGCACTTTTACACTTTTAATTGAATCCATTAAAAATATGGATACTGGATATCCACCTGGTCTATTTTCGCCATCATACATTCCCCATGTGTTCCACTCGTAAGATGAATTTTTAAAAGTAGCATTGATGCTTGAAGGAGGTGCAGAAATAAAGAAGTCAGTGACTTCGCCTTTATTTTTTGCTAACTTTCGTAATGGACGTATATCATCCAATACCCACATCGCACGACCGAAAGTTGCAATGGCTAAATCGGCTTCTCTTTCTTGTATTGCAAAATCGTAAGTGGACACAGAAGGATACCCGTTTTTCCATTGTTGGAAAGTTTCTGCATTATCTAAACTCACAAACATACCTTGCTCTGTTCCTACAAAAAATAAATTTGGCTCAGCAATGTCTTGTATAACAGTTAATGCATAGCCAGTGACTTTTGCAGCACTTAAAATATTAGTCCAAGTTTTTCCTTGATCCGTTGTTCTGAAAACATAAGGAGCAAAGTCACCTTGTCTATAATTATTTGCAACAACAAATGCTTCATTCGCATTATAAGTTGATGTGCGCACTTGCGCAATCCATGCGCCTTTAGGAAGTTCTGTAATATTTGCGGTTACGTTGTTCCAGGTAGTTCCACCATTCGCAGTGAATTGAACATTACCATCATCAGTACCTATCCATATCAAATCCTTTTGCACATTTGAAGGTGCAATAGCTAAGATGGTACAATGATTTTCAGCACCTGTAATATCAACACTCAATCCACCATTATTTGTTTGGTCAATTTTGGCGCTATCGTTGGTCGTTAAATCAGCTGAAATAATTTTCCAAGAAGCTCCCTTGTTCGTACTCTTATGTAAAAATTGAGAACCAAAATAAATTGTTTTTTTATCGAATGGATCCTGCGCAATTGCAGCATTCCAGTTGAAACGCATCAATGTTGTTGCATCTGGTGCTGGCGGTTTAATGTAAGTTTGTTCGCCCGTTGCAGTATTGTATCTTCCAACTGAACCACCTTGACTCATTGCATACACCCAATTGGCATCTTCAGGATCAGGCATTACATCAAAACCATCTCCACCCCATAAATTATCCCAATAGGAATTTTTAATCCCGCCATCAATAAAAGTATACGCCGGACCTCTCCATGAACCATTGTCCTGCATACCTCCCATAATATGATACGGTGTTTCATTATCTACATTCACGTGATAAAATTGTCCTACTGGAATTTTTTCATCAAACATCCATGTTTTTCCACCATCTCTTGTAATACCAATACCCCCATCATTTCCATCGACCATGAACTTATTATCAGTTGGATGAATCCAAAATGCATGGTGATCTGGATGTATGCCGCTGTATGGAATGATGGTTTCAAAATTCTTACCAGCATCAATACTCTTTACAACTGTTTGACTGATATACCAAAGTGTATTTTCATTTAAAGGATCACAAATGATATCTTGGAAATAAAATGGACGATTGTCAACGATAGATTTTTGTGCATTTACCAAAGTGAAATTATAGCCGCCATCATCACTCTTGTACAAACCACTTTTGGTTGATTCTACTAAAGCATAAACTCTGTTAGGGTTAGATTTACTAATTGCAATACCCACACGACCTAAACTACCATCTGGCAATCCATTTGCTTTACCCAATTTTGTGAAATTTTTTCCGCCATCAATCGTCATATATATACCACTTCCTTTTCCACCACTCTCTAAATGATAGGGATTACGATAGTGATGCCACATAGCTACCAATAATTTGTTAGGATTTTTTGGATCCATGATCATATCCCCCACCCCTGAAGTATCATTCGTATATAAAATTTGATTCCAAGTTTCGCCACCATCTGTTGTTTTATATACACCTCTGTTTTTGCTCTGTCCATAAGGGTTTCCGATAGCACCGGCATATACCACATTGGGATTGGTTGGATCAATAATGACACGGTGAATGTTTCTAGTTTGTTCTAGTCCCATTTTTTTCCATGTTTTACCAGCATCCAAAGTTTTATAAATACCTTCTCCAATACTGATTGAGTTTCTTGGATTTCCTTCACCAGTTCCAACCCATACTACACTTGGATTACTTTGTTGAATGGCTACTGCACCAATATTTAAAATAGGCTGTTCGTCAAAAACAGGCGTCCAACTAACACCACTATTATTTGTTTTCCAAACACCCCCGGATGCAGCACCTATCCAAATATTATTTGGATTTGCTACTTCTACATCAATGGAGGTGACACGACCACTCATGGAAGCAGGACCTACATTACGAGGTTTCCAATTTTTAAATACTTTATTAATGTCCACTTTTGTGGTAGGCGCAGCCACAACTGGTGCCGCCTTTTTTGATTTTTGTGCAGATACGGTTGTTGTTAACATAACACTCGCTAACACAATGCTTCCTAAGATAGATATACGCATAATTATAAGTTTGCTTATTTGACGATGAATGAAGCAACTAAACTATTAATTTTTAGGCAAAAAACCGCAAAAAAAGGAGGAATGGAAAATGGGCCTCAAATCTATAATCTTTCGATAATTCCCGCGATACCTTGACCGCCGCCCACACAGGCAGTTACAATACCATATTTTTGATTGAGTCGCTCTAAGTCATTGATTATCTGTACAGTAAGTTTACTTCCGGTACAACCCAGTGGGTGACCTAAAGCAATGGCACCTCCATTAATATTCACTTTATTTATATCTAACCCTAGTTCACGAATCACTGCTAAAGATTGAGAAGCAAAAGCTTCATTCAACTCAAAAAGATCAATTTGATCCAAGTTCATGCCTGCTTGCTTCAACACTTTTGGCACTGCTGCAATGGGTCCAATTCCCATGATTCTAGGATGCACCCCTGCCGATGCGCAATTCACTAATCGTCCAATGGGTTTTAATCCCAAGGAATTCATCATTTTTTCACCCATCACCATTACAAAACTGGAACCATCACTGGTTTGTGAGGAATTGCCTGCGGTCACAGAACCATTTAAAGCAAATGCCGGTTTTAATTTTCCCAATGCTTCAATGGTTGTGTCNGCCCTGACGCCTTCATCCGTATCAATGATATAATTTCTTGTTGCACGTTTATTTTTTTCATTGATNAAAGTTTCATTAATCTCAATGGGTAAAATACCTTTTTTGAAATAACCATTTTCAATGGCTTGCTTTGCTTTTTGATGAGATGCCAATGCAAACGCATCTTGATCTTCTCTTGAAATTTTATATTCATTCGCAACAGCTTCCGCAGTTAATCCCATNGATANATAATAATCAGGTTCATCCACTGTNATTGAATACGCTGGAACTGTTTTCCAGCCTGCAGTTGGGACCATTGACATAGATTCTGTACCACCTGCAATAATGCAATCAGCCATGCCCGTTCTAATTTTTGCAGTGGCCATTGCGATACTTTCTAAACCACTTGCGCAATATCTATTGATGGTAATACCTGGCACTTCAATACCTAAAGCTTTGGCTGCAATGATGCGACCAAATTGCAATCCTTGCTCTGCTTCGGGGACTGCATTTCCTACAATAACATCATCCACTAATTTTGGATCAACCGATGGTAAAGTTTTCATTAAACCCTTAATCACTTCAATCGCTAATTCGTCGGAGCGCATAAAACGAAAGCCCCCTTTTTTACTTTTGGTAACTGCAGTCCTAAAACCTGCTACGATATAAGCCTCTTGCATAAAAAAAATTTAAAATCTTGACTAATTACACCATAAATGTAGTGATTTTTATAAACAGTTGTTTATGCAACTAAATATTTCATTGTAAATTTGCAATATGTTATATCCTTTGGTTCGAAACCTATTGTTTTTACTTCCTCCTGAAACCGCGCATTCGGTTTCCATGAAAGCTTTACATATAGCTACAGGAATACCTTCATTTATGAACGAGCTGCTTGCTAGGCAATTTCAATATAAAAACGAGGATTTGAGTAGCACCCATTTTGGTTTAACCTTCCCAAACCCTGTGGGATTAGGTGCAGGATTTGACAAGAACGCGGAGCATTTGGATATTTTAGAAATACTTGGATTTGGATTTGTTGAAATTGGCACGGTGACGCCTAAAGGACAATTGGGCAATCCAACACCCAGAATGTTACGACTTCCAAGTCAACAAGCTTTAATCAATCGCATGGGATTTAATAACGAAGGTGTNGAGGCCATTGCTACAAGATTAAAAAAACGAAAATTAAAATCAAACAGCCATTTAATTATTGGTGGCAATATTGGTAAAAATAAGGTGACCGAAAATGAAGATGCCTGGAAAGATTATTGCATCAATTTTAAAGGTCTCGAAGAAGTAGTTGATTATTTTGTGGTAAATGTAAGTTCGCCTAATACACCAGGGTTAAGGGCATTGCAAGAAAAAGAATCATTGAGAAAGATTTTTTCAGAATTGCAAAACTTGAATAAAAATAATAAACCCATTTTACTAAAGATTGCACCTGATTTAGAAACCAGCGCATTAGATGATATTATTTCATTGGTACAGGAAGTAAAAATGGATGGATTGGTTTCAAGCAATACCACCATTGACCGTACTGTTTTACATGCAAACAATTTAGCTACTTCTGAAGCATTTGGCGCAGGTGGATTAAGCGGAAAACCTTTGCTAGCAAAATCAACCGAGGTACTTAGCTACTTACACAAAGGATTAAATGGCCATATTCCTATTATTGCCAGTGGCGGTATTTTCACTGGCGCGGATGCAAAACAAAAAATGGATGCAGGTGCATCGTTGGTACAAATTTGGACAGGATTTATTTATGAAGGTCCATATATTGTAAAAAATATTTGCAGTCATTTAAGTGCTAATAAATAATTTACATGTTAACGATTCAAGAATTTTGTTTCAACGCTTTTCAGGAAAATACTTATATCCTTTATAATGAGCATAAAGAAGCCATTATTATTGACCCGGGTTGTTACACCCGCATGGAACAAAAAATGTTAACTGACTTTATTAGCACNCAACAATTAACGCCAACTTTATTATTAAACACGCATTGTCACTTAGACCATGTATTCGGAAATAATTTTATTAGCACCACCTACCAATTGGCTGCTCATTTTCATCCCAATGAACAAATTGTTTTAGATCGCTTGCCCGAAGCAGCTGCTAAATGGGGCGTCACTACCGAACCCTATATAGGACCTGTTCAGTACATACAACAGAATGAAATTATTTCATTTGGTAAGGATAACTTTAAAGTGTTACTCACCCCAGGACACTCCCCGGGAAGCGTTTGTTTTTACAATGAAAAGCAGGATTTCATCATTGGAGGCGATTTGATTTTCCTGGACGGCGTTGGTCGTACCGATTTACCTGGAAGCAACCCAGCAGACCTCGTTAAAAGTATCCAAGAACAAATATTCCCCCTACCTGATAGCCTTACTATTTATTCCGGTCATGGGCCAGCCACTACTTGGGGTAGAGAAAAATTACACAACCCTTATATTAAGTATCTACTTAAGGATTAAGGCTTTAAGTAATTTAGTTAACAATTTGATAATAATCAGCAACAGGAAGGTTGTGCTTTATAAGAATTACTTTTGTAGCAATTATGGCAGATGCTCCTTTAAAAATATTGATTGCTGATGACGAACCCGACATCATTGAAATTATAAGTTTTCATTTGATGAAAGCTGGATTTGATATTGCCACGGCAAGAGATGGAAGCGAAGCGATTGAAAAAGCAAAACAGTTTGAACCAGATTGTATTATTTTAGATGTGATGATGCCAAAGCGAACTGGATTTGAAGTTTGCGAATACTTAAGAAGCAATTCACAATTTGATAANACATTAATCGTACTATTAACTGCACTCAATGACGAGGCTTCACATATTAAAGGACTTGAATTGGGCGGGGATGATTTTGTATCGAAACCAATNAGTCCTAAAGTTTTAATAAGCCGCATCACTGCACTTTTCAGAAGAATTCAACCTGCTGCTGGCGATTCAAAGATTGTTACTACCAATGGCTTAACCATTGATCCTGCGCAATACAGAACAGCTCTTAATGGCGTGCCATATGTTTTGGCTAAAAAAGAATTTGAACTATTATATTTATTGGCCGCGCAAAAAGGCCGTGTATTTTTAAGAAACGAAATACTTTCCCAAGTTTGGGGCAATGATGTTATCGTAGGCGATCGCACTATTGATGTACATATTCGTAAAATAAGAGCGAAATTAGGTATTGATTGTATTACCACTGTGAAAGGGGTCGGTTACAAATTCGATTATTAGTGACAAAATAGATACCTTCGTATTCGCCTCTATAAAGGCACAGGTGCATGTTTAAACAAAAAAATTTATCNCCAAAGCAATTAGCTGCGCTCACTGCACTGCTACTTTCTAGTATNATTGCAACAAGCGTTTTTTTATTAATGCATGATTGGCGCTATTGGGTGGGTTACTTTTTAGTCTGCTTTATTTTTGCTTACTTATTAATACACCAAATTTTAGATTTTTTTGTTTATCGAAAAATAAAATTGATCTATAAATTAATTGCCCAAACAAAAGCAACAAAACGCGAAGAGGCTTATCAAAAATATATACTTCCTCGAAAGGGAATGGATGAAGTAAGAGAAGATGTGGAAGCATGGGCCGTTCAAAAAGCNAATGAAATTGCGACACTACAATCTAATGAGGAATTTAGAAAAGAATTTTTACAAAATTTGTCGCACGAAATTAAAACCCCCATTTTTGCCATTCAGGGTTACCTTGAATTATTAAGTGATGGCGAAATAAATAATCCTGCACAAAGGGACAAGTTTGTTCATCAAGCACAGGCGAATGTTTTAAGATTGGTACAGTTATTAAATGATGTAGATACTATTACTAATTTAGAAATAAGCAAAGACCCCATATTAAAACATTCCTTTGTTATCCAGGATTTAATCAATGAAGTAGCGCAAAACTTAAGCGTAAAGGGCCTCAAAAAAAATATTCAATTTCATTTTAAAAAAGGAAGTGAATCACCCACCACTGTATTTGCTGATAAAAATAAAATTTATCAAGTTTTAGTAAATATATTTTCTAATGCGGCGAAGTATGGAAAAATAGATGGCCAAATTATTGCTAGCGTATACAAATTGGAAGAAGGTAAAGTGTTGATTGAAATAAGCGATGATGGTATTGGCATTGCGGAGGAACATATCCCAAGATTATCTGAGCGTTTTTATAGAACAGACGATGCGCGAAGTAGAGATATTGGTGGCACAGGCCTGGGACTTGCCATCTGCAAACACATTTTAGAAGCACATCAGGAAACCATGCACATCAGAAGCACCGTGAATGTGGGCACAACAGTTGGTTTTACCTTGCCTAACACGATGTCTTAAGGATATTTTTCCGTTACTTTGTATACTAAATTTTCAACATGCAAACAATTTTGGTGACAGGTGGTTGTGGATATATTGGCGCACATACCATTGTAGATTTAATTGAAAATGGCTTTAATGTAATTTCAGTTGATAATTTATCAAGGTCATCCGAAAATTCATTAGCGGGTATTGAAAAAATTACCGGGAAGAAAGTAAAAAATTACAATATCGATCTGACCGACGCGAAAGCAGCGGAATCCATATTTACCGAAAATCCAAATATCACAGGCGTCATTCATTTCGCTGCTTACAAAGCAGTGGGCGAATCTGTGGAAATGCCTTTGGCTTATTACGAGAATAATATTTTTTCCTTAGTGAATTTATTAAAGTTGGCAGTAAAGTACAATGCAATGCATTTTATTTTTTCTTCCTCTTGTACTGTATATGGTAACCCAGCAGTTATTCCAGTAACTGAACAAACCCCATTACAACCAGCAGCTTCGCCTTACGGTGCTACCAAGCAAATGGGCGAAAGCATTATTAAGGATACTGCTTTTGTTGAACCATTATCTACTATTTTGTTGCGTTATTTTAATCCAGTAGGTGCACATCCTTCCAATGCGATTGGAGAATTACCCATTGGTCGTCCTCAAAATTTAGTACCAGCCATTACACAAACTGCCATTGGGAAATTAGCTACAATGCAAGTATATGGTGATGATTACGATACACGCGATGGAAGTTGTATTCGTGATTATATTCATGTTTGCGATATTGCACGCGCACATACTTTGGCTTTACAATACTCAATAAAAAACAATCAGCCCAAGAGTTGTGAAATTTTTAATTTGGGTACAGGTAATGGAATTACTGTTCTTGAAGCTATTAAAGCATTTGAAAAAGTTTCAGGTCTTGCATTAAATTATCAAATAGGACCAAGACGTGCAGGAGATATTGTTGCGATTTATGCCAACAACGATTACGCTGTTAAAAAATTAGGTTGGGAAATTAAATACTCCTTAGACGATATGATGCGCACTGCTTGGGATTGGGAAAAAAGTATTGCAGGAAAAAATTAGTTTTGTACCAACATTTTTTCTGCATTCTCTGCTACTTGTAATGCTTCAATAAATTCTTCAATCTCCCCATTAATTACTGCATCTAAATTGTAAGAAGTGACCCCTACGCGATGGTCTGTCACTCTACCTTGTGGCCAATTATAAGTTCTAATTTTTGCACTACGATCACCTGTACT
>JGI25910J50241_10000813_pt1 | contig 10858 bp, 8 predicted proteins | sample LauGreSBDMM110SN_3_FD_50241 | JGI IMG/M metagenome (IMG submission 50241) | reverse complement strand
GAATACCATACGCTATGTAATGCTTGTGGCATTAGTGAAAAAACTAAAAATAAATCCAAAACGAATGGGTTTCTACAAGTTATGACACGAAATTCGGGTAATGTATTTAGTTAAAATATTATTCAAAAATAAAATAATAAAATTATAGAAATATAGTTTTAGTTTTTAGGTTTTTAGTAATTTTAGATCTCTCTTTTCTTGTCTTACACGATAATATAATGATAAATGAGGGCTTATGCTATGCTGCATTACGAGTTCTTCTATGTTTGTTTTTATAATTGTATCATTTGATAATGTGTAATATATATTCCCAAGAATGTATCCTTTGGAGGGAAGTTCTTTCTCAAGAAGCATGGTGCATCGTATACATGGTTTTGATATTCCAAGAGAGCCCGTATGTGTTGTTCGTATTACAAGAATATCAAGTCTTCGTTTCTTTTTTCGTGATGGAGCATGAGGAAGTTTATTTAATGCATGTTCTTCTGCATGTATTGTGCAGAAAGATGTACCAATATTATGGTCATGATTTTCTCCGTAGGCCATGCACTTTTAGCAGCGGAGGAGCTGAACCTGACCGAAAGAAGACGGCAGCATGGTGGTGTCCGGCAAGCTCTTTGTGATTACAACCGCACATAGAGGAGATACGGCGGTCGCACATGTCGTAGGTCAAGTTTGAAAGATTGGAATTCATTTTATAATAGAGATATTAAGATTGTTATTACATAGGTAATCATTTTTAAATCAATTTTTTGTGTAATACGATATAAAAAATTGATTTATAATTTATTTCATAGATATATAAACAGGACGAATAAAATGGATATTTACATTCAAAAATTAGAAGAATTCTTAAAAAGTAAAACCGAAATCGTAAAAGAACATAATCAAGTAGAAGAGGAAGAAAGGATAAAATCAAAAGATACACTAAAGGAAGATGCTATGTCGTATGATATGAATAAATTTCTAAAATCCGTACGAGAGTTTGAGGCAGATCGCGCTAAGAAAAGTAAGAAAAAGAAAGAAGAATCGTATTAAGGCATTTGACGATATATATGTGTGTGATAAGTTATATATATACAAATAACGAAGTAAAGTAAAAATGAACATTCATACGAATGTCGACAATGCCATATGGGCTTTGATGAAAAGTGCCACTCCAGAATATATTGACACGGCAGAGGAATCAAAAATTGTAAAAGAGGTTCATGATATTTTAGTCCGTGATTTTTCAATCACAATGTGTGATACATTGATTGAAAAAAGACTTGCTCAAATAAGAGAATTTCGTATTATGTTAATTGATCTTCTTAAAATGCCACAGGTAGAACAGCGTTCTCCAGAATGGCATGAAATGCGTAAAGGTCGTCTTACAGCAAGTGATACAGCTACTTCCATTGGTCGTGGTAAGTTTGAAACACGAAAGAATCTCTTAAAAAAGAAAGCGTTTCCTGAGCTTATGCCATTTATTTCAAGCTATATTATGAAATGGGGTACGATGTTTGAAACAGTAGCAAATCGTAGCTATTGTCAGCGAAATGGTGATATTAAGATTCATGAATTTGGTCTTGTGCCACATCCAAAAGTGAAACACTTTGGGGCATCACCGGATGGTATTTCGGAGCTTGGGATTATGCTTGAACTAAAATGCCCTATAAAAAGAAAGATTGATGGTACAATTCCGGAACAATATGAAATTCAAATGCAAGGACAGATGGCGGTATGTGGTCTATCCGAATGTGATTATGTAGAGTGCGGTATTGCCGATTTTGAGGATATTGAAAAATATTTAGAAGTAATTGATCCAGAAAGTGTAGTAGATCACGGTATCGTTCTTGAGTACAGCGACAATGGTACAATGACTTATGATTATTCTCCCGAATATTTAACACCTACGGATGCTTGGAAATGGGCAAAAGAATGTATTAAAAAAGAGACGAAACACCTTGTAAAGATTACACCTTGGAAAATAAGGGAATATTTTACACAACGAGTATTATTTGATCCTAAAAGATGGGACGATATTATGAAAGAGGTTGATATATTTTGGAAAGAAGTAGAAGAAATGAAAGCAATTGGTCCAGATACATATTTTGTAGAAAAACAGCCATCCCGAAGACGAGAACGAGTCGTTAAAGTAGTTGAATTTATCGATGAGGAAGATGACTTAGAAAAAGAGGCGAATTAAAAATTTAATTTATTTTTTATCATATATAATTTCAATTGCTTGTAAATTATCGTTTAGATTTTTGTATTTAGTAAAGCACGGCAATGTTCCTGTTATATATCCATCTTTTGTATCAATAGGAATCGGGTTATCAAAATTGGGCGCCAGATACAGTTTAACCTTTACATTTTTGAATACCTGATATGTACTGACATCTTGTTTCACATCATAATATCTTAGTTGATCCATTGTATATTTGCCAGGTGGAATAAGTTGAGATTTCCATCCCTTAAAACCACAATGTTGGTACATGATAATACCAGGGCCACCCGAATATGGCTTCTTGAGTATTTTCCCTTCTTTAGGGTTTGGTTTTTCCAGAGTTGGTATAGGATTCAAATTATCTGGCGACCAATCTAAATCACTATAGTCGCTCGCCAATATTCCATTACTCGTTAAATCTGAAAAACGCGAATTTATGCGATACAAAATAGCGTATGAATATTTTTCACCCGCCGACATCTTTGTAGGTCTCTCACTTTCAAGACAGTTTGATTGATAGGGAACATCTTGACTTGAACATCCGCATGGAAGATCGCTATGAAGAGGACACGAGATGAAGCATAAACTTTCGTTATGCCGGAAGTTCTTTTTAATATTCAATACTGCTATTTTACGTATTTTTTCGTCTTTTATAGGTTTTCCTTTATTGTTATATGCTGTAAATATCATATAACAATAAAACTGTATGCGAGTACTCGCTGTAGTCACACCTGGTTTCATAACATTTACAGGAAGATTAAGATAACTATTCGCATTGTACTGCAGAGCAAGAAGATTGTCATTTTCATCTCTATAAAAAGGTGCCTGTGAAATTACTACATATACTTGCCCTTGTATGGTTGAACGACCATTTTCATCATAGAATTTTTGTAGTGTATTATAAACTCTTGCATTTACATCACTAAAGTTATCCGTGTTTATATCAAATGGAATAACAAATAGTCCTTTCGCAGAAGATTGTACAAGTATATTTAGAGCATTTGGAACTGTACCAATATTGATACCGCATCCATAAACATGCATTAAACTTTTATTATCACTCATTGTATCTTTATAAATTTTTGTTTGTTTATCAAAATTCATAGAATCGTTTTGTTTGTAGAGCGAATAAGAGGAGGGGATTACTATATTCTCGAATGGTTCTGTTTTCTTATTTTTTCGGTAATTTAAATATATTAACAGCGATGCTAACGCTATTATGATCATAAATAGAATAATTTCATAAGGCATATTGTTTATAACTCTATACATTCTGGAAGAAAGAAAATTGTTTTTTTGATATGATAAATCATATTATTTTAATTAAGCATTACATGCAAGCAGGGGGCTTAGGTAGAAGATAACGAGAATTCATATAATCTACCGGAGTAGCGGTGCGTTTTTCATCACCTTCCATCACAATAGGACCGCTGGAGAAGCCTTCATTTCCAGTATATGTCACGGGACCACCTACGGTGACTGCCGTTTGAGTTATATTACCTCCTACCGTATTGATGGTTCCGGAAGCTTTTATATTACCATTAATATACAAATTCCCTTTTCCATTTTGTTCAGAAGAAGAAGACGAGTTATAACAAGCTCGCCACTATCCGTAACCTCTATTTTGGTTTTAGGAGCTGTTTCGCTCATATTTGGACTTAAATAAATACCTCGGGCAACCATTACCCCTGACTTTCTAATTTTTAATACATCTGTCGAATCCACCGATATTTTGAATGGAACTTTTACATCAGTAGCTTCACCCGTTGTGGTCATAATATGCATGGATGCATTCGGGTTGACAGGATCTGCGCTACCTGTACCTGTTGGAGCAACACCTGCTCCGAGACCTAAGGATTTTGTTTTGATATATCCTTGATTTGCTCCAACGGCGGATATAGAGGCTCCAGAAATAGATCCTTTATTAAAAGCCAAGGGGGCCTTTACGCTAATTGCTCCATTCGCATCTGGCATGGTGATATAGTCCGTATTGTTCTTTCCGGAAACATTGAATTGTTTTTTATCATTGGCGCCCGTGTAGTAAAGATCATTGATATTAAAACCACCCAATGCTGTAACATGAGAAAGTAGACTCATATTTGTGTTAGCAGATCCTGGGAGATCAGATAGCGTAAGATTGCTATCCACATTATTGATATTTGATGTAAAAGAAAACACCGAATTTATACCTTTTGAAACATTTGAAATGTTATTTGAGTTTTGAGTTATGGATAGATTTGCATTCGTCACTTCCTTGCTTATATCGTTATTTACCTCATTTATCTGATTCACCACCTGATTCATCGTTCTCATACGCGTTCGTTGTTCACCGTCCATACGAACATCCATCTTGTTAAACTTTGAATCAACTTTCTTCGCATATTTCGTGTAATAATCATAGATATAGTACATAGATACAACGATGCTTACAAGAAGGATCAAAATGATAAGTATAACAATTGCTTCAAACATATTTAGCTATTCTATATTATAATAACTAAAAAAATCACTCAGCGCTATCATTTCCACTTTTATCGTCGTAATCTCCTCCATAATCTTCTTTTATAGATGGAGGCCGGTAATATCCGGACGGTTTAGAATTTATCTCTATAACTTTAATATCGCTTCTACTACCATTATTAGGGTTGTTATTTGGAGTATATCCTCCGGTCTGCGGATTAGCCGTAGATGGTATATCCATAAAAAATTCGTTGTCGCTATCGTCCAGAAGATCTAATGTCATAGTGCCTCCGGATTGTTGTCCTGATGTATTTTGAGGTGATACCATAAACGAATTCTGCTGCATAGAATTTGCGAGTGGAACAGTTGGTTCATTTAGCTGCTGCATATCCTTCGGCATTGGAACGGTCTGTTGTTGTTGCTGCTGTTGCTGCTGTTGTGTATTTGTTCGATCTATTAAATTTGTATTATTTTTGTCAGGCGTGAAGGAATTATTCATATCCATTTGCTTTGTATTTAAATCTGTATTATTTGTCGCAGAATTAGGGGTATTTGTAGAAGATTGTGGGGTTTCGGTAGGATCCATAATTTCTTGCGACATACCGCCGTATAGTATGTGTTCTTCTGTTCCATATACAGCGGGTTCATCCAGATCTTGGTTATGTTCATATTCGCCTCCCGGTTCATCATCTGGTTCAGACGTCAGGGATAGTTCGTCTTCATCTTGGTCTTCGTCGTCGTCATCTATCATTTCGTTTGAATCTTCCTCTGCTATATCTTCTGTATTATATCGTACCTGAATGCCGAGTGTCTCAAACTCTTGAACCAGTAATTTCCAAGCATAGGGTGTCTCAATAAGCGTTGTATCGCTTCGTTTACAGGTAGGACAAATGTATGTATTCCTATCATATTTAGGATATGCCATTACACCGCAATAACGACATATACCATACTTATACTTGTCTGATCTTTCCATAAGACTCTCTTTTACAAATTGAGACATACCATACGAAAGCAGTACATCACGCTCCATCTCACCTACACGCAAACCTCCATTTTTTGCTCGTCCTTCCGTAGGCTGTTTTGTAAGTTGATCATAGGGTAAATCTGAACGAGCTAACCCGGGTGGATTACCGTGTCGGGCATGTATCTTATCCGTCACCATATGTTTTAGACGGTAATAAAAGGTAGGTCCAATAAATATTTCTGTATTTATTTGCCGACCAGTGCGACCGTCGTACATAATCTCATTTCCATATCGGTTAAAGCCTTGCTGTTCAAGTGGTGCTCCAATTGAATTGTAATCTACTGGAATGAACATAGTTCCGTCGCCCTGCGATCCATCAAAACAACAGCTCTTAGAGAAGATACATTCAATCAAATGAGCAATGGTCATACGCGATGGAAGAGCATGAGGGTTGATAATCATATCAGGGATGATGCCATCTTTCGTAACAGGCATATCTTTTTCTGGCAAAACCATTCCTACTACACCTTTTTGAGCGTGTCTGGAGCAAAATTTATCACCCAATTCTGGTCTTCGGTTCTTACGGAATCGCACCTTACAAATTTGTTCGGAACTACCAAGTGCCTTTGTTCCTACGAAAACTTTATCCACAATACCGTAATGATGTACATCTGACATATAAGAAACATCACTGAAATGTCTTATTTTTTCAATCTCTGTAAGTATGCCTCTTGACACCTCACGATGTTCCTCCAAAATATTTACCATTCCCATCACAACCGCTTTTGATCCACGAGGTATTTTAGCACCTTCGCGAATAATACCGCGATCATCCAATAGTCCATAGCTCTCGGCCGGCTTTACTCCGCGAATTGTGACATTGGAATCACGCGTAGATTGTCGTATCTTTTTTACAGCCGCCAATATTTTTTCCAGATCGCCTTTTTCCAAACCTTTGATTTCAACCTTCTTTTCATCCACTTTGGAAATCGCTTGAATTGTTGTGTATCCGGCATCTCGCAGAAGGGTTATCATAGCTTGTGATATGTCGTGTTTTTCTAATTCATCAATGGAAGTATAAGGATTCTTAAATTGGAGACGCTCGTTCTGCGAAATNACCTTTTCGGTTGCCGTCATACTCTTAAAAGCTGTACTTTGGAAAAGACCTCTGTCAATCGCCGATTTGTTTATGATAATACCGTCCTCTTGGTTCAAACCTGTATAAGTAGCAATTGCTACAATAGCATTGACACCGTTTGGCAAACGATTGCTGGCAATGTAATGAGCATTCTTTGTTGTTATCATCGGTTTTTGAGGATAATGCATCATATACGCCATCGTATCAAAGCGTTTTACGGAAATTGGTAGCATATATTCCAATGGTTTGTTTTCCTTGTGCTCCGTGGAACAGATTACGAGCGGCGTAGTTGTGATTAGCAAAAGGGATGGTATTTGTTACTACACTAAATGCTGCGGAAGGATGGATCTCGCAATGTGTATAGGGCTTTTCACCCTTTGTGAGATCAATAGGGTTCATAGCAATGAGTAGAGTATTCTCTTCATCTACATCAATAAACTCTATACAGCCTTGTGTCTTTTCAAGACGCTTTATGGTTTCCGCGCGTTCTGTTGCCGTATCGGGATCTTTCCACCAAGATGGTAATATAAATTCGTCTTTGTAATACATTTCTTCCGTGTAAAAGATCTCTTTTAATGCCTTGTGATCAGATCCTATGTAGGTTTCACCCTCTCCGAATAAATATTTAAACCAATTCATGTTATTATCCCTGGTTATCACAGACGGCGTTATGATCTGGTTTTGTTGAACGACAAACAGAGGACGGCACATACGCCCTGGATCGGTCTGTATATGTAGTATATTCTCGCGAATATTCCATGAAATGGAAATAAATGCGTTGATATATCCATTGCGGCGCATCGCTTTTAGAAGACGCGTATGATATACGGGGTCTCTTGTAATTCCGTACCAAGTGCCGTTTAGTAGAACCTTGGTAATGTCCTTTTGGATGATGTTTATACCATTTGTACTGTAGAGCGGAATGACGCCAAGTCTGGAAAGATATTCTTGGATGGTAGATATTTCTGTCCCGAAAGTGACATAGGACATAAGTGAAAAGTTCTTGAGAAGTCCAATAGATTGTCCATCTGGCGTTTCAAAGGGACAGAAGAAACCCCACTGTTGTGGATGAAGACGATGCGGAGGCACATTTCGGCGCGAACGATCCAGAGGAAGATTGACGCGTCTCATATGCGAAAGATAGCCGAGATAGCTGATACGAGCCAAATCTTGTACCTTGCCCTGTTCTGTATCTTTGTCGGTAGAACCCCACATTCCTTTGAGCGATTTTACAATTCGTTCCGTCATGATCGCAGGTGGGAATAATTTATAGATGTTGTCCTTTCGTACAAGGTCTGTAATTCGGGCATTTCCATTATTACGCCAAGGACCTAAATTGTACTCACGATCCATAAGATCACGGCAATTTTTGCTTAGCATTTTATAGACTTCTTGGAAAAGTCCGGCAAGTTGGAAACCGCTAATGTCAATGCGCTTGGTAGTATAAGCATCGCGGTCGGTTCGCGGATAGATATTAAGACATACATCAAGCAAGTGCTTTACAAGGAAACCGAGATACATTGGTTTTTCATTTTGTCGTTCTACATTTGGGAAAATATCCGTGACAAGTATATTTTTTACATAATCAATGATTTGATATTGGACACGATATTTCATTTGTTCCAGAGCGTCTGCTTGTGTATAACAGGTGTCTTCTTTGGTTTGTGGAGCAACCGCCGATGCTCGTATATATTTGATGTAGGCATTCGGTATTTCAGATGTTCCAAAGATTGTTTCTATGATTTCTTTGTCGGTTTCTACTCCAAGAGCTCGGAATAGAGTAAATAGCGGAATTTTTCCGCGAAGAGATGGGAAGGAAATATAAATAGCATTGTCCATTAAATCGATCTTTGCTGCAACTGCTGCTTGCATTCTCTCTTTTCGGCTTTCTTCATCTTCATCTTCATCTTTTTCATCTTCCGTTATTACGGGTTCGGAGTTTTTGTCACGAGCAATGTATAACTCAAAACCGCGGGCAGCAAGTTTGCTTTCACCCGTCTGTCCAACACATTTTATGTAGGCGCGATGACTGAAATTTATGTTTGTTTCCATCGGTTCCACAAAAAGCTTGTTGTTCGCAATTCTCTCCTGCGATACGATCACCTTTTCCTTACCATCAATGATGAAATAGCCACCAGCATCATAGATACATTCCCCGAGTTCTCGGAGAACATCTGGGCCTTGTCCGTTTAGAATACAGGCATCGGAATGTACCATAATTGGAATAGCGCCAAGCAATACCTTGGGGAAATTGGTTGTTTGTATTCGGTCGTGTTCGCGTTCTGTCAATTCGTATATGACTTTAACATCGGCGTAAAGATGCCCTTCGTACGTAAGATTTCTTAGTCGCGATTCTGCGGGTGTAAGCAAAACTTCGGTTTTGTTATTGTCTATCATCGTAGGACGATCCAAAAAGATGGCGTCTCCGTTTTCTCCACCTACAAATACTTTTACGGTTAGAATAGGGTCTCCTTTGGTATTGAGCTTAATCATTGTAATTGGATTAAATGTACGAATTACGGAGGGGATGTAATTTCTTAGAAATTCGCGATAACTATCAATATGGTGTTTCGTAAGAGGATATACATGGGATTTAAAATAGGCATCCATGACCTGCCATTGTTGTTCTGCTGAAAACTCGGACATGATTGTATCCGCACCTAACAGATCTTTATATATTTTTCATATATGTTAGAGATCTTATATGCCAAAAAATAATTAGAATTAATTATACTTTTTCAAATTCCGCGAATGTACTATTACCAATGTTGTCTTCTAATTTTAGCTCACCATTGTCATCTATAGAAAATATATAGGGTTTATTCCCATCTGTCGGTACAGTCCATTGCTTTACAAGTTCTTTTCGTTTTGTCTTTTTATTCGTATTCACAGATATAAGTGATATGTCGTTGCCCTGAATGTTAAGACGAGGAAGAGTACCTATTGTATCAAACCTATTCTTTAGAACTTTTGATTTATCAATAGAATCTTCGCCTGGTTTCATAACGCATGATTCGTGAAACGGTTTGTTTTTTTCCGTAGTATATACTCCTGCTCCATTTTTATCTATTTCAAAAGCGAAAAGCCGATTGTTTGATAACAGGCGTGTATCACATCCGCTATACAATTTAGAGCCATCTGCTGCTTTGCTAATATCAAGATATTCGTTTCCTGTTATTTTGATTCCCATGTTGGTAAAGAATATCGGTCGTATTTTATATATGCTGTAAGAACTAATGTTTTTTATATTTCGCGGTTTGGCAGAAAAGCCTCGTGGAATGTTGTAGAAAGGGCATGCTTTATTTGATATACATCCGCATTCTGGTCTGGATGTAGGAAGTGGTTCATCTTCTTTGAGTTCTTTGAGTTCTTTCTTTTTCTTTTTGATTTCTTTATATTCTTTCGGTTTTAGATCTTCGTCACAAGCATCATTACAAAGCCAATCGCTTACGGCATAGAGTTTTGAAAATAATAGACTTCTTAGCCAATTATTATACATAATGATTTTTTCAGGTGTAATGGGTACTCCTTCTTTATCCATACCTGGCATATATACCCATGCTTCCGTTTGATGTAGTTGTTTATTACGACCCATCAACATATATACGGGACCGGTGATAGCTCCTGAATTTTGATCCGCAACGGAACGAACTACCTCCATAATGCGGGTAAGAATTAAATCTTTTGTTTTTGCCGTTATAAAAAGAGACCAGAATGGGGCTCTTTCTAATATTGGTTTATTGTCTGGATTATTCTGTTCGCTTTTTGATTTTGCTCGATCAAACGCGACACAGCTAATATATTCAATATTTTCAAGATTGGTTTGTTTTGTTGTTTCTGCTTCCGTTACAAATCTCTCAATCTTCCTGGTTACGATATAACCTATTAGAAAAATTAGCAGAATTGTAAGGACGACTACTATTTTTAAGACGATATCATTCATGCTCTTAAAATAAATTGATAATAAAAATAAAAATATGGATTATATTATTATGTTTTTTGTCTGAACTGAAGAAGATCCTGAATGGCTTTCGTATGCCATTCCAATGCTTCTACACGTGCCTTGTCGTTCGGTTCTAAACGAGTA
>JGI25910J50241_10000811_pt1 | contig 10872 bp, 10 predicted proteins | sample LauGreSBDMM110SN_3_FD_50241 | JGI IMG/M metagenome (IMG submission 50241) | reverse complement strand
TAAAATCGATCGCGTTTAAACCGGTTAAAATTTCTTGGTGATGTTGAGCATAGTGCTTGGGGCCAATATCGGCCACCACCAATTGAGCAACCAAATCCGGATATTGAGTAGCCAATACCATGGCCAATTTTCCGCCCATCGAATGGCCAAGTACCGAAATAGTTTGCAAGCCATAATGACTGCAATAGTCAAGTAGATCTTGCACCATGATTGCATAAGAAAAAGCTGCGTCGTGAAAACTGCGGCCATGGTTGCGCAAGTCAATCAAATGTACTTCAAAACCCATGGCTGCATATTGCGTGCCCAAGGTTTTCCAGTTGTCAGACATGCCCAAAAAGCCATGCAAAATGAGCAATGGTTTTCCTTGGCCTTCAATTTTTGAATATAACATCATAGGGGTGAAGAAATAAATTTAGCGCAACAAATCCAAGTATTGGTTAACCACCGATTCCAATCCCATATACAAGGATTCAGCAATGAGGGCGTGACCAATGGATACTTCGAGTAAACCCGGAATGTTTTCGGCAAAAAATTTACAGTTTTGCAAACTCAAATCGTGTCCGGCGTTGATGCCCAGCCCCAATTCATTGGCGAGTTTGGCCGCTTGTATGTAAGGTTCTATGCCCGCAAAATTGCCCAAACTGTAGTGGTGTGCAAAAGCTTCGGTGTACAATTCGATGCGATCGGTTCCTGTCTTTTGGGCGCCTTCAATTATCTTCAAATTGGGATCGACAAAGATCGAAGTGCGAATGCCATTGCGTTGAAACTCTTGAATTACTTCGGCCAAATAAGGTTGAAATTGTATCGTATCCCAACCTGCCGAGGAGGTAATCGCACCAATAGCATCGGGCACCAAAGTAACTTGGGTGGGTTTGCACTCCAACACCAAATCGATAAAATTGTGCTGCGGATTGCCTTCTATATTGTACTCCGTGTATACGATGGGTTTTAACTCCCGTGCATCTTGGTAGCGAATGTGGCGCTCGTCTGGACGCGGATGAATTGTGATGCCGTTGGCGCCAAATTGCTGAATATCAGCCGCTACTTGCAGTAAATTGGGCACATTTCCACCGCGCGCATTGCGCAACGTAGCAATTTTATTGATGTTTACACTGAGTTTGGTCATGCGAAAAAAATTTGACCACAAAAATACAAACTTAAAGCCGCGTAGGTTGTTTAAAATTGATTATTTTGCAGGGCCTTAGTACATGCACCCATGAATCAAATTCAAGACTATATACACAGCGATTACAAAGCCATTCGCCCCAACGAAGACCTAGCCAGTGTGCAAGATTTTTTTAATGAAATGGGTTTTTCTCATTTTCCAGTTGCTGATGATTTGCAGTTTATTGGCTCACTCAATGCCGAAGATGCCAGCACCTTTGATGCGACAAAATCAGTAGCCGATTACCGCTATATTTTGGAGCAATTTTATGCAAAAAACAGCATGTCTTGGTTTGAAGTATTTGAGGTAGCTACCAAAAATCAGGCTTCGATTGTACCGGTTTTGGACGAACAAAATCAATACATAGGGTATTATGAAATGGAAGATGTTTTGCTGTTTTTTCAAGATACGCCGCTCATCAAAGAAGCAGGAAGTGTTTTGGTGATTAACAAAAGCCTACAAGATTATTCCTTGGCCCAAATTAGCCAAATCGTAGAAAGCAACAATGGTAAAATTTTGGGTTTATTTATTTCAGGTTCAGCCCATTCAACAATTGAAATTACCCTGAAATTGGCCTTGGGTCCCTTGAATGAAATCATCCAAACGTTTCGCCGATACAACTACGAAATTGTTTCCCAGCACCAGGAAGATCAATACATTACAAATCTAAAAGAACGCTCCGATTACTTGGACAAATACCTCAATATATAACGCACACTCGCTATGAAAATCGCTATATACGGACAATTTTACCAAAACAGCACCGAACCCATTATTCGGGATATCTTTCAGTTTTTTACCCAAAAAAAGGTAGAATTAGTGGTAGATCGGGAATTTTTGGAACTGCTCAACGAGAAGCACATTCTAGACGAATCATTTGCCACCTTTCAAAGTCATGCCGATTTGGACGCCAGTTTTGATATGCTACTCAGCATAGGCGGCGACGGAACCATCTTGCGTGCCATTACGTTAGTGCGCGACAGCGGGATTCCGGTTTTGGGCATCAACGCAGGCCGTTTGGGATTTTTGGCTTCGGTACAAAAGGAAAATATTACCGATTTTTTGCAACTGGTTATTGATAAAAAGTACCGTATTTCTAAACGCAGCTTGCTTTCCCTAAGCTGCAATCCGCCAAATGCAGCAATTGACAGTTTGAATTTTGCGATGAATGAAATTTCGGTGAGTCGAAAAGACACCACCTCGATGATTACCATTGAAACCCACTTGAACGACGAATATTTAAATTCCTATTGGGCTGATGGCTTAATAATTGCAACACCCACTGGTTCAACGGGCTATTCGATGAGTTGCGGCGGCCCTATCTTAACACCAGAAGTAACCAGCTTGGTGATTACGCCCATTGCGCCGCACAACCTCAACGCTCGCCCACTTGTAATTCCCGACAACACACAAATAAAATTAAAGGTTTCGGGACGCGAAGACAACTACCTCGTTTCCTTAGATTCACGAATTGCATCAGTTCCAAATGCGGCTGAATTGACCATTGAAAAAACTAATTTTCAGATTAACATGGTCGAAATTCCACACGAAACCTTTTTGAAAACCCTGCGCAACAAATTGATGTGGGGCGAAGACAAAAGAAACTAATCGGCAACCCTTGGTTTGCATACTAGAACCGTGTATTTTTCGTTAAGAAAACACGCTGCATCAAGTATCCTACAATTATTTTCAACTTCCTGAAAATCTAATTCGTTAGTATACGCTTTACGTAGGCAGAATTAGTATATTTGCACGCTATTTTTATACCCATGCACGCACGAATATTCGTTATATTTATTTTGCTCTTCGGCCTTTCGGCATCGGCTCAAATTTATGAGATTGGTGGCTTTTTGGGTGGCAGCAACTACATAGGTGACATTGGAAAAACCACTTACATAGCTCCCAATGAAAGTGCCTATGGATTTTTGTTTAGATGGAATAAAAGTGCCCGGCATTCCTGGAGAATATCCTACACCCAATCTAAAATTACCGCCAACGATGCCGATGCCACCGATCCATCTCGCGTGCAACGAGGCTTCTCCTTTGTAAATGATATAAAAGAAATTTCGGCTGGGCTAGAATTTGATTTCTTTGATTTTGACCTGCACGATTCCAAACCCAAATTTACGCCCTATGTGTATACGGGTTTGAGCTACTTGAGTTATAACGGCTTATTTTTTGTAGGCGGACAAACCAAATACGATACCACACATAGCGCCTTGGCGTTGCCGATGACCTTGGGGATTAAGGGCAGAATCTTTGATAATTTTGTCCTCGGATTTGAATCGGGGGCGCGGTATGCATTTCAAGACGATTTAGACGGCAGTAACCCCACGAATGACAACCTGAGCAGTGCTCGATTTGGAAATGTTAGCAGCAACGATTGGTATGTTTTTACTGGATTTACATTAACCTACACCTTTGGAGACAAACCTTGTTTTTGTTCGAATTAATCCATGAGTATACTGAGCCACATCAATACCGAAAATTTACCCAAACACTTGGCCATCATCATGGACGGCAACGGGCGTTGGGCAAAACAGCAGGGTTTTTTGCGGGCTTTTGGTCANGAAAACGGAACCAAATCGGTGCGACTCACGGTAGAATGCTGTGCCAAATTGGGCATAGAAAATCTCACCTTGTATGCCTTTTCTACCGAAAATTGGAACAGACCCAAAATTGAGGTCGATACCTTGATGAAATTGCTCATCAGTTCCTTGAAAAACGAATTGAACACCTTGTCGCAAAACAACATCAAACTGCAATCGATTGGCAATTTGGATTTGCTGCCTCAGTCGGCACAAAAGGAGTTGAAAAGCGTGATGGAACAAACCCAAAACAATACGCGAATGACCTTGACTTTGGCCTTAAGTTATGGGGCTCGAGAGGAACTTTTGCAAGCGATAAAAACGATCAGTAGTAAAGTTAAAAATAATATAATTTCAACCGACGCTATTGATGAATCAATTATTAATGAGCATCTTTACACGCACAATTTACCTGATGTAGATTTGCTAATACGAACGAGTGGGGAGCATCGAATCAGTAACTTTTTGTTGTGGCAAATTGCCTACGCCGAACTGTATTTTACCGATGTTTTATGGCCCGATTTTAAAGAAGAAGATTTATATGAGGCTATCCTTAGTTATCAAAAAAGAGAACGTAGATTTGGAAAAACAAGCGAACAAATTAAATAAAATTTTAGTGTTACATAAACCCCTCCTTTTTTTATACGCCCTTTTCTTTCTTGGATTTTTTGGCGCACAAGCGCAAGACCGAATCCCTTTTGATCAGGGAACAAAGTACTTTTTAGGAAATATAAAAGTGACTGGGAAAATAAGCTACAACGAACAAACAGTTGTTACGTTTGCGGGCTTAGAAAAAGGACAAGAAGTGACTATTCCCGGCGAAGAAATTAGCAACGCCATCAAAAAATTGGGAAAATTGGGCTTGTTTAGCGAGATTGATTTTTATGTGAATAAAATTGAGGGAGACAGCATCTTTTTGGAGTTAAACATCAACGAATTACCCAAATTGAATGAGGTAAAAATTGTTGGGGTTAAGAAAAGNAAAAAAGAAACGCTCATCAAAGACAACGCACTTACCAAAGGAAAAATTGTCAATGAAAACCTCATTACCACAACCAGAAACTACATCGAAAACAAATACCGCAAAGACGGGTTTTACAATACCAAAGTAACGGTTAGCACCAAAGCCGACACAACCCAAACCAATCAAGTTAATATGTTGATTTTTATTGACAAGGGAAATAAAATCAAAATCAATTCGATTGGATTTACTGGTAATGTCATGTACACTGAAGCACAGCTCAGAAAACGCATGAAAAACACCAAACAAAAAAATGTAATTCGCATTTTTAAAGCATCCAAATACATCAAGGACAAATACAAAGAAGACTTGGTGAAGGTGATTGATAAATACAAAGAAAACGGCTATCGTGATGCTCGTATTGTGAGTGACACGCTTGGTTTTACCAAAAACAAAAAAGAACTTACACTCAAAATAAATGTTGAAGAAGGCAGAAAATATTACTTTGGTACTATTAAATTCCTAGGAAATACCATTTACCCCGATCGCGGTTTGCAACAAATGTTGGGCATCAAAAAAGGCGACATATACAATGGGGTTTTGCTTGAAAAACGAATTGCAGATAAAAGCAAACCCGATGGCGATGACATCACCAATTTATACCAAAACAACGGCTATTTATTCTCTACCATTAATGCGGTAGAAGTAAAAACTGCCAACGATACCATCGATTTTGAGATCCGTATTGTAGAAGGTCCTTTGGCCTACTTCAATAAAATTACAGTAGTAGGAAATGACCGGACCAACGACAAAGTAATTTACCGTGAATTGCGCACCAAACCGGGTCAAAAATACAGCAAGGAAGAGTTGGTACGTACCATTCGTGAAATTGGTCAATTGGGTTTCTTTGACCCAGAGGCCATTGATCCAAAATTCAAAAATGTGGACGCAGCGGCCGGTACGGTTGATATTGAATACAACTTAGTAGAAAAAGGATCCAGCCAAATTGAATTACAAGGTGGCTATGGCGGCGGCGGATTCATTGGGACTTTGGGACTTTCGTTTAATAACTTCTCGGCCCGAAACCTATTCAAGAAAGACGCCTACAAACCCTTACCAATGGGAGACGGACAGAAAGTTTCGCTGCGTTTGCAGGGAAGTTCTTTTTTTCAGACCTACAGTATATCGTTTTCTGAACCCTGGTTTGGCGGCAAAAAACCAATACAATTTAGCAGCTCGATAGCGTATAGTAAACAATTTGCTGCCAGCAGTAATTTTGGAGGCATTGACAAGAGTAAAAACTTCAATATTTTTGCCATTTCATTAGGTTTGGCCAAACGCTTAACTGTTCCCGATGATTTCTTTGTATTGTCTAACGCCTTGAGTTTTCAGTTTTATGACCTAAATAACTACAACACGGGCTTATTTACTTTTGGAAATGGTTCATCTCGAAATTTGGCCTACACCATAGGAATCAGCCGAAACAATAAAGGGGTAAATCCAATCTACCCGACCTACGGATCTGAGTTTAGTATCACCGGTAAATTTACACCCCCTTACTCTGCTTTTAACGGGGTTGATTATTCCAATTTAGGCTCATTAGAACCCTATAAATTGCGCAACGAAGGCACCACACCCATTTTGAGTCAAGATCAAACTGAATTCATTTTACCAGGCGAATACATTGATGCCAACGGAAATCGGGCACTTGATTTTCAATCGGCAGCTGTTGACCAAGGTAAAGTTGACCAAGAAAAGTTTAATTGGTTGGAGTACTACAAAATCAAATTTAAAGCCGACTGGTATACCAAGATTTTTGACAAATTAATTTTGCGTTCCTTAAGTGAATTTGGGTATTTAGGCAGTTACAACAACGCAAGAGGCTTGGTTCCATTTGAGCGCTTCTTTGTGGGCGGTGACGGATTGGCCAATTTTGCGCAAGACGGACGCGAAGTGATTCAATTGCGCGGCTATCCAAACAACTCCATTTCTTCGCGCGATGGCGGACCTATCTACAATAAATTCTCTTTAGAATTGCGTTATCCCTTAACCTTAAAAGCAGCAGCATCTATCTACATGCTTACTTTTGTGGAAGGTGGAGCTGCCTACAACAATTTTAAAGAATATAATCCGTTTGTGTTAAAACGATCAGCTGGTGTAGGATTGCGTATTTTCATGCCTGCCTTTGGATTATTGGGGATTGATTTTGGGTATGGATTTGATCCACTCACCGGTTCTACTCAACCAAATGGTATGGAAACACATTTTATTATTGGCCAACAATTTTAAAAAATAACTGCTATATTTGGCGTGAATTACACCATTCAGGATATGAAAAAGTATATATTTCTCTTACTCATTAGTTGCTGGTTTGCACAACCAATTGCCGCACAAGGNCGTTCGGTGAAAATTGGATACATTGACATGGAATATATCTTGCAAAATGTTCCTGAATACAGTGANGCAAAAAACCTGCTGGAACAAAAAGCCCAAAAATGGAAGCAAGAAATAGAAGTCAAAAAAATTGCGATTACCAAACTCAAAGAGAGCCTTAAGGTAGAACGCGTGTTGCTCACCAAAGAATTGATCGAAGAGCGCGAAGAAGAAATTACCTTGCAAGAAACCGAATTGATGGATTACCAACTGAAACGTTTTGGTCCAAACGGTGATTTGATTGTGCAAAAAGCGGTACTTACGCAACCGGTGCAAGACCAAGTTTTTAATGCCGTACAAGACATTGCCGAAGCCAAAAAATACGATTTCATTTTTGACCGTACCTCTGAATTGACGATGCTTTTTGCCGCCAAACGCTTTGATATCAGCGACCAAGTAGTGCGCAAATTGGCTCGGTCTTCCAAACGTAATCAGTTAACAAAAAAACAGTTAAAAGAAGAAGAAGCGAAAGAAGCAAAAGAAGATATGGTGGACGAAAGCAGTAATTTAACTGAACGTCAAAAAAAGTTAGATGAACGCAAAGCGGCTCGAGAAAAATTGGTAGCCGATAGAAAAGCCGAAGCCGAAGCCAAACGCAAAGAAGCTGCTGAAAAGAAAAAACAAGCCGCCGAAGCCAAAAAAGCAGGAACTACAACGCCAGTAACTGGAACTCCGGCAACTGAAGCAACCAATATTACAACGCCAAGTGAAAATAAAGCCGCTACTCCAGCAGCCACAACGGCTGACAAAACAACACCCACTGCTCCTGCTACAGAAGCTACTCCCACCACTGGTACAAAAACAAAAGAAGAACTAGCAGCCGAACGCAAAAAGGCTATAGAAGATCGCCGTAAAGCATTAGAAGAGAAAAAACGAAAAGCCTTAGAAGAGCGCGAAGCAGCTCGGAAGGCAAAAGAAGCAAACGCAAAACAAAATTAAATCCACTAATTAATTAATATTTAAACACAATGAAACAAATCAAATCTTTAGTAATAGTTGCCATTGCTTTTATGAGCAGTACATTGATCGCAAATGCACAAGGCCCTGCAAAAACTGCTCATGTAGATGTGAGCGAAATTGTATCTAAAATGCCCGCCATGTTGGATGCGCAAAAACAATTGGAAAAATTGAGTGGCACCTATGACACCGAATACAAAACGATGGTTGAAGAATACCAAAATAAATTAAAAAAATACGAGCAAGAAGCTACTACTGTTACTGATGCTGTAAACGAAACACGTTCAAAAGAAGTGCAAGACATGCAAAAAAGAATTGTGGATTACAGAGACAATGCACAAAAAGAATTGCAACAAAAAGAATCTGATATTGTAAAACCAATCATGGATAAAGTAAAAGCTTCTATTCAGAAAGTGGGTAAAGCCAAAGGATTTCAATATGTGTTGAACTCAGAAGGTTTATTGTTGGCTGATGGTCCAAACTTAACTGCTGACGTGAAAAAAGATTTAGGATTCTAATTCACTCCTCTACTAATCATCGGCTCATTGTGACATTCATCTCATAATGAGCCGATTTTTTTTACATTTGACTCATGCACAACAACCAACCCATAGGCCTTTTTGATTCAGGCATCGGCGGCACTTCTATCTGGCAAGCCATTCATGCGTTATTGCCCAATGAATCGACCATCTACTTGGCCGACAGTGCCCACGCTCCCTATGGCGAAAAATCAAAAGAAGAAATTCTTGCCCTCAGCAAAAAAAACACCGAATACCTACTCAACGCAGGTTGTAAATTGATCGTAGTAGCCTGTAACACCGCCACAACCAATGCGATAAAGGAATTGAGGGCCTTGTATGACGTGCCTTTTATTGGCATAGAACCCGCTATAAAACCGGCAGCTTTGTCCTCAAAAACACAGACGATTGGGATCTTGGCGACCAAAGGAACACTCAGCAGCGAGTTGTTTAATAAAGCAGTAGAAGTATATAAAACCACAACCATTGTAGAGCAAATCGGTCATGGTTTGGTCGAATTAATTGAGGCGGGGCAACTTGATTCCGAAGAACTGCAGGGAAAACTCAAAAGGTATTTGGAACCCATGATAGCGGCCAATATAGATTATTTGGTTTTGGGTTGCAGCCATTACCCCTATTTGATTCCAGCGATAAAAAAAATACTGCCTGCACACATTCAAATTATCGATTCGGGCGAAGCGGTAGCCAGACAAACCCAAGCGGTACTGAAAGAAAAAACCGATCTACATGACAGCAGTAGCGCTACGCAGGTGTTTTATACCAACACCAACCCCAACGTATTGTCCGCGTTATTGGATGCTAATTGCACGGTAAAGCAATTGNATTTTTAGTTTATTCCTCGTCTTTAAACCAACTCGAATACATCACGTAATTGGTTGAAATGCGGGCAATTTCGCCAGCAAAATCAGACACATTAAGGTCTTTTACTTTTTTGGCTGGAATGCCAGCATAGATGGTGCCCGATTCAACAACGGTGTTTTGAGTAACAACCGATCCCGCAGCAACAATAGAATTGGATTCTACCACACAGCCGTCCATTACAATGGCGCCCATACCGATTAACACATTGTCGTGAATGACACAACCGTGTACAATGGCATTGTGGCCAATAGACACCTTGTTTCCTATATGGGTTGGGTGTTTCAAATAGGTGCAATGAATCACCGCGCCGTCTTGAATATTTACTTGGTTGCCTATGGTAATTTGGTTTACATCTCCCCGAATCACGGCATTAAACCAAACGCTACATTCTGCGCCAATAAGCACATCGCCTACTATAGTGGCGTTTTCGGCGACGTAACAATCTTCTGGAATTTGAGGCGCTTTGCCTCGCACTTGCTTGATGATCATACCAAAAAAAGTCCCGAATGAATCGGGACCATATTTATATTAATTAATAGCCGGACAGTTACAGTGGTAACGTTCGGGCTTGCAAAATAAATTCATACCTAGGGTAATTTGATGAAATCCGCTGTTCGAAAAATTTACCTCGCCCATTAATCGTGAATACGTGTAAGACAACATATAATCTTGGAAATTAACCCCGAAAATTGGCGTGATCATTTGAAGTTTTTGCGCCTTTACACTTCCATTATTCACATATTCGGCACCGTCTAAACTTTGACGATACGATAAGCCTCCCCATACTTTCCCAAATTCCATGGCCTTGTACATTTTAAGGTTCAAGTCTATGGATTTTTCTTTGGTTTGTTCTACCAGCTGTATCATTGCCGAAGGCTCCCATAAAAGGCCGTCTTCTTGTCCAAAGGTATAGCCCGCATTGAATATGATTTTACGGATGTTGTCATTTTCAACTTCTGTATATAGTGAACGTCTTTGTTCAGTTGCGTTTTTAACAGTTGCATGAAAATAAAATTCCAAATAGTTGTAGGACATCCCAATGTCAACATTAAAATAGGAATCTGTTTGCAAATTCCCATCAACAATAGGATCAAAATCGTACGGTCCTAAAAATTGTGATTGATCTAATACACTTTGCACCAGTCCGCCACTCATACCAAAAGACAATTGATTTAAATCAACTTGGTCTCTAGAAAACATAATATGGTGCGCATAAGTCACTTTAAATCCTTTCTGGGAGTGAAACCCGTTTCTGTCGTTGTAGACAATAACTCCTGCACCCGATTGCTCTCCAATTTTTCCATTGTAACTCAAGGTTTGCATGGCAGGCGCATTGGTAGTTCCAAACCATTGTTGACGACCTGTAAC
>JGI25910J50241_10000805_pt1 | contig 10910 bp, 8 predicted proteins | sample LauGreSBDMM110SN_3_FD_50241 | JGI IMG/M metagenome (IMG submission 50241) | reverse complement strand
CCCAACCAATGCCTTCGTCCATGTGGTGAATCATGCGGTGGTAGGTGTGAATGTTGCCACCCTGAAGATGGAAGATATTGTCTTTGATGGTTTGCGCCAGTTCGTGGTCTTCGCGAGTTTCCCACGGCCAATGCGGCGCGGTGTAGTGCATGCTCAAGAAAAACGGTTGCGTGGTGTCTTGTGACATTCGCTTCACAAAGTCCACCGATTTGTTGGAAATCAAATCAGTCAGGTAACCCTCGTGGGGCTGCTCTTCCTCACCCACCCACAAGTCGTGCGCACCCGTTGAGGCGCAGTGCGTGAAGTAGTCAACACCACCCGCCATCGGGCCAAAAAACTCATCGTAGCCCGAACGCAAAGGACCGAACGCAGGTGGGTATCCCAAATGCCATTTGCCAATCAAGGCAGTTCGATAGCCTTGTTCTTTGAGCAAGGATGGCAAGGTGGGGTGAGAGGCAGGCAAACCCAATGTGGTGCTGTTTCTAGCTTTGCTATTGATGGGCTCTTCGGCGGCACCTCTTAATCGGTATTGGTAGCGGGCCGTCATCAGACCAAACCGAGTGGGTGAACAGACTGGCGAGTTGGCATAGCCATCAGAGAACTTCAAACCATTGGCGGCAAGTTGGTCTAGCACCGGTGACACTTTTCCAAATGCTGCGTCACGTCCACCGTAACATCCCAGATCGGCAAATCCCAGGTCGTCGGCTACGATGAAGATGATATTGGGGCGTTTCATGCGCTCAGTCCTTGAGTGTGTTGGGCCTATTTATCACATGCTAATCTGAAATAGATCAGTGGTGGTGATGGGGCGCAGCGCCACGGGGTTGGCCTAGGCCCATTGGCAGGGTAGCATCAAGCAGCAGCTCAACTTGAAACTTGCCCCCTTTGGCATCTTGAAACTTCATAGTTAAGGGCAGCTTGGCACCTTTTACAACAGGCGATTTCAAGTCCATCAACATGATGTGATACGAGCCCGGTTTCAATTCGACAGCTTTTCCCGCAGGCAAATCTAAAGATGGGATGGCCGCCATTTTCATGACATCTTTCTCCATTTTCATTTCGTGAACTTCTGCCACGCCCGCGGCAGGGCTGCTGACACTCAAAAGCTTGCTGTTTTCTTTGGCGGTGATTTTCATGAAAGCACCTGTGGCTCTCTGACCGGCAACGGTGGGCCGAACCCAGCTGTCGCTGATGGTCACATTGGCATGGGTTAAGGTAACATTTGAAGAACCTTCGGCTTTAATGGTCAGCAAGGCAGCAGGCATTTTCATGCCTTTGGTGGATGTGCCTACAGCAGGAATTTCAGCCCAATCGTTTTGACCTTTTTCACACGTCTGCAGAACACGCAACCAAACGGCACCGGTCTTTTCAGGGAGTTGGGTCATGAAGGCAAATTCATCGAATGAACCATCGGGCAAAGCTGCCTCTTTGGAATTGGCTTTCCATTCAAGTTCGACCACATCTTCGGTGATTGTTTTGCCATGACTGGCATAGGGCTGGGCCAATTTGGCTTTTTTAGAACTCACGTTCCAACCTGATTTGGGCTGAGGCTTTGCGCCTTCAAAGCCCGCAGGAATAGTGATGCGGATGCCAGTTGTAGCGGTACCCTCACAGCCATGCCCAATGCGAATGGCGCCCTTGTAATTACTTCCGGATTGTGCAGTAGGGTCTACCAATACAGCATGCGCTTGGACAGCGCCAGACAAAAGCCATGGGGACAATGCGATGACAAGCGAATTGATTGCAAACTTTGTAATAAATTTCATTTTAATTTCCAGAAAAATTGGATTGCCATCAAGATGACAACACTGAAAATAGCTGAGCAATAGCCCAGACACATTGACAGAATTTCAGGAAATAAAAGGAGGCCCGCGCGAAGGCAGTGGTGGTGCTGTCAGTGAAGCAACGAGTGCTGCAGCGACAGGATGCAAGAGGTGCGCTAAAGGACTGACTTTCTGAAGTCCGAGAGAACAAGAATCTGCAGCCAAGACAACTGCGGCACACAAAGGACAGTCCATTTTGGTAGTCAGTTTGGCGTCGACACCCTCTTCGCCAAAAACCACCATTTTCATGCCACCAGCACTGGAACAGACCATTTGGGTTTCTGTTGGGTTCAAAATGGGCGAGCCAACGGCCACGCCAATGAACAGTGCAAACCACACAAGCACTAGACGTGCAATCAATTTGTGACTACTGGCATAGATCATGTGTCGTATTATCGCTGAAGTAAATTGATTCAAGTAAGTCACACCATGAAAAAAATACTGCTTTTAGGCTCCGGAGAACTCGGCAAAGAATTCGTCATCAGCGCAAAACGACTAGGCTGCTGTGTCATTGCCTGCGACAGCTACGCAGGTGCTCCCGCCATGCAAGTGGCCGATGAATGTGAAATTTTCAGCATGCTCGACGAAGCACCCCTGCGTGCAGCCATTGCCAAACACAAGCCCGACCTTATCGTTCCCGAAATTGAGGCTATTCGCACTGAGGTTTTGCTCGATGTCGAAAAAGAAGGTTTCGAGGTCATTCCCAGCGCACGTGCAGCCAATCTCACCATGAACCGCGATCGAATACGCGATGTGGCTGCAGGTCTGGGTGTTCGCACTGCCAAGTTCAATTACGCAGAATCCAGCGATGAACTGATGGCCCAAGCCAAGCTCATTGGCTTTCCTGTCGTCATCAAGCCCGTCATGAGTTCTTCTGGAAAAGGCCAAAGCGTGGCCAAGACCGAAGCCGACGTTCAAGCAAGTTGGGACTACGCTTGCGCAGGCATGCGTGGCGACCGCAAAAAAGTCATTGTGGAAGAGTTCATTCACTTTGAATTTGAAATCACCCTGCTCACTATTCGCCAACGCACTGGTCCAACTTTGTTCTGCCCACCCATTGGCCATGTACAAGAACGCGGTGACTACCAATACAGTTGGCAGCCCCAACCCATGGCACCCGATTATTTAAAAGCCGCGCAAGACATGGCAGAAAAAGTCACTGCCGATTTAGGCGGTGCTGGCTTGTTTGGCGTTGAATTTTTTGTGACCGCCAAAGAGGTCATTTTTAGCGAACTCAGTCCTCGCCCGCATGACACCGGCATGGTGACATTGATCAGCCAAAACCTGAGCGAGTTTGATTTGCACGCACGTGCTGTTTTAGGCTTGCCCATTCCGCTTATTGAAGCGGTAGAAGGCGCCAGTGCCGTAGTGCTTGCTGACCGGGAAGGAAAGAACCCCAGCTATTCTGGCATACGAGAAGCAATGCTAGAACCTGGCATAGATGTCCGAATTTTTGGCAAGCCCACCACGCGACCTTATAGGCGCATGGCCATAGCTTTGGCCGAAGGCGATAAAGCCTTAGAACGTGCTCGTGCTGCAGCCGCTAAAATCAGAGTGCACGTCACATAAAAAATGCTCATCAACGACAATTCAGAATTTCAACATTTGGGAGCTATTTTTCATGCTGATGAATGCAGTTCACACCTCAAAGTTTTTAACATTTCCTAATGCTGCATGAGTAATTGGCTACCACTGACTGCGACCTTGTTCATTCAGGTCATGGTATCTATGGCCTTGTTAACGCTTCCTGTCATGGCTCCTATCGCAGCCAAAGATCTAGCAGTATCACCTGCTATGGTGGGCGTGTACGTCGCCATCACCTACGCTGGTGCCATGTTTTCCAGTCTCACCTCTGGCACCAGCGTCACTCGCTTTGGCCCTGTTCGAGTGAGTCAAGTAGGACTGATCTTGTGTGCTTCAGGGCTATGCCTTTGCGCCGTGCCTTGGTTGCCCGCCACTGGCTTGGGGGCCTTTCTCATTGGCTTGGGATACGGCCCAATCACACCATCTAGTTCTCAAATTTTGGCAAGAACAACACCGCCCCATCAAATGTCCTTGGTGTTTTCAATCAAACAAACGGGGGTGCCAGCAGGCTCCATGTTAGCGGGCGCCATTGTTCCATCGCTGATGTTAGGAATAGGCTGGCAGTTGAGTTTAATGAGCGTTGCATTGGTGTGCCTGATCAGTGCGCTCCTGTCTCAACCACTTCGCGATCAAATGGACGACCAACGGCAACCTGGTTTGCAATTGAAGTTATCGACCTTGCTGACCCCTATTCGAATGGTCTTATCGCACCGCCCACTGGCCACCATGGCAGGTTGTTCTTTGATGTTTTGTATGGTGCAAATGTCACTCACCACTTACTTGGTCACTTACTTACACGATGATTTGACTTATGGACTGGTGGCCGCAGGCTTGCTCCTGTCCATTACGCAAGCAGGTGGCATCGTGGGACGAATTGTTTGGGGATATCTGGCGGATCAATTTTTTAGCTCGCAAAAAATGTTGGCTGGTTTAGCGACAAGCATGGCACTTTGCGCTGCGGCAACGCCTCTTTTGTTGCCCATCCTTCCAGTCTATGGTGTTTGGACCCTGTTGTTACTTTTTGGCGCATCCGCCATTGGGTGGAACGGTGTTTATTTGGCAGAAGTCGCCAGGCAGGCACCTGAGGGCAAAGCCAGTGTTGCAACGGGCGGCACATTGACATTTACTTTTTTGGGCGTGGTGATTGGCCCACCCCTCTTTGGTGCGTTGTCAACGCTGTTTGGAACCTATGATGCCGGGTTTTGGGCGCTGGCTGCTATTTCAAGTCTTTGCAGNCTTGTTTTGTGGCGCTTAAAGCCTAGCCCCTCGAATTAAATCAACCCCTTTTTCGGCAATCATGATGGTGGGCGCATTGGTATTGCCCGTGACCAAGTTCGGCATGATGGACGCATCGATGACGCGCAAATTTTGCAAACCATGCACTCGCAGTTCGGAATCAACCACGGCCAAGGGGTCTTGCAGTGGGCCCATTTTGCAAGTTCCGACGGGGTGATATTCGGTGTCTGAATGGTCACGCAAAAAGGCACGAATTTGCTCTGGCTGCTCAGAATCAACAGGGTAGAGCATTTCGCCACGATAAGCTGCCAAGCCCTTAGAAGCCATGATCTTCAAGCTCTGTTGCGTTGCCAAGGCCAAGGTGTCTAGGTCGTCTGAGTGTTTGAAAAAAGCAGGATCAATGAGGGGCTTGTCTGTAGGGTTGCGACTGCTCAATCTCAGACTACCTCGGCTCTTTGGACGCATGAGGGTGACATGAAGCGTGTAACCATGCCCCAAATGAATTTTACGGGCGTGATCATCGACCATGCTGGTACACAAAGCCAACTGTATGTTGGGATGCTCTGAATTGCCTTCGGTGGATATGAAACCTTGTGTTTCTGAAACATTGGAAGTGATCCATCCTGTACGCTTCGATCGCCACTCGAACATCGCGTTGATCAAATTCAAAGCACCTTTCAACGAAAAGCCTAAGGCATCATTGATTTTTTTTGTTTTATAAATTATGACTGTGGTGATGTGGTCTTGTAAATTCTGACCCACACCAGGCAGTTCATGCACCAACGAAATACCCATTTCTTGTAAATGTAGCGCGGGCCCAACCCCAGACAACATCAGCAACTGGGGCGAGCCGAAAGCACCGCCCGATACAATGACTTCTTTGCGCGCGTGAATTTCATGGTGCACGCCATTGACCCTGTATTTGACACCGATGGCTCGCTTGCCCTCAAACATGATTTGCGTTGCGTGTGCATGCGATATGACATGCAAATTATCTTGATGTCGATGAGGGTCTAGATAAGCTCTGGCGGCATTCCAGCGCTCTCCTCCCTTCTGCGTCACTTGCCCCGGTGAAACGCCAAACTGTTTTTCGCCGTTGTAATCTGGATTAGAAGGAATGCCTTGTTCATTGCATGCTTTGACAAAGGCCTGGTTCAGAGGGCTTGGACTTCGCAAATAACTCACATTCAAAGGCCCGCCCACGCCGCGGTAGGCCGTCGCGCCGAAACACTCGTTGTGTTCTGATCTCTTGAAGACAGGCAAAACATCTTGAAATGACCAGCCCTTGTTGCCAAGCGCCGCCCAGTTGTCATAGTCTTGCGGGTTGCCGCGGGTGTAGACCATGGCATTGACGGAAGAGCTGCCACCCATCACTTTTCCGCGAGGCTGAAACCCCTTTCGACCATTGAAGCCCGCTTGAGGCACAGTGTGATAGCCCCAGCTGTTGATGTTCAGAGAAGCCGTAGCCGCAAACCCCAAAGGTGCTCGAACAAATACCGAGTCGTCAGGACCACCTGCCTCTAGCAAACAAATAGAAGTAGCCAAGTCTTCTGACAAACGCCCTGCTAAACAACAGCCTGCCGAGCCGCCTCCAATAACGACATAATCAAATTCTTGCTGAGACATTCACACTACCTTCCAAATTCTGCGGTACAAAATAGGGCACGCCATGACAGGGTTTATAGAACAAGTGGTAGAAACTACCTAGGGGTAATACCCTGTTCATTCTGACAACAGGCGGCATACTTTGCACAACAAATTGCAGGGCAAATCTTATTTTGAACACAGCCATTGAACACCACCCAAATCTAACGCCTTCTTACACAGATAAGAAACGTTTTGCATGGTTATTTTCTGTCGCGGGTCCCGCTATTTCATTGGTGGGAACGGTTGCCGTCTCAAGCTTCGACGTGAACCGTTGGATTTTATTTTTCCCTTTGATTTTCTATTATTTCTTTGTTCCGCTTTTAGATTTCCTGATAGGCGAAGACACTAGCAATCCTCCAGAATCATCGATTGAAGCTTTAGAAGCTGACGACTATTACCGCTGGATTACTTACGCAACCATTCCTATTTTATGGATTGCCGTTATTTTTAATTGCATTTTCTTGTGCTCCTATTCACTGAATGCATTGGAATGGCTTNCTACCGTTATTTCAACTGGATCGGTTTTGGGTTTTGGCTTAAACGTAAGCCATGAACTCGGTCATAAACTACAAATAGTCCCTCGGAAAATTGCACTTTTCAATACAGCACTGGGTGCTTACGGTCACTTTTCTATTGAACACAACAGAGGGCATCACCGCCACGTCAGTACACCTGAAGATCCAGCATCTTCCAAAATGGGCGAAAACATCTATCAGTTCGCTTGCAGAGAAATGCCTGGTGCAGCCCTTCGTGCATGGCGGCTGGAAGCAGATCGACTTCAACGACAGAACAGGTCTGTTTGGCATTTTGAAAATGAAATTCTCCAAGCTCTTTGCTTAACGACATTGNTNTACGGCTGCTTAATTGGTCTTTATGGCTTTGACATGGTGCTGGTTATCATTCCAGTTGCAATTTGGGGTGCATTTCAACTGACCTCTGCCAATTATGTAGAGCATTACGGCATTCAAAGACTCAAAACCGCTACCGGGAANTATGAAAATTGCCAACCACACCACTCTTGGAACAGCAATCATTTGATTTCTAACCTGGTGTTGTTTCAACTGCAGCGACATTCGGATCACCACGCTTACCCAGGACGCAGTTACCAATGTCTGCGCGATTTTCCAGAGCTTCCCAGATTGCCTTCTGGTTATTTTGGAATGTTTTTCTTGGCTTACCTGCCACCTCTTTGGTATCGAGTGATGGACCCGCTATTGATCAAAACACTGAACGGCGACGTCTCAAGAATTAACTTTCTGCCAAGTGCCAAGAATCGGCTGATCAAAAAATTTGGACTTGTTGTGCCAAATTAATTCAAAGCACATTGTTGGCAACGGAACGTTTGTCCCACAAGGCATGGCGCCAGTAAAGCGTGATGACCAAGGTCAATATCAAACCCAAAGCTGAATAAACCCAAGCCGTCGAGACATACCCAATGCTTTCAACCAACGGGCCGCTGGCCAATAGCCCAATTGGCAAGCCCCAAATAGCCAGCATGCGCATACCCATCACCCGCCCTTGAAACGCAGGTTCAGTGGCATGCAGCATGACTGCGGCCAAAGGTGTCGTGCAAAGACTCTGCACAAAGCCTGCCAACATCAAAACGAGCATGCCAACGNACAAATTGCTTGTGAACGCAAAAATCAGATCCAATGAAAACCATGCGACTGNGGCGATGATCATGGTTTGTGATGCACGAAGTTTGAATTTGTGAGTGCTTAATGTTAAAGAGGCCAATAGCCCACCAAGTGCAAAACTTGCGCCTAAAAATCCCAAGCCAGTTTGGTTTGTTAGAAAGATATTTTTAGCGACATAGGGCAGCAAACCCAGCGAAAAAGGGAATGCCAATAAGTTCACCAAAAAAGCCANTGCCATAGCGCCCATCAGAACAGGCTTATGCCAAACATATANGAATNCCGATTTCAAATCTTGAAGTGGACTGACTAAAGCACNGGCATTGGGTGTTGGCTGAACATCGTCAACACCTAGGGACAGCCAAAAACTAACAACATACAAGANGGTGACAACGGCATAAGCCGAGGTCATGCCCAAAACTGCCACGATACCGGCGCCGGCCAACGCGCCTGCTATCCTGGCAGAATCGGATGTTATTCTTGAAATACCTAAAGCGCCCATCAGTTGCGCCGAGGGCAAAGTTTTGGCAATCAATGCATTGCGCATCATTTGATCGGAAGGCCTGATGGTGCCCACAATGGCGGCCAAAATGAGCACCCTCTCGGGCGTCAGTGCNTGAAGATAGGAAAGCAGCATGATCACAAAAGCCAATAGGGCGTANNTGGCCCTGGTTGACCAAAGCATTCGCCGATAGCCCATCCGATCGCACACCACAGCAAACACAGGCGAAACCAAAGAACCTAAATACTGCAATGAGCCGAAGACAACCAGCATCAACACAGAACCAGATGCAGACAAGATGTACCAACCCAAAAGGATGGTTTCCATTTCAAAAGCCCAAGAAGTGGCAAGGTCTGCAGGCCACTGGTAGCGAAAGCTTTTGACCTGAAACGAATCACGCCAATTTAGATCCGGTGGCTGCGAAGAAGTTGTCATTGAGATTCATTTTAGGCAAGAATGGAGCTTATGACGATCAACACTTCCCCTACCCCATTGGCTCAACCTGGCCCCATTGGCTTCATTGGCATCGGCAACATGGGCTTTGCCATGATGGCCAGGTTGCTGTCCCAAGCTTGGCCTGTGTTTGCGCATGACATTGACCCTTTGCGCGTCAAAGAAGCCGTCGCCCTTGGGGCTACTGAGTGCGCATCACCTGCTGACATTGCGCTGCAATGCCGCATCAGTTTCATTGTGGTGGTCGATGCACAACAAGCTCACAGCGTTTTATCGGGCCCTATGGGCTTGTTAAGCAAAGTACAGCCGGGTGACTTGGTATTTTTATGTCCGACATTGGGCCCGCTTGATGTGGAAAAGGCCGCTGACGCAGCCAAGGCCAAAGGCGTCTTCCTGATTGATTCACCCATGTCGGGTGGTCCTGTGAGAGCCAGAGAAGGACTGATGAGCTTGATGCTAGCGGGTCAATCTGAAGAGTTGAGAAAAAACGAAGCATTGCTCAATGCCATCACAACGCATCGATTTGTCATTGGACAAAAACCCGGTGATGCCGCCAAAACCAAATTGGCCAACAACCTTTTGGCCGCCATCAATTTAGCAGGTGCAAGCGAAGTCTTGGCCATGGCGCAAGCCTGGGGCTTGAATGCAGAAACAACCTTGAACGTGATGCAATCTAGCAGTGGGCAGAGCTGGATTGGACAGGACCGAATGGCACGTGCGCTTCAAAACGATTTTGCGCCTAGGGCGCACACTTCCCTGCTGGCCAAAGACACTCGTTTGGCTATAGAGGCATGTGCACACTTGAAAGTATCGGTGCCCGAGCTGGGGAAAGTTGCAAGCCAAAAGTTTGCAAAGGCTTGCGAATTAGGTTTTGCAAACCAAGACGATGCCAGTTTGTTTTTAATGGCTGGCGGCCAGCCAATCAAGCCCTAAACGGGCTCAATGGATTCAATGGGTTTAGGCCATTGCCGGTTCTTTGGCCGCAATGGGCAAATAGCCCATCTCGTCAAGTGCATGTGCCAAGTGCTGCACGCTGCGCCCTGGGTTGTGCAGCTTCTCTAAGCCAAACAAACCAATGCGGAATGTCATGAAATCTTTGGGCTCATCACATTGCAAAGGCACACCGGCTGCAGTTTGCAGGCCTAAAGCAAGGAATTTTTTGCTGTTGTGAATCTCGGTATCTTGGGTGTAGCTCACCACCACACCTGGCGCCTGAAAGCCTTCTGCAGCAACGCTTTTGAAACCGCGGGACTCTAATAAAGTCCGAACTTGCTGACCCAGTTCAAGCTGCTCTTGCTTGACTTTGGCGAAACCATAAGCCTGAGTCTCCTGCATCACATCNCGCAGCTGGGCAAGCGCATCAGTGGGCATGGTGGTGTGGTACATGTGTGTTCCAGCCTCNTAGGCCTCCATGATTTGCAACCATTTCTTGAGGTCNCATGCGAAGCTAGAGCTTTGCGTGGTGTCAATGGCTTGTCGAGCNCGCTCGCTCAACATGACCATTGCGCAACAGGGCGATCCGCTCCAACCTTTTTGTGGCGCGCTGATCAAAATATCAACCCCCGTGGACTTCATGTCGACCCACATGGCACCAGATGCAATGCAATCCAACACCAAAAGGCCACCCACTTTGTGAACGGCTGCACTCACGCGAGCTAAATAGGCATCTGACAAGATCATGCCAGCAGAAGTTTCGACATGCGGCGCAAAGACGACAGCAGGTTTCTCTGCAGCAATTTGGGCTTCTACTTCTTCAATCGAACAAGGTGCCCAGGCCGATTTGGTATCGGTGCTTTGCTGACGCGCTTTCAAGACAATGGATTGCTTAGGAATAGCACCCATGTCGAAAATCTGGGTCCANCGAAAACTGAACCAGCCATTGCGAATGACCATGACTTTTTGNCCATGNGCAAATTGCCGAGCCACCGCTTCCATACCAAAGGTGCCACTGCCTGGCACCAAGGCAACCGAGTGGGCCGCATAAACGTCTTTTAAGATGGCGGAGATGTCTTGCATCACACCCTGAAAGCG
>JGI25910J50241_10000798_pt1 | contig 10937 bp, 6 predicted proteins | sample LauGreSBDMM110SN_3_FD_50241 | JGI IMG/M metagenome (IMG submission 50241) | reverse complement strand
GCTGCTTTGGCCGCCAGCGCTTGGGGCGGTTTGGCCACCGGTCGAGCCGCCACCTTGGCTGCCACCGGCACTTTGGGTTTGTGCGCCGCCAGATTTCTGCTGGCCGCCGCTGCTTTGGCCGCCAGCGCTTGGGGCGGTTTGGCCACCGGTCGAGCCGCCACCTTGGCTGCCACCGGCACTTTGGGTTTGTGCGCCGCCAGACTTCTGCTGGCCGCCGCTGCTTTGGCCGCCAGCGCTTGGGCCGGCAGACTGACCACCCGTTGCGCTGGCGCCGGTTGACGCCCCGCCAGATTTCTGCTGACCGCCGCTGCTGCCAGCAGCTGGAGCGCCGGTCTGACCGATGGTGGCCATGCTGGTGGTGACCATGGCAACGGCCAAGAAGATTTTGGTTAATTTCATGAAAGGCTCCAAAGTTGTGATGTTTTATTGGCCGCTGAGTGGCAGCTGTTGGAACTGAGATTTTTAGTCATTTCAAATCTCAAAAATCAGAATAACACATAAAAATAAACTTTAATACTAAATTCTCAGATATTTATTTAAATATCAAATTTGCATCTCTCATCAGAGGGCCTGGAAAGCGGCACATGCAGCCGCGCTAGCCATGGGAGATGGGGACGAAGGGTGTGGCGCTGGCTGCCCCTGGCGGTGTTCATGGTTTTTTCTTGAGCACGGCCAACAGACTGCTGTAGTCATCTCTCCAGGCGACAAAGTCTTTGGGGGCGTCCACCTCACGCATGGCCTGCAGAGAAGTTTGATCGAAAAAATCTTTGCTGTCAGTGATCACGATCCACCTCGAAGCAAAAGCAAAACCCTGGTCCCCTGGGTGCTCCAGCAAACGGATGTGTTTGCCATAGTGATCGGCCGCGCGTTTGAGCACGGGCACCAGGTCCAAGAATGCATTGGTCACGTTCATCGCCAATACGCCGTCTGTCTTGAGGTGTTTGAAGTAAATGGCAAACGCCTCGAGCGTGAGCAAATGCACGGGCACAGAATCCCCCGAGAAAGCGTCCATCACCAAGACGTCAAATTGCTGCGAGGGCTCTCGCTCGAGTTGCAAGCGGCCGTCGCCCAAAACAATCTCCAGCTTGGCCTCGGTGTCGCTCAGGTAGGTGAATTTCTCTTGGGCCAACTCGATGACCAAGGGGTCGATTTCGTACAAGCGATACACATCGCCAGCGCGCCCATAGGCCACCAAGGTGCCCACACCCAGCCCCAGCACACCGACATGCAAGGGGCCTTTTTCGCCTTTGGCCAACATGGCCAAACCCACGCCCGAGGCGGGGGTGAAGTAGGTGGTGGGGTGTCTGCGCAGATCGTCGCTCACATACTGCTGACCATGGATGATTTGGCCATGCAGCATTCGACGGTAGCCGCCGTATTCGTACATTTTGAGCGAGCCATAAAAGTTGCGGGCTTTCCATGTCACGCCCTCAGATTTTGACTGGTGGTAGCTCACACTGGCCCACACCAACGCCATGGACAGGGCTCCGCCGAGCACACTCAAAGAAACGCGCCAGTTTTGCGCGACACCCACCCCTGAACCCAGCAAAGCCGCTAGCACCACGGCAGCTGACAGCACCAGCCCCACCGAAAATTCATAGTTACTGTTAAAGAAATAAGGCGCAATCACACCCACAAAAAAACCACCCAAAAAGCCACCCACCGACAGCATCAGGTAGTAACTTGTCAAGTGGCGGGGGTTGGGCTTTTGCAGCGCTAACTCTCCGTGGCACGCCATGCACACCACAAAAAATGCCAGCAAATTTAAACCCACGCTGAGCGACACCGGCCACTCACCGATGCCCAAGTTTGGCAAATAGGCCAACAAAGCCAAAGACAGCACAAATAAAGGCAACCAAACCACCCGTTTGTACCAAGATGGCATTTCGAAACAAATGATGAACGAGAGCAAATACAAGGCCAAAGGCATGACCCACATCAGAGGAATGGGGGCGATGTTTTCGGTCATGAAACTGGTGTCAGCCACCATCAGCATGGAGGGGCATGCGGCCAAGGCCACCCATATGAGTTGCTGGCCCAGAGTCGGGGTCGGTGCGGGTACCTCTGCGATGCCCTTGGCCATGCCAGGGGTAGCAGGGGAAGCATCGCCCAAGGCCAAACTGCGCCGCGACAAGTACACGCAGCACACCACAAAGACCACAAAAAACGCCGACCATGTCCACGACTGCATGCGGGTGGGCAAGGCCGACTCGATCACCAAGGGGTAGGCCAACAAGGCCAGCATCGAGCCCAAATTGGACAAGGCAAACAAGCGGTATGGCACCACGTCCGAGCGCTCTTTGGCAAACCATGCCTGCACCAACGGGCCGGTGGTGGACAAGACCATATAGGGCAGGCCAATCGTCACGCCCAAAAGATACAAAATCAACCCAGTTGGGTTTTCAGACCCCTGGGGCTTCAAGGCCTCTGAAGGGCTGATCGGCAAAAAGAAAAGACACAGCAGCAACAGCGCAATGTGCAAAAAACTTTGGCGCGGGGTGCTCAGATAGCGCATCATCCAGTGGGTGTACAAATAGCCCAGCAACAACAAGGATTGGAAAAACAACATGCACGCCGTCCAAACCGATGCGGCGCCCCCAAACCATGGCAAGATCATTTTGCCCATCATGGGCTGAACTTGGAACAGCAAAAATGCGCTCAAAAAAATGGTGACGGCGTAAGCCAAAATCGGGGCTTGATTTTGTTTTTTCATGTTGTATTTATTTAAATTATTGATTTAAATATAAATTTTCTATCTCACTGATTATTAGCTAAAACATCAAAACCCAAAGGAGCCCGCCATGACCGATCCACAAATCAAGCCCCAGCTTTCCCTGGCAAACGCCCACGCCGTGGTCACCGGAGCACAGCAAGGGATTGGTTTGGCCATCGCTGTGGCGCTGGCCCAAGCCGGTGCCCACATCGTCGCCAATTACCTGGATGAGGACGCAGCCGCCAGCGGCATGCAAACCTTGTCCGACATGGGCGCGCGGGTCACCTGGGTCAAGGCCGATTTGTCCCACACCGATCAAATCGCGCATTTGTTTGCACAAGCCGATGCCTCGGGTAGCGTCGATATATTGGTCAACAACGCCGCGATTTTTCCGCGTGCTGACTTTCTGGATCTCACCGAAGCCATGTGGGACCAAACCTTGGCGGTGAACCTCAAAGCGCCTTTTTTATGCACCCAACAAGCGGCGCGGCGCATGATCGCGCAAGGTCGGGGGGGCAGCATCATCAACATCACCTCGGGCGCCGCGTTTCGCAGTTCGCCGCGTGCGGCCCATTACGTCTCGAGCAAAGCGGGCTTGGTGGGCCTCACCCGGGCCAGCGCCATGGCATTGGCGCCGCACCAGATTCGGGTCAATGCCGTTGCACCCGGCATCACCGACACGGCCCAACCACGCGAGGGCATGAGTGAAGACGAAATCCACGCATCCGCTGGTCAAGTGCCCTTGGGTCGAATTGCCAGCGCGAGCGACATTGCACCCATTGTTCAATTCCTGGCCAGCGCAGGCGCGGCCCATGTGACTGGACAAACCTGGCATGTCAATGGCGGGCAATACTTGGCTTGAGCGCCCACCAACATCCAGAGACAGGATTTATTTGGCAGGCAAGCGGATGCTGGCCAGGTCCGTGCCGACCACCACATTGCCGGTAAAGCCCGCCTCAAGCACCACCTTCAGGTAATCCGCTTGGGTAAACGGGCCACCCGGCACCTTGTAGGGGCCATGCCGCAAAGCCCCCAAGGGCGGGGCCATATGGGTCAGCATCAAGTGCTTGGCCCCGGTGCGTTTGGCCATCGCACCCAAGTCGCCCACCAAACTCTGCCGATGAAACACATCCGCAGGCATGCCGCTGTCGCGATCCGGCCCCATGGCCGGGTGCATGGTGGAGTGAACCACGATGTCCGCGCCTTGGGCCAATCGCTCCACTTGCGCCGAGGTAGAGTTGGCGCGCGGCGGTGCGACCACGTCGTTGCCGGCATCACCCCCAATGACCACACTGCCTGCCGGTGTGTCCACACGGTACGAGGCATGGCCGGTGATGTGGGTCGAGCGAATGGCACTGACTTTCACATCCCCCAACGACCACACGCCTTGTGCGTTGTTGGTTGGCATAAAGGTCTTGAGGCTCAACACATCAGCCGGGCCACCTGGCAGCCGGGACTTGTCTTCCGAGCGCCTTTGTGCAATCTCTCCAGATTTCAAATAAGCATCGCCAATGTGCGCCACCAGATTGCGGCAACTCAGCGTGAACCCCAGCGCAGAGGTCATGTCATCGGCACAAACCACATCCAACTTCGGCCCACTGGAGTTGAAATTCCAGCGCAATTGGGCCAAGTCGGCAAAACCATCCGCATGGTCTGAATGCACATGGGTGAAAAAGATGGCGGTGACCTGACCAGGCGACACACCCAGTTGTGACAAGCGCATGGTGGTGCCACGGCCTGCGTCGAACTGCAACCTGACCGTGTTGCAATCGTTGCTGTCATCGCCGTAGCGCACCAAGGTCCCTGCCCCGGCCAGCCCATTGACCGCAGGCGGCCCGCTTTGGGTGCCCGTCAGGCTGACGATCATGCACGGCGCTGCCTGTGCGGGCATGAGCGCCATGCCCAAACCCAAGGTCAGCAATGCGCTAAATAAACCTGAAAAAAACTTCATCATTGATCCTCTTCTACCTTGATCGCAACCAAAAACATTNTCAATAAAGCGCCATCTGGGTTCATGGGATGGCTGCCATGCCGACACACNGCCTAAATTTTGATNGACCAGAACATATNGCGTTGCTCACGTTGAGGGGGCAACGCGCTTTAGCAAGGCTTGAACCACAGAACTGTTGCTGGTCACCACCGGAACCCCAAAAGTTTGCTCCAATAAATCTTTGGCCTCGTAGGATCTGAAATTGGTGCACGACACAAAAAGACCATCAAAGACCACGCCGGACAACTTGGACTTGGCAAAGGCAACGATTTCCTCAGGCGTAGGATCGGCCAAGGCCACGTTATGGGTGATGCCCATGCCCCAGGCACCCACGACAGTGACCTCTTTTTCAACCGCTTTGGCCACTGACTGCGTCAAGTCTTCGTTGTAAGGCGTGATGATGGCGACCCGCTTGAAGTGGGCCTCTGCCAAAGCTTGGGCCACGGTCGAAATCACGCCAATGGCTTCACAGTGGGCGAGTGCGCCTAACTTTTGGCAAACCTGCGCGTCATATTCCACGCCAAACAAGGACCCCGCCGAAGTACAACCAAACACCAGCACATCGGGCTCTAGCGTGCCCAGGTCACTGGCCGCCTTTGGTGCGAAGTCTTCGATCATTCGGATTTCTTGTTCACGGGTCGTTTCGGTCAAAAACATCCGTCCCGTGTGGACTGTGAACTGATCTTTGGGCAAAGCCCGGTGCAGGTCGTTTTCCATCACCGTGTTCGAAGAAGGAACCAGCAATGCCACGCGCAATGGTCGAATCGGGTGTTTTTGTGTTGACATGTTCATGTTTTCCTTTGAGTTGATTGGCCCCAGGCACCGCCCCCAGCTGTGACCATGACGAGTTTGTCACCGCATTTCAAGCGATGGGGCCCACTTTTTGAATCCAATGGGCGGCCAACACCATCGCTGACCAAAGTAAAACTGGCCAAGCCACCGTCGCCACCACCAGCCACGCCACGCGCAGGCGTCATGGTGCGCTCCCCCAACACCGAGGTTTGCACGCCATCGGTCAGCACTTCAATGATTTTTCTGACCCCGCCCCCGCCTGGGTACATCCCTTGGCCGGACAAGTGTCGGGCAATGGCATATTCATGAAACAAAACCGGCAATGCGGCCTCGACACCCTCAATGGGCAAATTCATGGTGTTGCCCATGTGCACGCGCAAACCACTGGGCCCGGCATTGCTGGCGGTGCCCCCCATGCCGCCGCCAATCGTTTCATAGTGGACAAACGCCTTCTGACTCGCGGGGTCAGTCCCACCCAAGGTGTAGACACATGCTGAGCCATAACCTCCCGCAGACACCTTTTTCGGGTAAGCCTGGGCCAGTGCCCCCATCAAAATATCAACCAACCTGTTGGCCGTTTCTGTATTGGCCGCAACCACCGGGAAGGGATAGCAGGCGTGAACGATGGTTCCGGGCTCGGTGACGACTTCCACGTTGGCATACACACCTGCATTGGGGGCTATTTGTCCGCCCACAAAACTCAACAAGGTGTAATAAATCGCCGCACAGGTCACTGGCAGGGGCGCATTGATGGGGCCTTGAACACACGGCGCAGAGCCAGTGAAATCAAACTTCAAATGCGCACCTTTTTTGATGATGCGCACTTTGATGATTGGTGCTGCGTTGGGGTCTATGCCATCGCCGTCCAATGACTCTTGGTTGGAAACATCCGCGTCGGGCAAACTCAACAGCTGTGCCGCAACCCGTTTTTGACTGTATTGGAGGGTGTCGCGCATGACGGTACCAATGGTCTGTGCACCATAACGATGACACAACTCCATCATGCGCTCTGTGGCCCGCTGATGACCCGCACGGGCCGCTTGGAAATCGCCCATGCGGTCTAACGGCACCCGCACATTTGCCAAAATCAAACGCAACACATCTTCACGGACCACGCCCTGCTCAATGATCTTCAATGGCGGAATTCGCAAGCCTTCTTTGATGATTTCATCGCAGACGCTGGAGCTGCCAGGCGCAATGCCGCCAATGTCTGGCCAATGGATGCGGCTTAAAACAAAACCCATCAAAGTTTTCGCAAAGAAAACAGGGGTCAACAGCGAAACATCCGGCAAATGGGTTCCGCCTGCATAAGGGTCATTCAAGATGACGCCATCGCCCTCGCGCCAAGTCGCCAGCGCAAATGCCTCTAAGGCAAACCGCCCCGTGAAACTGGCAGCCCCCAAATGAACGGGGATGTCCACACCTTGGGCAATGACACGGGCTTGGGTATCGAGCAGCACACAAGACAGATCCGCAGACAGGCTCAGCAATGGAGAAAAAGAGGTCCGCATGATGACGCTCTTCATTTCGTCGCAAATGGCGTAAAACCCGCTTTTGACGACTTCAAAAGTCACCGGGTCTGCCTCTAACAAGCTCGCTGCAGCAGGTGCCGTTGGCTTGGCTTGGAGCGCTGCCTCTAGCCCAATCTGAATGCTACCGTTNGCATGAATGGTGATGGACTGTGCCGAATCTATCCAAACTGTAGACCCGGCGTGTTCAATCAACGCTGGACCTGACAAATGTGCGCCCCTGCAATCCGTCAAGCGATATACCGGCAAGGATGTTTGGCTTCCATCCGCTGACAAATAATTTTGCAATCGGTGAGGCGGCACATCCAGCAATGCCACACCCTGGGTGTGTTGTATGGGGCGTGATTCGCTCAAAACAGCCATGGCAGTCAATCGGACATTGACCAACTGGACTTTCAAGTTCGGCAAATCAATGCCAAATGCCTGTTGATATGCCGCTCGAAACCCGTCTTCGATGTCATCGTTGCTGGGCAAGTCCTCAGACTCTGGCCCAAGTCCAATGTTGAGCTCGAACAATTGACCCACAAAACGCAAATCTGCGCTGCGCTCAGACTTCACTGTGCGGCGATCCACGGGTTCATGGGCCATCAAAGAGCGCGCCCGCTCACCCAATGTATTGCAAACTTTGGCCAGGTCCTGTGGGTCGAGTTGTGCAACCGGGACCAGCAAGGTCTGGCTTAAGTCGTGGCGAATTTCACCCATCGTGGCACCCAATGCCGAGAACATGCCCGGCAATGGCGGGATGACCACCTCTTTGGCGCCAGATTGCATGCCAATGGCGCAGGCATGCAATGGGCCCGCCCCACCAGAGGCAAAGATCGAGAACTCTCGGGGATCAAGGCCGCGCCTGACCGTGCTGATGCGGACCATTTCAGTCATATTGGCAACCGCAATTTCGATGATCGCGTGTGCCGCACGCGCCAAAGACCACCCCATGGGCTGAGCGATGTGGGTTTCGATGACCTTGACCGCCAGATCGCGTGAAAAGGTCACCCCCGAGTCCTTGAACGCATCTTGAGACAGGGTGCCGATCACCGCGTGTGCGTCGGTCACAGTCGGGCGTTGACCGCCCAGGCCATAGCATGCAGGTCCAGGTGCTGCACCAGCACTTTCTGGACCCACTTTCAACACACCGCCATCATCAATCCATGCGATGCTGCCGCCCCCGGCACCAATTTCAACGATATCCAGGACCGCACTGCGAATGGGGTATCCACCCACATTGGCCCCGTCCACCAGCTGATCAGCCAAAAATTCATCGACCACTTTGGCCCGTCCGCCCTGGATCACACCGACCTTGGCCGTGGTCCCCCCCATATCAAATGCAATCACGTTGTCGCGCAACATTTCTTTGGCATGGGCCAGCGTCGAAATGATCCCAGCTGCAGGACCCGATTCAATCAAATGAACCGGGTATCGAGAAGCGTTTTCTGTCGATGTCAAACCCCCATTGGACTTGACAATCATCAAGGCACGAAGCCCCAACCGTTGGGCCTCTATGGCAATCTTGTCGATGTAACTTTGGACACCAGGACCAATATAGGCATTGACGACAGCCGTGCTGGTTCTTTCATATTCTTTGATTTCTGGACAAACATCACTGGACACTGAAATAAACAAGTCTGGGCAAGCCTGTCGCAAAGCCTGCGCCAAAATTTTTTCGTGCGAATCATTTGCGTAAGCGTGCAATAGCGCTATCGCCACCGCTTGCGCGCCGGACTCAATGACTTGCGACACCAGCTGATCCACATTCGATATGGTTTGTCGCACTTTGCCGCGTGCATCGCAACGTTCATTCACCGCAAAGCGCATATCTGCATCCACCAAGGGCGGAGAAATTTTCACATTCAGGTCATACAGGGTTGGGCGATTTTGTCGGCGCAACTCAATCACATCGGTGAACCCTTTGGTGGCCAGCAATGCCGTTTTGGCCCCCCGGTGCTGAATCAATATGTTGGTGCCGATGGTCGTGCCATGGCAAACCATGGCTTCGTTGAGGGGGTATGTTCGGTGAATTCGGTGGAAGGCCTCAATCACCGCCACCGAAGGGTCTTGGGGGGTCGATGGCAACTTAAAGGCTTCAAGAATCGCACCGTCCAAAGCCGAGGTGACCACCGCATCAGTGAATGTGCCGCCTACATCAATGCCGATCAGAAAACGATGTGACTGGCTGGACATGTTGGGCGATGACTTCAATGACCTTGAATGTCTGTCAACGCATTCACAAACCTGTCCATGTGCTCTTGGAGATTGACATCGACCCGTAAAAATTTGCTGCCCAGACCGATGATGTCCGAACCATCTTTGACGATAACGCCTCGCTTGAGCAGTTCATTGAACACCAAAGTTGAGTCCAGTCGCGGGTCCCGTATTTCGGTCAAGAAAAAGTTGGCGCCGGAGCCAGGCACCATCCTAAACGCAGTCAAACCATGCATGCGTTGGGCCACGTAGGCGCGCATTTCGACGATGGTTTTGACGGTGCGCGCCACATGCGCGTCGTCATTGATGCCTGCGATTCCTCCAGCGATTTGCATTTGACCCATATTCCATGTGGGTTTGATGTGGCGCATGGGCAAGATCAAGTCGCGGTTGGCAGATATGCCAAAGCCTACGCGCAGCCCCGCCAAGCCATAAGCTTTAGACAGGGTTCGAAGCACCACCAAGTTGGGGAACCTGTGCAGCAGCCCGATGCCGTAAGGGTTTTCTGTGTAATGAACATAGGCCTCGTCCAATGCCACCAAAGTCTCCGGCGGGGCGGCTTCACATACCCGGATCACTTCTTGTTCGGACACCATGCGACCGCTGGGGTTGTGCGGGTTGGTGAGAAATGCAATTTTGGGCCTGTGTTTTTTGAGTGCTGCAATGTATTCATCCATGACGGGGTCAAAGTCAGCACCCATTTCCACAAAAATCGGTTTCCGGCCTTCACAGTTGGCATAAATTCGATACAGGGGAAAGCAAGGGTTGTGCATCAACACNGCCTCGTCAGGACGGGCAAATGCGCGAATCAACATCGAAATCACTTCCGTCTCACCCGATCCACAAACCACATTGTCTGGGTCTATGCCAAATTTCGACCCAATGGCCACGCGAAGTTTGGCCGCCGTCCAGTCAGGGTATAAAGAAATTTTCTCGGATGCCTCTCGAACTGCCAAAAGTGCTTTGGGCGATGGGCCGTGCGGGTTTTCTGCAGAACCCAACTTAGAAATGGCGTTGAGAGCAATTCCATACTTTTCTGCGACATGCTCAGCAGATAAACCCGGTACGTAGACCTCGCCTGTTGAGAGCGCTGCGTAGCTTGGATGAATCATGGAACCACTCCTATCTATTTTTTTGAATGTACTATGAAACCCCTTTTTCCAGCCCTTCACGTCCCTTGTTGAGCGGCAGGACCGGTGGCCTTGTGGTTTCACCAACCCTGATCATCCAAGCCATTGATCCAGGCTGGGAGGATCTNCTCGACCAGGCCTACATCAAGCGAAGAAGTCTAGCGGATCAAAACACAAAATCTGCCGACCACAGCCTGTGAAAAATTAAATAGTCATTTAAATTCATACACTTAAATATACTTCTCTTTTGATCAAGACCATCCTCAGGTCGCGCTAAAAGGGCTCAACCACACATTGAATCTGGATCTTTTTTCAAGTGCCCGCCTTGAAAGCGGCCCAAATGCCCTTATCATTAGCACTCGTAGGGATTGAGTGCTAACAACACCCACCCGACGTTCAGTTAATGGCCACCAACCTATCTTTATAAGTATGGTGGCTGTGGCTCAAACCCCTTGTTATATCTTTGGAGATGCAATGAAACTTCGCCCCCTGCACGATCGCGTGATCGTCAAGCGCATTGAAAGTGAAACCAAAACCGCCTCTGGCATCGTCATCCCTGACAACGCCGCCGAGAAGCCCGACCA
>JGI25910J50241_10000797_pt1 | contig 10941 bp, 4 predicted proteins | sample LauGreSBDMM110SN_3_FD_50241 | JGI IMG/M metagenome (IMG submission 50241) | reverse complement strand
CCCCGCCGCTGCCCGGAACACTGCAGTGGCCGGAGCCGGGCGTAGCGCGCTATGTGCCGGCGGGCGCTGCGCCGCGCGCCGCCCGCATTGGCGTGCGCCTGCTGGCCGGCGCGCGCAGTGCCAATGGCGCGCAGCTAGCCGCAGACTACAGTTTCTTTGTACACACCACTGGATATGTGGAGGTGACCCAGGTCTTTCCGCTGCCCGCAGCGCAAGCAGTGGATGTGCGCTCTACGATCACGGTGGTCTTCAACCGGCCGGTGGTGCCGCTGGCTGCCGCCGGCGCCGGCGGCGCGCTGCCCAATCCGCTGCTGCTGGAGCCGGCTGTGCCCGGCAGCGGCGAGTGGCAGAGCACCAGCATCTTTGTCTTCACCCCCGCTCCCGGCTTGGCGGGTGGGCAGCGCTACAGCGCCACCATCAGCGCGCGGGAAATTGCAGCACTCAGCGCCGGCGGCACGCTGCAGCTGCCGGCTGCAGAAATGCAAACTGATTACACGTGGGTTTTCAGCACGCCCGCGCCCGAAGTCCTAAGCACCGAAGCTGCGCCGGACGGGCGCAACGTTTCTATTGTCTTCAACCAGCCGATGGACCACAGCAGCACGGAAGCTGCGTTCTCGGTGCGTGGTGCTGATGGCGTGGCCGTGCGCGGCAGCTTTGCGTGGGCTGCAGGTGACGCAACACTCACATTTAAAACAGCACAGCGCCTGCCGCTGAATACCAACTACATTGCTGCGCTGGCGGTCAGCGCGCATGGGTTTGGCGGAGGCGGCGCACTTTCAGAGCCGCTGCAGTTTGCGTTTAAGTCCGCGCCGGCGCCGGCGGTAATTTTGAGCGCACCGCTGGCCAACGCCACGGATGTTGATCCCACTGCGGGCATACAGTTTGCGTTTGCCGGACACATGGATCCGGAAACCTTCAAAGCGCAAGTGCATGTAAGTCCGGCGCCCGCCGACCTGAACGGCTGGTACAGCGATTATGACAACACCTACTACCTCGGCTTCAGCCTCAAAGCGCAGACGGCTTACGCCGTGGTGCTCGATGCCGGCCTAGCCGACCCCTACGGCAACACGCTCGGCAAGCCGTACACACTCAACTTCACGACGGGCTCGTATGCGCCAAGCTTTGCATTACAGACGCGCAGCGCGTACGGCACCTACACGGCGGGCATGCCTGCGCATTTATACGCGTCGTATCGCAATGTTGCAGCGCTTGACCTGGAGCTGTCGCGCATGCCGCTGGCGGAGTTTGTAAAGTACAGCGCGCCGGCCGGCTATGACTACCGCGAGAGCTACGCCCCGGCGCTCGAAAACAAAGTGCGCGCGTGGGCCCAGGCGCTCCCGCCCTTTCCAGAGGAAAACGCATTTGCACGCATCGACCTTGATGCGGCCGGCGGCACGCTGGAGCCTGGCATTTATTTTTTGAGCGCAGCCGCTGGTGACCAGCAAGGGCAACATGTGCTGCTGGTGGCGGACGCCAACCTTACGCTAAAGCTGGGTGCTGCCAGCGCGCTGGTGTGGGCCACCAGCCACCAAACCGGCAAGCCGCTGGCCGGCCGCGATGTGAGCCTGTACAACATGGCCATGCAGCGCATTGGCGGCGGCACCACGGATGCGGACGGACTGCTGCGCACCAGCATCGCGCCGCGCGAAAATGCATGGGACCCGGTGTATGCCATCGCCGATGCGCGGCCGCAGGGCTTTGCGCTCACAAGTTCGGAGTGGTCCTACGGCATCGAGCCGTGGCAATTTGGCGTGCTGCAAGACTACCAGCCGGCGCGCGGCCTGGCGTACCTGCACACTGACCGCCCGTTATACCGGCCGGGCCAGCCGGTGAACTTCCGCGCCATCTTGCGCAACGACAATGATGCGCGCTTTTCAATTCCTGCGGCACGCACTGTGACAGCCACAGTACACAACCCCGCTGGCGATGTTGTGCATGCGCAACAGCTGCCAGTATCTGAGTTCGGCACCATTAACGGCAGCTTCCAATTGGATGCCGCCGCAGATGCCGGCTACTACACGCTGAATGTGGCTGCCGGCAGCGAGCTCTCGGGCGATCTTGGCTTTCAGGTTGCCCTGTACCGCAAGCCGGAATTCCAAGTGAGCGTTACGCCCGCGCGCAACGCAGTAGTACAGGGCGACGCCATCCAGGCGCTGGTCGAGGCGCGCTACTACTTTGGCGGACCGGTGGGCAATGCTGCGGTTGAATGGACGCTGCTGGCAACTGACCACTACTTTGACTATCAGGGCCCGGGCTACTTTTCATTCAGCGATTACGACCAGACATCCGGTGTGCCCGAACCCACTTATGGGAATTACGGATCGGTAGTGGCCAGCGGCAGTGCGCGCACGGATGCGCGTGGCCAGCTCGCGCTGCGCGTGCCAGCGGACTTTGGCACACGCAGCGGCTCGCAGCGTTTCACGCTCGAGGCCACGGTCACAGACATCGATCAGCGCCCGGTAAGTGCGCGCACCGAAGTGGTGGGGCATCAGGGCGATTACTACATTGGCCTGAGCCCGCAAGCCTATCTGGGCAGCGCCGGCAAGCCCAGCGCCGTGGATGTGCTGGCCGTGGACTGGCAGCAAGCCGGCGTGGCGCGGCAGTCACTGAAGATTGTAGTCAGCGAGCATGAGTGGCTCAATGTGCAGGAAGAAGACGAGTTTGGCAACCTAATCTGGAACTCCAGCGCCCGCGACACGCCCATACTGGAAACAACCGCCACCACCGATGCAAGCGGCAAAGCCGTGGTGCGCTTTACGCCGCAAACCGGCGGCAGCTATAAAGTACTCGCAAGCGGCCGTGACCGCGGCGGGCATGAGATCCGCTCCAGCACTTATATCTGGGTCAGCTCAGAAGAGTTTATTAGCTGGCGCCAGGACAACAGCAACCGCATAAACCTCGTGGCAGACCGCAAGCAGTACGTGCCCGGGGACACGGCAAAGATTCTGATACCGTCGCCGTTCACCGGCACGGCCACCGCGCTTTTGACGGTGGAGCGCGACAGCGTGCTGCAGACCGTGGTGCTGCCACTCCGTGACAACAGCACGCTGTATGAACTGCCGATCACGGCAGCCTTGGCCCCGACGGCTTATGTGAGCGTTGTGATTGTGAAGGGCATGGACGCGGACAATCCTGTGCCCGCCTTTCGCATGGGGCTGCTCAAGCTGGATGTGAGCCCGCGCGAGCAGCTGCTGAATGTGCAGCTAACACCCGACAAACCGCAAACCGCACCGGGCGAGCCGGTCACAATGAGTGTGCTGGCAACTGATTACGCGGGCAAACCCGTGTCGGCCGAAATTGCGCTGGGTGTGGTGGACGCTGCAGCATTGGCGCTGGCACCGCCGAACAGCCTGCCGATGGCAGCGGCCTTCTATGGGCAGCGGCCACTGCGCCAGCTCACCAGCCTTGGGCTTTCCATTTTGGTGGATGCAGTTAATCTGGAAGTGGCGAAAGCCAAAGGTGGCGGTGGTGGTGGCGATGAAATGTTTATTGAAGTGCGCGGCGACTTCCGCGATACTGCCTACTGGAACCCGGTGGTGCTCACAGACGCAGCGGGCCGCGCACAGGTGAGCTTCAGCCTGCCCGATAACCTGACCACGTGGCACGCCGACGCGCGCGCCGTAACGCAAGACACACGCGTTGGCGCAGCCAGCGCCGACATCGTAGCCAGCAAAGCGCTGCTCATCCGGCCGATTACGCCGCGCTTCTTTATGGTTGGCGATCGCAGCAGCGTCGCAGCCATCGTTAATAACAACACTGCCCAGGAAATTACTGCGGATGTAACACTGAGCGGCAGCGGCGTGCGCCTGCCGGACAATGCACGCCAGCAGGTGCAGGTGCCCGCCAACGGACGCGTGCGGGTAGATTGGACCGTAGCAGCTGAGCGCAGCGCGGAAACTCCGCTGCCGGCCGCTATGCTGCTGTTCACGGCCCGGGCCGGCGCGCTTGTAGACAGCAGCCTGCCACCGCTCGGGCGCGCAGCGGACCGCGGCCTGCCCGTATACGAGTACAGCACTCCCCAAACCGCAGCAACCAGCGGTGTCCTGGCAGCAGCTGACACACGCAGCGAAGTGGTGGTGGTGCCGCGCGGCACAGCCGCCACAGCCGCCACGCTTGAGTTGAGCATCAGCCCGTCACTGGCTGCCAGCCTGCCCGGTGCACTGCAATACCTGGAGGAGTTTCCGCACGAATGCGTCGAGCAAACCATCTCGCGCTTCCTGCCAAATGTGATGATGCAAAAGATTTTGCAAGGCCTCGGCACTGCGGGAGCGCCAACCGCACAGCACGGCGCAGAATTGGTGGCCGCCGCGGTGCAGCGCCTGGCTGCGCAGCAGCATCCCGATGGCGGCTGGGGCTGGTGGCCCACCGAAGAGTCAGACCCATACCTGACGGCCTATGCACTGCTCGGGCTGCAGCGTGCGCAGCAAGCCGGGCACGCTGTGCCGCAAAACATGCGCACGCTGGCAAGCGCGTTCGTGCGCGCCCGCCTGCGCTACCCAACCCAGCTGCAGCAGCCGGCGGACTTTAACCGGCAGGTGTTCATGCTCTATGCGCTCTCCGAGAGCGGCATCAAGAACCCCAGCGCGCTCTCATCCTACTTTGCCGAACGGAGCCGGCTGGCACATTATGGGCGCGCGCTGCTGGCACTGGCAATCCATGCGGAGGACGCCAGCGATCCGCGCACTGCAACGCTGCTTTCCGACCTGGCAGGTGCGGCCGCCATTTCCGCCACCGGTGCGCACTGGAATGAAATCGGAGCGCCCGAACTTGCCAACATGAACACCGACCTGCGCAGCACTGCCATGGCCTTGTCCGCTTTTGTGCGCATTGACGCGCGCAATGCGCTGATACCAAATATTGTGCGCTGGCTGGTGGCGCAGCGCAGCGCGCAAAACGCATGGGAGACAACGCAGCAAACCGCGTGGTCATTAATGGCGCTGGCCGAATGGCTGGCTGCCGGCGGGGACGCACCGGCCGGCTACGCCTACACGCTGGCGCTAAATGGCAAGCCGCTGGCACAGGGCAGCGCAGACGGCTTTTCCGCGCCGCGCTCCCAGACGGTAACCGCACCGCAACTGCTGGCGCCGGTGAACCAGCTGCTGGTGCAGCGCGGCGCCGGCACGGGCAGCCTGTATTACACCGCCGTGCTGCGCCACACGGAACCGGCCGCCGGCGCAGCTGCGCTCAGCCGCGGCATGGTGGTGAGCCGCGTGTACACGTTGCGCAGCAAAACTTGCGGCGCCAAGAGCCAACCGCGCTGCGCGCCCGTTAGCAGCGTGCCCGCCGGCGCCGACGTCAATGTGACCCTGACTCTTGTGGCCCAAAATGATTTGCATCATGTTTTGCTCGAGGATCCGTTTCCGGCGGGCGCGGAGCCGGTGGACAGCAGCCTGCAGACCAGCAGCGTGGTGGGGCAGCAGCCGGATGACGGCAGTGCGGACCCCGCCTATTACGGCTGGGGCTGGTGGTGGTTCTCCAATGTAAACCTGCGCGACGAGAAGCTGGTGCTCGCAGCAGCGTACCTGCCAGCCGGCACCTACCAATATACATACACGCTGCACGCGCAGCTGGCCGGGCAATACAATGTGCCGCCGGCCACCGCCAGCGAGTTTTATTTTCCGGAGGTTTGGGGGCGTTCTGATGGCGCGCGCTTTGAGATCAGCGCCGCACCATTGCCCTAAGGCCGCGCCTAGTCGCGCTCATCGTCGCGGCCGCCGGCGGGCGCATCATCATCTAGCAGCAGCACTTCGCGCGTTTTGCCGCCGGACTGCTCGCGCCCGATGATGCCCATCTCTTCCAGCTCGTCCATCAAGCGCGCGGCGCGCGGGTAACCCAGCTTCAGCTTGCGCTGCAGCAGGCTGGCGGAAGCAGCGCGCGCCTTTTTCACCACCGCAATTGCCTGCGCAATCAGGTCGTCCTTGTCTGCCACGCTTGCCTGCTGCAAGAGCAGTGCATCCCAGGGAGCCTCCGGGCCGGCAGCTGGCTTCACCGGTGCTTCAGCTTCAATGGCGGGCTTGGTAACTGCTGCTGGCGCGTGCTCCGCGCTCTGAGTCACCCAATGTTCAACCACCTTTTCCAGCTCTGCATCGCTTACATACACGCCTTGCAAACGCACCGGTGCCGGCGCATCCGGCGATAGAAACAGCATGTCGCCCTGGCCCAGCAGTGCCTCGGCACCAACCGAGTCCAGCACCACCCGCGAGTCAACTGCAGATGCAACTGAAAACGAAATGCGCGCAGGGAAGTTGGCCTTGATCAGGCCGGTGAGGATGTCCGTGCTGGGGCGCTGCGTGGCTACCACAAGGTGAATGCCGGTGGCGCGCGCCATCTGCGCGAGGCGCGCCAGGTTGCGCTCCACCTCGTCCTGCGCCAGCATCATCAAATCAGCCAGCTCGTCTATCACCACCACGATGCGCGGCAGATATTCTTCCTTGCGGCGCTTCACCTTGCGGTTGTGCCCGTCAAGGTCGCGCACGCGGTGCTCCTCAAATTTTTTGTAGCGCCGTTCCATCTCGCGCACAATCCAGCGCAGCGTGCCGACAATGCGCTCCAGCTCCACCTCTACGCGCCCGAGCAAATGCGGCAGGCCGTTGAAGCGAATTAACTCCACGCGCTTCGGGTCCACCAGCACCAGCCGCAAGTCTTCGGGGCTGTTGTTCATCACCAACCCGGTTATCAGCGCAGCAATGCAAACGCTCTTGCCGGCGCCGGTGGTGCCGGCAATCAGCAGATGCGGCATCGCGCCGAGGTCGGCAGCCACAGCGGCGCCGGATACATCACGCCCCAGCGCAATCTTCAGCGGCGACTCAATCCGGTTGAATGCCACGGACTCCATTACGCCACGCAGGTTCACAAAAGATTTTTGCTGGTTGGGAACCTCAATGCCCACATAAGACTGGCCCGGCACAGGCGCCTGTATGCGCAAGCTGCCCGCAGCCAGCGTCAGCGCCAGGTCATTCGCCAGGCCGGAGATCTGCGCAATGCGCACCTTCTGCCGGCGCACCACGCCGTCGGGCCCGGCCTTCTCCACAAAGCCCGGCTGTACCGCAAACTGCGTCACCGTCGGACCGGACAAATAATCAATCACCGTCGCCTGCACATCAAACTCGCGCAGCGTTTTCTCGATGATAGCGGTCTTGCGGTTGATTTCTGCCTCGACACCTGCTGCGGAACGCTGTGGTCAAGCAGTTCAAAGCTGGGCAGGATGGGATCGCGCTTGCGCAGTTTTGCGGGCGCTTCGGAAAGCGGCGCAACAGTAAAGCGCTTCACAACATCAGCAGCTGCCGGCTGGGCGGCCGCAGCCGGGGCTTTGCGCTTGCGCGTTTGCGCGCGCTGCGGCTCAGGCGCCCGCACCACCACTGGCAGCATGCGCTGCTGCAGCGCAATGAAAACATTAAAGAAGTGGCGCAAGCTCAACCCACTGGCAGCAACCAGCATCAACACACCAAAGCCGCCCAGCAAACGCCCTGTGGCTTCGGGCGCAAGCAAGCCCGCTATGGTCAGCATGGCCCAGCCCACTTTGCCGCCGCCCTGCCCTGCCAACGCGGCGTCCACCAGCGGTCCGCTCTCCACCGCAACGCGCAGGGAGACCGTCGTTTCCATCAAAGCAAAGCGCCAGTGCAACAGTCCCAGCAGCGCCGCCATGCCCAGCTCCGCTGCAATCACGCGCCACCAGTTGATGCGAAAACGGCGCCCCAGCGCCCGCGCAAACAGCGCCACCCCAACGCCCAGTGCGGACGCGGGCAGCAGCAGTGCACCGGCGCCCATCCACACTTGCAGCAGCTGCGCCAGCAGGCGCAGCCAGCTGCCGGCTGCAAGCCCGGAAAGACCGAGCAGTCCCAGCACGCCCAGCACCAGCAGCAGCACGCCGGCAATCTCATCGCGCGGCGCGCGCACGCCGCGCCACGTGCCAAACCACGCCAGCGCGCGCTGCACGCCAGCAGCAGCCGGCCCAAACACAGAAGCCGCGCTGGACTCAACTATTTGCACGCGCTTGGCGGGCGCCAGCTTGCGCACTGGCTTTGGCTTTCGGTTTATGGCCACGCGGCTGGCTCCTAATGTTCCGCGGCGACGGCCGGCACGTCGGGGGCTTGCGCTTCCATTTCTGCAATCTTGCGCGCCACCTGATCCACGGCCACGCGCTGCTTGCGGAAGAGGTCGGCCTCGGAAACCGACAACTGGCGCGCTACGTCGCTGGACTTGCGGCGCTGCAGGAAGCGCAAGTCCAAAATGTTGTAGAGCAGCCAGTCACCAGTGTACTTGCGCTGGCCCGCCGGACGCACATATTCAATCGCATCGCGCAGCACGCCGCGCAGCGCCTCGGCCGGGTTCTCCTGCTGCCCCTGCATCGCCTGCTGCACAACGCGCAGTGCCAGCAGCGGATTGGTGGTGAGCTTTGGCCCGCCCCAGTAATGCACAAGCGCATCTTTGACCCACTGAAACACATCCGGATTGTCAATCAGGCGGCCGCTGGCAAGTGCTGCCGCTCCATCATAAGCAGCTGCCGCGCGCAGGCGCTGAATGGCATCCACCTGCGGCACGAGTACGTCCAGCGATTGAAACAACTGTTGCTGCAGGCGCCGGTCGTGCAGCGCCTCCGCTGCGCGGCTGGCCAGCACCAGCAAAGTTGCCAGCACTCCCTCTTCCGGCTCCTGCGCTGCGGGGCCCACGCTCAGGCCCAGTATGCCCAGCAGATCCGGCATTGCGCTTTCGCTGTCTGCATCCGGCGCTTGCGCCCGCAGTGGCAGCAGCCAATAATCTCCCCAGCGAAAAATGCCGAGCATGGCTGCCGGCTGATAACCGGCAGCGTGGCCGTTGTCCAGTGCCGCACGCGCGTCGGCGGCGGCCGCTGCCGGCAACTGCTGCGGCCCCATCTGCACCTCCAGCTGTGCGCCGCGTTCGTCCAGCTGCATCACAAAGCCGCTGGAGATGCGCAGGGTGTCACAGCTGGCTGCCAGCACAGATTCAAGAAACTGGCGCAGATCGGCCGCGGTCAGCAGCCGCTCACTTAAGTTTTGCACGCGCTGCACATCGTAGCGGTCGGCCCGCCCCCCGTAGAACAGCCAGCGCTCCAGCGGCAGGCGCAGCACGGTAATTACAAACTGCGCCAGCAGCAGCACGCCCACCATTGCCACCGGCAGCCACAGCATGCCATCAATGCCATAGCGCCGCTCCAGCCAGTTTACAAAAACATACGCAGCCACCACCGCCCATGCCACCACCGGCCCACGCAGAATCCATTGCAGCATGCGGCTCTTCACCACCCGGTCCGGCTGCGGCGCTCCAAAAAAGCCCACGCAATAGGCACCCAGCACCAGCGCGGCGGTCAGCAGCAAGTTGCTGGCAGTCGCCACCAGCCAGAACAAGAGCGGGTTCATGCGCATCCCATCCCCGCTGGTAAGCAGCAGATACGGGAACACTCCCATTAAGATAAGCGGCACAGACAGCGCCAGATACCCCATGCGCCGGCGCGTGGTGGGCGTAAGGCAGCGCAGGTAAGCGCGGCCCACATTCACCAAAGACCAGACTGCCAGCACTGCAAACGCACCCGTGAACCACGGGAACAGCGGGCCAGCCGTCATGCGCACAATTGACGTGCTGCGCACCACCCGCCCCACCAGCAATTCAGAAGTCCACGCCAGCCCGGCAGCCAACACACCGGCCGCATACGTCGCACGCACCGCCCAGCGCCGCCGCCCGCGCGAGGGCTGGCCGGTGGTTGCCAGCAGCGCATCGCTCAGGTGCAGGCTGGCGCCCGGTATCAGCGCAATGCCCAGCCACTGCAGGCGCACCCAAACTTCAGCAGCCGCATCAGACTGCACCACACCGGAAGCCACATCACACAGCGACACAATTGCCACGGCAGCCAGCAGCACATTCCAAGAGCGCGCCACGCGGTCACGCAGGTTAAATGTGAGCGAGTACATCAGCAGCGATGCAGCGCTAATGACCTCCGCCACAACCAGAAACCGGTTGAAGGTGGCCAAGGCGCTCAGCAGCGATAGCAGCCAGTTTTGCATCATGAAACCGATCGCCGCCGCGCTAGCGCAGGTTTACCCCAAAGAACAGCGCCGTCTCCAAGCCGGGGTAATACTGGTCCAAAAGCCCGCTGAACGCGAGGCCATTGCGCCGGCAAAAACAAATTGCGGGGTCGTTCTTTGGGTGCGTTTCAAGCAGCAGTCGGCCCAGCCCCGCCTGCAGGCTCCAATCCCGCGCTGCGTTTAACAGCGCGCTGCCAATGCCCCGGCGCCGCAGGCTGCGGTCCACCGCCAAATCGCTCACCAGCCCGGCGGTAGAGCCAACCATGCGACCCAGCACCAAATACCCGCATGGCTTGGCATCCATCTCCGCCAGAATAAAAAGTGCCAGCCGCGCAGCATCCTCCTCCAGCTGCGACAAACTGTGCATGGGCAGCAGCCGCGCCGGACGCGGCAGACGCACACGCTCAAAATTTGCGCCCAGATGGCCTTCGTCGTTGGCAATGCCAAACGACCAGACGAATTCGGTGGTGTCGGTGCGATCCAGTGCCTGCAGCGCGGGCAGGTCTGCTGCTGCCGCCGGCCTGACGGTAATGGTACTCACGCAGTTGCCTGTGGTGCTTTCATTCTAACATCTAACACTAATTAACTTCGGGCAACGCCTGCGCTGCGGGATGCCTCAGGGCAGCCCGCCAATCGTAATGGGAATTGTGCAGGGCTCCGGAAAGGCGCCGCGCGCATCATACACAATCATGCGAAACGCGTACTCGCCGGGCGGATACAAGCTGGCATTCCAGCGCCCCAACAAACCATCCTGCACTGGTTTGTCGTCGGTGTATAAGTTGAGCCAGTTGTCGCCCACTGTGGAGATCTCAAGGACATAAAAGGCAAAGTCCGGAATGTTGGCACTGCCGCGCACATCCACCTGCCCGGAGATGACAGCGCCCGCCAGCGGGCTGCTGAT
>JGI25910J50241_10000782_pt1 | contig 10970 bp, 9 predicted proteins | sample LauGreSBDMM110SN_3_FD_50241 | JGI IMG/M metagenome (IMG submission 50241) | reverse complement strand
CCGCCGAGCAGCTCGCCGGTGCGACTGACGCAGGTCAGCGTGAGTGCCGTGCCGAGCGTCACCGCAATCGCGCCACGACGGTGTGGCGCTCCCTGCTGCGCATAGGTGAACCAGGCGGCAAGGGCACGATCAACACCGATCCGATCAGGCTCCTCAAGGCGTGAGACGAGCGGGAGGTCTCGGCTCTGCAGTAACTCAACGGCAACGCCGCGTGTCGCTGCAACTTCGCGAAGCGCCGCGGCGCCTTCGGGGACGACGCTCCCCACGACGAGTTCGGTGGCGGCACCCCCTTCGCTCGCGGCGAGGTTGAGGAGCGCCTCAGCAACGCCGCGCCAGGCGCTGGCATCACGGGGGTTGGCGGGGGCGGCGACGCGCAGCGAGACGAGGGCGCCCTCGCGGAGGTAGCCGACCTTCGCGGCGCTGTTCCCAAGATCAACGGCGTAGCGCACGAGCCGATGATAGGCGGGCGGGGGGATCGACGGGAGCGCGAGCCGCGGCACGAAGGCGGCTGCGCTAGGCTCTCCCTCTCATGGATCACAACCACGACGAGCTGACCCCTGGCCTCTTTGTGAATCGAGGGCTTGCCATCCTGCGCGCCGACAAGGCGAACGTGCTCCGCCCGCTCCTTCGGCAGACCGTCTCGTATCGCCACCTTCAGGGAGGCGAACTGATCGCGCGTGGCATGGGCTGGGTTGAGGAGGTGCTCGGTGATGACCCAGAGGTCTCATCAATCTTCACCCCGCTAACGATCACCATCAATGTGGATGCATTTCAGAGTGTGGAGTTTGATCTCTCCGAGCCTGGTCACCTGCGCTACACGCTGCGCAGTAGTGACGCCGTCGTAGAGATTGAATACAGCGTGGGGACAGCGATTCCGCGCACAGAGCCGGTGCGCACCTGGCTTGAGTATCGTGGCGAGGAGTATGTGCAGATCGAGCTCCCGACGGAGGCGTGGCCGAGCGCCGATGCCGGATCGTCAGATCCGGCTGAGTCCGAGCGCAGCGACTCCTGAAGCGCGCCGCACCGCGCTCCCGCGCACTCCGCGGCGCTGGGGCCACGTCGTCGGTCTTCATCCAGACGCCATCAGCGCGAACCGTCGCAATCGCCATTGCGATCGGTGCAGGCTCCCGTCACGAACGGATCAACGAACGCGGAGCGGCACACCTTCTTGAGCATCTCTGCTTTAAGGGCATCGCGGGTGCCGAAAGTTCTGCCGCGCTTGCGCAGGCGATGGAGGGGATCGGCGCGAACTCCAATGCGGGAACCGATCGCGAGAGCACGCTCTTCTGGATTCATGCCCCACGCGCCGTTGCGGTGGAGGCGGCGCGACTGATCGGCGCCGTCGCGCTTGCGCCACTCTTACTCCCAGAGCACTTGAAGATTGAGCGCGAGATCGTGATCGAAGAGATTCGCTCTTATGCGGACGATCCGAGTGAGCAGGCATCCACTGCACTTGACAGTGCCCTCTTCGGCGATCATGCGTTTGGCCGCGAGATTGCAGGAACGATCCCTGGGATTCGCAAGTTACAGCACGGGCGGGTGCGCGCCTTCCATGCGCGCGAGTATCGTCCAAAAGCGACGGCACTTGCGATCGCTGGCGATCTGAGCGCTGCGGAGGCGAACGCGATCGCGCGCGCGGCGCTTGCGGCGGCACCACGAAGTAGTGTGCAGCGTGCGGCCTCACCTTCGCGTCGCGCAGTGAAGCCTCGTGGGCGAGGAGAAGATGGGATCGTTGCGAAGGTGCGCGACGGCGAGCAGGCGCAGTTCTCGGTGGGGCTACCGGCGCTTCGCCGCGAAGATCCAGACGCCCCCGCACTTGAGATGCTCGCCACGATCCTTGGCGACGGTTCGGCGAGCCGCCTCTTCTTAGAGGTGCGTGAAGAGCGCGGGCTCGTCTATGACATTGGCGCGAGCGCGATCGACTATCAGGATGCTGGCGCGTTAGTGATCTCTGGTGGCGCGGATCCCGGTCGCGTCACTGAGGCGCTGCAGCTCGTCACGGAGGCGCTCCGTCGCCTGGCGCGTGAAGCGCCGAGTGCGGCAGAGATTGAACGGGCGCGGGCGTATCTTGCAGGGCGGCTCGAGCGCGCCGCCGATGATCCGCGTGGACTTGCGGAGTGGCATGCGAGCCAGCGCGTGCTTCGTAAGGTGCCGCAGGAGCTTGGCGAACTCTTGGCGGAGATTGAGCGCGTTCGCCCCGCCGATCTGCTCCGTGTGGCGCGAAACCTTGTGCGAGGTGGCAGCCTCCGNGTCGGGCTCTCCGCGCCGCGCAGCACGCTCGCCGCGGTGCGCCGAGCCGTACGCCGCGGCGACCTTGACCCATCCGCCGTCAGGCCACCTTCGCGCCGATCCGCTAGGCTCTGACCATGACCTCACAGCGCACCCTCGTTCTGATCAAGCCAGACGGCGTTCAGCGCCTTCTCGCTGGGCGCATCCTTTCGCGCTTCGAAGACCGCGGGCTGAAGATCGCTGCGATGAAGTTGATGCCGGTGAGCAAGCAGCTCGCCGAGACGCACTACGCCGTCCACTCCGCGCGNCCCTTCTTCGCTGGTCTNGTGCAGTTCATCACCTCTGGGCCAGTGGTCGCCCTCGTCCTTGAGGGGCCGAACGCGATCGCCGTCGTCCGCTCCATGGTTGGCGCAACGAAGCCACACGAGGCGGCGCCAGGAACGATCCGTGGTGACTTCGGCCTTGAGACGGCGAAGAACCTCATCCACGCGTCAGATGCACCAGAGACTGCGGTTGCAGAGATCGCGCTCTGGTTCACACCCGCTGAGCTTGTTGACTACAGCCGCGGCGTAGACGACTGGATCCTCTCCAACGAGGAGTAGCTCCGACCGATCTCTCCGCCGCCGCGCGGCCTGACGCTACGGCGTTGAGTTTTGTGGGGCGCTCTCCACTGGGTCTGTACGCAGCAGACCAGATGCAGCCGCTTCGATGTTGATGAGCCCTGCAGCGGCCCCAGAGATCAGGATTGCGCCAGCCATCAGCCAGATCGCCGCTGGGCTTAGAACCTTTCCTTTTCGAGTTCGGTGAACATCTTGGCTCTCCTGCGCTAGGCCAACGAGGAGGAGTCGAATCGCCGCTGCAGCGAGCGTCCCGGCGCCAAGCAGGGCACCGAATGTGATCAAGAGGCCTCCACTCTGCCCCGCAATGTCAAACCCACCAGAGAAAAACTCACGCACAGGAACGGCAGTCTGAGAGACAGCCGCGCAGATCAGCACAACGCCAAGTGCTCGGGTGCGCCGCGCCCAGCCACTCAGCTCCTGGAGCGACGTCAGTTCGTAGTGGCGTCGGATGGAGATGCGCCAGAGACCGAAGAGTGAGATCACGAGCGCACCAGGGAGAGCGACCAGGAGTGGGCCGACCGCAGATGGGTGCACGATGATTGCCGCTGCGCCGAGCGTGAGCCAGCCCGCATTTCCCACTGCAAGGAATCCAAGGACCTCGCCAACGTCGTCATGGAGCAGTGCGGAGACACCACCGAAAAGAAGCGTCACGGTACCTGTGATGAAGAGCGCGGCGACCACCGCGCCGCCGATCGGCTCACTTACCGAAGAGGAGAGGAGCGAGAGTTCGTTGAAGATAATGAGGCTGAGTGCAGCGGGAATCCAGACGCCAACCATCAGCGATCCAACGATCGGGAGTGACTCAAAGATGCGAACCAGTCTGTGGTGGAANGGGAATGCGCCAATCATCCCAAGGAGGACGAGGGAGAGNGTCAGCGCAACCCCTGCGGTGAGCGATGAGGTGGTTGCGTATGAGGGGTCCGTCGCTGAGAGTGGGATGGCTGATCGAAGTAGTTCCGCCACTACGATTACGGTGAGTAGCACTCCAACCGTTCGTAGGTCACGAAAGACTGCACGTGCACGCTGCGCATCCTCCCTGTTTCCCGCTGCAAGCGCGGAGAGTGAGGCGCTCCCAACAAGGAGGATCACGATCGGAGCGAGGCCGATCGGGATTGCAAGCGCAAGATCGATGATCGCGAGGCCGAAGAGGGCAACCTGTCCCATTGCTCCGGCACGACGGCCCTGACCTGCTGCAACGATCAGGGCGAAGACCGCCCCGCCGAGTGTAACCAGGAGGCGGCCCGGTTCACTCGGATCAACGGTGATAAGTCCCACGTTCAGCGTTGAGGCATATCCGCTTCCAGCGAGCAGTGCGGCAACGCTACTTGCTGAGAGGAGAAGTACCGCCGCGTTTCCGTCCCGCGCGTGCGCATCGCTCCTATTACCGAAGCGATCCGACCGCGCGAGGACGATGAGGCTGAGTAGCGCGAAGAGGAGCGGAGAGAGGGCGCGGATCGCGGTTAGCGTCTGTAGCGGCTGCACCTCGATCATTAGTCCTCCGCCTTGGTGAGCTGCCCAGCAACCGCGGCGCCAATTAGGAGCAGCGCGACGAAGCCAGCCGCTATTGCAATGGAGCTGAAGAGGTCGAGCGCTCCGAGGATGGAGGCGCGCAGGAGGAGCGCACCTGAGAGTGTCACCACCGCTGCGCGCGCCGTTGCCTCTACATAGCGATTGGTGAGTAGTGGCGGCAGTCCAATCAAGAGGAGCGCAACTCCTGCACCGCGCAGGAGCACGGAGCTCCCCTCAATCGGCAGCGCAAGCGGGATCGTGCCAAGGATCAGCCCGGCTGCAGCGCTTACGGCAACGACCGGATGTTCAGCCAGCGTTGCGAGGAGGCGGCGTGGCTGTAGGTCGTGGGCGAGCGCGCGCCACGCAAGCAACCCAGGAGGGAGCGCATAGAGCGTTGCGCCGAAGATCGCCGTCAGTCGCAAAAGTAGGGCGGGGGAGAGTGAATCGGATGGACGGAACTCAAGAAGTGCGGCGGTAGTGGCCATGAGTACCAGCGCAATCCACGCGGCTCGGCGGGCACTGGTTACTGCGAGCGCTCCACTGAGGGCTGCAACAAGCGCGAGCGGCAGTTCAAACAAGAGAGGATTCACGGCACCGCGATGCTGTAAGGGGGTGGCGTGATCAGCGACATCCGATCAATTGGGTAGTAGCGAATCACAGCGCGACCAACAACAGCGCTTACTGGGATCGGCCCGTAGGCGCGTGAGTCTGACGAGTTTGAGCGATGATCACCGAAGACGAGTAGCTCATCTGCGGCGAGCGTCCAGCTCTGTGGCTCCTCGATGTTGCCACCGCCTTCAACGTAGACGTAGTCCTCAGTGAGGAGCACTCCGTTGATCCGTGCGCCTTCAGGGCCAATCGTTACCGTTTCACCGGGGAGGCCAATCACGCGCTTGATATAGGGGGTGTTGTCACGACTGGATGGCCAGCTTTCAGGCGGATGGAAGATCACCACGTCACCCCGGTGGAAGCCCGTGAGGCGCGGGGAGAGCTTATCGACGAGCACATACTCCCCAGGCTCAAAGGTGATCCGCATCGAACCCTGCTCCACGCGGAAGGGCTGGGCGATGAAGGTCTGGAGGAGGTAGAAGGCGACCACCGTGAGCGCGACGGTCTGAGCGATCTCAATCAGGAGGTGGCGCTTCCGCATCTGCGGAGTATAGGGGTGTGCAGCGAGGTCACCCTTGGAGAGGGAGTGGGGTGTTTGACCCATATCGGGAGGGAGCCCTACCATCGCGCTACTGGGTGCCCATCCCAGTCGGGTTGCAGATGTGACCCGTAGCCCGACAGACGCCCGACCCGAAGCGCGGTGCACGCACCGCGGCCACGCGACGGATCTGGACGCATCGGAGGAGTGTTCAAACATATGGAAATCACCACGACGCTGCTGCAGAGTTTGATTCTCCCAGCAGGTATCGTCGCCATCCTCTTCGCCCTCTGGCTTGCGAACGACGTCCTTGGACGTGATCGCGGCACGAAGGCGATGCAAGAGGTTGCCGGCACGATCTTTGAAGGCGCGGTCGCATTCATGCGACGTCAGTACACCACGATCGCCGTACTTGCGGTGGTCGGCTCGGTGGCAATCGGCGCGCTGATCTCGGTCTTCGAAACCCAGGCGGTTGCAGAGACGGATATCTACGGCGTGGATCTTGGAATCCGCACCGGTGTGAGCTTCCTCTTCGGCGCGGTCTGCTCGATGGCCTCCGGAATCATCGGCATGTACATCAGCGTGAAGGCCAACCTTCGCACCACCGCCGCTGCACGCGGCGGCGTGGTGAAGGCGGTGCAGGTCGCCATGCGCGGCGGAGCCGTCTCCGGCTTCCTCGTTGTGGCGCTCTCACTGCTCGGTGTGTATAGCGTCTTCGTCGCCTTCGGTGGTTTGACGAATCCGGCTGAGGCACCGTTCCTTATTGTTGGTTACGGCTTCGGCGCCTCGTTCGTGGCGCTCTTCGCTCAGCTGGGTGGCGGTATCTATACCAAGGCCGCCGACGTTGGCTCAGACCTTGTGGGCAAGGTTGAGAAGGGCATCCCTGAGGATGACCCTCGCAATGCAGGCGTGATCGCCGACCTCGTTGGTGACAACGTGGGCGANTGCGCTGGCCGCGGTGCCGACCTCTTTGAATCAACCGCCGCCGAGAACATCGGCGCAATGATCCTCGGCGTTGGCGCCTTCGGGATCGCCTCAACCGCTGGTTGGGCAAACCCAGAGGCCTGGATCTTCTTCCCACTCGTTGTGCGCGCCTTCGGGCTCGTTGGCACGATCGTGGCGATGTTCTTCGTCACCGGTCGTGAGGATGAGGATCCAATGAACATGTTGAACCGCGGCTATTGGGTCACCACGATCCTCTCAGCCATCGGCATGGCGATCACCTGTGCGGTGATGCTCCAGACCAACGGGACAGACGCCTGGCTCTACTTCTTTGGTGCCGGTGTAGTTGGTCTTGCCACCAGCGTGGCGTTCGTCTACATCACCCAGTTCTACACGGCGGGCTCGTACCGCCCAGTCCGTGAGCTCGCCGAGGCGAGCCGCACGGGCGCCGCAACAAACATCATCTCCGGTACGGCGGTCGGCTTCGAGACAACGCTCGTGACCGCCGTCTCGATCTCAATTGCGATCTTCACGTCGCACTGGTTCGGCGAGCAGGCGGCGATCGCCGCAGGCTTGGTCGGCGAGGACGTTTCTAAGTTCGGCATCTTCGGTACCGCAGTGGCCACCATGGGCATGCTCATGACCACGGCGTACATCCTTGCAATGGACACCTTCGGGCCAATCACGGACAACGCCGGCGGGATCGCCGAGTTCAGCCGTGCACCGAAGTCGGTTCGCCACATCACGGACCGCCTAGACACAGTCGGCAACACGACGAAGGCCCTCACCAAGGGCTACGCGATCGCCTCGGCGTCGCTCGCCGCGTTCCTCCTCTTCTCGGCATACCGTGACAAGGTCAACCTCATTCTCGAGCGCGCTGGCCGACCACTCATGGACGCGGTAAACATCGCTGACGTGAACGTCTTCATCGGCGCACTCATCGGCGCAATGCTTGCCTACTTCTTCAGCTCCCTCGCAATTCGCGCGGTAGGGAAGACGGCGCAGGCGATCATTGTTGAAGTCCGACGTCAGTTCCGCGAGTCGCCAGGGATCATGACCTACAAGGTTCGCCCTGACTACGCTCGTGTGGTTGACATCACCACCAAGGCTGCGCTGCGCGAGATGATCTTGCCAGGCGTGGTTGCGGTGGCCACCCCAGTCGTCGTTGGACTCCTGCTCGGCTACGAGGCGGTTGGCGGCATGTTGATCGTTGGGACGATCAGCGGCGTCCTACTCGCCACGGTGTTGAACAACTCCGGCGGGGCATGGGATAACGCGAAGAAGTACATCGAGTCGGGCGGACTCAAGGACGATAAGGGGAAGGTTCTTGGCAAGGGGAGCGACGCGCACGCCGCAGCGGTGGTGGGCGATACCGTTGGCGACCCGTTCAAGGACACCGCTGGCCCGTCGCTTCACGTGCTCGTGAAGCTGCTCGCCACGGTGACCCTGGTGCTTGCACCACTCTTCATCGGGCCAGCCTGATCTAGGGCTGACGCGAGCGCGGGGCGCTCGCACGGCGTACGAAACGGTTGCGATTGGGCGGCACGCTCCTCGTGGAGGTGCCGCCCAACGCTATGGTTCAGCAGTAGTGGACGAGAGAGAGGGGGTGCGGGATGCCTGATGCGAGCGGACTCAACGATCTCTTGCTGGCACTCGCCCTCGGCGTTGCGCAGGGGTTCACCGAGTTCTTTCCGATCTCCTCATCTGCGCACCTCTATGCGATCCCGTATCTCTTCTCCATCAACGACCCGCTGCTCGCCTCACGCGCCTTCGGTGCTGTACTGCACCTTGGCACGCTCGCCGCGGTGCTCGTTGCACTTCGGAGTGATGTGACGCGACTGCTCAGTTGTGCGCTCCTGCCGGTCCTCTCGCTCGGCCGCCGTCGCGGAGATTCGGCTGATGAGCGGCTCATCATTGCAATCCTGGTCGGCACGATCCCCGCTGTCATCTTTGGACTCTTCGCGGGAGATTTTCTTGACACGAGCGTTCGCACCCCACTCGTTGTTGCGGCCGCTGTCCTCGCTGGTGCGGCACTGCTCTGGGTTGCCGATCGCGCGCAGTCGCTGCAGCGTCCGCTCACCGGCNTCGCAGCGTTCGACGGAGTCGTCATCGGCCTCGCGCAGGCGCTCGCACTCATCCCTGGGATCAGCCGCTCTGGCGCAACGATCAGTGCTGGGCTCCTGCTCGGCTTTAGTCGAGATGCTGCGGCGCGGATCAGCTTCTTGATGGGAATCCCCGCCATTGCGGGCGCTGGAGTCCTTGAGCTTCGATCACTGCTTCAGGAGGGTGGCGACATCCAGCAGGCGGCCCCACTCCTTCTCGTTGGCCTTCTCGCGTCATTCTTCAGCGGCCTCGTTGCGATTCGGCTCCTGATCCGCCTGCTGAGTGGCGGAAAGCTCTGGAGCTTTGCGATCTATCGTGTGGGCTTTGCGCTGCTGCTCGTTGCGGTTGCACTGCTGCGCGGCGAGATTTAGTGCGGTACGTGGCGGGGACGGGCGAGCGACGATGGATCTAGGGAAGGATCTGCGACACCGTGCACTGCGCGACCTTGTCGCGCGCCGCGCGATTCGGACGCAGCGCGAGCTCGTCTCCGCGCTGAAGTCGCAAGGAATCCCCGCAACGCAGGCAACGGTGAGCCGCGACATCACTGAGCTCGGCCTCACCAAGGTGGATCGGAGCGGATCTCTCGCCTATACGCTCCCTGCTGGCGGGAGTGTGGAGCAGGTCGCTGAGGCGCGGCTCTCCGCACTCCTCGCCGATGCGCCGTTGGAGATCGCAACTGCAGGGGCGATCCTGGTGCTGAAGACACTCCCAGGAAGCGCGCACGCGATCGCCGCCTCACTCGATCGTCTCCGCCTCCCTGAGGTGGTGGGGACGGTGGCGGGGGATGACACCCTCTTTGTGGCGGTGAACGATCAGGCGGCCCTGCGCGCGCTTCGTGCGCGATTTCGCACCCTCGCCGCCCAGAAGGGGCACGGCGCAGACGAGCGCTAGGATTCGCTCATGTATTGGGCAGACGAACTCGCCGAACGCGTCTCCGGACCCCAGGTGGTCAACGACTCTAAGACGCCGTCCGGCACCGTCCATGTGGGGAGCCTTCGCGGCCCCGTTGTCCATGACGTGATCGCCCGCGCGCTTCGCGCTCGCGGCGTCCCAGTGGAGTTCCGTTACGGCGTGGAGGATATGGACGCAATGGATGCGCAGGCGCTCCTCACCCCTGACGCCGTAGAGAAGTACATGGGCGTGCCGCTCTCCCGCGTCCCTGCGCCAGAGGGTTCAACGGCGAAGAATTACGCGCGTCACTTTGTTGAGACGCTCTTCTTCCCCACCTTCGCGCGACTTGGCATTCGCCCAGAGTTCTACTGGCTCTCCGAGATCTATCCAACAGGGAAGATGGATCCGTTCATGCGCACCGCACTCGACAAGGCGCAGATCATTCGTGATCTCTACATCCGCGTCAGCAACGTGGAGCGTCCAGCCGGTTGGCTCCCCGTCCAGGTGATCTGCGAAGCGTGCGGTCGCCTTGGGACAACGCTCGCCGATGACTGGGATGGGAGCACCGTGCACTATCGCTGCCTCCCCGATTACGTGAAGTGGGCAACAGGCTGCGGTCATGAGGGGCGTGTCGCACCGTTCGGTGGCGCCGCGAAGATGCCGTTCAACGTTGAGTGGGCGGCGAAGTGGTCACTGATGGGGATCACGATTGAAGGGTGCGGCAAGGACCTCTCAACGAAGGGTGGCTCACGTGACCGAAGCGAGGCGGTCTCGCGCGAGGTCTTTGATCGAGAGCCGCCGATCAACGTGATGTACGAGTTCCTCAATGTGGGCGGAAAGAAGATGTCTACCTCCAAGGGGCACGGCGCTGCGGCACATGCGGTGGCGGAGTCAATCCCACCGAGCGCGCTGCGCTTCCTCTTCCTGCGACCACGCCCGAACCAGGCGATCGACTTTGACCCATCTGGCACCGACGCGATTCCGCGACTGATGGACGAGTACGACCGCATCAGCACTGCGACGGCGGGGAAGCCGGTGCGTGGCGAGCTCCCAACCGATCACGATCGGATGCACTTCTATAGCCAGGTTGCGGATGTTGATGTCGCAGGGGCTGCAACCGCTGCGGCGGCCTGGCGTCCAGCCTTTGGCCAGCTCTCGCTGCTGCTGCAACTCCCGGGCGTTGATGCGCCGGCTCGCGCCGCAGAGGAGAAGGGGAGCCCGCTGAGCGCCGCTGAACAGCAGGAGTTGGATGAGCGCATTGATGCGGCGAAGCACTGGCTCGCCGATTACGCGCCAGAGGAGGCACGCATTGCGGTGCGTGACGAACTTCCAGCAGATGTGGTGCGCGAACTCTCCGCTGAGGAGCGCGCCTGGCTGCTCGCCCTCGCCACGGCGGCAGATGCGGTGAAGCCAACGGGTGGCGAGGCGTGGCAGAGCCTGATCTTCAGCGCCGCCAAGGAGGGCGGCCTCCAGCCGGTCCGCGCGTTTGCCTCGCTCTACGCCGCCTTCCTCGGACGCACCAACGGCCC
>JGI25910J50241_10000780_pt1 | contig 10972 bp, 7 predicted proteins | sample LauGreSBDMM110SN_3_FD_50241 | JGI IMG/M metagenome (IMG submission 50241) | reverse complement strand
TTTATAGATGATTGGAAAAATAAAGGTCTTATTCCAAATGAAGTTAAAGTTAATAGTGAAAACTATATTAAAGATACTGCATTAAAAATATATAGAATTTATCAGCAAAGATTGAGGATTATGAACTGTGTGGATTTTGGAGATCTAATCTTACATTGCGTAACAATATTTAAAACTATGCCTGAAATTTTAGAATTATATCATAATAATTTTAAATATATTCTAGTAGACGAATATCAAGACACAAACTTTATTCAAAATATTTGGCTAAACTTATTATCGAAAAAAAATAATAATTTATGCTGCGTTGGAGATGACGATCAATCTATCTATAGTTGGCGCGGTGCTGAGGTAAAAAATATTTTGAATTTTGATAAACTAAACGCTAATACAAAAGTTATTAAGCTAGAACAAAACTATAGATCAACTCAAAATATTTTGGATACTGCCTCCTCTTTAATTTCTAATAACGAGGATAGACTTGGCAAGAAACTGTGGTCTGAAAATTCTAAAGGGGATTTGATAGAAGTTAATTGCTACAATAACGGATACGATGAAGCAGTAGCAGTTGCAGATGAAATTGAAAAGAATTTATCAAAAGAATATTCACTCAATCAAATATCCATATTAGTTAGAGCTGCTTTTCAAACAAGAGAGTTTGAGGATCGATTTATAAAAATTAACCTACCCTATAGAGTTATTGGAGGATTAAAATTTTACGACCGAGCAGAAATTAAAGATGCTATTTGTTATATTAGAATTATTTATCAGGAAAATGACGATCTTGCCTTTGAAAGGATTATCAATACTCCAAAACGCTCTATTGGAGATGCTACTCTAAAAGAAATTCATAAAATCGCTAAAGAGAAAAGTATTAATTTAGAACAAGCATCACTTAAGTATTGCGAACAAGAAAACTCCACTGGTAAAACTATTTTAAACTTAAAAAAAATTATCACTGATATTCAGTTATGGAGAAAATTATCAAAAGAAATAAGTCATTATGAACTAACGGAAAGAGTCCTTGATGAATCTGGCTACTCTCAAATGCTGATGACTGAAAAGACACCGGAAGCTGACAGCAAATTAGAAAACTTAAAAGAATTAATATTATCAATGAAAAATTATAGTAGCCTTCAAGATTTTCTTGAAAATATCTCATTACAAACCTCCATAGATCAAGATTGGGATGGTGAAAAAATAAATTTAATGACTATGCATGCCGCTAAAGGACTTGAGTTTGATGTAGTTTTTTTACCTGGTTGGGAAGAGGGATTGTTTCCTCATCAAAAATCAATTGATGAAAAAGGTCACCAGGCAATTGAGGAGGAAAGGAGACTTGCTTATGTTGCAATTACTAGAGCAAAAAAGAAATTATTTATCTCTTTTGTAAATAATAGAAGAATTTACGGTGGCAAGAGAGATCGGGACATAGACTGGATGCCAACACTTCCTTCACGTTTTGTTGATGAACTTCCTAAAGATAATATCAATATGAAAAATCATTTTTCAGAATACCAAAAAAATGATTTTGATTTTAATCAGGAGATTGACTACGACAAACCGTCAAGAAGTCCTGGCTGGGAAAGATTAAAACAAGCAAAACAGAATAAGACTAATTTTAATAAAATTAGCTACAGCAATAATAATACAATTTTTAAAGTTGGCGAAAGTGTAAATCATGAAGATTTTGGCAATGGGAAGGTGATTCATATTGAAGATAATAAAGTTATTATTAATTTTAAAAAATATGGTGAAAAAAAGATAATTGATAAATTTATAAAAAAAAGTAATGAACAAAATTAATCAACTAAGAAATATTTTAAATCAAGAAACCTGTGATGCTTATTTAATTCCAAAAAATGATGAATATTTTGGGGAGCATGTTCCTGAAAATAAAGATAGATTAAAATTTATATCTGGGTTTACTGGTTCAACAGGACTTGCATTAATTTTTAAAAATAAATCTTATTTATTTGTTGATGGTCGTTATACATTACAAGCAAAAAATGAAGTAAATAAAGATTTTAAAATTTGCGAAGTTCCTAAAATTAAACCTCATCATATTCTTAAAAATATTAATAAAAGAATTACTTTAGGATTTGATCCAAAACTTTTTACTTTAAGTTCCTTAAAAAATATTATCTCTAAAAATTCAATTAACTTAAAACCTATAAATTTTAATTTAATTGATAAAATTTGGAAAAATAAATCCAAGGTTAATCATAATAAATTTTATCTTTTTGAAGAAAAATACCATGGTGAAAACTATTTAAATAAAATTGATAAAATAAGTAAATTTCTTAGATTAAAAAATATTGATTATTTACTTTCAACATCTGTTGAAAATATTTCATGGTTATTAAATGTAAGAGGGTCTGACGCGACGTCTAGTCCACTTACCAATGGAAAAATTTTATTTAATAAAAATAGAAAAATTATATTTTTTACAAACATTAAAAAACTCACACCTCAGATTAAGAAATTTTTTGGAAAAAAAGTAATTTTTATTAAAGAAGAATCTTTTGTTAACTATTTAAGAAAAATTAAAAAATCTAATATTTTAATAGATAAAAAAACGTGCAGTTTTTATTATGAAAAAAATATACATTCTTCAAACAAACTTATTAATATTGAAGACCCCATCTACTTATTAAAATCTATTAAAAACAAAACAGAGATCAATAATACTAGGATTGCTCATTTATTTGATGCGATTGCTTTAACTAAATTTATTTTTTGGTCAAAAAATAATTATAAAAAAACAAAGATAACTGAAATATCTGCTCAAAATACCTTGGAGAAATATAAAAAACAGCACAAAGATTATTTGTATCCAAGTTTTAATACTATTTCAGGATTTGGATCAAATGGAGCCATTGTTCATTACAGATCAAATCACAAAACTAACAAACAGATCAAAGGAAATAATTTATATCTTTTAGATTCCGGTAGTCAGTATTTTTATGGAACTACGGACGTAACTCGTACAATAGCTATTGGTAAAGTATCAAATTTTCAAAAAAAAATTTATTCAACTGTACTTAAGGCGCATATTGCAGTTGCCTCATATAAATTAAAAAAAACTACACTTGGAAAACATATAGATAAAGTTGCAAGAGCTCCTTTATTAAAACTCGGTTACAACTATTCGCATGGCACAGGTCATGGGGTTGGTTATTTTTTAAATGTACATGAAGGACCCCAAGGATTATCTCCTTTTAATAATCACAAAATATTGCCAGGAATGATCCTGTCAAATGAACCTGGATTTTACAAAGAAAATGACTTCGGCATAAGAATTGAAAATTTAATTTATTGTGAAAGGGTTAATAACAATCATTCAAAATTTATAAATCTCACAATGGTTCCATTTGATAAAGATTGTATTAACAAGAAGTTTTTAAATAAAAATGAAATAAATTGGATTAATACCTATCATCAAAAGATTTTTTATATATTAAAACCTTTCATGAATAATGTGGAACTTAAAATGCTAACCAAAGCTTGTTCAGCTATTTCTTGACAACTTTAACCACTCTTTTTCTTCTATAATTTTAACACCGAATTCTTTAGCTTTATCAACTTTATTTTTTGTAGGTTTAGATAAGCCAATAACTAAATAATCTAATTTTTTAGTAACAGAACTTAATATTTTTGCTCCTAAAGTTTCTGCTAAAGATTTAGCTTCGGATCTGCTCATAGTAGAAAAGCCTCCTGTAAACATAATATTCTTTCCTGAAAAAAAACTATCAATTTTCTTTTCTATAAAGTCTTGGATATTCAAAATCTTACTTAATTCATAAACGACTTTATTATTTTTTTTATCTTTAAAAAAATGTGTTAACGATTCAATTTGAGTCTCTCCAATTCCATCGATTTCATCTAAACTATTAATTTCATTCATTAAAAGATCTGGATTACAAAGTTTTAGAAAATTTTTCATTGAAACAAAATAACGTGATAAATTTTTAGCATTTTCTTGACCGATATGACGTATGCCAAGACTATATATAAATTTTGCAAGGCTAATATCTTTGCTTTTCTCAATTGCTGTCTTTAAATTACTAACTGACAATTCACCCCAGCCTTCTAATTTTTCTATTTTTTTATAATCAAGAGTAAAAATATCTTGAGGCAAACGAATAAAGTTTAAAGACCAGAAATCTTCAACAATTTTTTTTCCAAAACCATCTATATTAAGAGCTTCTTTTGACACAAAATGTTTAATTTTTTCTCTTGCCATAAATTCACAATTAAATCCTGTGTCTGTACATCTTTTAACTACATCTAATTTTTTTGAAGTTTCATTATAATCTTTAACTGCAGGTCGACCGCAAAGACATTTGTCTGGAAATGTATATTTTTTACTATTTTTATCTCTTTTAGATTTAATAACTTCAACCACCTGAGGAATAACATCGCCTGCTCTTTGAATAATAACTGTATCGTTTAATCTGATATCTTTTCTAATGATTTCATCTTCATTATGTAATGTTGCATTAGATACTAGAACGCCACCCACATTTACTGGATCTAATTTTGCAACTGGAGTTAGGGCTCCTGTTCTACCAACTTGTATTTCAATTTTACGAATAACGGTTGTGGCTTTTTCAGATGAAAATTTATGAGCAATAGCCCATCTTGGTGATGATGATAAACTTCCAAGTCTTTTTTGTAAGGTTAAGTCGTTAACTTTATAAACAATACCGTCAATATCGTAATCTAATGATGCTCTTATTTCTTCAACATGAAGATAACTTTTAATTAGTTCATCTGCTGAACTGAAAGTTTTTGTAAGCGGATTTATTTTGAAACCAATTTTTTTACAAAAATTTAAAAAATTTATATGTGTTTTAAATTTTTTTTCGTCAATATCACCGATGCTATGAGCAAAAAACTTTAATGGTATTAAGGCGGTTTTTTTTGAATCTTTTTGTCTTAGTGAACCTCCTGCCGCATTTCTAGGGTTTGCAAAGTCATTTTTAATTTTTTCAAAATCTTTTTTTCCAATATAAACTTCACCTCTAATCTCAAATTCTTTATCTATGTTCTCACCATGAAGAATTTGTGGAATATCTTTAATTGTTAATAAATTTTCTGTTATATCTTCTCCATACTCACCATCTCCTCGCGAAAGTCCTCGAATAATCTTATTGTTTTTGTAAATTAAAGACGCAGATATACCATCGATCTTAGGTTCTGCTGTTAATTCTATAGGGGTGTCTTTTGGAAAATTTAGATAATTTCTGATTTTTTTTAAAAAATCTTCCACGTCATCTTTTGTAAAAGCATTATCTAAAGATAACATTGGTACAAGATGTTTTACTTTAGAAAATTTTTCTGAAGGAGCGAAACCAACTTTTTCTGATGGGGAATTTATATCTACAATATTAGGATTTTTTTTCTCGAAATCTAAAATATCTTTTTTAATTTTGTCGTACTCAGCATCTGAGACTAATGGTTTGTCGTTATGATAATAGGCCTTATTTAATTTTTGAATTAAAGTAATTTTTTCTTTGTACTCTTTTAAAGATAAAGACTTCATTAAAAGTTAATTAAGTATTTTTTTAAAACCACCTAAAAGAGATTTATCTTTTTTAGGTAAAGTGGTTTGATTTGTTGAAACTAATAAATAACTTTTTTTATACCACTCGCTAGAATTAAAATTATAACCTAAAATTGCTGCTGCTTTACTAGCGTCTTCTTCAAGTCCTAATTTATGATAAATTTCAACCAGTCTATATAAAGCCTCTTCGATATAAATNGTGGTTTGATATTTATCTACAATTATTTTTAATCTATTGATTGCNGCTGCCCATTTTTGTTTATTCATATAATATCTTGCAANATANATTTCTTTTCCGGCNATTAAATCGTTCAATAGATCTAATTTNTATTTAGCATCGTCTGCATACTCAGTATTTGGATAACTATTTATTAAAGATTTAAATTGAGTAATTGCTTTAACAGTTTTTTCTTGATCTTTAGAAAATTCACTTACTTCTTCAAAATAACAAACGCCTTTTAAATACTCTACATAAACTCTTTCAGGATTATTCGGATAAAATTTTACATANCGTTCAAGTACAGAAANTGTATCTNCACAACGGTTTGCTTCGTAGTAAACATATGCCATCATTAATAAAGATTTTGGGGCCCATTCTGTGNACGAATAATCTTTTTCCACCATCTTAAACTTTTCAATTGCNNCTTCTGCTTTACCCTCNTTAAAATCATCCATCGCAAAACCCCATAACTTAGGAAGACTAACTTTTTCTTTTGGAGGAGCGACTAAAGGTTTGTCGTTTGAAGANGAACAGCTTAGAACAAACAAAAAAATTAATAAAATATGAAATATTGTTTTTGGTCTGAGCATTAAAATTAAAAGTTTTTATTATTTCTTTTAATTAAGTTTTACCACTAAAACTATAAATTCACTACAAGTTGATTTGGTGAATAAGAACTAACAGAAGAGAAATTTTTTGTTTTTTGCGTTGTTAAATTCCACGCATTTTTATTTTTTATTAAAGCTTCTAATAATTTACGAGTCATATCATGACCGCCTTGATAACAATTTACTTTTCCAATAAGTGAATATCCAGCTAAATATAAATCACCTATACAGTCTAAAATTTTATGTCTTACAAATTCATCTTTATGTCTCAAACCATCTTGGTTTAGAACTTTATCTTCAGAAACAACAATTGCATTTTCTAAAGAACCTCCTTTTGCAAGTCCCATCTTAAATATATTTTCTAGATCTTTTTGCAAACAAAACGTTCTAGAGTCATGAACTTCCATAAACCCATTTTTCTCTAGATCTATTTTTTTACTTTGTCTTTTAATAACACGATCATGAAAATCAATTTCATAATCTATTTCTAATTTATTTTTATTTGTTGGTTCAATTGAAATGGATTTATCTTTTTCTTTAATAATAATTTTTTTTAAAATTTTAATATATTTTTTTTCTGAACTTTGTACTGTAGTTCCGACATCTTGTATGGCAACCGCAAACTCTTTTGAACTTCCATCTAGTATTGGCAATTCTTGGCTATCCACTTCTACTATAGCATTATCAATGCTCATTCCTGATAAAGCAGACATCAAATGTTCAATAGTTGAAATTGAAACTTGCTTATTAGAAATAGTTGTACACAATTTTGCTGGCAGGGCGTTACTAATATGAGCCTGGATAATTTTTTCTTTTCCTTTGTAATCGACTCTAACAAAGGTTATTCCTGAATTAGGAGCTGAGGGCTTAACTACAAGATTAGCAACTATTCCGCTATGAAGACCAACTCCTTTAAAATTAATTTTTGATTTTAATGTTTTTTGATACATGTTTTTGATGAGATAGATATTTAGTAATATCTATAGCAATAGCTAATCACCTTTTGTTACGATTTCTACTTTTGAAAAATAGATAAAAGTCTTGAAAAAAAGCCTGTATTTTTAAATTTAATTGGCAAAGCTTCCGATGGAAATCCATAAAAATAGTTCTTAACCATTCCATAACAAACTAAAAAATCCTGAGATAAATTATTAACTAAATTTTCATCTTCTTGTTTTATTTGCAAAACAAGCTCCGTTCTTTGTGAAAAGTATTTTTTTATTAAACTTGTTAGACCAACTAAGTTTGATCCTCTGCCGGAAAGATAAATTTTCTTAGTTTTTATATCTATTGAATTGTAGGTTTTAATTTTTCTATAAATTAGCTGTAAAATTTCTTCAACTCTAGAATTAATAATAGTATTAACGATTGTTTTTGATATTTTTCTAAAATCATCGTCTGGGAATAAATGAACTGGTAAATATTCAATCTTATCTTTTGTATTCTCATTTAATATACATTCTCCGCTCTCAACTTTAATTCTTTCGGCGATCTCTATTTTTATGTCCAAAACTTTAGCTAAGTCTTTTGAAACCTGATTTGAACCGTAGGGAATAACACCTACATATGAAAGAGCGTTATTTTCAAATATAGCGAAACTTGTCTTATCTTTCCCAAAATCAATGCAAATGGCTCCTTCGTTTAAATCATTTTGGTTTAAAAAAGATAAACCTAACGCATAAGTACCAAAGGCATAATTCTCAACTGACAATTCGCAAGAATTGATAATATTTTTTAAATTATCAATAGAAGAGTGTTCCGCTAAAACTGCATGAATGTCAGCTGAAAAAATATTTGCTTTAAATCCAACTGGATTTTCAACATTAATTTTTTTATCAATTTTATAATTAGATGAAAATATGTGTATAATTGCATTATCTTTATTATTCTTAGCAATTTCATCTACAGCAATATGTATCAAGCCTTGAATATCTTTTTCATGTTCGATTTGATCGCCATGTACACTTTTATATTCTGTTAATAAGTTACTAGAAATATTTTCAAATTCTGCATTTACAATAATATTTTCTAACGAAATGCCGGCTTGCTTTTCAGAAATTTCTAAACACTCGCGTACTACTAAATTTGCTTCATGAAAATTCGTAACCAAGCCTTTTGTAATACCTTTAGATGCAACAATTGATTTTCCTAAAATCTCAATTTTGTTATTTTTTAACTTTGCAATTAGACACTTAATTTTTGAGGAGCCAATATCTATAGATGCAATTAATTCATTTTTTTGAATCATTGTCTATTTTACAAAAATTTTGTTCTTAAGTCTTAAGTCGATATATGTAAATTTTTCATCTTTGGACTGAATAAGTACTTTATTTAGATTGTTAATCTGTTGATTATAATCATATCTGCCGAGCATAATTTTTTTATTACCTTTTAAAAATAAATCCCATCTTTCAGAATTTGTAAATTCAAAGCTAGTAATGTTGGCTAAATCAAAATTATTATTATTTAACGCTTTATATAGTCTTTTTAGATCTTCAATATCAAAATTGCCTTTTGCTTGAGTTTGATTGGAAAAATTATTTGAATTAAATTTTTCTATTAAAGTAAATTCTTTGGTAATTATTAAATTATTATTACCTTTTTTCCAAAAAACAAAGGGCTCGTGCTCAACTACCATCACATTAACTGTTGATGGAAATTTTTTATTAATATTTAAAAAATGAATCCATTCATTTTGNAAAACTACTTCGTTCATTTTTTTATGGTCAATACTTAAAATNCTAGTGTTAACCAAGAAGTTAAATTGTTTTTTAANTTTTTCTAGGTCAGCATTTTTTGAATCNGAAACATTAACTGTTTTAATAATAAAAAAACCAANCTTTAATAAAGGTAGCTCTGGATTAAATGTTGTGAGAAGAATTAATAAACCGAGAAAAATATATCTCTTTGTTTTGATCATCTATTAATAGAAGCATCATTAATTATCCATTTAACTAATTCATTAAAAGAAATTCCGTAATAATTAGCAATCTCTGGAACTAAAGATAAACTTGTCATACCTGGCTGAGTATTTACCTCAAGAATGTAAATTTTATTAACTTTGTCAGATTCATTATATCTAAAATCAGACCTCGTTACTCCTCTGCAGCCTAAAATATTATGTGCCTGTAAAGCCATATCTAAAATCTTTTTATAGTCGGCTTCATTTATTTTAACAGGAATAATATGTTTTGTTTTAGCATTAGCTGAATATTTAGCTTCATAATCATAAAAGGATCTTGTCGGCACAATCTCTATTCCACCTAAAGCTTTTGATCCCATCACAGCAACCTGTATTTCTCTTCCTGGAATATATTTTTCTAGAATTAAAAAACTATATTTTTTTAATAAAGTGACAACTGTGTCCTCATCAGATTTCTTTGGTTCATTAAAAATATAAACACCTACACTTGATCCTTCATTGTTTGGTTTAACTACACAAGGGTATCCAATTTTTGAACTTTGAAAATCTTTCACAGTTTTAATTACTAGATACTCAGGCGAACTAATGTTGGCTTCTTTAAAAATTTTTTTTGATGTTAATTTATCCATAGCAATTGCTGAAGATAAAATTCCAGAATGAGTGTAGGGTATTTTTAAATGTTCTAACAATCCCTGGATAGAACCATCTTCTCCGAATCTTCCATGTAAAGCATTAAAAACTTTATCGGGCTTATTCTTAATTAACTTTTCAATAAAATCATCTTTTGCATCTAAACTTGTCACATCAAAACCAATTTCAGAAAGAGCTTTTGCACAGGCTTTACCGCTATCTAAGCTGACATCTCTTTCGGCAGAAATTCCACCCATTAAAACTGTAACTTTTTCTTTATTCATTTTTTTCCTACAACTTCTAATTCTAGCTCTAAATTTACATTGGTCTTTTTAAAAACTTCTTTTTTTATTTTTTCAATTAAATTTTCTGCATCTTCTGAGCTTGCTTTATCTAAATTCTCTAGAAAATTACAATGTAAATTGGATAGCTTAATTCTGCCAACTCTTAAATCAGCGCAACCAGACTCTTTTATTAATTGCCAAGCTTTTTTATCTGAATTTTTTGGATTTTTAAAAGTACTACCGCCTGTTTTAATTTTCTGTGGTTGTTCAGTATCTTTTTTATCTTTTAAATTTTTCATAATTTCTAATATTTTTTGATTTTCAAGAAAAGATCCTTTCATTTCAATATTGGTAATAATTTGATTTTTAGTAAGTGAACTATGTCGATACGAAAAATTAATATCTTTGTTACTAATGATCTTAATTTCTCCATTCATATCGATGACTGTAACGCTCAATACTACTTTTGATATATCGCTACCATAACAGCCTGAATTCATGACTACTCCACCAGCAACCGTTCCTGGAATACAATATAGAAATTCAAAACCGGTTAAATTATTATTGGCCGCATATTCTGCTAAAATTGATTTTGGCGTTGCAGGTCCACAATTTATAATATTGTTATTAATTTTTTTGTAATCAAAATCTTTTCCAAATTTAATAACCACTCCATCAAATCCTTTATCTCTAATTAATAAATTTGAACCAGAACCAATCACAATAATTGGAAAATGC
>JGI25910J50241_10000775_pt1 | contig 10991 bp, 10 predicted proteins | sample LauGreSBDMM110SN_3_FD_50241 | JGI IMG/M metagenome (IMG submission 50241) | reverse complement strand
TGACCGACCCAGGGTTTGCCGTCTTTTTTGGCGATATGTCCGCTGATAAACACCAGATTACCCGTTTGCACATAGGGCACATACGCGGCGGCAGGCGCAGCGACAGGCGGAAGTTGTATGTTTTTGGCTTGCAGGCGTTGGTCTATGGTCATGGTGTTTCCCTGTAAAGAATAAAAAAGTGTGCGCTTTGAGCGTTGCAGACCGTTTGTCTGCGGTGTCAGCTATTTTGCACTTGCCGGGTTCAAGTATTGGCCGAACAATCCGATACATATAAGCCGCCATATCAAACACACCATGCATTACTTTTTTTTCACATCTTCATTTCGCCGCCTGTTGCCGCGTATCTGCGCTTTGGGCTTGTGTTGCAGCGCACTGCTGAGCGCGCATGCCGCCAGCAACGATGTCGATGAAGAAGGACGCTTGATTGCTGCGCCTGATGAAACCGATTTGGTCGAGCGCGGTTATTTGTTTTATCCGCAACGCGTGATGCCGAAAAACCCGAAGGATAAGCGTCGCCAAGCTGCCCCGACTGCCAATGCTCAGCCCGTCGCAGTTAAAGTCGGTCCGGCATTGGTTGCTGAGCAAGTGGCTGCCACTCAAACTGAGCAGGGCGAGCAGGGTGCTGTACCCGTGACCGCTACCACCGCCAAGCCTGGTGATGCGCAGGATTCGCATGCCGTCACTTCACAAACACTGCCACCTGTGATTGTGAAATCGACTGATCCTTATGCAAAAGGATTCGACAAGCCCGTGGCTGGCTCTGTCATCGTTCAACCGCTAGAGCGGGTCAAAGCTGTCAAACTGCCAGACCAAGCAGCGAACCCGCACGCGTCTGACAAAAGCGGGCATGCCTCTGAGGAGGAAAACAAACCTGTATTGAGTAAAGCCGAACAGGCCAAACTTGATCGTGCCAAGGCGGCAGAGGCCAAGGCCGAGAAGATGAAGCAAGAGCAGGCCAAAGCTGAATTGGCCCGGGCCGATCGTTTGAAACGAGCACAGATCAGAGCTGAACTGGCCAAGGAAGAGCAAGCCAAAGCCGCTCAGGCGCGAGCCGAGAAGTTGAAAGAAGCCCAAGCCAAGGCCGAACTAGCCAAGGCCGAGCGCGCCAAAGCCGCGCAAGCCAAAGCCGAGAAGTTGAAAGAAGAGCAGGCCAGAGCCGAGTTGGCGCGTGCCGAACGGGCCAAGGCCACGGCGCAAGCCAAGGCGTTGAAGGCGCAGGAGGAATTGGCCAAGGCTGAAAAATTGTTCGAGGAACTCTCCAAGGCCGACAAGGCCAAAGCCGAAGCGCCCAAAGAAGAACAAGCCAAAGAAGAACAAGCCAAAGAAGAGCCTGGCAAAGACGATCACGCCAAGCCAGAGCCTGCAAAAGCAGAGCCAGCAAAAGCCGAAGCTGCCAAGCCAGAGCTTGCCAAGGATTCGCATGCCCAAGACGATCACGCCAAGCCAGAGCCTGCAAAAGCAGAGCCAGCAAAAGCCGAAGCTGCCAAGCCAGAGCCCGCCACGGAGGCTCACGCTAAGGACGAGCACAGCAAAGACGAGCATGCCAAGGATGACCATGCCAAAGCAGAGACTGTTAAGAGTACACACGCTGCCCCGGCACAAAGCTCAGCCGGTCAAAAGTTGCTGCTTCAAACCCAGGAAAGCCGCTTGTTGACTGCCGCCCAATAAGCGCCTGATGCGTATCAAGTTGCCCTGATTGCTGCCGATTTCTTATTTATGTCCGCCTTCTCCGTCACGTTTCGTTGTTTGCTTCTTAGCCTGTGCCTGCTGGCTGGTGCCGGTGCTGCCGGTGCCGAATGGGCTGAGTTGTTGAAAGACGAGGAAATCACTTACGTCTGGGACAAAGACTCGGTGCGGGCCGTGCATGTGAGCCGCATCGCCTGGACCATGACCAACAACCCGGCCAAAGGTGTGAAAGCGCCTAACGGCGAGGAATACCAGTCTTCCATGGCGCGCTGGCGCATCAATTGCAAAACCGATTCTTTTATTAAATTGTCGGAAAGTTATTACGCCAAGCTCGACGGTAAAGGCCGTGAAGTGGCTTTTTACGAAGCAGCCGATTGGCGACCGCGCGACGCAGCCATCCGTCCCGGCTCTTACCTGTCACTGTTGAAAAAACAGATTTGCACTAGCGCTGACGCTGCCTCTTAGTAACTACAGTGTTTGTCTGCCTGGCCTTATGTTGCCAGGCAAGAAAGGACACTGTTGCTTCATCTCAGCGGCCCTGCGCCTTGGCTGTTGGCTTGGTTGGCCGGTACCGCAGTTCAATTGTTTCAACCCGTGCTTTGGTCTGCATCGGCTTATGCGTTGACGGTTTTAGGCGGTTGGTTGATCTGCATGCTTTGTCGTTGGGTTGCGCGACGCATTTCTTCTGCACGGTCTCACGCCTTGGTACTTTTGCGTTTTTGCGCTGCCTTGTGCGCAGGCGGCGCATTGGCGTTTGCGCTCACGGGTGCGCGAGCCTTGTGGTTTTCGCAGGATGCGTTGGATCCGGCGCTAGAAGGTGTGGACTTGCAAGTCACCGGCGTGGTGTCCAGCATGCCGCAGTGGCACAGCGACGGTGTGCGTTTCGGGTTTCAGGTGGAGCAGGCGCAGCGCATTGCAGATCAGCAGAGCGTGCAACTGCCCAGGCAACTCAGCATTGGCTGGTACAGCAGCAACTACGACGGTGAACCGCGGGCTTTGCCTGACATCAAAGCAGGGGAACGCTGGCAACTACCGCTGCGCTTGAAACGCCCGCACGGCCTGGTCAATCCAGGCGGTTTTGATGCAGAGTTGTGGTTGTGGGAGCAAGGCGTGCATGCCACAGGCCATGTGCGTGAGAGTGCAGCGGTGGGTAGTTTGAAACGCTTGCAAAGCACTTGGCAATTTCCCATAGAGCAATGGCGGCAGCACACACGCAGCAAGATTGTGCAAACCTTGAAAGAGCCGCGTTTCAGCGGACAGGCCGCGGCCTTGCTGCTAGGCGACCAAGCCAGCATCAGCCAGCGCGATTGGGATATTTTTCGCATCACCGGCATTGCGCACTTAATGAGCATCTCTGGCTTACACATCACCTTGTGGGCCTGGGCGGCGCGTTGGCTGGTGTCACGCGTTTGGCGCTACAGCGATGTCTGGGGCAGGTCGTGGTGTCTGGTGTATCCGGCGTCGCTGGCAGCGTTATGGGGCGGCGTGTTGTTCGCGCTGGTATACGCCTTATTCAGCGGTTGGGGCGTGCCGGCGCAGCGTACCGTCATCATGTTGATGGCGGCTTGCTGGCTGCGTGTGAACACATTGCGTTGGCCCTTGCTCGAGCAATGGTTGCTGGCCGCTGTGGTGGTGAGTGTGTGGGACCCGTGGGCTTTGTTGCAAGCCGGTTTTTGGCTGAGCTTTGTGGCGGTGGGTATGTTGTTTCTCATGCCGGCTTCTCAGTTACCGGCTGTGTCAATAGAGCCGGTGGCGAAGCCATGGTGGACAAAGCTGTTCGATGCATTGCGCCACTTGCTGCGCGAACAAAGTTTCATCACACTGGGGCTGGCGCCGCTCACGCTGTTGTTGTTTCAACAGGTCAGCATTGTTGGCTTGCTGGTGAATTTGTACGCTATTCCTTGGGTCACGTTTGTGGTGACACCACTGGCGTTTGCCGGTGTGCTGTGGTCGCCGCTGTGGCAGTTGTGCAGCCAGAGTTTGCAATTGTTGATGTCCACACTCGAACCGCTGCAAACCCTCACCTGGGCCGTGTGGCAAACCGCAGCGCCGCCGTGGTGGTTGGCGAGCATAGGCATAGCAGGTGGTGCGATTTTCATCACCCAACGCCAACTGTGGCAACGCATCGCTGGTGCAGCGTTGGTGATGCCTGTGTTTTTTTGGCAAGCAGAGCGACCGCCGCACGGCGTGGCACAACTGCTGTTTGCCGACATAGGACAGGGCAACGCGGTGTTGGTGCGAACCGCGCAACACAGCTTGTTGTTTGATACCGGCCCGCGCTTCGGTGTGGACAGCGATGCCGGACAACGCGTGCTGCTACCAGTGCTACAAACCATGGACGAACACTTAGACGCACTGGTACTCAGCCACCAGGACAGCGACCACACCGGTGGCGCATTGTCTGTTTACAAACAGCAAAATCAAACACAGCTGTGGTCGTCCATCACAGATTCGCACTGGTTGTCGCAGCGATTGCCCTTGCAGCGCTGCCAGGCGGGGCAAGCATGGGAGTGGGATCGCGTGCAGTTTGATTTCATACACCCGCTGGCTACCGACTACGACAAAACCATGAGCCCGAACAATCGCAGTTGTGTGCTTCGCATACGCGCGCAAGCACACACCGTTTTGCTGACCGCAGATATAGAAGCCATGCAAGAGCAGGCGCTGGTGCAAAGAATGGGCGATAAGCTGAAAGCCGATGTGTTGCTGGTACCGCACCACGGCAGCAAAACGTCGTCGACCGAAGCATTCATTGAAGCTGTGCAACCACGCTGGGCCCTACTGCAACACGGTTATCGCAACCGCTACGGCCACCCCGCGCCCGTGGTGGTGCAACGTTACGCGGCGCGCGGCATACGCATGCTGGACTCACCGCATTGCGGGGCTATGCATTGGCGCAGTGATGTACCGGGGCAGGTGTTGTGTCAGAGAGAGTTGGATAAGAGGTATTGGAGGTTTTGAGGTGGTTTGGCTTGATTCAAGTCGCATCAAAACCCCGCCTCTTTCTGATGCCGCACCGCCAAGACAATGACGGTGTCAGCAGCGACGCGATAGCGAGCGACATAACCACTGTCGCCGAAGTCGATGATCCAGTCCCTGTACTTATCTTCCATATCCTCAACAGGGCGTCCCAGCCCGTGTTGTAGCTGGAGAATCTTTACCTCTTGGCGGATGGCCTGAACAGCGCGCTTGGCGGCGTCGGGGTTTTTAGATGCAAGAAAACGGTAAAGACGCTGCACATCCTTTAGCGCTGCAGGTGACCAAATCAGACCTGGCATTCGGGTGGTTCTGTTTCTATGCCTTGCTCTAGCTTGGCCAGCCAGTCGTCAGCTTGCTCAGCCGTGACATGCAAGCCGTTTGCGCGGTAAGCCTCCCAAGCATTGATGGTGTCCTGGCGAAAGTTTTCACGCTTTTCTTCGCGGTCCACGTACTGAGTTATCGCTTCACGCATCATCCAATGAGAGGTGCGCTGGCGAGCTTCGGCAAGACGTTTTATGCGGAATTTAATGTCATCGTCGATTTTGATCGCCACAGGGCGAACGCTAGCAGCAGTCATGGCAAACTCCAAGCCGGTATTTTTAGGTATTACCTTACCATACTTGCTTTGACTTCACTGCGCCTGAGCAGGTGCAAGGCTATGTTGGGGTAGTGATTGCAAATCATGGCTGCCTATTATTGTCATATGACAATTTAGTATTATTTTGAAGCGGAGGCCAAATATGAGCATCACAGCCAAAGTTTTTATNAGTGAATGCAGCCAAGCCATANGCCTGCCCGCCAAGCTTCGTCTGCAATCCAAAGAGGTTCAGTTTGAACAAATCGGNGATGCCCTATGGCNGATGCCTCAAACTGGGGTCGAGCAAGACATGGGGCAATAGTTGACGGCGTTTTATGCAAACACTGAGCCTTTGCCAGATGATTTTCTAAATGACAGATAGGAATTCCCTTGCAAGAGCGCGATTGGTCAAAAGCCAACCCTCAGGTTGGCTTCTGTATTCACACTGAAACAATGTCAGCCTTTTCTGCCTGACGCCATCAAACTGTCAAACGGCATCTCGCAGAGTTGCGACCACAACACGTACTCGTCGCGGAATTTAGACCAAGGCGCATGAATCTTTTTGAACGCCGGGCTGGTATCAATCATTTCGGTCATGAATTGCTGCGAGGCTTTATAGCAGGCCTGCAATATCTCGGGCGAGAAACGCTTGAGTTGCGCGCCGTTGCTGATCAGCCGACGCAGCGCTGCCGGGTTGGTCATGTCGTATTTGGCGGTCGACCATTGGTTGGCCTCGGCAGCTGCCACTTTCAACACCGCTTTGTATTCAGCCGGCAGCGCATTAAACGCTTTCTGATTGATGAACAGCGACAACGTGGCCGAACCTTCCCACCATCCGGGGTAGTAATAGTATTTCGCCACTTTGTGCAGACTCAGGTGCTCGTCGTCAGCCGGGCCGACAAACTCGGCGGCGTCGATCACACCTTTTTCCAGCGCGGGGTACAAATCGCCGGGCGGCAGCTGTTGTGCCACCACGCCGATCTTTGACAACACTTTACCGGCCAAGCCGCCGACGCGCATCTTCAAACCGTTGAAGTCGGCCACGGTTTTCATTTCCTTGCGGTACCAACCGGCCATTTGCGCGCCGGTGTTGCCCACGGGTATGGCCATCACGCCGTAATTGGCATAAAACTCGTTCAGCAGTTCGATGCCACCGCCCACGTACATCCACGCGTTTTGCGCGCGTGAATTCATGCCGAAGGGAATGGCGGTGCCAAACCCAAATGCCGGGTCTTTGCCAATGTAGAAATAGCTGGCGCTGTGGCCGGCTTCGATGGTGCCGTTTTGCACGCCGTCCAGTACTTGCAACGCGGGCAGCAATTCACCGGCGGCGTGCAGCGTGATCTTGAAGCGGCCGTCGGTTAACTCGCTGACGCGCTTGCACATCATGTCGACCGCGCCGACGATGGTGTCTAGCGATTTGGGGTAGCTTGAGGCCAAGCGCCAGCGGATTTCCGGGCGTGAGGATTGCGCGATGGCCGGGGCGGCGAGGGCGGTGGCCGCGGTTGCGCCCAGGGCGCTGCGGGTGAGAAAGTTTCTGCGTTGCATTGTTTTTGTCTCCTTGTCATTCTTAGACTGTAATGGAAGTTGCCTATGTATCTTGTGTATCTTGTGTATCTTGTGTATCTTGCCGTCTTTACATTCTGCTCACTGGTTTTCAATGTATGGGAATGAATCCCGGGTCAATATTTTTCATGAGACAAACCGTAGTAAAGGGTCAAACCCCAGTCACTTGAAAACTTGTTTGGAAAAAAAGACAAGACAAGGGTTAACTGTAATAATTCGACCGTTAAAAATGAATCAGTATAAAAAAATAGCCATTTATCACCAATAACTGCTATCTTTCACCATGTAATTGAATTCTCAATCGCTAATTTCCGTTCGTTCAGAGAACGCCAAACCTTGTCTATGGTGGCGGCACCGCGCATGCACAAAAGGGAAAACGTGTTCAAACCGGTAATTAAAGAGAAAAATTTCCCGGATTTGCTCAAGGCTGCGGTGATTTACGGCTCGAATGCCTCAGGCAAAAGCAATTTGCTCAAGGCCCTTGAAGTTCTAGAGACGATGGCGCTCAGAACTCCTAATCACACCAAGCCTTTGCCCGTAAGTCCGTTTCGTTTTGATCCGGACTTGGTGAACAAACCCAGCGTGTTTGAAGTGCATTTCATTTATCAAGCCATGCGGTACCGGTTTGACCTTGCCATGACCGCAGATCGTATTCACCATGAGCGCTTGTGTATGTACCCGAAAGGGAAAGAAACGCTGCTTTATGACAGGGCATTTGTCGATGGGCAGGAGGTGTATGACTTTGGCCTGACCATGGAAGGTGGTGAGGCGCTAATCAATATTTGGAAAAATTTGACACCGCCTGCTGTGTTGTTTCTGGTTCAGGCAGTGAACAACAGCAGTGAAGAATTAAAGCAGTTACGACAGCCCTATGAATGGTTTCTTAACGGCCTGCGCAGTTATTTAGACGGCATGAATGAAATTTCTAAGTATGTGAAAGACAAAGTCACCATTAATTTCCCTGAATCAACACAAGACATTTCCTCATTGTTAAGCGATATTGATGTACCTGTTACTCAGTTGAAGGTCGAGGAAACACCAAATCATCAAGCGGTCGTGGATGAATCTCAAGGCGTCGATGCGAAGAACAAAAATTTAAAAGCGCTGACAAAAGCGACCTTCACTTACCGTACAGCATTGGGTGAGGCAGATTTTTCTTACGACGAACAATCTGAAGGAATCAAAAAACTGATCGGATTTTGGCTACCTTGGTATTTGAAAATCAACAACGTGATAGATGTGTTGGTTGTCGACGAGTTGGACACCAGTTTGCACCCGTTGATCGTGCAAGCTTTGGTGAAAAAACATATACAAGAAAAAAACCATCGCAGTTGATATTCACCACGCATGACACGCATTTGATGGATGCCAAAGTATTGCGCCGCGACCAATTTTGGATCACTGAGAGAGATATGAACGGTGCAACCCGCTTGCGTTGTGTCCATGAGTTTGAAGGCCGTGACAACGAAGACATGGAAAAGCGTTATTACGAAGGTCGGTACAGAGGTTTGCCATTCGTCAAATCGGAGAGCTGAATGGGCAATGCTAAATCTCTCTTCAGCAGAAAAGCTGCGATTTATAAGCCCATGCCCAAGGTGCTGGTTTTGTGCGAAGACACCAAGTCCTGCCTTGATTACCTCAATGATGCCGCCAAATATTTCAGAGTAAATGTAAAGCCTCAAAACTGTGGCAAAACCGACCCCTTGGGCATTGTCAATACAGCAAAGGTTGAAATCAATAGAAAAAATATGACCGAGTCTTTTGTGTAATTGACAGGGATTCACATGAGAATTTTGATCAAGCGTACGAACTCGCTAAATACTTCAGGGAAGAAATTACTTTGATTACTTCCTTTCCTTGCTATGAGTTGTGGCTTTACTTACACTTTAAACAAGACCGTTCACCCATAGGTCCGGGGATAGTGGGCGGTAAATCGCCAGGTGACAGAAAGTTGTCAAAATCAAGCAAATTCCTGAATTAAAAAATTACTCAAAATCAGACAGTCTTGGTTTGTTCGATTATTTACAAACCCAATTAAAAACAACAATCACCCATGCTGCTTGGGTCCTGAATCAAGCTTAAAGTGAAGGCAATCCTGATCCAAGCACGCGTATTCATCTGCTGTTAAAAGAGTTCGAAAAACTAGCTGAGCCTCAGCCTATAACCGCCTAAGCTTGCTCCGCCACCCGCTGACCAATATGCGCCAGCGCTTCTTCCACTTGGTCGATCAATATCAAACACAAATCGCCGGGGTTGAGCTCAGCCAGCGCATGGTCAATGGCAATGAACTCGCCTTGTATTTCCACGATGTCGCTTGTCAGCTTTGCATCCTTCAAACCCTGGCGCAGCAAGGCGATGACTTCGCCGTCGGCGCGGCCGCGTTGGCAAGCGTCTTCAAACAACACCACACGCTCAAACGCATCGCCGATAAGCCGGGTTTGCTCGCGAATGTCTTCATCGCGCCGGTCACCGGCACCGCTGATGACGACGCTGCGGTGTTTGGCAGGCAAGTTGGTGACGGCCTGCACCAGCGCTTTGATAGCGTCCGGGTTGTGGCCGTAATCGGCAATGATGGTGGCGCCTTTGTAGCTGAACATGTTGAAACGACCCGGTACACCTTGTGCGTCGCTGACAAAGGTGGACAAGCCTTGGCAGATGGACGCCCATGACAGATTGACCGCCCATGCCGCGCCAATGGATGCCATGGCGTTTTCCACTTGGAAACCGATGGCACCGTTTTGTGTCAAGGGCACTTCTTTCAAAGAGACTCGCACTTGATGAGCGCCTTCCTGCGCCACGATGTGGCCGTCTTGTACATACAGCACTCGCTTGCCTTGGGCGCGGTGCGTGGCCAGCACTGGATGGTGCGGATCCACCGCAAAAAACGTGACTTGTCCAGGGCAATTCGGTGCCATCGCAGCGACCATGCGGTCGGTGGCATTGAGCACGGCAATGCCGTTGGGTGCGACGTTTTGCACGATGACGCGTTTGAGCACGGCCAGGTCTTCCACCGTGCTGATGTAGTTCAAGCCCAGGTGATCACCTGCGCCTATGTTGGTCACCACGGCTACCTGGCAGCGGTCAAACGCCAGCCCTTCGCGCAACATACCGCCGCGCGCGGTCTCCAGCACTGCCGCGTCCACGTCAGGGTGCATGAGTACGCTGCGAGCGCTGCGCGGGCCGCTGCAGTCGCCGGTATCGAGTTGTAAGCCGTTGACAAACACGCCATCGGTGTTGGTCATGCCGGTGCGCAAACCGCTGGTGCGCAACAGGTGCGCGCACAGTCGAACCGTGGTGGTTTTGCCGTTGGTGCCGGTGACTGCAATCAGCGGAATACGACCATCGTGTCCATTGGAGAACATGGTGTCCATGATGGCGCTGCCGACATCGCGGCCCTTGCCGAACGAAGGCTGCAAATGCATGCGCAAGCCTGGTGCGGCGTTCACCTCGACGATGCCGCCGTTTTGTTCTTCCAAAGGTTTGAGCACAGACTCGCAGACCACGTCGACGCCGCACACATCCAGGCCGACCATTTGTGCGGCCATGACCGCGCGCGCAGCGACTTCCGGGTGAACATCGTCAGTCACGTCGGTGGCAGTGCCGCCGGTGGACAAATTGGCGTTGTTGCGCAGCACCACGCGCGCGCCTTTGGTAGGCACGCTGTCGGCGTCAAAACCTTGTTCTTTCAAGCGCGCCAAGGCAATGTCGTCAAAGCGGATTTTGGTCAGAGAAGTGGCATGGCCATCGCCGCGACGCGGGTCGGCATTGACCTTTTCAACCAGTTGACGCACTGAAGATTTACCGTCTCCCACCACCAAAGGCGGCTCACGACGAGCTGCTGCGACCATGCGGTCGCCGACTACCAGCAAGCGGTAATCGCTGCCCGGTAAAAAACTCTCGACCATGATGTCGTCGCGGTATTCGAGGGCGCTGTTGTACGCCTGCATGACTTCTTCACGGGTGCGTATATTGACCACCACGCCCTTACCCTGGTTGCCGTCGCGCGGCTTGATCACCACTGGCAAACCAATGTCTTGTGCTGCGGCCCAGGCGTCATCTGCGCTGCTGACAGGACGACCACGCGGCACCGGCACACCGGCNGCNAGCAATAATTTTTTGCTTAACTCTTTGTCTTGCGCAATAGACTCGGCGATAGCACTGCTGGTGTCGGTTTCTGCGGCTT
>JGI25910J50241_10000772_pt1 | contig 11019 bp, 10 predicted proteins | sample LauGreSBDMM110SN_3_FD_50241 | JGI IMG/M metagenome (IMG submission 50241) | reverse complement strand
TTTGAAAATTGGGGGATAAGATTTAATTCATAGAATATAAGTTTTGATTTTGAATGTGTATATTGCGCGTCAAGTATGGAAAATTTTATAGTATCAGCACGGAAATATAGGCCCCAAAACTTTAGTACAGTGGTGGGACAGTCGCATATTACGACCACCTTAAAAAATTCCATTTTAAACAATCATTTGGCGCATGCATTTTTATTTTGCGGCCCAAGAGGCGTAGGTAAAACTACCTGCGCGCGTATTTTAGCCAAAACAATTAACTGTACAAAGGTTACCAAGGAAGGAGAAGCATGTAATACTTGTGATAGTTGCGTTTCCTTTGAAAAAGGAGGAAGTTTAAATATTCATGAATTAGACGCGGCAAGTAATAATTCAGTGGACGATATCAGAACATTGGTGGAACAAGTTCGCTTTGCCCCACAAGCCGGAAAATACAAAGTATATATCGTAGATGAGGTCCACATGTTAAGCGCAAGTGCATTTAATGCATTTTTAAAAACATTAGAGGAACCACCGCCATTTGCTATTTTTATTTTAGCGACCACCGAAAAGCACAAAATTCTTCCCACGATATTAAGTCGATGTCAAATATTCGATTTTAGAAGAATCAACTCCAACGATACCGTTTTACATTTAGAGGAAATTGTTGGTAAGGAAAAAATTAAGGCGGAGAAAAATGCATTGCAATTGATTGCTCAAAAAAGTGAAGGTTGTATGCGTGACGCTTTAAGTATCTTGGATAAAATTGTGAGCTTTTCAAATGGTGCATTAACTTATGAAAATACGCTTGAGCATTTAAATATTTTAGATGAGGCTTACTACTTTAAATTATTGAATCATTTAACTTCACAGGATTTAACCAGTGCCATGCTCCTATATGATGAAATAAATCAAAAAGGATTTGAAGGTGACATGGTATTATACGGTTTAGCGGGATTTATCAGAAATATATTGGTATGTAAGGATCCGGCGAGCGCACACTTATTAGAATCCATTGAAGGTTGGCGAGAACAATACATCAACACGGCGAATACCACCAGTACCCCTTACTTAATTAGTGCTTTGAATATTTTAAATGAGTCGGAAATTCAGTTTAAAATGGCGCGCAACAAACGATTACATGTGGAGCTAGCTTTAATTAAGCTCAATTTTTTACAACAAGCTATTGAATTAAGTATGCAGGACGGCGAACTAGTAAAAAAAAAACTAGTTGACGTAAGCTATCCCATTAAGATCAAACGCATTTTGCCATTAGGTAAAATGGTGGTGAATCAGCAGGCCAAATTAATGATCGAAACGGCAGCTCCCACAAGTCGCCCAGCAAAAACAGTTGCTCCTGTTGAAACCCATCAATCAATAAAAGAGGATTCAAAGGAATTTAAGGAGGTGGCTACCCCGAACACCCATTCGAGCAGCGCTGCCCCAANCAATACGATGAGCGTCAATGATGTTAGCAATAAACAGAATTTATTAGCAGCATTACAACAAAAGTATGGTTCGAAATATAATATCGAAGAAGTAAAGGAGCCTATTCCTTTAGAAATGGATACACTAAACAAGTGTTGGGAGGATTATACAGCTTATCTATTAGATGCATTAAAGCATTCCTCTGCCGGCACTTTCAAGTTAGCCATTTTGGAAATTTTAGATCCCCTCCATTTTACCGTTACAGTTTCGGCACTAACTGCTCAAAAATTTGTGGAGCAAGAGCGTATGAATTTACTTGAAAAAATTTGGGAGACCTTTAATAACAGGGCTATTCAGTTTTCCATATTGGTGGATGCGGGAGAAAAAGAAGATGTACCCCTTCATTTAAGATTNAACAGCAAACAAAAATTTGAACGTATTGCTGAACAGTACCCCTTGGTGCAAGATTTTAAAACCAGACTGAATTTAGAAATTCTTTATTAATTATTTTCATAAAATTCTTTATTCCCTTATTTCAAATACTATGTTAGTATTGAAATTATGCTCATTTGAATATATAAAAGAATGGTGCATTTAAAGCTTCACCTTGTTATACCCTTTTTGCTTTAAATATTGAAATACTTTTTGACGGTGGTCACCTTGTATAATTATTTCTCCGTCTTTTACTGACCCACCTGTGCCACAATGATTTTTCAATAATTTGCCGACACTTTCCATATCCGACAACTTCCCCACAAAACCATAAATAATGGTGACCGTTTTACCGGCACGATGCTTGGTTTCTAAAATGACCCGTAGTGGTTGCTCTGCATTAGGCAAGGTTTCGATATCGTCCAAAGGCTCAGATTGAATGGCTTCCGGATTTGTACTATACACTAGTGGTGAACTATTTTTATTGTTTTTACTCATTACAAAAGGATTAAAAAATTTAATAGCAATAAAAAGGAATTTTTCGAAAGGGAAAATGACTTTTCTGAAATAGCTGACGCCCAATATACAAGTTTCGTTACATTAACTAATACGAACACTTACAATTGAAACGCCATTTTTTGTTTCTTGCAGCAACAAACTTAAATTAAATTTTCCTTGTGCTGATAACAATTTACCGGTGATGTAAATAGTAGTCCCAATTTTCGTTCGGCATTTTTTTCAAAACCAATAATATTTTTATTACTGAAAAAAAGCTGTAATTGCTGATTGGCTTGGGCTGGCGTAAGTTGCTTTTGTGCCGTTTGATCTAAAATATTCACTTCAGATGCAGCATCCCAAAAGGACAACAAATTGCTAAAATTTGCAGTTTGTAAAGTTTGCACCAAGGTTTCTGTTTCATTTTGAGCCATTACCACACTAAATGAAATTGTAAAGCTGAACACCAACAGTATTTTTCGAAGTAATTGCATATTTTTTGGGATTAAAACTGCTTAAAGTTTGTAATGTGCCTAGTATTTTGAAACTTTGTGGTACAATTTAATAAAAATCAAACTGGTAGCTTCCAAAAAGTCGAAAATATGTCCAAAAAAGTAATTTTAGTGATCATGGATGGCTGGGGATTGGGCTTAGTTCCTAGTGCGGATGCAATTCAACAAGCCAAAACACCTTTTGTAAGCAGCTTAAGGCAATCCTATCCGCACAGCACCCTAGTGACTTGTGGCGAGGCCGTTGGTTTGCCGGATGGGCAAATGGGCAATAGTGAAGTGGGGCATTTAAATTTAGGTGCAGGAAGAATTGTTTATCAAGAATTACAAAGAATTAATGTCGCTATTCGTGAAGGAGCATTTGCGAAAAATGAAACCCTACTCGCTTCCATAAAATATGCGCTGCAAAATAACAAACCACTTCATTTATTAGGATTAGTGAGTGATGGTGGCGTACACGCGCATACCAGTCATTTAAAAGCAATATGTGACATTTGTAAGAAGGAAGGATTAAAGGAAGTATACATTCATGCTTTCACTGATGGAAGAGATACCGATCCTAAGAGTGGTCTTGGATTTGTACAAAGCATGGAATCGCATTTACTAAATTCAGTAGGCAAAATTGCATCCGTTAGCGGAAGATATTATGCAATGGATCGTGATAAAAGATGGGAAAGGGTAAAATTTGCTTATGATGCATTAGTAAATGCGCAAGGACCTACAGCCAATTCAGCGCTGGAAGCAATACAAGAAAATTACAATAACAATATCACCGATGAATTTATAAAACCTACCATCATCACAGAAAATGGCCAACCAATTGCCCCGATTAAGGAAGGAGATGCTGTTTTGTGTTTTAACTTCAGAACAGATCGTTGTAGAGAAATTACAGAAGTTTTATCTCAAAAAGATTTTGCTGAATTTGGAATGAAAAAAATTGCATTACACTACACTACTTTAACTAAGTATGATGAAACATTCAAAAATGTGCAGGTAATTTTTGAAAATGACAATTTAGTAAATACACTGGGTGATATACTAGCACAAAATAATAAAAAACAAATTCGCATTGCCGAAACTGAAAAGTATCCGCATGTGACTTTCTTTTTTAATGGCGGACGTGAGGTGCCTTTTGAAGGGGAAACACGTATCATGGCGTCCTCACCCAAAGTAGCCACCTATGATTTGCAACCCGANATGAGTGCCAATGAATTAACTGAAAAATTATTGCCTGAAATNTATAAAGGGGAAGCTGATTTTATTTGTTTAAACTTCGCCAATGCGGATATGGTAGGACATACGGGTATTTTTAGTGCGGTGGTAAAAGCAGTAGAAACCGTAGATAGTTGTGTTGAAAAAATTGTAACGGCTGGTTTACAAAACGGGTATACTTTACTAGTGACCGCGGATCATGGGAATGCCGATTACATGATCAATGAAGATGGCTCACCCAATACCGCACACACTTTAAACCTGGTTCCATTATTTTTAGTAGATCAAAATTGGCAGGGCCAATTAAAGTCAGGAAAATTAGGCGATATCGCGCCAACGATACTTAACTTAATGGGAATAAGCATTCCTTCAGAAATGACTGGAAATGTGTTAACTTAACAGCGTAAAACTACTCCTATGATAAAGAAAATTGTGCTTGTACTTGTTGTTTTATTTGCAGTTATACAAGTGGTACGCCCAACAAAAAATAATTCTGCCAATACACAAAAAGATATTTCCACTTTATATCCAATGCCCCCGGAGGTTAAAGTAATCGTAAATAAAGCTTGCGCAGACTGTCATACAAATAATACCAACTATCCATTTTATACAAATATTCAACCCATTGCTTACTGGCTAGAGGATCATGTAAAAGACGGAAAGCGTCATTTTAATTTTAATGATTTTGCGAGTTATAAAATTGCAAAACAAAATCACAAATTAGAGGAAGTAATTGAGCAAATAAAGGAAGGAGAAATGCCTTTGTATTCTTACACTTTAATTCATAAAGAAGCAAGATTAACGGATGCAGAAAAAGAAACCTTAACCAATTGGTGTCAAAGTATTATGGACTCCTTAAAAGCAACTTACCCAGCGGATAGCTTGGTAATAAAAAAACAACCTACAACAGCGAAATAGGTTTTGATAAAATATGAAAATTGTAAAAGCGACTTATTTGATATCGAGTCCTAGTTTTGACCTATGTCCTAAATTAAATTTGCCTGAATATGCATTTATAGGACGAAGTAATGTAGGAAAGTCATCCATCATTAATGCATTGTGTCAACAAAAAAATTTAGCGAAAACATCGGGCACGCCTGGTAAAACACAACTCATTAATCATTTCGAGATCATTAGCAACAGTGTAGCCAAAGGAAAACAAGACAAATGGTATATTGTTGATTTACCTGGCTATGGTTTTGCAAAAGTATCCCAAAGTAGCCGCCGCCGTTGGGAACAAATGATCGAAAACTATTTAAGAAAAAGAGAAAACCTCAATCGCGTATTTGTTTTGATTGATAGCAGGCACAGTCCACAAAAAATAGATATAGAATTTATTGAGCAATTAGTACAATGGGAAATTCCTTATACCGTCATCTTTACAAAATCAGATAAGGAAAAGCCAGGCGTGGTGGCCAGAAATGTAAAATCGTTTTTTGAAATATTAAACGAAAAATTACAATTTTTACCACAAGGATTTGTAACCAGTGCTGAAAAAAAGACCGGCACCGATGAGGTATTGGCTTGTATTGATCAATACAATAAGCTAGTGACTGAAGGGTAATTCACTAATTGACCGCCTTGTCCGCACAGCAACTACTCGCAAAGGCTTCCGGCTTTGCTTTAAATGCAAAACCCATTCCCAATATATATCCCATCGCTTCCTTCAACGCATCATTACTTTTAAACTGCGGATTGGTATTGATATCTGCATGCACTTCCATCTCCACCTGGTACTCAATAAACAAATCACATAACTCATAGGCAATTTCAATGCTCTTAGCGACTTCGGCCAACATACGCTCCTTTAGATGAAATTTTTGGGTTGATTTATCATTATGAATATACATAAAGCCGCCATTGTGTTCTCTTAAAAAAACAATGACGGTTGCAAATTCAGTCACATTTGCTTTTACTTGACTATCCGTTCCTATGCAAACTTTTAATTTCGTTTTTTTTAGCGACTCAGTAATAATTGCCTGCCTTACCGCTTCCTTAATGGGAAGCGTTATTGTTTCACCTGTAAATTTTCTCCAAAGCATTATTTCTTATTTTTACTTTTTTGAACCATTTGTATGTAAGTAAATTACCCTATTCATAGCGTTTGCCCAATATTAGCTAGCCTCAGTTTTCAACAACTAGTGGATAAGCCCCAATTTTAACTAAAACCGTTTAAGTTTAATTACCTTTACCCTTCGAATCATTTGACTTATATGAAAATTTTATTACAATATTTAAAGCCATACAGGCCCTTGGTTTTACTGGCATTTATCCTTGCAGGCATCAATCAAACCTTTTTCACTTTTTGACCCAATGATCTTTGGAAAATTAATTGACGAGTTTGCAAAAAACCCTATGGTGGATCAATCAGGTGCCACTCGAAGCCAATCACAATTTATGTGGGGGGTAAGTAATATGCTTTTATTATTGGTAGGCACGGCAATGGTAAGTCGCATTGCTAAAGCGTTTCAGGACTATGTAGTGAATGTAATTATACAGAAATTTGGAGCTGCTTTATTTACAGATGGATTAAAGCATTCCATGCAATTACCTTATCAATCATTTGAGGATTTACGCAGTGGTGAAACCTTATCCATTTTAACAAAAGCAAGAACCGATTGTGAAAAATTTATCGGCTATGTGGTCAATGTTCTTTTTGGCATTATTGTAAGCGTCATATTCGTATCCATTTATGCGACGCGATTACATTGGTCCATCATTCCTATTTATATGGGCGGCGCAAGCATGATTGCCTATGTGACCAATTTGTTAAGTAAGAAAATCAAGTCGATTCAAAAAAACATTGTTAAGGAAACCACTACCCTCGCTGGTAGCACCACTGAAAGTTTAAGAAATATTGAATTGGTCAAAAGCTTGGGATTGACTAATCAGGAAATACAAAGACTTAATAATAATACCTATAAAATATTAGCACTGGAGCTTAGAAAAGTAAAAAATATCAGGTCCATTAGTTTTATTCAAGGCACCATGGTNAATTTTCTAAGACAGGTAATCACATTCACTTTGATGTGGCTTATTTTTAAACAGATCCTAACCGTAGGACAATTAATATCATTGCAGTTTTATAGCTTTTTTATTTTTGGACCATTGCANGAAATTGGTAGCATCATTATGAGCTATCGAGAAACAGAGGCTTCCTTAAATAATTTTAATACCTTAATGCAAAAACCCATTGAGCAGGTACCCGCAAATCCAGTGACTATTGGGGAAATAAATAACTTATCCTTTAAAANTGTTGGNTTTCAGCACCAAACAGCCAACTTCAAAGCCATTGATGATATTAGCTTTGATGCAAAAATTGGAGAAACAATCGCTTTTGTTGGCCCATCAGGNGCAGGCAAAAGCACCTTGGTTAAGTTACTGGTAGGTCTTTACCAGCCTCAGGAAGGTGAAATATTAGTGAATGAAGTGAATACCAATAAAATTGATATGGGCGTACTTCGTAATCAGATAAGTTTTGTTACGCAAGACACGCAATTATTCGCAGGAACCATTAAGGAAAATTTAGCCTTTGTAGCACCCAATGCAACCGAGGATGAAATGTTGATTGCACTTGAAAAAGCAAGTTGTAAAAATATTTTAGACAAAGGAGGCGATGGACTTGCTACTTTAATTGGCGAAGGCGGTTTGAAATTAAGTGGTGGTGAAAAACAAAGACTCTCCATTGCTCGAGCATTATTAAGACACCCGCATTTACTCATATTTGATGAAGCTACTTCAAGCTTAGATAGTTTAACAGAAGAATCTATCACAGATACCATACGTAAATTATCTGCAGAGCGAGCGCAAATCACCATTATGATTGCTCATCGCTTGAGTACCATTATTCATGCAACCAAAATATATGTGCTGGAAAAGGGCCAAATAATTGAGAAGGGAACACATGAATCCTTACTATTAGAAAAGGGATTGTACTATGCTATGTGGCGCCAACAAATTGGAGAACGACGCGTTGCAGTATAAAATGAAATAAGCTATTTTTCTCTTTCAAACTTTTTACGCAGGTATTCAATCACGGAAGGATCCTCAAGCCCTTCCATATCACTTAACTCAAGCTCAATTGCTTTGGTGCTTAATCTTATTTCAATGAAGGAGATAAAGATGGAAATAGAAAATGTAATTAAGCTTACGGCAAATATGAACTTCGCCACAGCTTGATATTCAATGAATATAAAAAACATACATAGTATCGACGATAACAAAGTAGCCACCCCGTAAGTTTGCATATTTTGTACCAACTTAAGCCTATATTTTAGGTTTTTTATTTGCCCAAAAACAATATGCCTTTGCTCAATGACTTGGTATTTATCATGCAACTTCCGAACCCTACTAGATAGGGCTAAAAAACGATTCGTATAGGCCAACATGATCAAACTGATGGCGGGAAAAAGAAGGGCAGGTATATTTACAGATAATTCCATAGCACAAAAATATAAAGTATTTTTGTGAACTCAGCACCCAATATGGAAAAAGCAATTTTTAAGCAAATTCAGGGCAGTTTACCAAAGGAGCCAGGCATTTATCAATACTTTGATGAAAAAGGCAAGTTGCTGTATGTAGGCAAGGCAAAGAATATTAAAAACAGAGTGAGTTCCTACTTTCTGTCCGGACAACAAAATGCCAAAACCACGGAGCTGGTGCAGAAAATTAAGGATATCCGTTTTACGATTGTTAATTCGGAACACGATGCCTTTATATTGGAGAATGAATTAATAAAGAATTATCAGCCCAAGTATAATATCAATTTAAAGGATGATAAATCCTATCCATATATCGTTATCAAAAATGAAAAATTTCCAAGAGTATTTTTAACGAGGCGTAAAATAAAAGATGGGTCTACTTATGTTGGCCCCTTTACCCATGTGCTTGCTGTGCGGGAGCTCATGAACCATATCAAACAAACCATTCCATTAAGAACTTGCACCCTCCCCTTAACTAAAAAAAATATTGATCAAGGCAAATTTAAAGTTTGTTTAGAATACCATTTAGGTAATTGCTTGGGCCCCTGCCAAGGCTTTCAAGATGAAGCAGGGTATGAAAATTCAATTCAACAAGTACAGCATTTGTTGAAAGGAAATGTAAAGTTAGTGGTGCAGGAATTGAAACAAAAAATGAAGACAGAAGCTGGGGCATTGGATTTTGAAAAAGCAGAATTCACCAAACGAAAAATTGAACAGTTGGAGAACTACCAAACCAAATCAGTGGTATATACCAAAAGTCTTTCTCCAATGGATGTGTTTAGCATTGCTTACGATCAAGAGCAGGCCTATGTTAACTATCTGATGATAAAGGATGGTAAAATAATACAAACGCATATTTTGCCACTTAGTGTTCCATTAGAAGAAGCTAAGGAAACCATCCTTGCCTTTGCAATTCACCACTTCAGAAACAATATGCATTCAACTGCACAGGAAATAGTAGTATCCATTGAACTTGCCGAAAAAGAGCCGAATGTAAAATATACCATTCCAAAAGCAGGCGACAAAGAACAGCTGCTGGCCTTATCCCAAAAAAATGCTGACTACGCTTTAAAAGATTGGAAGTATAAGCAATTACTATTAAAAACAACTGGTGCGCCGTCGGACAATATCATTTTGCAGGAACTAAAATCAGTTTTATACCTGAACGAGATGCCACTTCACATTGAATGTTTCGATAATTCAAATATTCAAGGGGCTTATCCGGTATCNGCGATGGTTTGTTTTAAAAATGGATTGCCCAGTAAATCAGATTACCGACACTTTAATATAAAAACGGTAGTTGGTATTAATGATTTTGCGAGTATGNAGGAATCTGTTTTCAGAAGATACACTAGTGTCCTCGAAAAAAAATTACCCCTTCCCCAACTGATTATCATTGATGGTGGTAAAGGGCAACTCAATGCAGCATTGGAAGCGATGACCTCATTAGGTATTCAAGACAAAGTGACCATGGTAGGCTTGGCTAAAAATTTAGAAGAGTTGTTTTTTGTATATGACCAAGATTCCATCAAGCTCAACTGGAATAGCGAGGCGCATAAATTGATTCGACAAATTAGAGATGAGGTACACCGTTTTGGCATTCAATTTCACCGCCTTAAAAGATCTAAAGGCGCTTTAGAAAATAGCTTAGATCATATCACAGGTATTGGTCCCAAAACAATAGAAATGTTATTATTGTACTTTAAATCAGTCAATAAAATAAAAGCCTCCAGCCCAGAACTATTAACTGAAATTATAGGTGCAAAAAAAGCGGCTATTTTAGTAGCCGCTTTTAATAAGTTAGATTAATACACCCATCGATCCTGTTCGTAATCAAATATTTTTTGTCTGATTTTTTCTCCTTCTTGTAATCTTCTCAATGGATCCTTATAAATAGCATTCAACAGCTTGTCGTTATAATTATCCATACTTGATTTAACGATATAACTATTAAAGTACCTGCTTTCAAATAATTCTTCCCAGGTAATTCTAGTAGAAATATTTTTTGGATTGTACACTTCATTTTTAGCTAAGCTGGTTCTTAATTCAGGATAATACAACCAAAATAAAGTACGCTTCACTGGCTTATTATTAATTACGATAGTCGCCACTGGTGCAATACCAATGATACGACAATACATCCGACTTGTTTTTTTATCAAAAATCCATTGCTCTTTTAATCTGAAAGTATAAATAGAGTCTGGACTTGGTGCTAATTTTGTATTGTATATAATACTGGTGTCATATACATTCGGATTGTCCACGTTTTGCACTAATTGTGTATCTAAGCTTCCCTTTAACATTGCAGAAACTTGATCATAGGTGATCGGCGTTGTGAATCGATCATCGCCGCCATCTGCTGAAAAAGGAACAGCCTCCTCTTTTTCAATTGCCCTTAATAAAATGGCAAAGAATCGTTGGTCCCCATTATCATCATATGCCTGATAAACAAATGGACGGTTTAATTTTTCACGACC